>Ga0272441_10002113_pt1 | contig 41061 bp, 27 predicted proteins | sample SSMProp6N_FD_193582 | JGI IMG/M metagenome (GOLD analysis project Ga0272441, IMG submission 193582) | Marine sediment archaeal communities from Little Sippewissett salt marsh, Falmouth, MA, United States - SSM-Prop-6N | ecosystem: Environmental > Aquatic > Marine > Wetlands > Sediment ...
CGGCGACTTCTCGCTCGATTCTTCCCTTGGCCAACTCCCGCAGTCGCATGAGCGTGGCATTGTGAGGGAGGCGTCAAATGAGGCCTCCCCGGTCGCCACTGGCTGCGTTGTGTTGTTTCTGTGTCCGTTCCACGCGTTTCTCTTGGGATAGAAATGCGACAAATTGTCTCTAGGCAAAGCGCAATCTCCGGTTGCCTTGGGTTGCCCCCCGGCCGGGTGATGCAAGGCACGCTTATCGTGCTGCGGGGATTGTTGACGGGCACTGACCGGCCGGCAACTGAGGGTGCAGGGCGCCTCCCATAATAAGGCGACATTTCGACGCCCCAGATGGGGAATGGGAATCGTCGGATGGGCAGAAAAGCTGGCTCCTCGCTGTGTCGTGTGGGTGCCTTTGGGGGGCCAGCCCCCCAAGCCCCCCGGCATCTTGCGCCTTGGGGCCTACCGGCAGAAGGGCGGCCGTCGGAGGCGTAAAGGCCGTATCGCATAACGGCTTGTGGCGTCGTCGTTTAGGTGGCGCGAAGGGGCCCCGCCATGCCGGACTGCCGACGGCCGCCGGAACCACCGGCCCAGGCGGGCGGCCGCCCCACCCACAGGAAACAGCGAGGAGGCGAAAAACTCCCTCCCGACCCGCCGGGCGGGGTTGGCTATTCCGTGATCCGGTTCCGCAGCACGCCGTCGACGAGGTAGAGGCGGGCGGTCTCGGCGGCCTTGGTGCGCATCTCGCGCCAGGCCTGGGCGGAGTAGTAGGCGCAGTGGGGCGTGACGATCAGCCGGCCGGAGAGCCAGTCCGCGTCGGCGCGCCAGGCGTCGAGCAGGGGGTGGTCGGCGGGCGGCTCGGCGGGGAGCACGTCGAGGCAGGCGTAGGCGAGGTGGTCGGTCCACAGGGCGTTCAGGAGGCAGTTGAGATCGGTGAGGACCCGCCCGCGGGCGGTGTTCACCAGCGACGCGCCGGGCTTCATGCGGGCGAGGAACCCCTCGTCGATCATCCCCCGCGTCTCGTCGGTCAGGGGGCAGTGCACGGTGACGATGTCGGACGCGGCCAGCAACTCGTCCAGAGAGTACGTCCGCTCGTAGCCGACGGCCTTCTCGTGCCCCGACGGCTGGTAGGGGTCGTAGCCGAGGAGGCGGAAGCCGAACGGCTTCATGCGGTTGACCACGGCCGTGCCGATCCGCCCCACGCCGATCACGCCGAGCGTTTGGCGGTTGGTCCGCTGCTGGCTCTCGAAGGGGCGCTCCTGCCACTCGCCGCGGTAGGTTCGGCACTCGCGGTCGTAGGCGAGGATCTGCCGCTGGACGGCGAGGATCATCGCGCAGGCGGCGTCGGCGACCTCCTCCGTGCCGTAGTCCGGCGTGTTGGCCAGCGGAATGCCGCGCTCGGCGAGGGCGGCGAGGTCCACCAGGTCGTAGCCCACGCCGTAGCGAACGGCGAGGCGGCAGTGGTCCAGCAGGGCGACGGTCTCCGCGTCGACCGGCCAATGCCAGACGAGCAGCCCGTCCATGCGCCGCCATGAATCCGCGGCCGCGTCGCCCGTCCGCCAGTCGTTGAGGAAGTGGAAGTCCGCCTCGGGGAAGGCCTGCTGTTCGAGGTCGGCGGGCGGCTGGACGTGGTCGGTGATGCCGATCTGCCAGCGTCGGCCGTCGGCGGGGGTCATGTTCCTGCTGCGTTGCGGGTCGGCGATCATGGGATCCTGGGCAATACGCTACAAACACCAAGAGGCAGTCAACAAACGAGCCCGGAGGAAAACGCGCCGGGCGGAGCGCGTCAAGGGCTTACACCGGGCGTGCCTCGGCTCGGGCGGCCGGGCTTGGAGGCTTGAAGGCTGCTGCGTGCCGCCGGGGCTCTGGTGGTTCGACGACCCCGCTCGAGGAGCAGGCGGATGTTCTCCCGCTCGACGGCCTCCATGCGCTCTCGCTTGGCCTGGTAGTGGGCGTACTTGGCCTTCTCGCGGTCGGTCCACGTGTTGGCCTCGAGGTAGTCGCCGCAGTAGGGGACGAGCAGGTCGATCCAGCAGGCGATCTTCTCCATCTCGGCCCGGCTGAGCTTCACGCCGTGGTGGCCCCTCGCCAGCAGGGCCAGCAGCTCGCTGCGGGCGGCCCCGGCGTGGTACGGCGGGAGCATGGGCGGGATCGACTGGACGTTGAGCCACTGGACCAGGCGGTTGGGCCGGCCGTTCTGCGTGAGGGCGAGGTACGCGTCGCTCCACGCCCGCTTGGACGCCGCGTCCACCGTGGTCTCGCCGAGCAGGCTGAAGGCCTTCTTCCCGGCCGGGGTCTTGGCGGCGGGGGCCGGCGCGGCGGCGAGGTCCGCCCCCCCCTCGCCGACGACCTCCCATTCGAGGATCCCGCTGGAGAAGCCCTTGCGCAGCTGCGCCTCGATTCGCAGGCCGTCCGTCCGGTGCGGGGCGAAGCACACCTCGACGTACCGGTCGGTGGCCGTGGCGTACTCGTCCAGCGTGGGGACGGGCTTCCAGCTCGCCCCGTCCTTGTAGAGCAGGCGCCAGGACTCCGGCGCGCGGCAGCCGCGGCGGTCGTCGAACCAATACACACGGACGCAGGTGACGGTCTTGGGCGAGGGGAAGTCGTACTGTACCCACTCGGGCGTGCCCTTGTGCGACCACCAGGTGAAGCGGGGGATTTTCGTATCGGCGGAGCGGCGGGGCTCGATCCCGTCGCTGAGCGCCCAGACCGCGGTTTCGCTGTGGGCGTGGGAGGCGGTGGCGGGGATGCGTCCGGGCCGGGGGGGCTGCTCGCCGCGCGAGGCCGCGCCGCCCGGGCGCCGGGTGCGGTCGTTGTGGCAGCGGACGCAGTGGCGGTCGAGGAGGGGCTGAATCTCCTTGGGGAAGCTGAAGCCCCTCGCCGGCCCGTGGAAGGGCCGCAGCGCCTGCGGGCCCGCCCGCAGGGCGGTGGGAACCCGCCCGTCGGGCGGGGGGACGTCGGACTTGGCCTCGTGGCAGCCGACGCAGGAGAACGTCTCGCCCGGCTGGAGCGTCGACCAGCTCCGCATGGTCTGGACGGCGAAGCCGTTGGCGTCGAGCAGTTGGAAGTACACCGGCGTTCGCGCGGGGACGGTGAACATCGCCGAGCCGTCGGCGTGCACCGGCACGGTGCCGAGGACCTTCTTGACGTCCCACGTGCCGTTGCGGACGGACACCGGCGTGCTGGACAACGCCCCGCCCGCCGGGCCGCCGCTGCCGTTGCGCCCGATCCCCGCCGCGCGGTACTCCAGCGCCACGACCCGCAGCCGCTTGACGACGCCGCGGCTGACGCCCTTCAGCCCCCCGCCGAGATAGACGTCCCGCACGTAGTACACGCCCGTGTCCCGCGCGTAGCGCACGGTGGACGGGCGGACGTGCGGCCGCTTGCGCGGCGCGAGCGGGACGGGCTGGTTGCAGGAGATTCGCCGGTCCCGCACCAACAGTTCGCGGCGCCCGGCGGCATCCTGGAAGTACAGGCCGAACTGCCGCCCGTGCGGGCCCTTCTCGTCGGGCCGGTACGTCACCAGGTAGTGCCTCTCGTCCAGCGGATAGGGGTACTGCCACTGCTCGCCGTCCTGCCCGTAGCGGTCGACGCGGACGGCCCGCGTCTCGCGGACCGGCGCGACGAGCTGGACGCCCTCGGCCTCCTGCGTGCCGACGGACGGGTCGAGGACCGCCAGCTTGCCCCGCTGGCGCGTGTGGTGGCCGGACAGGACCGCGACGATCTTCTGCGTGCCGCCGATTGCGCGGGCGTGGAGGATCGTCGTGGGGAACCACGAGTTGTTGCCGTACGCCTCGGTCTGCGCCGTGCCGTCCAGGTTCATCTGGAACAGGGGCTGGGGGTAGATCTGCCCGCGGTCGTTGTAGTCCCAGCGGGTGTAGAGGACCCGCCCGTCGTCCGTGACGGTGGGGTAGTTCGTGTGGACCTGGTCGAAGCCGACCCGCCGCAGGTACCGCCCGTCGCCGTCGCACAGGTAGAGGTTGGAGACCTCCGTCCACCAGCAGTCGACGATCTGCACGCAGCGCGTGGAGTTGAAGACGATCTCGCCGTTGGGCAGGTAGGCCGCCTCGTAGTCCGCGAAGCCCAGCCCGCTCGTCAACGGCCGCACCGACCCCGTCGCGGCGTCCATTTCGTAGAGGTGGTAGTCGTCCTCGCGGTCGGACTGCTTCCAGGCGAAGAGGATCCGCTTGCCGTCGTAGGAGACGTCCGGGTCGCGGATCACGCCCTTGCGGTCGTCCAGCAGCGTTCGCACCGTGCCCGCCCCCTTGTCCGGCTCAAGCACGCACAGCGACGAGCCCGGGCGGAAGTGCCGCTCCGCCTGGGCGTCGGACTGGCCCTCCGTGTAGGCGTAGTGGCTGCCGCCGATGTCGTAGTGCTTCGTGAAGACGATCCGCCGCCATCTCGCCAGCAGGGGGCGAAGGCGCTTCGCGCGCCGCGCCCGGCAGGCCGCGACGTACAGGGCCTTCCATCCTGGGTCCGCGCCGGGCACGCCCTGGCGCTGAAGCTCGGCCAGCCGCGTGCGAAACGCCGCCGCCTCGTCGCCGAGCTCGTCCAGGACGCGGGCGAGCATCTTCGCCTCGACGCCCGCGCCGGACCTCGACGCGAAGCACGCCGCGACGTCCGCCCCGTGGTCCTGGAGCAGCCAGTCGTGCAGCAGGTCGTCTTCGGCCGCGCCGGGGGCGTCGGGGACGGGCTCGGCGAGGGCATACGGCGCGGCCGTCACCACGCTTAGCGCGATAGCCAGAACGGTCCACGCATAGCTACGGTACATATAACCGTTTCCTACAGGATAAAGCCGTCGCGGCGGGGGGCCTTGGGCCTTGCTTCTTGCCCGGTTCCCAGTTCCTCTCCCGCCGCCTTCCTGAAACGGCGATGTATGCGGGGAGTATCGGCGGCGGTCACGCCACGGGCCCGTAGCGGGGGCGGGGGTCGTTGATCTTCGCGGCGATCTGCTTGCCCTCGGCGAGCAGGGCCTGTCGCTGGGCGGCCGTCAGGGGCTTGTAGCGCTTGGCCAGCTCGACGTTCTCCAGGGCCTGGGCCATCGTGTAGGGCCCGATGATCGCGGAGCTGACGCCCGGCAGGTCCAGCGCGTACGCCATGGCCAGCGGGAGCTTTTCCTTGGGCGTCACGCAGCCGACGTAACCCTTCTTGTGGTTGCGGAAGCCCCCCGTGATGCCCACGTAGACCTTCATCGCGACCACGCCGACGTTGCGCTTGCGGCACTCGGGCAGGACGGAGTTCTCGAAGTTGTAGGTGTTCACGTCGGCGTAGTTCATCACGGGCATGACCACGTCGACGTGCCCGGTCTGGATCACCTCGACGAACCGCGGCGGGCGGCAGTGGCCCGACAGGCCGATGAACCGCAGCACGCCCTTTTCCTTCTGCTTCAGCAGGTAGGCCAGCACGCCGTCGTCGGCCAGGACGCGGTCGATCTTCTTCCCGCCGACGTGATGGATGTGCACGAGGTCGACGTGGTCGGTCTTGAGGCGCTTCAGCGAGGTGGTGAGCATTTCCTCGGCCCGCTTGGCGTTGTCCGTCCAGACCTTCGTCACCAGGAACAGCTTGTCCCGCCGCTTCGGCAGGATCAGGCCGAGCGCCTCCTCCGCGTTGCCGTAGATGTACGCCGTGTCCACGTAATTCACGCCGCGGTCGAGGACCTCGCCGAAGATCTTGGCGGCCGCCTGGGCCTCGACCGGCCCCTCGCCGATCGGCGCGGTCCCGAGGCCCAGGACGGTCACCCGCTGCTTGGTCCGCCCGAGGACGCGCGTGGGCAGGCCCTCGACGGTTTTCTCGGCCGCGTGATCCGTCCCCGCGCCCAGCGCCAGTGCCGCCCCCGCGGCGGCGGTCCGCTTGAAGAAATCCCGTCGGCCGACGCTGCCCGGTCCGGAGTTGCCTGGAGTTGTCATCTCGCTGCCTTCCCTTTCGAAACAGGACTGCCTGGCTTCGTGCCGTTGAAGCGATCATACCAACCGCGGGCCGTCAACCCAAGCCGCGCGCCCTGTGCGGCGGCCTGCCGCCGCTTTGGCTGGTTCGCCGCGCGGTTGGCTTGGCCGTGGGGCGCGCGGTAGTCTGGAGCCATGGCCCCGTGCGTCCTTGCCAGACTGGTCGTGAGTGCCTGCTTCGCGGCGACGCCGCACGCGGTGGCGGAGGCGGAGCTGGGGGCGTATCGGCGCCTGGACCTGCTCCCGGCCGAGCCGAACGCGGTGACGGCCGAGTGGCGGGATTCGTGGGACGCCACGCTCGACGCCAGCCGGGCGCGCTGGGCGAAGGAGCTGGCCGCGACGGGCCAGGATGCCAGCACGCGGGACGCCCGCATGGGCCTGCGGACGGCGTGGCTGCTGGAAGGGATGCTCGAGCGGTTCGAGCCGACGGCGGATCAGCGGATCGCGGCGTACCGGCGGATCGCGGCCGGCTACGGGCTGATCCGCACGCTGTCGCTGGAGTGCAGCTTCTCGGGGCGGGCCTGTTTTTTCCTGCGGCGGCTGGCGGAGGAGTTTCCGGGCCGCGCGGACCTGGCGGCCGAGGGCCTGGCGGGCATTCTCGACCGGGCCGGGTCGGTCGATCGGTCGGCGGCGTGGACCGACTACGCGACGACGCGTCTGATCGCGCTGCACGGCGCGGGGTATATCGAGGCCGACCACCCCGCCCTCGCGCGGGCCTGGCGGGCGCGGGCGACGATGCTCCGCACGCGGCATCGCCTGGCCGAGGCCGACCGGGCACTGGAGCGGGCAAGGGAACTGGGCGGTGGGGGCGCGTGGTACGACCTGGAGCGGGCCGAGCTGTCTCTCGCGGCCGGGCGGTGGGGCGAGGCGCTGAAGCGCTTCCGGGCCGTCGAGCCCAACTGCCCGGAGGAGCACGCCTCGCGCGTTCGGTACCTCGTGGCCAAGCTCTCCGAGCCGCAGGAGCTCGACGCGCCGGACTATCCCCGGGACCTTCCGCAGGAAGTCCAGTGGCTGGCGATTCGTGGCCGGGAAGGCGCGCAGCCGGACGTGATCCACGCGCTGATCCAGGCAGCCGCGGACGGCAAGGCGGCGATCGAGCCGGGCGCGGGCGCGGACGTGTCGGTGTGGTGCGACGTGGACCGGGCGCTGCGTCGGCAGCCGGCGGGCTTGCTGGCCGCCCTTCGCCGCGTGCAGGCGGCGGGCGCCGCGGACGCCGTCTCGGCCGCGGCCCGAAGCGGGGACCGGCAGGCGCTGTTCCGTGCGTGGCGTCGTCACCCGTGGTCGGCGGCCGTGCACGAGGCGATGCTGGCGGCGGCCGAGCGAATGCTCCGCGCGGGCCGGGCCGGGCTGGCGCTGCGGACGTTCGAGGACGTGCGGTCTCATTCGGCCGACCCGTCCCTCCGCGCGAGGGCGCGCGTGGGCTTGTGGTTGGCGGCCGCGGCGGACGGGTTCTCGGCCGGGGAGCTGCGGGAGCGGTTCGCCGCCGTCGCCGACGACCTGCCGCTGCCCTGGATGGGGGCGACGGCACGGGCGGGGCGGATCAAGCAGCGCATCCTGGCGTCCTTGGCGATCGGCCCGCGCGCGGGGGGCCAGGCGGCGGAGCGGCCGGTCCGCATCTTGCGCGTGCCCCCGGCGGGCGCGGAGCGGGGCGGCGTGTCGGCGGCTCGTTACCAGTTGCCGGCCCTGCTGGCGTCGGGGCATTGCCGAATCCGCTGCGGGTCGGGCAAGGCCGTCGTCTGCGGGCCGAACCTCCTGGCGTGCTATGGCGCCGACGCGAACCGCCCCCTGTGGGTCCGCGCGGGTCGGCAGCCGACCGTGGACCGGAAGGAGGACCACCTCCCTCGCGTGTTCCCGCCGTACGAGGCGGCGATCGACGAGCGGCGCGTCTACGCGCGGTGGGGCCTGGACCCGACCGGCCGGGGCCTGAGCGGCCTGGCCGCGTTCGACGCCGAGACGGGGCGGATGCTCTGGGCGGCGGACCGGGGGCTGTACGCCGTGGGCAACCCCGCCGCCGCGGACGGCCGGGTGTACGTGTTCTCGCTGGCGACGGAGTTGGAGCCGTACTCCGACGTGTACCTGACGTGCCTGGACGCGGCGACGGGGCGGGCGGTGTGGCGGACGCGGGTGGTCTCCCGCGAGGTTCGCCTGTGGGGGCTGGAGTCCAACGAGCGCGGCAGCCGGGCGTCGGCGACGCGGTTCCACGCCGCGCTGGCCGTCCACCGCGGCGCGGTCTACTGCCAGAGCAACCTGGGTTTCGTCGCGCGGCACGACGCGCGGGACGGCCTGCTGGAATGGCGGGTGGCGTACCCGCGGGCGCACCTGGAGCGCATCGGCGGGCGGGTGGTCTACCGGCGGTCGCCGGGGCCGTTCTGCGCGGGCGGGGCCGTCGTCTTCGCGCCGCAGGACTTCGCCGGGGCCTTCGCGCTGGACGCGGAGACGGGGCGGCGGCTGTGGGGCCGCGCGTTCGTGCCGTCGGAAGACGCGGCCGGGCTGGCCGGAGGGGCGGTAGTCCTGCACGACGGACACGCCCTGGCCGCAGTGGACGCGTCGAGCGGGGCGGTCCGGTGGCTGCGGCACTTCGCCGAGCCCATCGAGGCGCAGGCCTCGTCGGCGGGCGGGCGGGTCTGCCTGGCCGCGGGCCAAACGCTGCACCAACTGGACGCCGCCACCGGTCGATCGCTCGCCGAGACGGCGTTTGCCCCCGGCGAGGCGGTGGCGGCGACGGCCGTCCGCGCCGACGAGGTGCTGGCCCTGCCCGGCGGTCCGGCGAGAATGCGGGCCGGCGGGCAGCCGAGGCCCGAGGCACGCCCCCTTCGCCTGCCGCTTTCGCGGTGCTGGCGGCTGAAACGGACCGCGCCCGAGCTGCTCGTCCCGCCGGCGGAGGCCAAGCTCCCCGGCCGCGTTTTCATACGGTCCAACAACGTGTTGGAGTGCCTCCAGGCCACGCCGTCGGGCGGCGTCGAGTGGCAGCGGCCCTTGCCGCCCCGGCTGCTCGCGACCGAGTGGCTGGAGGGGACGATCCTGCTCGTCTACCCGTGGCGGGTCGTCGCCCTGGACGCCCGCTCCGGCGCGGCCCGGTGGGACACGCGCCTGCCGTTCCGCATCGACGCGCACCTGCTCCGCCCGCCGCGCCTGATCGTGCAGACGGCCGCGACGCCGTGGTCCGAGCGAGTCTTCGCCGCCCTCGATCTGGCGACGGGCAAGCTTCTGTGGCGCCGCCGCCTGTCCGACCCGTACCCGTACCTGGGCGTGCGGCAGATGGTCTGCGGCGAGCGGAACGTGCACCTGTTCGGGCGCTTCAAGATCGGCAGCGAGGAGACGGGCATCCGCCTGGAGATCCGCCCCGAGGACGGGCGGCTGGTGGCGCTGCGGCGCTTCCCCGCGAACGAGGCGCACCTCGCGAAGGTCGTCGCCCTCGGCGAGGGGTTCGGCTTCTACATGACCGACGAGGGCGCCATCCACGAGATCCGCTACGAGGGCGGGCCCGCCCGGTTCTTCCGACGCGTCGATCCCACCGACCTCCGCCGGCGCGAGGCCCGCTTCGAGGTCCGCGGCGACTGGCTGCACGTGCGCTTCCCCGGCCGCCAGGGCGATTCCTCGATGGTCCTCAAGCGAGGCGACCCGTCCTTCACGTGGGAAGGTCCGGCCGGGGAACTGCACGGCGATCGGCTCTTCCACGTGGACCGGCAGGCCGTGACGGCCGTGAACCTCCGAACGGGCAAGCCCGTGAAGTTCGCCCTTGGCGCGCCGCCCGACGGGGACCGCCGGGGCGGCAGCCGGCGCGTCCTGCGGTACGCCCTCGCCGGGCCGCGGGTCGTGGTGCTCTCCGCCGAGCCGGCCGACGGGTTCGGTTCGTGGACGTACCGGCTGCGCGTGGACCTCTTCGACCGCGCGACGGGCGAGCGACTCGGCGGGCAGCGGTTGGACGGCGTGAGCTACTCGGCCCGGTCGTGGGGGCGGAACTTCGAGAGCTACAACGGACTGGCCGTCGCGGGGGGGCTGGCGATCGTGTCCGACCCCGAGGGCCTTGCGGCGTTCGGTTCCGGCGGCGAGGTACCGGCCGCGCCGCGGGTGCGCGTGGCGCACCGCATGTCGGGCCCGGTGGCGCTGGACGGGCGGCTGGAGGAGTGGGGCGGCCAGCCCGAGCACCGCCTGGCGGGCGAGGCCGGCGGCGTCCGCGTGGCGCACGACGCCCGCAACGTCTACCTGGCCGTCACGGTCCGCGCCGAGCGGGTCGCGCCGCGGACGGGCTTCGGCCGGGAGGGCGGGGGCGACTGGCTGGAGATCGGCCTGACCGGCGATCGGTACTCGTTCCGCTGGGGCGTCGGCGTCGATGTGCGCGGGCGCGTCGTGCTGTCGGACTTCGGCCACGAGATGCCCGAGCGGCGCAGGGACGACCGGGACCTGCCCGCCCCACCGGGCACCGGCGCGGGCGTCCGCTACGACCTCGCCCGCCGTCAGATCAGCTACGAGCTGGCGATTCCCAAGGGCGAGACCCTCGGCGGCGACGGTCGGGACGAGCTGGGCGTCTCCGTGGCGGCCTGGCGGGAGGCGCCCGGCGGCGGGCAGGAACGCACGCTGCGGTGGGGCGAGGGGCTCCCGGGCGACGCCGTCCGCCCCGCCGGGCACGAGATCGTCCGCCTTCACGCGCTTTCCCCGGCCGGGCAGGCCGCCGCGACGGCCCTCGTCGACGCCCTGCCCGACCTCGACGAGACCGTCCTGCTCTACCGCGAGGACGCCCGGACCCGCTGCCTGTCCGCCGCCGACCGCGCCGAGCGGTACTGGGCCTTCGTCCGCCGTCACCCCGCCAGTGCGGCCGTGCCGCGGTTCCTCGCCCTGATCCGCCGCTTGCGGGGCACCGGCTCGGTCGATGCCGCCGACGCGATCCTCGCCCGCGCCGCCGAGGCCGGCGTGCCGAAGGCCGTCCGGGACCGCTTCCGCGCCCGGCCCGCCGAGTGGGAGGCGGCCGTGCGGGCGCCGATCTCGCCGCCGGCGGGCTTCGACCCGGTCCGCGCCGCGGCGCTGCTGCGCAGGCACATCCCCGCCCTGGGACCCACCGACCAGGCCGCGCGGATGCTCGAGAGGCTCCTGGCCCTCGATGCCGGCGACGACCCCGCTCGGCGGATCGCGGCCTATCAGTGGTTCCTCCACGCCGTGCCCGATCACCCCCAGGCCGCGCCCATGCTGGTCGCCATGCTGAACCTGTACGAGAAGGCCGGTTCACCCGACCCCGTCGCGGCCGTGGATGCGTTCCTCCAGCACAGCCGCCTGCCCGAGGGGGCCGTCTACGCCTACAACCGCCGCTGGGCCCACCCGGGCAGCGAACCGATCCTCACGTGGCAGGTGCTGGGCCCGTTCCCGGGCGCGGGCGCCGCCGCCCTGGACACGCCGTACGCCCCGGAGACCGAGGGCGTGGCGCTGGGCCGCCCCGTGGACCTGCCCACCGGCGAGGAGCGGAGTTGGCAACTGACGGCCGGGCAGCGGCGTGAGGTCAGCCTCGACGACTTCGCCGATCATGCCACCGCCGCCGTGGTCTATGCCGTCTGCTGGGCCCGGTCCGACCGCCCGCAGCCCGCCGTGCTGGAGCTCCGCACCGACGGGGCCTGCAAGGCCTGGATCAACCGCAAGCTCGTGCGGACCGGCGGCGGGCGCGGCGAGGACCTCCACCGCGTCCGCGTGCAATTGCCCGCCGGCGCCTCCGAGATCCTCCTGAAGCTCGTCCAGCCCGCCAACCACCGCGCCTGGAAGTTCTCCGCCGAGCTGGTCGAGGCCCGGGGCCGCGGCCCGCTGAAGCACGTCCGCTTCGGCCCGCACCCCCCGGCCGCGAAACCGTAGCGGACCGGTGGCTTCTGCGGTGTCACGCTTGGGCGTATACTCTCCCGGACGCGGGGCGGGCGGCGATCGCCCCGCGGGCCTCTGTGCACGAAAGGTGACGCACGCACCATGGCAGCCGACCCCGCGCGGGCCGAGCCGGCCGACGAGACGGACGCCGACCTGCTGCTGCTCATGGCCATGCGCTCGGACGACGCAACGGGCGCGGCCGCGGCGTGGGCGGAGTTCTACCGCCGGCACGTGCCGTATCTCTACGCGGTATGTTTGCGCGCGTACGCCGGGCTGCTGGGCGGCGAGCCCGGCGTGGCGGACCTGGTGGCCGACACGTTCCACCGGGCCTACGAGCGGGCCGAGACATTCGAGCCCGGCGGCATCGAGGACCCCGACCGGATTCGCCGGCGCGTGCGAGCCTGGCTGGGGCGGATCGCCCAGCGGCTGTTCCAGACGGCCATGCGCGCCCGGGCCAGCCTGCCGACCGTCGGCCTGGACCCGGACCGGTGGCAGGACGTGGGCCCGCCCCCTCGGCCGCCGGCGGGCGACCCGCGGCGGATCGAGCGGGTCCGCGAGGCGATGCGGACGCTCTCCGAGCGCGAGCAGACCGTCCTTCGCGTGACGTTCCAGTGGTACCAGCTGGGCCGGGACCACCAGCGGCTGCCGAACGACGTGGCCGCCGAGCTGGCCGAGGCCCTGCGGACGACGCCGGAGAACCTACGGCAGATCCGCCGGCGGGCGCTGAGGAAGATCGAGGCCTACCTTCGGCAGCCCGAACCCGTCGGCCTGGGATTGAGGGCAAGGCGATGAAGAAGCGAAACCGACAGCCCCCCCCCGGCCCCCGCCGGACGCTGGAGACGGACGTCCACGAGGCGATGCGCGCGCTCGGATGGGTGCCGCCGCAATGCGAGGACGACGTCCACGCGGCCGAGGCCGAGCTGGATCTCGCCGCCGTGCGCCTGCCGGCGGCCCTGGCCGATCCCCCGGCCGGGCGGGCGGGCCGACCGGGCGGCTCGGAGAGGGTCGGGCCGCCGCTGCGATTTCCCGCCGACCCCGACATCGACGCCACGCTGGCCCGCGCCGCCCGGGAAGGCGGGCAGGTCCCGCCCGAGATCGAGCAGATCATGCGCCGCGACCGCGAGGCCGCCGAACGCCAGGCCCGCCATGGCCCCGAGAGCCCGTAGACCCCGCCCCGACGGCGCCCGGCGGTTCGTCCCCGCCGCGCGGCGCGGGGAGATCGCCGAACTGGCCGAGGCCGTCGCCGACGAGCACTGCCCCGCCGTGCCCGTCGACCCGGAGGCCGTCGCGGCGGCGAAGGGCATCACGGTGAGTTTCGGCCGCTACGGCGAGGCGTTCGACGGCATGCTGGAGCAGAAGGGCGGGCGGTTCCACGTGTACTGCAACGTCGAGCGGGTGGGCGAGCGGGGCGCGCCGCGGGCGCGGTTCACCCTCGCCCACGAGGTGGGGCATTACTACCTCGACGAGCACCGCAACGCCCTGCTTGACGGCCGGGCCGCCGCCCACGGCTCGCGGTGCGATCACGAATCGCCCCTGCTCGCCGAGCAGGAGGCCGACCACTTCGCCGCCAACCTGCTCATGCCCGCCGGGCGGTTCGCCCCCAGCGCCAAGGCCGCCACGCCGGGTCTGGAGGGGGTCCTGAAGCTCGCGGGGGCGTTCGGCACGTCGCTGACGAGCGTGGCCGTCCGCTACGCCGCCTGCGACCCCCTGCCGTGCGCGGCGATCAAGTGGGGCTGGAGCGGCGCGGCCTGGAAGGTGCTTTCGTCGGGGGCGTTCCAGATGCGCTTCGGGCGATCGATCGAGCGCCCGGGCGAGCTGGCGCCCGGCTCGCCGACGGCCCGCGCCCTGGCCCGCGAGGTCCCGCCGGAGTGTGGCTTTTTCCAGGCCGGCACGCTCGCCGCCGCCTGGTTTCGCCGCATCCGCCCCGGCGACGACCGCGACGCGATCCTGATCGAGCAAGCCATCCCCCTCGGCCGCCACGGCGTCCTGACCGTCCTCCACGTCCCCTGAGCCCCGAAAAAGGTGTCAGGTACCTTTTTCGGCTTTTTCGGCGTCACGGTTCGCCGTATTGCTCGTGACGGAGGCCGCGTGGTCTCCGCGCGCGAGGAGGTCGGGCCGTGCACATTGTCGTCGAGGACCTGGTCAAGACGTTCCGGATCGCCGAGCGGCGCAGCGGGCTGCTGGGGGCGCTGGCGGGGGTGGTGCGGCGGCGGCACCGGACGGTGCGGGCGCTGGACGGCGTGTCGTTCGAGATCGGCGCGGGCGAGCTGGTCGGCTACATCGGGCCGAACGGCGCGGGCAAGAGCACGACGGTCAAGGTCCTGGCGGGCATTCTCGTGCCGGACTCCGGCCGGTGCGAAGTGGCCGGGCGCGTGCCGTGGAAGCGGCGGATCGAGCACGTGCGGGACATCGGCGTGGTCTTCGGGCAGCGGACGCAGCTCTGGTGGGACCTGCCCGCCGTCGAGTCGTTCGAGCTGCTGCGCGACATCTACCGCGTCCCGGCCGGGGACTACCGCCGCACGCTGGACGAGCTGGTCGGCCTGCTGGACCTCGCGCCGCTGCTGGACACGCCCGTCCGCCAGCTCAGCCTCGGGCAGCGAATGCGGTGCGACCTGGCCGCCGCGCTGCTGCACTCGCCGCGGCTGCTCTACCTCGACGAGCCGACGATCGGCCTGGACGCGGTCAGCAAGCTCGCCGTACGGGACTTCATCCGCGAGCGCAACCGCAGCCGCGGCGTGACGGTCCTGCTGACCACGCACGACATGGACGACATCGAGGCCCTCTGCCGGCGGGTGATCCTCATCCACGAGGGCGGCATTCTCCACGACGGCCCGCTCGACGCGCTCCGCGCCCGCGTGCGCCCCGAGCGCCGGCTGATCGTGGACCTCGCCGACGCCAACGGCGGCATCGACGACCGCGAGGCGGAGGTCGTCGCCCGCGAGGGACGCCGCGTCACGCTGCGGTTCGATCCCGCCCGCACCCCCGCGGCCGAGCTGATCGCCCGCATCGCCTCGCGGCACGCCCTCCGCGACCTGTTCGTCGAGAACCCGCCGATCGAGGAGGTCATCGCCCGCATCTACGCCGAGGCGCGGGCATGAGGGCGTACGCGGCGGTCTTCGGCGCGCGGTTTCGGGCGCTGCTTCAGTACCGGGCGGCCGCGGCGGCGGGGCTGGGCACGCAGGTCTTCTGGGGGCTGATTCGCGTGATGATCTTCGGGGCGTTCTACGCCACCGCCCCCCAGGCCGCCCCGATGAGCTTTCCGCAGGTCGTCACGTACGTCTGGCTGGGGCAGGGGATGATCCGGCTGCTGATCTGGCGGAGCGACCCGGCCGTGGAGGGCATGATCCGCACCGGGACGGTCGCCTACGAGCTGGTCCGCCCGGTGGACCTGTACTGGCTGTGGTTCAGCCGGTCGGCGGCGAACCTGACCGCCCCGACGCTCCTGCGGGCCGTGCCGATGTACGCCCTGGCGGGCCTGGTGCTGGGCATGGAGCCCCCGGCCTCTCCGGCGGCGGGCGCGGCGTGGGCGGCGTCGGTGGCCGTCGCCGTCCTGCTGGCGACCTCGATGTGCACGCTCGCGTCGATCTCCCTGCTGTGGACGATCTCCGGGGAGGGCGTCTCGCGGCTGCTGCCCGCGGCCGTGTGGTGCCTCAGCGGCATGGTCATCCCCCTGCCGTTCTTCCCCGACTGGGCCCAGCCGGTCCTGCGCGCCCTGCCGTTCCGCGGGATGATGGACCTGCCGTTCCGGATCTACATCGGGCACCTCGGCGCGGGCGACTGGGCGGGCGCGCTGGGTCACCAGGCGGCCTGGGCGGCGGGGCTGGTGCTGCTGGGCCGGTGGGCCCTGTGCCGGGGCCAGCGGCGGCTTGTGGTGCAAGGAGGCTGACCATGCGCGACGCGGCCCGCCTGTACGTGCGGTACATCTCGGCGTCGATGCGGTCGCAGATGCAGTACCGCGCGTCGTTCGTCTTTCAGACGATCGGGCAGTTCCTCATCTGCGGGATCGACTTCGTGGCGATCTGGGCGCTGTTCGCGCGGTTCGGCGGCCTGAAGGGCTGGTCCCTGCCGGAGGTCGCCCTGTTCTACGGGATGGTGCACACGGCCTTCGCGGTGACCGACGCGGCCAGCAGGGGCTTCGACCACTTCCCGCACATGGTCAAGCACGGCGAGTTCGACCGCATGCTGCTGCGCCCGCGGAGCACGGCGTTCCAGCTCGCGGCCTACACGCTGGAGCTGCGGCGCGTGGGGCGGTTCGGCCAGGGCTTCGCCGTGCTGGTCTACGCGCTCTGCGCCGTGGAGGTGGAGATCACCGCCGCCAAGCTCGCCCTGATCCTCTTCGCCATGGCCGGATCGTTCTGCATGTTCTACGGCCTGCTGGTCCTCCAGGCGACGGCGGCGTTCTGGACGACCGAGTCGCTGGAGCTCATGAACACGGTCACCTACGGCGGGACGGAGACGGGCAGCTACCCGCTGTCGATCTACCACGACTGGTTCCGCAAGTTCTTCACGTTCGTCGTGCCGCTGGCGTGCGTGAACTACTACCCCGCATTGGCCGTCCTCGATCGGGCCGAGCCGGGCGGGTTCGTAGCGACCTTCGGCTGGTACAGCCCGGCCGTGGGACTGGCGTTCCTGCTGGTCAGCCTGCGGGTCTGGAAGCTCGGCGTGCGGCATTACCGATCGACGGGGAGTTGAGCGAGGTGCTCGCCCGGCACGTTCCGGGGCAGCTTGTGGGTGGGGGGGCACGGGGGGGAATTCCCCGGCATGCTCGCCGCGTCTCCGCTCACCGGGCCTCGTAGACCGTCACGTTCAGCCAGCGGGTGCCCCATCGTTTGGCGCGCTGGTGGGAGCGGAAGAAGACGTCGAGGCGGCGGCCCTTGATCCGCGCGCCGCGGTCCAGGACGGGCACGGGCGCGCCGGCGTAGTAGCCCGGCACGGAGACCCGCGTGCCGAACGCCAGCAGGCGCGTGTCGGCGGCGACGAAGTGCGAGCCGTTCGTCAGGATGCTCTTGCCGCTGGCGGTCTTGCCGTCGCTGTGGCGCCCGCAGCAGACCCGGCAGGGGCAGTAGGCGGTGACGCGCATCCGGATCGTGCGCGTCGTGACGGCCGGGGCCGGCGGTGCGACAGATGCCGGCGGCGCCGGGGCCGGGGGAGGCGGAGAGGGGACCGCAACGGCCGGGGCGGGTTGGTTGGGCTCCGCCCGCGCGGGCGCGGGCTCCTCGTCGGGCACGGGCAGCGTGACGTCGCCGCGCGCCTCGAGCGGCAGAATGGGCTCGGCGTCCGCGGTCTTCGACCACGGACGGGCCATGGCCGCCAGGCAGGAAGCGACCAGCAGGCCCGCCGCCAACAAGACACCTTGTCCGGTCCGCGTCAACAAGCCGGCGTTTCTCCCACGCACGAGGGCGTTCGACGGGACCCGTGCCCGCGGCCGTCCGCCCGGCTCTCGCTTCGGCTTTTCCACAATCATAGGCCGCGTATTGATACCAGGACGTGTAGGCATGTCAAGATATTCGCGCAAGTTTGTTCTCCGGGCGCGGAGCGGGCCGCCGAGTGGCCGCGACGGGCCCCCGGGGCCGGGCCTCCGCCAAGTCCATATTCCGGCTGCCCCTTGCGCACAGGTCGGCGGCGGCGGGGTGCGACTTGACGTGTTTCCCCGCGGTCGGGCGGATGCGGCGCAAAATGAGGGAATTCCCTCACGCCGGCGGGCGTTTCCGCTATGATTCGCCCGCGACGGACGCCGCCCCGACCGATGGCCCCGTCCCGCGCAGGAGCTGCCCATGCTGCCGAGAGAGCGTGTTTTCGCCGCACTGGAACACCGCGAGCCCGACCGCATCCCCTGGGGCGAACACTCGGTCGACTACAACGTCTACGAGGACATCCTCGGACGGGAGACGCTCGTCCAGGCGAAGATGCGGCAGACGCAGGCCCTCTGGGACGGCCGGCGGGACGAGGTGGTGGCGTGCTACAAGCGAGACCGGCTCGACCTGATCCGGGCCCTGGACATGGACGTCGTCTTCGTCCACGCCGTGCCCCCCAAGGACTACCGGCCCGAGCCGATGGAGAAGCTCGACGAGGGGGTCTACCGGGACAAGAAGGGCAACCTCTACCACGTCTCATCGACGACCCACGACCTGCGGATCTACCGGCAGAACACGGACGACTACGTCCCGCCAACGCTCGATGCCCTCCAGGAGCGGATCGACCGCCTCGACGACGAGCCGCCCGGCGACCCGAACGACTCGCGCTGGGAGCTGGTCCGCCACGCCGTCCGCGAGATGGGCCGGACGCACTTCATCCTCCTGCTCTGCGGCGACCTGGCGTTCCCGGGCTTCGGGGCCACGGAGGAGGAGTTCTGGATGAGCCTCCTGCTCGAGCCCGACATCTGCCGCAAGAAGGCCGAGCTCCAGGGCAAGCGCCTCGTCCGGGACGTGCCGCTTTTCGCCCAGCTCGGCGTCGACGGCATCATGCCCTGCGGCGACCTCGGCAGCAGCACGGGCCTGATGGCCAGCCCCGAGATCTACCGGGAGATGGTGTACCCGTGGCACGAGGCGCACGCGGCCGCCGCGCACGCGAACGGGCTGAAGATCCTCAAGCACTGCTGCGGGCACACCTGGCCGGTGATCGACGAGCTGGCGGAGGTCTACGACGCCTACGAGGGGATTCAGGCGTCGGCGGGGATGGACATCGGGCGGCTGAAGCAGCGCGTGGGCGATCGCCTCTGCCTGTGGGGGGGGATCTGGCACGAGCACATCATTCTCGGCGGCGTGGAGGACATACGCGCCGACGCCCGCTACGCCTTCGAGCACGCCGCGCCGGGCGGGGGCTACATCATGGGCTCGACGCACTCCCTCGCCGTGGACGCCAAGCCCGAGAACATCTGGGAGATGAAGCGCTGCCGCGACGAATGGGGCGCCTACCCCATCGACCCGACGCGGTTCATGGGATAGCGTCCGGGCCGCGGGGGCTACTCGACGATCCGCGCCTCGGCCGGGGCGGCGTAGTCGGCCCAGAGGGCCTCGGCGGCGGCGGGGTCCGCCCGGCCGTCGTGCACGAGGAAGCGGTACCGCGAGACGTACGGCCGGCCCGGCTCGATGCGGAACTCGCCGAGGACCATCGGCGCGAAGCAGAAGTACGGCTTGTTGGGGTGCAGGCGGACCGGCTGGGGGAAGCGGAAGTTGGCGGGGTGACCCAGCGCGGTGATCCCCGTCGGCCGACCGTCCACCTTGCTGTGAATGTCCACCCACTTCGGGCGCGTGTGGTTGCCGTCCTTTCGCGTGCGGCCGTCGCTGGTGAGAAAGTCGCCCTTGTCGATCCAGTCCCGCCGGCAGCGCACGGCCATGCCGCCGTAGTGGTACTTCTGCACGACCAGGGGGCTGTCCGTCGCGCAGCGCTGGGTGGAGTCGACGTCGAACAGGAAGCCGTCGGTCCGGCGGTAGACGCGGACGGCCCACGTCTCGGTCAGGGCGGCCTTCGGCCCGCCGTCGGCGCGGAGGGCCACGTGACGCAGCGTCGCGGTGAAGTGGCCGAACACGCGGCCGCCGGCGAAGCCGTCGAAGCCCGCGTGCTCCACCGTGCCGAGCTGGAGCTTCTGGTTCCAGAACTCCGCGGGCTTGCCCTCGAACGTGCATTTCGTCCAGGGGAACATGATGCCGTGCTGGTGGGCGTGGTCCGGCGCGAAGTCGTCGGTCAGCACGTCCCCGCGCGGGTTTCGCACCGGGTGGAGGTGGCCGCTCCGCTTGTAGTACGGCGTTTTCGGGTCCGGCGAGGGGATCACGGCGTGGTTGTAGGTCAGCACGGCCTTCCCGGCGACGCTGACGTTCAGGTGCTTGCCGTCATCCACGACCGCCACGGCCGGGGGGGCCGTGCCGTCGGGCGCCTCGGCGAGGGGCTCGAGCGTGTACCGCCGCGTCTGGCCGGCCTTCAGCGGGTCGGCGAGCATCCAGACGAGCCGCGCGGGCTCGCCCGGCGCGCGCTGGGCGGGGACGGCCTGCTTCGTGTCGGCGCGGGTCAGGCGGAAGTGCTTCGCGCCGGCCAGGGCGGGAGGCAGGGCGAGGGTGACCGGCACGTTGGCGCGGTCGGTCTTTCCCGCGCGGACCTCCACGGTGACGGGTTCGGGCATCGGGCGGGCTCCTTTCCCCTCGCCGCAGCCGAACACGCGGACGTAGTCCACCAGGAAGTGATCGGGCAGCTTCGCCTTGCGGATGTCGCCGCCCCACGAGCCGATCTCCTCGGTCAGCTTGACGAACGCGGGCACCCGCGAGACCCCGCCCGCGTCCGTCCGCCACGTCTCCTTGCCGTCGACGTAGAAGACGTACTCGTCGGGCTTCCAGTGCAGCCCGAACGTGTGCCAGCCTTTGCTCACGCCCGGCACGGTCACCTTCCTGCCCTTCGAGCGGTGGTGCTTGCCGTAGCCGTCCCAGTGCAGGGCGTGCTGGATGTCGTCGTTGCGCCACGGCTTTTCCATGATGTCGATCTCCGTGCCGTCGCGCCCCTCGTTGCCGACCTTCCCCACGCCCGGGCGGCTGAACAGCCAGAACGCCGGCCAGTGGCCTTCCTCCGCGGGGAACTTGCAGCGGCACTCCCAGTAGCCGAAGCGGTGGATGAACTTCCCCTGCGTGCGCACGGCCCCGCAGGTGAACCGCTCGCCGACCTTCGCCGTCCGCAGGACGAGGTGCCCGTTGCCGTCGAGGTACGAATCCGCCTTCCACCAGAGGCCGTCGCGGCGCTTCCAGTCGCCGAGGACCTCCCACTTGTTCGCGTCGATCTTCTTGCCCTCGAACTCGTCGCACCAGGCGAGCTGCCACGGCTTGCCGGTCGACGACTTCGGGAGGAACTGCTTGGGCGGCGCGGCGACCGCGGCGGCGGCCAGCAGCGTGACGGTGACAGCGATACGGTGGGCGCAATCGGTCATGATGCTCCCTCGTTTCCCGCGCGACCGGGTTCCTTTCGCCCCTTGGGGGGCTCCGGCCGGCCTGGGGCCGGCCGCTGAACGGCAGAGCCGGGCAAAGTGCGCGGGCCTCATTCCTGATTCCCGATTCCGCAACGGGCTACGGGTCTCGTTGGGCGCTACAGCGTCCATCCCTTGCGGTACTCCCGGCGGACGTACTGGTTGGCCTCGGGGAGGTTGGTGCAGCGGAGGTTGGCGGCGTCCCACTCAATGCGCCGGCCCGTCCGCACCGCGAGGTTCCCGGCCAGGACCAGCTCGGTCAGCGAGCCGGAGAACGCGAAGTCCGCCACGGTCTTCTCGCCGCCCTTGCACGCGCGGAGGAACTCCTCGTAGATGCCCGGCGAGCGGGCGACCTTCTGCGGCGGCGGGGTCTTCATCATGTCCTTGAACTTCGTCTCGGGGATCATCCGCCCGTTGAAGAGCGTTCCCTTCGTGCCGACGAACATGCTGCCGCCGCCGCCCATCTTCCGCGTGCTCTCCAGCTCCGCGGGGCGCGGCGGGATCTTGCCCCCGTCGTACCAGTGCAGCGTCAGCGGCGGGCGGGGCCGGCCGTCGGGCAGCTTCCCGGCGGGGAGGGCGTACTTGACGATCGACCAGGCCGGGGCGGTCTCGTCGTGGCGCGGGGACGTCTCGACCTCGATGGCCGTCGGCCCGCTGAGGTTCAGCGCCCAGTGCGCCGCGGCGATGGCGTGGCAGCCGATGTCGCCCAGCGCCCCCGTGCCGAAATCCCACCAGCCGCGCCACTTGAACGGGAGGTAGGCCGGGTGGTACGGCCGCCGCGGCGCCGGGCCCAGCCAGACGTCCCAGTCCAGCGTGTCCGGCACGGGGGGGGTGTCGGCCGGGCGGTCGAGGCCCTGCGGCCAGATCGGGCGATTCGTCCAGTAGTAGATCTCCTTGACGTCGCCGATCCACCCGGCCCAGATCATCTCGCAGATCAGCCGCGTGGACTCCGTGCAGTGGCCCTGGATGCCCATGATGGTGGCGACCTTCTGCTTCTTCGCCTCCTCGGCGAGGGCGCGGGCCTCGTAGACCGAGTGCGTCAGGGGCTTCTGGCAGAAGACGTGCTTGCCGTGCTTCAGCGCCAGCATCGCCGCCGGGGCGTGGTGGTGATCCGGTGTGGAGACGGTCACCACGTCGATGTCCTTGGCCATCTTGTCGAACATCACGCGGTAGTCGGTGAACTGCTTCGCGTTGGGAAACCGCTGGAACGAGCCGGACCCGCGGCGCTTGTCGGCGTCGCAGAGCGCGACGATGTTCTCCCCGCTCATGCCCGCCACGTCGCTGTGGCCCTTGCCGCCCACCCCGATGCCCGCGACGTTGAGCTTGTCGCTGGCGGCCGTGCGCCCGGGCCCGCCCAACACCGTCCGGGGGATGAAGTGGAAACCGAAGGCCGCCGAGGCCGCCCCCTTCAGTACCGCTCGCCGCGAGACGTTTCTGCGCGCCATCGTCTGGTCCTTTCCTTCGGGCCGGGTTGAAGAGACGGCCCGGCCGCATTCTCCCCCGGGCACGGTGCGGCGGCAAGGCCCGATCCGGCGCGGGGACTTGCCGTACCCCCTCCCGCAGGCGATTATGGTGCGGTTGCTGCCCACAATGGCCCCGAGAGAAAGGAGCGGCTCAATCATGCACACGTGCGAACTGCCTGCGGCCTCGATGCTCGTGCTTCTGTTTGCGGGGGCGATCGCCCTGGCCCGTCCCGGAACGAACTACGACGAAGCCAAGGTGCCCCAGTACACGCTGCCCGATCCCCTCGTGATGCAGGACGGCACGAAGGTGACCGACGCCGAGACCTGGCGCGCCAAGCGCCGCCCGGAAGTCCTCGAACTGTTTCGCAAGCACGTGTACGGGCGGGCCCCGGGCAAGGGCGGGAAGGTGACCTTCGAGGTCTTTGACGACGAGGCCAAGGCCCTGGGCGGCAAAACCCGGCGGAAGCAGGTGGCCGTGTACTTCACCGGCAAGAAGGACGGCCCGCGGATGGACATCCTGATCTATCTTCCGCCCGGTGCGGAGAAGGCCGTGCCGTGCTTCGTCGGCTTGAACTTCGCGGGCAACCACGCGATCCACGCCGACCCGAAGATCCGGATCACGGAGAACTGGATGCGGGGCCGGGGCGCGGGCGTGGTCAAGAGCCGCGCCACGGCGGCCGGGCGAGGCAAGTCCGCGGCGCGTTGGCCGGTGGAGCTGATCGTCTCTCGGGGCTACGCGCTGGCGACGATCTACTACGGCGACATCGACCCGGACTTCCACGACGACTTCAAGAACGGCGTTCACGCCCTGTACGACAAGCCGGGCGCCCGTCCGGCGGACGCGTGGGGCTCGATCGGCGCGTGGGCGTGGGGGTTGGCGCGGGCGATGGACTACTTCGAGACGGACGGGGACATCGACCACAAGCACGTCGCCGTCCTGGGCCATTCGCGCCTGGGCAAGACGTCGCTGTGGGCCGGGGCGCGGGACGAGCGGTTCGCGCTGGTGATCTCGAACGATTCCGGCTGCGGCGGCGCGGCGCTCAGCCGGCGGGCCTTCGGCGACACGGTCCGGCGGATCAACACGAGCTTCCCGCACTGGTTCTGCGATCAGTTCAAGAAGTACAACGACCGCGAGGGCGACTGCCCCGTGGACCAGCACGAACTGATCGCCCTGATCGCTCCGCGTCCCGTGTACGTCGCCAGCGCCGAGCAGGACCGCTGGGCGGACCCGCGCGGCGAGTTCCTCTCCTGCGTCGGGGCCGACCCGGTCTACCGGCTGCTCGGCACGGACGGCCTGCCCGTCAAGAAGATGCCCGCCGTCGACAAGCCCGTCGCGGGCACGATCGGCTACCACATCCGCTCCGGCGGGCACAACCTCAGCGAGTACGACTGGAGGCAGTACCTCGATTTCGCCGACCGGCACTTCGGCCGGGGCAAGCGGTAGAGCAAGGAACGCCCACGATGCGGAAGCGAGAATCGGCCGTCTGCGTGCGGAAGAGCGACTACAGCGAGACGTCGCAGGTGGTGTGCTTCTTCACGCGGGGGTGGGGGACGGTGCGGCTGCTGGCGAAGGGCTCGAAGCGCAAGAAGTCCAGCACCGGCGGGGCGATCGACCTGATGAGCGAGGGGGACCTGGTGTTCATCGCGTCCAGCCGGCAGACGCTCGGGACGCTGGTCGAGTTCACGGAGACGGACCCGCACCGCGCGCTCCGCGCCGACGCGCATCGCCTGAACGCCGCGATGCTCATGATCGAGCTGGTCGGCGAGCTGATGCCCGAGGCCGACCCGCATCCCGAGGCGTTCGACCTGCTGCACAACGGCCTGATGCGCCTGGGGCAGGACGACGCGCCGGTCCCGGCCGTCCTGGCGTACTTCCAGTGGCGGCTGCTCCAGCACGCGGGGCTGCTGGGCGCGCTGGACTGCTGCGTCCTGTGCGGCCGGGCCGTGACGGCCCCCGAGGCCCGGGGAGACCAGGGCGTGTACTTCTCATCGACCGAGGGCGGGCTGATCTGCGGCGGCTGCGAGACGGCCGCCCTGGCGGAGAAATACCGCCTGGACGGCGCGACGCTGGCGGGGCTGGCGGTCCTGGCGGCCGCCCAGGCCGGGCGAAAGGTCTCCCTGCCGGACCGGCAGGCCCACGGCGTCAACCGCCTGCTGGCCTACCATGCCGCCCAGCAGTTGGGCAAGCCGCTGAAGACGGCGCGGTATGCGATTCCCCCCCAGTAGGCGGCGGGGCGGCGAGAAGCAGTCCGACCCGGGCGGGACGGATTCCCCCTTCCAAGGGCCTTGCAGCGTCTCGGCCCGGTCGTATAATGCACGGCTGCCGGTGGGGTCGAACGAAGGCGTGGTGTGCGCCCGCGTCCGGTCGTGCCCGGCGTGGCGCGCCAAGAAAAACAAGCCTCCTGCGAGACGATCATAATGAGAAGACCTCTGCACGGAATCCTGATCTGCTGCGGCATCCTGGCGGTCGGGGTTGGCACGGCCGACGCGGCGGACTACGTCTGGAAGGACGGCAAGTGGGTGGCCGCCCCCACGCCCGCGGAGGGCACGCCCGCCGGCGAGCTGGCGCTGATCCGGTCGCACGTCGACGCCGGGGAGCGGAAGAAGGCCCTCGCCGCGGCGGAGCGGTTTGTCGAGCAATACCCCGACAGCCCCCTGCGGGAGGAGGCCCTGCTGCTGGCCGGGCAGGCCGAGCTCGACGCGGGACGGTACTACCAGGCCTACGAGCGGCTGGAGGAGATGATCGCGGCATTTCCCAGCGGCCAGTTCCTCGAACGCGCGCTGACCCGCGAGATGGAGGCGGGCAACGCGTTCCTGGCCGGGGAGAAGCGAATCGTGGCGAAGATCTTCCGCCTGCCGGCCTACGACGAGGGGCTGAAGATCCTCCGCGGGATCGTCGAGCACGCGCCGGGCTCGGCGATTGCCGAGAAAGCGATGATGCGGATCGGCGATTACTACGTCGAGGACGGCCAGTTCACCGAGGCCGCCGACGCCTACGACGAGTATCTCCAGCTCTTCCCCCAGGGCGCCCGGAACTCCGAGGCGATGCGCAAGGGCGCCCAGGCGATGCGGCAGAGCTTCAAGGGCGTGCCCTACGACGAGACCCCGCTGGTCGAGGCCGAGCACCGCTACAAGGCCCTGCGGGACCAGTACCCCGCGGTCGCCCGCAAGGCCCGGGCGGATGCGGTCCTGCGTGAGATCGCCGAGATCCGCGCCGAGCGGACCTACGAGACGGCGCGGTTCTACGAGCGGACGGACCGCCCGAAGTCCGCGAAGTTCTACTACGAGCAGGTCGTCCGGGACTACCCGTCCAGTGCGTGGGCGTCGGCGGCGCGGGGGGCGTTGGGCGGCGCGGCGGCGGACGTGCCGGCGAAGCCCGCGCCCAAGCCCGCGCCCAAGTCCCCGCCGAAGTCCCCGCCGAAGACGAAGCCTGCCGAGGAGCCCGCCGAGAAGCCGGAACCGGCCCCCGCGCCGAAGGCGCCGAAGGCGCCGTCCCCGCCGGCCCAGACCCAGCCCGCCCCGACGAGCCCGGCGAAGCCGGTGGACCTCGAGAAGCTCCCGGAACCCAGCCCGAAAGGCCAGAGCTCATGAAGACCTTCGCCGCGATCCTGACCGGGGCCCTGCTGGCCGGCGCGCTGTGGATGACCGGCTGCTCCGAAGATCCCACCCAGGGCTACACGCTCAAGAGCCAGTTCCCCGACGACATCCGCACCGTCCACGTGCCGCTCTGGCACCGCGGACGGAACGTCTATCGCCGGGGCCTGGAGATGCGCCTCAGCGAGGCGATCATCAAGCGGCTGGAGCTGGACACGCCGTACAAGACCACGTCCAAGGACCGCGCCCACACGGAACTGACCGGCACGATCGACACGATCTCCCAGCGCGTGCTGAGCTTTAACCCGGACTCCGGCCTGCCGCGGGAGAAGGAGATCACCATGACGGTCTCCTTTACCTGGACGGACCTGCGGACCGGGCGGGACATCGTGCGGCGAACCAACTTCCGGCAGTCGGGGACGTACATCCCGCCGGCCCCGCTGTCGGAGGACTTCTTCCTCGGTAGCGAGGACGTGGTCAACAAACTCGCCCAGCGGATCGTAGAACAGATGGCGGCCGAATGGTGAGGGCCGTCCGCTCCCCGCATCGGGGGGTGTCCGAATGTGCTAATCGGCTTGGTCCGGCGTGCCGATGCGCTCTAGGATGTACTGAAGTCAAGTACGGAGAGATGCGACTTGGCGGGCGGGCCGGCCGCACCGCCGTTCGCAGGCCCCGCGGGGTCACCACAGCAGGGACCAGCGCATAGCTCATGAGTGATCAGAAGCCCGAGAAACCTCCCGGCCGGGACCAGCACCAGCCGCCCCAGATGCCCAATCGCTTCGGGCGGTCCATGCTCAGTTGGGCGCTGGTCATCGGCGCGGGCATTCTGCTGATGGTCTTCCTGTTCCGGTCTTTGGACAAGCGGAAGACCATTTCTCCGCAGGAGTTCTGGACGTACGCCAGAAACGGCAGCATCACGGGCGAGCTGGTGATTCGCGAGAAGGAGATCGAGGGCGAGCTGCGCAAGGGCACGCCGGGCCTGCGGCCGAACGAGCCGCGGAAGTTCGCCGTCGAGTACGCCTACGCCCTGGCGGACGACAACTTCGATCGGCGGCTGCAGGAGGCCCTCGCCCAGGGGGCCGGCAAGGGCGGGACGACGCAGTACGTCTACGAATCGGCGGGCTGGTGGGAGAGCATGCTGCCGCACCTGCTGCTGATGGTGCTGGTGTTCCTGGCGGTGTGGTTTTTCCTGTTCCGGCGGCTGGGCGCGGCGGCGAGCGGCGGGGGGTTCCTGGGCAGCTTCGGGCGGTCGCGCCATCGCGTGCTGACCAAGGACACCGCGAAGGTGACGTTCGAGGACGTCGCGGGGATCGCGGAGGCCAAGGAAGAGGTCCAGGAGATCATCGAGTTCCTCAAGAACCCCAAGCGGTTCCAGCGTCTCGGCGGGCGGATTCCCCGCGGCGTGCTGCTGGTGGGCGAGCCGGGGTGCGGCAAGACGCTGCTGGCCAAGGCCATCGCCGGCGAGGCGGACGTGCCGTTCTTCAGCATTTCCGGCAGCGACTTCGTGGAGATGTTCGTCGGCGTCGGCGCCAGCCGCGTGCGGGACCTCTTCAAGCAGGCCAAGGAAAGCGCCCCGTGCATCGTGTTCCTCGACGAGATCGACGCCGTCGGGCGCCGTCGCGGCGTGGGGTTCAACACGGGCGGGCACGACGAGCGGGAGCAGACGCTCAACGCCATCCTCGTGGAAATGGACGGGTTCGAGACGTCCGACCAGGTGATCGTGATCGCCGCGACGAACCGGATGGACGTGCTGGACCCCGCGCTGACGCGCCCGGGGCGGTTCGACCGGCAGATCAACGTGCCCCTGCCCGATCTCCGCGGTCGCTACGAGATCCTGAAGATCTATGCCCAGAAGGTCCGCTGCGGGCCGGACGTCGACCTCCACCGCCTCGCCCGCGGCACGCCGATGTTCAGCGGGGCCGACCTGGAGGCCCTCGTCAACGAGGCGGCGATCTCCGCGACGATGGTGAACAAGGACTACGTCGAGCAGGCCGACCTGGAGGAGGCCCGCGACAAGGTCCGCTGGGGCCGGGCCCGCAAGAGCCGCGTGATCGACGAGCGCGAGAAGGAGATGACCGCCTACCACGAGGCGGGGCACGCGCTCGTGCAGTTCCTGACCCCCGAGGCCGACCCGCTGCACAAGGTCTCCATCATCCCCCGCGGGCAGGCCGGCGGGGCGACGTTCTCCCTGCCCGAGCGCGACCGGTACATGTACACGCGGAAGTACTGCCAGGCGCTGATCCACGTGGCGATGGCCGGCCGGCTTGCCGAGTTGATGTTCTGCGGCGACGTGGACAGCGGGGCGGCCTCGGACATCGCCCAGGCCACGGAGGTCGCCCGGCGGATGATCATGGACTGGGGCATGAGCGAGAAGCTCGGGTTCGTGCGGTACTCGACGAACGAGCAGAAGGCGATGTTCGGCGATCTCGGCAAGGAGTACTCCGACCGGACCGCCGAGACCATCGATGCCGAGGTCAAGTCCATTATGGACGCCGCCGAGACCGACACGCAGAAGCTCCTCGAGGACAACCGCGACACGCTCGATCGCCTGGCCAAGGCCCTGCTGAAGTACGAGACCCTCTCGGCGGAGGAGGTCGAGCAGATCGTCGAGGGCAAGGAGCTGGACAAGCCCACCGTGGGCGACCTGCTGGACCGCGAGCACGCGCGGACGACCCCCGCCGCACCGGCGACCGCGCCCAAGGTCCCCCCGCTGCCCGAGTCGCCCGACGCCCTGCCCGAGCCCACGTAGCCCGGATCGTGCAGAGCAACCGCAGAGGCCGCAGAGTTCACAGAGGTAAGACGATTATTCATAGAAACTTAGATCAGATTTTCTCTTCTGGATCGCTCCCGCGCAGGAACACACTGTTCGCGATCAGAAGGGGTAGTTTCTGATATAAGTCTTTGCTATGCAATTACCTCTGCGCCCTCTGCGTTCTCTGCGGTGAATAATCCGGGGTAGGGGTGTGTGTCCCGAAAGCACGGAGCGCCCGGTCGGGCGAGCCCCTTGGCCCCGCCGACGGGGCGTCGCCTTCCCCGTGCAGTATCGGAGCCGCCGTGAGCACGTCCCTCGAAGACATCCTGGCATCGCACCGCACGGGCCGGGCGGTGGTGATGGGCGTCTTGAACGTCACGCCGGACAGCTTCTCCGACGGCGGGGCGTTCCTGGACCCCGCGGCGGCGAGGGCGCAGGCGGAGAGACTGGCCGCCGAGGGCGCGGACGCGATCGACGTCGGGGCCGAGTCCACCCGCCCCGGCAGCGAGCGGGTCGGCGCGGCCGAGCAGATCGAACGCTTGCGGGCGGTCATCCCGGCCGCGGCCGAGACCCGCGCCGTCGTCAGCGTGGACACCACGCGGGCGGAGGTCGCGCGGTTCGCCCTGGACGCCGGCGCGCAGCTCGTCAACGATGTCTCCGCGGGGCGGGACGATCCGGAGATGCTCCCCCTCGTCGCCGAGCGCGGCGTGCCCGTCGTGCTGATGCACATGCTGGGCGAGCCGAAGACCATGCAGGCCGACCCGCACTACGAGGACGTGGTGGCCGAGGTGCGGGCGTTCCTCGCCGAGCGGATCGACGCCGCCGTCGCGGCCGGCGTGTTGCGGGAACGGATCGTCGTGGACCCGGGGATCGGCTTCGGCAAGCGGCTGGAGCACAACCTGGCCCTGCTGGCGGGCGTGGGCGAGCTGGCGTCGCTGGGCGGCCCCGTCCTGGTGGGCGCGTCCCGCAAGCGGTTCATCGGCGAGTTGACCGGCGCGGCCGAGGCGCAGGAGCGTCTGGGTGGCACGATCGCCGCCTGCCTGGCGGCCTACCGGCGGGGCGCGACGATCTTCCGCGTCCACGACGTCGCCCCCGTCCGCCAGGCGCTGACCGTCGCCGCCGCGATCGCGGGGCAGGTGCATAGGGGCGGCAGGTAGCGGACGAGCCGTACCCGTCCGCGAGGAAGCGGGCGGCGCCGGCGGAGAGACGCCCACGCGCCGGAGCAGTGGGCTTGTCGCACGAATTCCCCCGAATTTGCTCCAATGCCCTGTAGTAGAATCCGTACCCGGGACGATGAATAAGATAGCAGTGTGCCCTGACAGGTGCCGTGCGCGCCGGAAAGCCGCGACGTGAACGAGGTCCTGATCGCTATCACCGCCTACCTTCGCCGCGTGGCGACCTACAATCCGCTGGTCGTCCTCGTGCAATTGCTGCTGATCGGCATGGTGGTCTGGCTGATCATGCGGGCCCTGCGGGGGACGCGCGGCGCCCGGCTGCTGAAAGGCGCGGCCCTGCTGCTGGGGGCGGTGTACATCGGCATCCGTCTCGTGCCCAAGAACGACGACTGGCGGCGAATCGAGTTCCTCTACGGGCACTTCCTGGTGTTCACCTTCGTCGCCGTCGTGGTGGCGTTCCAGCCCGAGCTGCGGCGCGTGCTGATCCAACTGGGCCAGGCCCGGTTCGTCCGCGGGCCCCGGGGGGAGGTCGAGGCCCTCGTGGAAGCCGTGTTCGACGCGGCCGCCTACCTCTCGCGGAACAAGATCGGCGCGGTGATTGCCCTCGAGCGGTCGGTGGGGCTGGGCGCGATCATCGAGTCGGGCACGCCGATCGGCGGGGAGCTGACGGCGCAACTGCTGAACACGATCTTCTACCCGGGCAGCGCGCTGCACGACATGGGGGTCGTGATCCAGGACGGGCGGATCGCGGCCGCCGGCTGCCAGTTCCCCCTCGCCGAGAGCGAGGACGTGGATCCCTCGCTCGGCAGCCGGCACCGGGCGGCGCTGGGGCTCGCGCAGGACTCCGACGCCGTCGTGCTCGTGGTCAGCGAGGAGACCGGGCGGATCTCCCTCGCCTGCGAGGGCCAACTGTACCTCGGCCTGCCGCCCGACAGCCTCCGCGACATGCTCCTGGGGCTGATCGCACCCCGGCAGGTGCGCCGGCGGAAGCAGAAGGAACCGGCCTCGGCGGCCTCGGAAGACGAATGACACGGCGCGAGTACAACCCGGCGCTCGAGCCCGAGCCGTATAGCCGCGGCTGGTGGCTGCGCCGCACGCGCAACGGCGCGTGGGTGGTCCTGGTGACCGTCCTGGTGTGGGTCTACGCCGACGCGGAATTCACTGACGAGGCCGAGCTGAACGCCACGGTGCACCTCGCCCCCGCCCGCCCGGACCGGTTCGTGCTGCTTTCGCGGGACCGCCTGCGGGTGACCTTCAAGGCCCGAGGCCGGCGGAGCAGCCTGGAGCGCGTCGAGCGATGGCTGCGCCAGCCGGAAACGGTCCTCAGCCATCACGTCGCCGAGGGACGGACCGCGCTGGACATCCGCGCGATCCTCAACGACGAGCCGGGCATCGTGAAGGAGGGCGTCACGGTCCTGTCGGCCCGACCGGCCGTCCTCCGCGCGCAGCTCGACCGCAGGATCTACCAGGCCGATATCCCCGTGAAGCTCGAATACACCGGGGCCTTCCCCACGGAGATCGCCGTCGACCCGATCCGGATGGGCCTCCACGTGGCCGAGAGCGACTGGGAGAGGATCCGCCGCGCCGAGCCCGAGCCCCAGTTGCGGACGGTCAGCGTGGACCTCCAGAACGTCCAGGACGACGTGCCGTTCGGCGCCCAGGTCGTCCCCCAGATCGCCGGCGTGCCCGTCGAGCCCGAGCGGGACCGCGTGTCCGTTCGCGTCAAGATCGCCAAGCTCACCGAGCCCAAGGAGCTCGCCGTGCCCGTCCAGGTGGTCAGCCCCACGGTTTGGGCGGAGGACGGCACGTGGCGGGACTATGCGCTGAAGCGCCAGGACCCCGCCGAGTGGCGCCCGCGAATCCAGGTCAGCGGCACCCGAAAGGACCTCGACCAGCTCCAGGCCGGCGACGTCAGCGCCTACGTCGTCCTCACCGAGGACGACAAGAAGCCCGTCAGTTGGCTGACCCGCCAGGTCGAGATCCGCCTGCCCGAAGCGCTGGACCTCAAGCTGCTCGGCCAGCGCCCCACCGTGACGTTCAAGCTCGAGAAGCTCCCGCCCGCCGGACCGTGACGCGAGCGCCGCCGGCTCTTGCCCCCATTCAATCCACCGCGCGAATGTGCTAGGCTACCGGTCCGGCCCGCGGGTGCGGGCCCGACAGACTGGAGACGTGTGCTCATGGATGCCTCCCGGGCCAAGACGTACGTTCAGCGGCTGGCGACGGCGGCGCGCTCGGCGGCGGCGGAGTTGGCGACGACGACCGGCGGGCGGCGCGACGCGGCCCTGCGGGCCTGCGCCGACGCCCTCTCCGACGCCCGCGCCGACCTGAAGGCCGCCAACGAGAAGGACCTCGCCCGCAGCGAGGAGTTCGGGCTGTCGGCGGCGATGGTCAAGCGCCTGACGCTCGACGATCAGCGGATCGACGCGATGGCCGCCGCCCTGCGCGAGATGGCCCTCCAGGTCGACCCGGTCGGCAAGGCCGTCGCGGCCTACAACCGGCCCAACGGGCTGCGGATCGAAAAACGCCGCGTCCCCATCGGCGTGGTGGCTATCGTCTTCGAGAGCCGCCCCAACGTGACCTCCGACGCCGCCGGGCTGTGCCTCAAGAGCGGTAACGCCTCGATCCTCCGAGGCGGCAAGGAGGCGGTTCACTCCAACCTCGCCATCGCCGCCGCCCTCCGCGCCGGGCTCGCCGCCGCCGAGCTGCCCGCGGCGGCCGTCACCGTCATCGACAATCCCGACCGCGCGATCGTCCCCGCCCTCTGCCGGGCCGCCGGGCTCGTCGACCTGATCGTGCCCCGGGGCGGAAAGGGGCTGATCTCCGCCGTCACCGAGGCCGCCACCATCCCCGTCATCAAGCACTACGACGGCATCTGCCACGTCTACGTTCACGCCGCCGCCGACCCGGATGCCGCCGAGCGCATCGCTCGCAACGCCAAGTGCCAGTACCCCGGCGTCTGCAACGCCATGGAAACGCTGCTGATCGACGCCGCCGTCGCCGAGGCCTTCTTGCCCCGCATCGCCGCCGCCCTCCGCGCCGAGGGTGTCGAGCTCCGAGGCTGCCCGCGGTGCCGCGCCCTCGTCGGCGACATGGCCCCCGCGACCGAGGACGACTGGCGCGCCGAGTACCTCGACCTCGTCCTCGCCGTGCGGATCGTCGACGGGCTCGACGCCGCCGTCGCCCATATCAACGAATACGGCAGCGGCCACACCGACGCCATCGTCACCGCCGAGATCGCCGCCGCCGAGCGGTTCGTCGCGGCCGTGGACTCCGCCAGCGTCATGGTCAACGCCTCCACGCGCTTCAGCGACGGCGGGGAGTACGGCCTGGGCGCGGAGATCGGCATCAGCACGGACAAGCTCCACGCCCGAGGCCCCATGGGCGCCGAAGACCTGACCACCTACAAGTGGATCGTCACCGGCCAAGGACACGTGCGCGAATAGCCACCGGCATCCTCCCCCGCCGACGTGGCCCGGGCGCCCCGGCCGAAGGACGGGGAGTTCGTGCAACAACCAGATCCCCTCAGAGCACCTGAAGGCAAGCGCCATGGGTGACAGAAGCAGACCGAATCGCGACTATCCGCTTCTCGACCAGCCGGCGGTGCTGGCGGTGGCGTTTCATCCGCGGCGGCAGGCGTTTGCGGATGTCCGCCCCGACGGGCGGGACGTGCGGGTGGAGGTAGAACAGGGCGTCCGGCTCGGGGGGCGGCTGTACGCCGCGGCGGCCGACGCGCCGCTGATCCTGCTGTTCCACGGCAACGGCGAGCTGGCGGCGGAGTACGACGGGGCCTCGCACTTCTACACCGAACTGGGCGTCACGCTGCTGGTGATGGACTACCGCGGCTACGGCGCGAGCGGGGGCGTGCCGACCGCGACGAACCTGATCGCCGACGCGGCGGCCGTGTGGCGGCAGTTGCCGGGTGTCCTGGCCGAGCACGGCCTCCACCCGCCGCGGACGGTCGTGATGGGGCGCTCCCTGGGCAGCGCCTCGGCGCTGGAGATCGCCGACCGCGCCGGCGGAAAGATCGCCGGGCTGATCGTCGAAAGCGGGTTCGCCGACACGTTCGGCGTGGTCCGCCGGCTCGGGGGCCCCGAGCTGCCCGGCGCCGACGAGGCCCGCGACGGCTTCGACCAGCTCGGCAAAATCTCCCGCATCACCGTCCCCACGCTCATCCTCCACGGGCAGGCGGACTGGATCATCCCCGTCCAGAACGCCGAGGCCCTCCACGCGCACTCCGCCGCGGCCGACAAGCGACTGGTCATCCTCCCCGAAGGCGACCACAACAACCTGCTCTTCGTCGCCCGGGCCGAGTACTTCGAGGCCGTCCGCCGGCTCGTCTTCGGCTGACCCGGGCGGATTCAAACGTTCCGCCCCCGGCGCATCGGGGTTAGTCTACTGTGGCGGCCGATCGCGGCCGACAAGACGAGATGTCCCTAACGAACGAGAAGGTGCAAAGATGACGAACGCGGGAATCATGGCGGTGACGTTGGCGTCCTTGCTGCTCGGGCCGGCGGAGAAGGCCGACAAGGCCGAGGTCGCGAAGGCCGAGAAAGGCAAGTGGGTCCAGCTCTTCAACGGCAAGGACCTGACGGGCTGGAAGCCCAAGTTCCGCGGCTGCGAGCTGGGAGAGAACTTCAACAACACGTTCCGCGTGGAGGACGGCGTGCTGAAGGTCTGCTACGACAAGTACGACAAGTTCGGCGGCCGGTTCGGGCACCTGTTCTACGAGAAGCCGTTCTCCAACTACCGCCTGCGGGTGGAGTACCGCTTCACGGGCGAGCAGGTCGCCGGCGGGGCCGGCTGGGCGTGGCGGAACAACGGGATCATGATCCACGGCCAGTCGCCCGAGTCGATGGGCAAGGACCAGAACTTCCCCGTGTCCATCGAGGTGCAGCTGCTCGGCGGCAAGGAGAAGGGCAAGCGGTCGACGGGCAACCTCTGCACGCCGGGCACGCACGTGGTGATGGACGGCAAGCTGATCAAGCGCCACGTGATCAATTCCAAGTCCGACACGTACGCGGGCGACCAGTGGGTCACGTGCGAGGTCATCGCCAAGGGCAACAAGGTCACGCATCTCGTCAACGGAAAGGAAGTGCTGACCTACACCGATCCGCAGCTCGACGAGAACGACAAGGACGCCAAGAAGCTCATCGCCGCCGGGGCGAAGAAGATGCTCACCGGCGGGACGATCTCCCTCCAGGCCGAAAGCCACCCCTGCGAGTTCCGTAAGATCGAGATCATGGAACTGAAGGACTGAGGCGCCGTCCGCCCTGTGCCGCAGTTGGCGCGGCCTGCGCTGGCGCCAGAGCCCCTTGGGCGACTGATGGTAGCCCCGGGCGCGAGCCCGGGGTGGCAAGACACCCCAGCAGAAAGAGCCCCGGAACGGGGCGATTGAAGTCGATCGTGGAGGGAAGACGTCAATCGCCCCGTTCCGCGGCTCTGATCGATTAGCCGCCCACCACGGGTTCGCCGTTCGGCAAGCTCACGGCTTCACCCGTGGCTGCCTCCAAACGCCCTCCGGGCTGCGGAGACGCCCGGAAGCACGTTCAGCAGCACTGGCGACGCCAACGCGGTCTGTCTGATCTTCACGTGGCCGGTCGTTCTGTGATGGGCCGCCGCCCATTCCCCGCCGCCGGCCGGGCCAACCGAATCCGCGGCTCCACAGACGGCGACAGGCGGTATAATACGGTCTGGAGGCGTGAAACGGCCGTCCGACGGCAGGAGATGTATGTCCGCACCTGAGAACCTCATGCGGGAAGGGTGGTTCCGCCGCTTTCTGACGAAGCTGGGCGGACGGGCGCTGCTGCGGCTGCTGCGGCGGCTGGGACTGGCGGCCGGGCTGGGGGCGGCGACGCTGCTGACGGGGTCCGTCCCCGCCCGTGCGAGCGCGGCCGCGCCTCGGCCCAACATCGTGTTCATATTGGCCGACGACCTCGGCATCGGCGACGTGGGCCCGTACGGGCAGCAGGACATTCTCACGCCGCACATCGACGAGCTGGCGGGCGACGGGATGCTGTTCAGCAGCGCGTTCTGCCCCGCGACCATCTGCACGCCGACGCGGTGCGGTATGATGACGAGCTTGCACGGCGGGCACATGACCGCCGACCGCAACGACGGCAGCCTCGGGACCGACTTCCCCCTGCGCGCCGAGGACGTCACCGTCGGCGAGGTCCTCCAGCAGGCCGGCTACGTCACCGGCTTCTACGGCAAGTGGGGGATGGGCCCGGGGACGAACCAGACGAACCCCACGCTCGTTCCGGCGGCCATCGAGACCTTGCCCACCCGCCAGGGCTTCGACGAGATGTACGGCTACCTCAACCAGGGGCGGGCCCACAGCTACCTCGTGCCCACGCTCTGGCAGGACGACCCGGGCTCGACCGACGGCGTGAGCCTCTCGGCGACGGGCGGGGTCTACACCCACGACCTGATCGCCGGCCGGGCCGAGCAGTTCATCGCCGACCACGCCGGCGGCGACGAGCCGTTCTACCTCCAGGCGAGCTTCACCCCGCCGCACTGGGACCTCGACGCCGTGCCCCAGCAATGGAAGGACCTGTACGCCGGGCGCGGCTGGGTGGACAAGAAGGTCAAGTACGCCGCGATGATCACGCACCTCGACGCCACGGTCGGGCAGCTCGTGGCGCGGATCGAGGACCCCGACGGCGACGGCGACACGTCGGACAGCATCGCCTCCGAGACGCTGATCGTCTTCTGCAGCGACAACGGCCCGGCGAAGGAGGACGGCTCGGACCCGGCCTTCTTCGACAGCAACGGCCCCTACCGCGGGCGCAAGCGGGACCTCTACGACGGCGGGGTCCGCACGCCGTTCCTCGCCCGGTGGGACGGCGTGATCGCGCCCGGCTCGACGACGGACCACCGGACGGGCCTGGAGGACTTCCTCCCGACGGCGGCGGAGCTGGCCGGCGTGGACGCGCCCGTCGGGATCGACGGCGTGTCCATCGCCCCCACGCTGACCGGCACGGGCACGCAGCGCGAGCGGGATTTCCTCGTCTGGGACTTCCACGAGGGCAACGGCGGGGTCACGGGCAGCCGGGCGCCCCGCTGGGCCGTGCTGGAGGGCGACTGGAAGCTCATCCAGTTCGAGGACGGTGGCTACGAGCTGTACAACGTGGCCGCCAACCCCGCGGAGAACCACAACGTCGTTGCCGCGCACCCGGACGTCAAGGCCCGCCTGGAGGCCATCGCCCTCGCCGAGCAGCTCGATGCGCCCAAGGGCTACGCCGTCCAGCACCGATCCTGGTCCGGCGGCGGGGCGACGGGCTCCTGGTCGGACGCGGGCAACTGGACGGGGACCGGCACGCCGGCGGAGAACTGGGCGGCCGTCGTGGAGAACGCCGCCGGCGGGGTGCTGGTCACGGAGGCGACCGCGTCGATGAGCCTGCTGGGCCTGGAGCTGCGCGGCACGGCGGGGGAGGTCTCGGTGGACGTCCCGCACGGCCGCACGCTGACGGCCCGCAACGGCGTTCGCATCTCGGCCGGGGGGCGCGTGAACCTCCGCAACGCCGTCGTATCGACCGTGCGCGAGGTGGACGTTCGCGCCGGCGGGGCGCTGACCGGCAGCGGGCAGGTGCAAGGTGACCTGTGGAACGCCGGCGCGGTCGTACCGGGGCAGGCCGCCGCCGAGGCCGCGACGCCCGCCGAGCCCGTCGACACCCCCGTGAGCCCCGCGCTGGTCCTGGACTTCACCGGCGTGCAGGACGACACGCCCGTCAGCGCGACGTCGGTGCTCAGCCCGTACCTGACCGTCGCCCACGGGCTGGACTTCGGCCCCGGCGTGTATCCCCGCCATCCCGACGGCGGCAGCACGGACCAGGGCGACGAGCTCAACGTCAGCGGGTTCGAGACGACCTCGCTGGCCGGCGCGGTGGCGCAGAGCGACTACCTGACGTTCTCCGTCGCCCCCGTCGCCGGCCTGGCGGTGCGGCTGGACAGCGTGCGGATCAACCTCTGGCGGAACGGCGTGAACGCGGCCGAGTATTACGCCCTGCTGACCAGCATCGACGGCTTCGCCGCGGGGGCCGAGCTGGGCAGCATCACCATCCTGGACTCGGGGATCGACAACCCGCACCAGCTCACCGCGAGCTACGCCGGCGGCGAGCAGGTCACCGACGTGCTGGAGGTCCGCCTCTACGGCTGGGGGGGGCAGCAGAACGGCAACACGCACTTCAACGCCGTCCGCCTGGACGCGAGCTTCGTGTCCGTCCCGCAGCAGGTGCTCGGGCCGACGGGCATCCTGGCGTTGGCGGGCAGCTACGAGCAGCTCGACACGGGCGAGCTGGCGATCGACCTGACCGGCCGGGACAACGCCGACCCGCTCGCCGCCGGGCACGACGCGCTGCACGTTGCGGGCGACGTGACGCTCGGGGGGACGCTGTCCCTCGCCTGGCTGCCGGTCGCCGGCGATCCGAACGCCCGGCTCGGCGGGGCGTACGACGTGGTCGTCTACGACGGCGGGCGCACGGGGCGGTTCGACGCCGTCCAGTGCGGCTTCTCGCCGTACCTCCTTGGCGTCGAGTACGACGCCGCCCGGCCCGACGGCCTGGCCGCCGTGCGCGTCACGCTCGCCGACCCGATCCCCGGCGACGCCGACCTCGACGGCGACGTCGACGGCGACGACCTCCGCGTCCTGGAGGGGGGGCTGGGGGCCGAGCAGGCCACCTGGCTCGACGGGGACCTGAACTTCGACGCCGCCGTCGATCACGTGGATTATCTGCTCTGGAAGTCGGCTGCCGCCGCGGACGCGAACGTCCCCGAGCCGGCGCCCCTTGTCCTGCTCACGCTCGGGGCCGTCGCGTGCGCCGCCCGGCGCAAGGGCTGAATGTCCAAGGACGTTTCGCTCCGTGCGGCCGGGCCCCTATAATCGGCGCGGCATCTCGCGGCGCGATCCCACGACGAAGGCCGCGGCCCGAGTTGGGACCCACAGGGAGGAAGAACGTGTCGAGCATACCGGTGAAGTGGGCAGGCATTCTGGCGGCCCTGCTGGGCGGGGCGCGCGCCGCGGCTCCCGCGACGAGCATCCTGGTGGACCCCCGCCCGTTCCGCGACGCCAACGCGGCCGCCCACGGGGAAGCGAAGGTCAACTGGCTGGATGCCGACGCCAATGACGACGCGGCCTGCACGCGGTGCTTCGCGGCCGTGGAGCTCCAGCGGTACCTGCGCCGCATGACCGGGCGGCCGGACGACTTCCGCGTCGTGGGTGCGGACGACGCGCCGCCGGGCGACTGGATCCTCGTCGGGATGCCCCCCTCGAACGCCCCCGCGAGCAAGCTTGCCGGCCCGGCCCCGTCGGACCTCGGGCCGGAAGGTCACGTGATCCGCACCTCGCGCGCCGACGGGCGGCGCGTGCACGTCCTGGCCGGCGGGGACCGCGTCGGGACGCTCTACGCCGCCTACGACCTGCTCCACCGGGCCGGCTGCCGGTGGTTCGCGCCCGGCGCGCTGCACGAGGAGGTCCCCCGGATCGAGGCCCTCCCGGACGTCAACGTCAAGAGCAGGCCCTCGTTCCTCACGCGCGGCTTCCACGCCTGGGAGAACCGCGGCGACGAGGCGTTCCTGCTCTGGATGGCCCGCAATCGCCTCAACTACTGGTGCGTCGAGCAGACGGGCCACCCGCGGATGCGCAAGCTCGGCATCCGCATGTCCTGCGGCGCCCACGACGCGCAGAAGCACTTCCTCGACCCCGACGGCGCCTATCCCTACAACCACGCCCGGTTCGACGGCGACGACAAGCGCCCCGACGACCCGTACCCGGTCAGCCCGGACTTCCGCGGCGACGCCGACAAGAACGGCACGCTCAGCCGCTTCGAGGCCCACCCGGAGTGGTTCGCGATGGTCTCCGGCCGGCGCGTGCCCGGCATCCGCGGCGAGTTCGGCACGAACTACTGCACGTCCGATCCGCACGCGACGGCGGAGTTCATGAAGGCCTACGTCCGTGCCCTGATCGACGGGCTCTACCGCGACGCCGACGTGGTCCGCTTCTGGACGCTCGACGGCGGCAAGTGGTGCCAGTGCCCCGCCTGCAAGGCCCTCGGTACGCCCACCGACCGCAACCTGCTGCTCGTGCACGCCCTCGACCGCGAGATCAAGGCCGCCCGAGCCGCGGGGAAGCTCCACCGGCCGATCCTCATCCGCTTCCTCGCCTACGCCGACGTGCTCGACCCGCCCACGCGGCCCCTGCCCGACCGGTTCGACTACGGCACGTGCATGGCCACGTTCTTCCCCATCGCCCGGTCGTATGCCTTCGCCTTCGCCGACCCGCGCTCCGCCCGCAACGCGCGCTACGTCGCCCAGCTCCGCGGCTGGGCCGCCGACCCGACCCGCCACTACCGCGGGCGGATCTGCATCGGCGAGTACTACAACGTCTCCGGCTTCAAGTGCCTGCCCGCCTGCTTCATGCACACGATGGCGACCGACATCGGCACCTACCACCGGGCCGGGGCGCGATACTTCCACTACATGCACTGCACCACCGCCGAGATGGGCAACAAGGCCCTGACCAACTACCAGATGGCCCGCCAGCTCTGGGACGTCGCCACCGACTGCGAGGCCCTCTGGACCGACTACTTCGCCCGCCGCTACGGCCCCGCCGCCGAGACGATGCGCGGCTTCTACCTCTTGCTGGAGAAGATGCTCTCCAACGTGCGGGAGCTGAAGTACGGCCTCGCCCCGCGCCTGAACGGCGGGGCTGCGAACTTGTTCCCCTCCGCCGAGATGCGCTACGAGCGCGCCGAAGGCGTGACCTGCGCCGGCCCGACGTTCCTGGAGATCGTCGCCCACGGCAAGACGTGCCGGCAGCTCATCGACCGCGCCCTGTCCCTGCAATTGCCGGATCGCATCCGCGCCCGCATCGTCGAGGACGAGCGCCTCTTCACCTACGGCGAGCGAACGGTCGCCTACTACCACGCCTGCGTCGAGGGCTTCCGCGCCGCCCGCGCCGGCCGCAAGGACGACGCCCGCCGCCACCTCGCCCGCGCCGTCAAACTGGCCGACCAATTCCGCCGCGACAAGACCTCCCCCCGCCACTCCTCCTCCCACGCCAACGCCCCCGACGCCCTCTCCGCCTCCCGCGCCGCCGGCGCAATCGACCGCCTCCGGCGGATGATCGACAAGACTGGGTGAGTGTCTCCTCCAGGGCAATCGCATCTAATCTTTCTTGATGGGGGCCCGGGGTATCATATTCGCAAGAACAGATACTTGCGCTTTGCGCTCCCCGCGTGTAGCCTTCTCGTCCAGTAGCAGCGAGGCCTCATGGACCATCCCAACTGTCGTCAGTAGGAGCGAAGACATGGACGTCAACGCCCCCATGGGCTTCCTGCGCGCATTCACCGACTTGAAGGACCCACGCATGGACCGAACC
>Ga0272441_10002114_pt1 | contig 41058 bp, 60 predicted proteins | sample SSMProp6N_FD_193582 | JGI IMG/M metagenome (GOLD analysis project Ga0272441, IMG submission 193582) | Marine sediment archaeal communities from Little Sippewissett salt marsh, Falmouth, MA, United States - SSM-Prop-6N | ecosystem: Environmental > Aquatic > Marine > Wetlands > Sediment ...
TGATGAAAATGCAGGCTATGTCTGCACCTCAATTGCCTCCTCCCGGAAATCCCGGAGGCGCGGGATCTATGCCCATGCCTCCGGGGGGTCCACCCCCTCAAGGGCCTCCAATGCCGATGCCCGGACCACAAGGCGCACCAGCTCCGCAAGGGCTTGATGCAGCAGCGACACTCTTAGGGCAAATGAGTGATGAAGAAATTGTCTCCTTGATGTCGGCTCCACCCGAGCAAGTGGCTCAAGTGCTTTTTGCTCTTGAACAACAGCAGATGCAGGGCAGGCCACAGCAGATGCCAGCAATGCAACCAGCAGTTACCACACAAGGGGTATTGTAATGGCGTACATCACAGAGCTGTTGAATGAAATAAGAGTGCAAGAAACAGAATATATCGGCAGCCCGGAATATCACGAACATTCCAAACGTATTGAAGAGGGCAATCTTATCCAGGCAATGCGAGAAACGCCAGGATGGGAAATTCTCAGAAGAGAGTTAAAAAATAATCTTGAGGCTATAAAGCACGATCTTCTTTTTGGAGAAGAAAGCGAAGATCCGGTAAAAGCGAAGATAGAGCGCATGGAAAAAAGAGCTTTTGGAAAGGCGGTTATTTTAATTGCAGAGCATACGGATAAACTTTTGCGTATGCGAAAGGAATCGGTAGAAGTGATTGGTAGAGGCAATAATCCTGAAGAGGATATTGAATAACTGGCGCGTCTGAAAGGACCAACACCAGAAGGAGAAATTTAATGTCAGTAACATCAACAGAATCAGGAGTGAACATCACAGGCACAAACGACATGGGCGTAGAGGGAGCGGCTGGCACGTCATCTGAACCGCAAGGCGGGATGGATTTAAACGCAAGTCCACAAGTGGCGGGACAGCCAACAGCAGACACCGGAGCTGGTACTGAGTCAATAGGCCAGGAACAGTCACAAACCCAGGTGGATGAAAACCTTACGCCAGAAAACCTTTCTGCATTCAGGGCAAGTTTAACGCAGGAAGCACAGAAACTTGCAGCGGAGAGACAGACATTCGCGCAGCAGCAGCAGCAGATTCAGAATCAGGTCAAGGCAATGGAAACCATTAACGGGATTGTATTACAGAATCCCCAGGCCAGGGCAGCTTACTTTCAGGGATTGGTTTCACAGGCCCCGATGATAGCGGATCAGATGATAGCACAGGGTTATGTGGCTCCTGGCACTCCTAAAGATCAGCTTGTAAGAGAGATAATAGGCAAGGCGTCTCAACAGTCAAACCAGCCTTATCAGCCGAATCCTTATCAGAATCCGTATCAGCAGCCACCGGTTGATCCCAACCAGATTGCGAATACTGTTCTTGAACAGGTGCAGCAGAAGTTAAAGGCGCAGCAGACGGACCAGAATATTGAAAATACACTGTCCAAAATTGCTGCCGAATATAAACAGGAAACCGGAAAGGATTTCGGTCAGAAAGAGCGGATGGAATTCATCAATTTTGCGGTTGGCGTTGGAAATAACCCGCTGGAACACGCATGGAAATTGATGAACTATGACAAAAATTTGGCAAGTGCAGCAGCGAGGGAGCGCCAGCAAGTGATGATGGACTTGAGGAACGGCGCTGATCCTTTCGCGGGAGCGCAGATTCCGGTGGCTGATAGCCCGGAAGTTGCGAAAATGAAACGAGACATACTAAATGCCTCGTAGCAAACAATAAAACAGGAGGATTATCATGGCAGTAACAGCTATAAGCGGACAGGTAACAACTGGGAATATCCTTACAAATAGGATTCCAGTTGATATGGAGAAAGAGATTGCTCTGTACGAACCAGATGCAACCCCTTTCCTGACGATTTTGATGAAGCTCAAGAAGGTTAAGGCCAACTCGTTTAAGCACGAGTGGATGGACAGACAGCCGATGCCGTATTATGTACTGGCCTCTGCTGCGGGTGATGCAAGTGGCGCGTCCACGCTCACGATTACAGACTATGCTCTTCTCAGGCTCAACGACGTTCTTATTAACGAGCGCACAGGAGAGGTAATCAGAGTTACAGCAGCACCTTCAACAACCACGGTGACTGTATACAGAGGCGCAGGAACAACCCATGCAGCTATACTGGCAACAGATAAGCTGTTCAGGGCCGGTACCGCTTCTGAGCAGGGTTCCACGGCTCCAGCAGCCAAGACAGTTCAGGATACGGCAGTATACAACTACTGTCAGATATTCAAGACGCTTGCTTCTGGCTCAAACACTCTTGAGGCGATTAATCTTTACGGCGGAAAGAACAGGCCGTTGGAAAGAAAAATGGCCGCGATTGAGCACAAGAAAGAGATGGAAGTTGCGTTGTGTTGGGGCGAGCTTAATTCCACTACAGGCGCGGATGGAAAACCTCTCTATCAGATGAAAGGTCTCTTCTCCGAGGCTGGCTTTGTATCCACGAACCGCAGTGATGCTGTAGACGGATTCACGGAAGATGATTTCGACGAATATTGTTCCCCGGCATTCGAGTATGGTTCAGATAACAAGCTCGGCGTTGGCGGTAAGATTGCGCTCCGCTCAATCAATTCCTTCGCAAAAGATCGCCTACAGGTCATTCACCCCTCTGGCGATCAGAGCAAGATCAACTATGGAATCACCGTTGCAAAGTGGCACCACAGCGAGGGCAATATAGATCTCGTAAGGGCAAAACTCTGGAAGGGTGATGTGAAGTCCAGGTGTCTCGGTCTTCTCGATCTTAAATATCTCGCGCTCTGTCCCCTCAGGGATACCACGATGACGCCGGATGTTGAAGATCCTAAGGTAGACGGATGGGCTGATCTCTGGACAACAGAGACCACAATCATGTGCAGGGTCGAAGAGGCTCATGCATTCATTGAGAATATGTAAAAAGGAGGTTTAAACATTATGACTAAGTTTGAGAAATTCATGTTCATAGTAGTTGTAATTGGTTTGATTTTTGTGGCCGGGTATCCGGCATTCGCGCAGACGTCACTCACGGCTGAAAAAGCCCAGATCTTTCTTTATCAGGAAGATTACGGTGTAAACTACAACAACGCCGCTGGCACAGTGGCATTCACGCTTTCTTACGACGGCACAGGGACTACATGTACCGCTTGTATCTCGAGTGCTGGCGACAGCATGGAGGTGTGGGTAGACAGTGTAACTCAGACAGATTTCGATTATCCGGCAGCCGGAAATATTGGTTTCAATATCACCGCTTATTTCGATGCCGGAAATACGATGGAAGATTTGGTAGCTTATTTCGATGCATTGCCCGATTTTTCTTGCGCTATCGGAACGCACATGCCTCCGTGGATTGATGATGAGACAAAGATTGCGGCAACCGCTTCTACTACTGTTGCATCCACGGCTACAAACTTCCTGGCAGCGTATATGATCTCAACTAAGGTCGATCCGGCTTCTAATCAGTGTGTTATCTCACATGGGCATAAGTCCTATCAGACCTTCGGGGCTGGCAACACCTGTACTTTCGATATATACGAGTACACCCCAGGAGAAGATGAAGTCAGGATGTACAGATACCCGTGTACTACCGCAACGGCTCAAGAGAAAAAGAACGACGAGTTTAGAGTGGATGCCACAAGAGGGTATGACGTCTACTACATGCTGGACTTTTCTTGTGCTGCAAATGCAGTAGACTATCTCTTCACGAACTATAGTCTGCTCAGACGTTAAAAACTGAATTAAACCACCGGGGCTAAATCCCCGGTGGTATTTCCGTAAGGAGGAAAAGGTAAAATGGCTAAAAAAGAAATTACATCTCTTGAGTTTGGCTGCAGATTTCGGGGATACAAGATCAAGACGCAATCAACGGTGCGCGATAAATTCACCAAGCAGGCAACGCTTGGTGATTCCATTGATTTTGTTGATGGGAAGTGTGTATTGGATACAGAAAGGGATATCGAAAAGATAAGGATCCTGGTAAACAGGGATGACTTTGAAAACGATAAACCTGGCAGTGTTAAGATATGGCCGTCGAATGCAGATGTGTATAATGAATTTGCGAAGGAAAACGATCTTCCTCTTGTAGGCAGGAAGGGTACATACGTACCACCTCTTACTGGCGAAAAAGCAGAGAATATAAAGATTATTGCCGATCAGCAGATTAAGATTGCGCTGCTTCAGGCTAAACTTGAAGCAGTGCAGAACAGCGTAACAACATCTGATAAGAAAAGGAAATAACCATGGGAATAACAGCCGACACTATACTCAGTGCTTTCTTCAAACGACGGGACGAAGAACCGGATGAAGTGTTCACAACCGCTGAAGCTGTCGCGCTGTTAAACGAAGCTCAAAGAGAATTAATTGAGCTTAAACTTTTAATTACTGAAGCTGAAATAGAATGGGCGGCAGGGGAAGACGAATACAGTCTCCCTGCCGATTTCAGCGCACTTGCAACGGATAGGGCCTACTATGGTAACGAGGCTCATGCATGGCGCGATTATGACGGGCCGACCTCTGAAGGTTTGTTTCTCTTGCCAGGAAAGGTTAGAATTTACCCGGCTCCGGAAGAATCAACAACTTTACGCTTCCAATATTTCAAGAATCCCACGGACATAACTGAAGACCCTGAAGATGATGAGTATGTGATGGACGGGCTGGTGGCTCCATCCCTGGATAAGTTTCTGATCAATAGCATGTTAGCGGAAGCAGCGGAATTGGACGACGACCAGACCAAAGTGCAGTCCTATACAAATAAAGCGGAAAGGGCTTTTTCAAAATTAATAATTTGGAGAAACCAGACTTACAGTCACCAGAATGAATGGATACCAGACCCTATCGTTGAAGAGCACGATGAGTATGTGGACAACTACTAATGGCGAAAAAAGGCACGTTAAATTTTGCGTCGTTCATAGGCGGGGTGATCAAAACTGATGAGGCCCCGCTTTCTGGCGATAAGTTATGGCTTGGCAATAATGCTATTTTGGATAGCGAAGGATTCATCAAAAAAAGAAATGGCAGCCAAAATGTTGGGGATGATTACCCTTTTGATAATACAGCCGTAACAGAACTACATGCCCTGTATCTCGATACGGGCGTAAAGATACTAACGCAATCCGGGAAGAGTCTGCAAAAATTGTCAGAAAATAATTTGTGGGAAGACCCGGAAGGAATAACCACATTAACATCGTCTCTTGAATTGAAAGGGACGCAATACGGGAATGCTTTTTTCCTTTTGAATGGCACTGACTTTATAATATTCACCGGCGACGAGGTTACTGATTGGGGATTGACCACAGTAGGGGCATCCAGGCGGTGCATAGCTTGGCAAAATAGATTGTGGATATACGACGATCCCACGGCAGACGATAGGCTCTATTATTCGGCGCTTGACGACCCAGAAACATTTACTGGCGATTATTATCGTATACAGCCGCGAGTGGGCGGTAGGCTCATGGGAGTTGTTCCCACAATGCAAATGCTTCTTCTTGTAAAAAACAATTCCATTTTTGCAGCAACCGGATCCCCGCTTGTGGATGCCGACACAGATGCTTTCGATATAGTTCAACTATACAGCGGGGTCGGGTGCATTGCGTCCGATACGCTGGTCCCAACCGGAAACGGTTTTATTTGCCTATGGCATAATGGAATATATTACTTCCAGGTTGGTACATCTCCGATAAATATTACTCAAGACAAGTTTAATGATTTCATGTCTGACCTGGATATGAATTTGAATTATGTGCATAAGTGTTCTGCTGAGTTTTTCGATAAAAAATACATACTATTTTATCCTTCAGGAGATTCTTCTTATGCGGATAAAGGGCTTATAATTGATTTCAAATTTGACAATTTGCCGTGTACTTTTATCGACGGCTTGAAAATATCTTCGCTGACAAAAACATCTCATTCCGTTGAGGGCATTGAGAATACAGCGATATTAAAAGATCCAATGAAGGCAGCTATACCGTTTTGGGAATCCATAGGCGAAGTGACAATAGAGGACGGGACTCTGATCAAAGCGAGTTATGACACCGGGAAAGCCGATGATACAGATACGGCGGGAGTTGGTTCTGGAACACTTGAATCTCCGTATTATATTAGAACGGCGGCTGACCTGGATTTAGTCAGAAACCACATGGATGCTTATTTCAAACAATTAAGCAATATATCAATTGTAGGAGATGGGCCAGGAGGCGACCCGTTTTTGCCTATCGGGGCCGGAGCGTATTCAATCACAACCTTTACCGGCGTGTATGACGGTGATGGTTATTCGATTAATATGGGGATTGGCGGTGGCATTACTCCTGCCGATATAACTATTGGCGGAATTTTGTATAAAACAATTGGTTTATTTGCCCACAATAAAGGCGATATAAAAAACCTTAATGTAACATTCCAAATGATGGATCCGTGGGACGATAGCGGTGACCCGGTTCAAATTGATATGCTTGATGACAAGTACGTTATTGGTGGAATCGCTGCAATAAATGGAGACCCGAATGAAGATTGGAATACTGCTGGCTGGATATACAATTGCAAGGTTACATTTTTTTGTTCTCTTAATTTCACAAAGGCTTACGCAATTGGTGGTCTGGCCGGAATTTCTTATTATTCCGGCAAGTTGGATAATAGTAAAGTATACCCGAATATAGCCGTATGCAATTATAGCGAGACAACAGAGCAGGCCGCAAAAGATTATTATGTCGGGGGTCTTGTTGGGTGGGCGAATTGTTTTATTAACAACTGTCATGTTTTCAGAAAAGCAGCATCCAGCATATTCTTTATGTTTGGAGGATATGTTCTTGGGGGGAGATACACAGGTGGTCTTGCTGGATATATTTCAGACGCCCAAGTGGATTTATGCACGGTCAGATTGGATTCCGTAATGGGAGCTGTAGGTGTAGGCGGCATGGTGGGAAAATCTTTTGTGAATCCCGGTTTGTATAAAAGCAGTGCAATAGTGGACGATATTTACAAAAATACTTGGCTATCAAGTTTTAATGTTTACGATTTAGTCACATCTTCTGGTGTTGGCGGCCTCGTTGGGATAATGGCTCCGTTTGAAGATGAATACCCGGCTCTTACCAGATATCATTCCATAAGTAATTGTTATGCCAGGAATAACGAAATAAGAGATGGGGTGATATCTTATGACAATGCTGCCGGGGGGCTGGTAGGCAGAATAGACAGCGAAAATTACCTCATTGTAAAAAGCTACAGCGTATGCACCAAGATAGCCGTAGGGTCTTGGTATGACGATCCTGAAGACATTATGGCAAGGCAATTGATAGGCGTAAGAACTGAACCTTCAAGTTTGGATTATGGGCTGAAATATTGTTACTTCGATAATGAAGAAGTCTCACTGTATGGATATACCGATGGTGCAGACGAAGAAATAACCAGTGACATAGGTGATGAATATGGAGAAGGCCACACTACATATCAGATGTTCAGAAGGGCTTACTACACAGCCTGGGATTTTGTTGGTATTTGGACGAATCTTAATGATTGGTCATATCCCGACCACGGCGTGAAGGTTGTTTTTCCGTATAACGGAGCGTCTAAATCAGCGGTAGTTTCAAATAACATTTCCATTCCTGGATCAGCATCGTTCAAAGTGTCTGTGACTTATAGTGGATCTTCGCATGCAACCGAAGGATTCTTTCTGGGAAGAGCCGAAAACGACAGTTCTGATATAGACACAATCAATCCATTAGACGACACCGCCTGGGAAGGCGGCATCGGCTTTATAATCAAAGGAAACAGAATTTATGTAATATCTGCCGGCCAGAACCCATTAAAGGACACAACTGTTGATATAGAAACTGACACATGGGTCCAGTTCAGAATCACTCTTTACCCAAAAGATTATGAATGCACTGCTATAGATATGAAGTTTGAGTATAGATCAAGTCTTACCGGTGAATGGCAAGAGTTTACCGTTACAATGGATACATATACTCCAAACGAACCAAGCTCGGACATGCTGAATGAAATGAAGTGGTTCATGTGCCTGGGCGAGTTATCTGGTGACGATACATCTATACTGAGCTTGAAGTCTAAAGATTTCGCTGTGCAGGACCCGGATCTTGAATACACAAAGATAGAACGTCAGGAAAGGTTGTTCGGGGGTACATCTGAACCCTCCACCACGAGCACTATTCCTGGAAAGGTTTTAGAATTATTCAAGCCTGGAGTATACCATGACGATACTGCAAGCATAACATTCGAGGTTGGTGGCGGGTGGAATCACGAGCCGATCCCCGGACAGCGCAAAAAGATTTTAGAGGGTACTGTAGAGTTTGAATCCGAACCTGGTGATTTATCCTTATATTTGTTTGCTGATGAATACGATGAAGAGAATCCAGATTACGAAAAATCCTTACACACCAATACATCATGGGTGGGCGTGAAAAGGAAACTGATCAGGTTTAAAAAACACCTTAATTATAAACGAATAAGATGGATATTGAGAAGCACATCAGTTACGGATGTTAGGGTGTATGCTTTGCAGATGTTTAATTCAATAAAACGCTCAATATTTAGTACTGATATGGAGGTTTGATATGGCTTTTGTACTAAGAACTGGTGCTGCTAATTTACCTTCCGAGGGTGATACAGTATATGTATACGCTGCTGAAACAACCTCTATTATTCAGCTATATGAATTGGACGGGGTAACTCCTATTTCTAATCCAATAACTGTGCCAGACGGCCAGTGGGGTTTCGAGCCGATTGACGAACAGCTTTTAGACGTTTACTGGGACGATGAGTCTGAATATATCGTTCAAGGGATTTGTTGCCGTAATGCGTTCTATAGCAAATTCGGCGGCCCTTCTTTTGCGCCGGATGCCAGTGGACCTATTGCGGATCGTGGCGATTATGATGATGAAGATGAAGGATTCTCTTACCTTGCCACCGATGAGAACAAAGTTTATTACAGAGAGGGAGCAGCCGGGAACTGGTCTGCTGGAACTTCAATCGCGCTGGCTATAGAAATCGGCACGAACAGCACACACGTTATCTGGCGTTATGTGGGGGCGGCATCGTGGACTAATCTTGTTGCGCTTGCGGATATCACTGGACCTGCTGGTTCCAGTTCTGCATTAGAAGAGGCAGTTGTGTCAATGCTTGCTGTGGGGAACATTGCGATAGGCCAGACATTGCCTGAAGATATGTCTTTCACAAATTTCGTTAAAGCCATGTTACTCACTATTTTTTACCCTACTTTTGTAGCTCCTACATTCTCGCTTTCTGCTGCTGGCTCTGCAAATCAGGAATCAGGCACAACTTATAGCGGTGGGTCTCTACTCAGATTGACAGCTACGTTTAACCGAGGATTGATAAAGGGCGATTTAGTGGGCGGGGTTTGGAATGCAACGGCCAATCAGGATTACAGGGCTGGCGCTGCGGTAGAATATATTTTCGAGGGATCATCGGAAGGATCGACCAATTACAAGGATATAGAAACCACAATAGAAGACGGGGCTAATACATATTCAGTTACTATTGAACATTTGATAGGACCGCAACCAACCGATTCAGACAGTAATAACTACGGTACACCTTACCCGGCTGATACAGTAGAACGCACTGCCACTATATACGGAAAAAGAAAAGCGTTTTTTGGAGTGGATTCTGCTGGCGCATCATCAGCTCAAATTAGGGCCTTGGGTGATTCGCTGCTCAATCCGGCAAACGGATCATCCTTTACCATAGATATCCCTGCCGGAGCCGTGTCAGTAGTGTTCGCTTATCCAGCCACTTTGCAGGCGGTGACGGAGGTTGAATATGTGGAAGGGCTCGGGGCTGATGTCAAGAGTGCGTTTACTCTGACGGCGGTTGATGTAGAGGGGGCGAATAGTTATTCGGCGATAGCATATAAGGTCTATCGTTTTGAACCGGTCGAGGCGTTTAGCGCAGACGCCACGTATGTAGTGACTATATAAGGGGGCATTATGGGGAGTTTACCATTTCCATTAGATTTTCTGAGGCAGTTTGAAGGTCCTTTGGATCATGACTTGAAGTTTGACACATACACTCTCATGATTGACTACCTTTCCAGCCCTCGAAGATACGCAGGGCAAATTGTTTCAGCCAATGTTGGTGGGACAATGAGAGCATATATGATTAATGCTGCCAAAGATGGAGTTGTTCAACTTGCTCAAGGGGCAACAACTTCGATTACCATCGACAATACGCTGAAGGGTGACGGTTATTCTGTTCCGTTAGGCTTGAATATCGCCTCCATAACCAGCTATGCGAAGAAACGAATACGAGTGAATGATGCAGGAGACGGATTCGATTTTTATCTTGGATTATCTAAAGAAATAACGGTAGGAGCGTCAGGCGCAGACTTCACGGACATACAATCAGCCATTGATTATGCTGTGACACAATCGCCTTCGGATACAAACAGATGGGAAGTGAAGGTGGGGCCGGGAACATATACTATTACAACCGGCATTACCTGTGCTCAATATGTTTCTGTCGTTGGTTCTGGAACACACGCTACAATAATCACTTACACTACAGACATAACTGGCATTACATGTGCAAATGATATGCTGTTGGCTCACTTGTCGGTTAAACCTACAACGGAAAATGGCAGCAATTACGCTATATACACTGGAACAACAAATGCAAAGCTGGATTCTTTGTTTATTTATGGCACCAATGTAGGCCGCTATGGGTTTCATGTCACAGGCGGCAATGTTGACATGATTAATTGCATAGCCAAAACCTATGAATATGCGTTGGTGATCTCTGCTCCTGCGGCCATAAAAAATTGCATATTTTATAGCACTAATAATCATACTGTTTTGAAGTACGGAGCAACAGATGTACGCATTACGGACTGTTTTATTTCCGGTCCTGCAGAAGTTATATCTGTTGGCGGCAGTGGGATTACTATAATCGAAAACACTGTAGTAATAAACGCCACAGCCACGGCAGATAAGGGTCTAATATATATTTCTGCGAATACGGTCACAGTCAAGCTGGCTAATGTCAATTTTTTCCCCGTAACCGATAGCCAATACGCTGTATACGCAAATGCGGCAAACACTAATGTATATGCAATTGGCATAAATTATTTGGGTGGGCGCAATCCCTGTTTCAATTCAAATGTTGTTATTCAGTCCAGCGAGAATACATTGTTTGCTAATCGCGTTACAGTCCATGAGTATGTGGGGTTTGGAGATTCTAATACAGGCAGAATAAAACAAGACACTACACTTCAATATTCTGAAGACGGCGGGGCGAATTATTATTCAATCGGAAATATGAGAAATCCCGCTACTGCTCCGCTGGACATGAATAGCTATTCAATCAATATGGGTGGCGGCAACATCTATTCTATCGGCACGGCAGACATGGCTGGTCCCATCAACATGAATAGTTATTCGGTCAATATGATGAATGGTGATATTTATTCTACTAAGGTTGCCACCTTCAACACATCGGCTGCTGGAAACATGGGGTCAGACCACACGTTTGATTTTTCCACAGGTACTTTTTTCAGCGGAACATTAGATGATGATTGCTCGATCATAATCAGCAACCTTTCAGCAGGCCAAAGGGGGCAGCTCACCTTGTACTACTCTGGCGCTCAGCGAACTAACTCATGGTACGGGGTTGATAAATGGCTTACAGATGAGCCGACAACTGGACCGGCAGATGGGAAAGTGCAGGCGATTACGCTGATTAATGATGACGTAAATGTCATTGGTGCAGCATCGGATGAGCCATGAGTTATTATTGCGTAGTAGATAACAAAAAATGGCTTGCCGGACCGGTTGAAATTAATCATGCTGGTTTCAACTCTATACCAGAATCAGATAAGGCGCAGGCTGGTTTTCTGGTTGCCGAACTGATAAACAATGAACCTCAACCGGGCAAAACCAGAACTGGTCCAGTGATTACACGCAAAAAAAATATATGCAGGTGCCATTACAGACACTCTGAAAATCCAGACCCAGAAACGCTTCAAAAGGATGCAGAAAAGTTAGATATAGTTACTGCCTTTAATGGTGCAATAAACGACAGATTAGTATATATGCCACCGGTAGAGGTTTTGGTTGATAGCTACGATGATATCCAAGCCTTGTGTGCAGATTGGCACGCAATAGATTATCCGGGGGTGTAAGCTATGCTATATTCTGGTTTAGGTTCAGGCACTTCGGGTGATCCGTATCAGGTGGCAACTGCCGATCAATTAGATGAGGTTAGATCATATTCTGGTGCCGGTGTATATTGGATTCAGACTGCTAATATAAGCCTTGCGGATTATCAAACAGGTACAGGCTGGGTGTCATTACCTGGCGATACCGTTACTGATATTTTTGAAGGCGAGTATGACGGAAACGGGTACACTGTATCAGATATATATTCAGAAACAGGAACATTGTTCGGAAGAAACTCAGGCACAATAAAAAACGTGCATATTCCAAACGGAACGATGTTAGAGAGTGGTATCAGCCTACAAAACAGAACCACCGGAGTGATAGAATATTGTTATGTGGGAACAGTGCAAGGTGGGCCAACTATAACGTCCAGCGCATCGGGGTTTGGAATCGCAAAATCGTTGGATACATCAGGCACTATAAGATATTGCTTTTTCAATGGCACCATATTATCAGATGGCTATGCTGGTGGAATAACTATAACGGCCCCTATCACTGAATGTATAGCGATGGGTTCTATTAGCGGAGTGGACGAGGTGGGAGGTTTGGATACGAGAGGGAGCGCAAACCACAACGGGCCGACAGATTCCGTAAGCTATGCGAATCTATACAGAACTTCCGGCTCCGGGCCTATTGGAAGTGCGTCTGGTTATCTAAGGGCAGGCGGGGCAGGCAACATGACACGCACTATAGGCGCAGGAACAGTCAATATAGTTCCGGCATCAGATACAACATATGTAGGGGCGTTGGTGGGTTATTATTATAGTGGCACCATAAACGATTGCTTCTGGCTCGATTCAACCTATGCTACCTCCCCAGTTGGAACCGATTTAACAGACGCAGAACTGAAGGTGTCAACAAACTTGACTAATTTTGACTTTGACGATATCTGGATTATGGCCACGCAATCTAATTTAAATTCACTTTTTGGTGAGGAAATTGGTGTCCCAGCATACGCAGCTTTGCCTGCCGATATAAAAGATAAGCCTTGGCTCAGATCGCTTACCTATATATTGGCCTATGGAATAACGCCAGCCGGAGGAACAAACCCGTTATTTTTCGGAGGTGGAATTTGATCTTCGGCACCGATGGGACATGTCTGGGAATAGGCTGGTTTGAGGTTTATGCCGTAATAGAGATTACGACCATAACCCCGGAGCAAGAGACACAGAGCTATAATGTGTTGGTGCAGTTGGATGGACCTGCACTTGGTAATGTTTATACAATATGGATGTCCAGGGATGGATACGATAATTTGTCTGGTGAAATAATGTCTATCAGTTCTTCCCGGATACGGGCATTATTTGTTATAGATGGATTGGATCATGGAATATGGTCGGTGAATGTACAGGACCCGGTAACGTCAGGTGAAATTGATTTTGAATTACTGGCTCCTACACCTGTCCCGGAAGATATTGCCGAGGCAGTTTGGAATTACATACTTGGAGATAATCCTGATAATTCATCAGGCACAGCATTGAAAAATCTTTTAAAGAGAAATAGGCAACAAAACATGAAAATAGAACACGAGATCACAAGGGGAGTTTTTAACTCAAAAAGGAGGTAATTATGAGCTGGTTTGGCGACGTATTTGGAGGTATAGGCGATGCACTTGGGACGGTAGGGAGTGCTGTTACAGGATTCTTGGGTGGTGGAGATGCAACCAGTTCAATATTGGGACCGCTTATTAACACTGCAACCGGAGGTCTCGGAGGATCATTGCTTGGCGGTGGTCTCGGTTCTGTTGTCGGCAGTCTATTTGGCGGTGGTGGAGGCGGTGGCAGTTCTCAGCCTACATCTGTTGCCAGTACCGGCGGTGGCGGTGGCGGCATGGGAGATATCCTGTCCATACTTGGGCTGGTAAATACATTAACTGGTGGCTCCATGATGGGCCAGGAGGCTCCTGAAGCACCGGTATATGAGCTTGATCCTCAAGCTAAAGCCCTGCTTGATAGTCTTACCAATAAATTCCAGAAAGATCTATCCGCTCCTGGAGGGATGACCGACTTGGATAATCAGCAATTGGAGCGCATGAGAGCGTTGACGTTTGGACAGAATCTTGGCTCTGACGCACAAAAACTTTATGAGCAACAGGCTATGCATGGAATATCTGGGTCGCACCCGGCTTTCCAGTCAAGCGAAGCTCTCAGACGATCAGCCGATAATATGTACTGGGATACAGAATTGGCAATGCGAAAAGCCGCCAGGGATAGACAGCTTCAATTGCAGAACATGGCTATGGGCGTGACAGGAATGGACACGAACAATGCGGCGGCAAAATATGACTCCGCTTACGATGCCTGGAAAACCCAGAACCAGAACTGGCAGAAGGAGCAGGACACGTGGGCGCAATTAGCTGGTCCTGCATTAGACAGGTGGGGATTGGTATAGAAAGGAGCGCAAATATGTACGAGAATGCGATAGATAGTTTTTTCAAAAATAATTCAGGGACATTTAACGCCAATATGAATAATCCTCGCGCTGTTTACGATCCCAAGAAAAGAAATCCCAAAGGCAACACGGCGTTGAATGATATATATGGACTGATGCAAATCAGGTCTGGAAAGGGATACCCGAATGGATTCTCTTTTTCTCCGGCAAACTTCAATACCACAGCCTTTGTCACTCCAGAAGAGAGCATCATGAACGGACTCACAAGGGCTTTAAGCAGGGGTGCGATATGAAGATATTGAACATGTCTAAACTCCTGAAAGCAAAAGAGATAGATCTCCCAGAAAAAATCCAAGATGACTTGTTGGGTGTTGTGGAAGAAAACAGGGAGCGGGTTTTGTCTGACCCGCGTTTCAAAACTTTCCGCTCTCATATTAAAAACATGAAGAGGATGAGGAAAATAAAAAAGAAGGGATAGAGTCATGGATTATCTTGACACAGCGATTTTGGACAGACTTGAAGAAATGATCATGGGTGAAAACCTCACGAGAAAAACAAATGCATTGCGCGAAAGCCAGAACATTCATGGCGTTTTTCACTCTACCCCTGCCTCTGAGAGTGAAAGAAGAGTAGTGGAGGATGCGCGAAGGAATTACCAGCAGGGCTTGATGTCGCTGTTCTCAGATGCACAGAATCGGAACATACAGAACCTTGGTCAGATGCAGAACGTAATCTCTCAAGCTCAAGGCCAGGCGCAAGATCAGTATAACACTGAATACCAAAACTACCTGAATCAACTGGAAAAATATAATAAGCAGCAGAACACCTGGGCTGCACTGGCACAACCCACTATGGAAAACTGGGGATGGATATAGAAAGGAGAATGCTATGCCTCTAAATTTGACCGGTTTAGCCCAAGCTATCGTCGGCGCTCGTAAATCAAAAGCCGAAAGAGATAGACGTAATTTGGAATTAAGGATGCTTGAAGAAAAATTAAAGCAGGCTGAGTTTGATCGTCTTGCAAGAGCGCAAGAACTGTCTCAATCAAATCAGTGGAAGATGGAAGAACGGGACTGGCGCAGACAGCAGCAAGAACAGGCTGCAAGAGAGCGAGAAGAAAACAGAGCTTTCAAAGAAAGAGAGTTTGGTTTAAGGCAGGCAGAATCGCAAGCTCGCTTGGCGAAATCCCCGCTCGAACAATTCCAGGCACGAGAAGCGACCAGGATACAGAGCCGTATTGATGAGATCGATAAATTGCTTCCATCTCTAAACGATTCTAACGATCCGGTCAGACCTGCAGGCACTATGCAAGACCCTGTAACTGGACAGATGATTCAGACTCCAGCACAACCTACACAAAGAGATAGGCTGAAGGAAGAACGAAGTATGCTTGGCGCGTATCTCATGGGTGGTGGAGGTGGTGCATCATATTCAAGGCCAAGAACCAGATCCAGGAGCGTAGGGTCTGGAGGTTTTGGTTACGGAGGGACAACATCGACTGAACCTGATACTGGCGGTTTCGATCCAACTGCTTCCAAGTATTATGATCCCACGCGATTAATATATGATTCCTGGAAAGCAGGGCAAACTCCCGAACAGGCTGCATCAACCGCCAAAGATGTCCAAAGTGCCATGGAGGGGTTTGAAGGGAACAAAAAACAGGCCACGGTAGATTCTTTGAAGGCAGAGTATAGAGAAGATTTTGAAAAAGCCATGGAAAAAGATTTTTCAAAAGAGGCATACAACAAATACTATGCTGAAAAAATGGCCGAACTTTCCTCCCGTGGTTACGACACAACTATGGTAGGTGAAGCTCTTAACCAGCTATACATGGAAAAACGCAAGAGGATGCCAGCCGAACATGAAGCATTGCTCAGAGCACAGGAGTACTCTACTTCTTTGCCGTTCCAAGAAATAGAAGGAGTGAAACTGATCGCAGATGATTTGGGTTTGGCGAAGATTCCGGGTGCCACAATGGATGTAATAAATTCTTTGTTCAATATGATAAATCCATTAAGAAGAAATCAAACTGGACAAACAGGTAGCGTTAATCCGAACAGAACGCAGTTGATGAGACTGAACAATCTCAGACAACTACCGCCTTCGCCAGGATTGTTCCAATGATTGATTTCGATGCCGTAAAGAGGATTACAACAGGCGGTAAGGCCGGGGCAATGTCTTATGATGCCCCTGATTCCATTGCTGCTGATGAAAAGACGGGTATATGGAAGTACCTGTCTTATTTAGACAGACCTATGCAAACTGTCTTGAATCCTCTTCATGCGCTCGTGTCTCAAAAAGATGAGCGCGGCATTGTAGAATCAGCATTGCAGGGACTTACCGGCCAGACGGAAGTAAGGCTGAGCGATGTACTGCGCGAGGGTGGTGTTCCTGAGCTTGGAACGGTCAACCTCCCTTTGCTTGGTGATGTAACAGGCCGTGGCGCTCTGGGCCTTGCAGGAGAAATATTTACAGATCCCCTCAACCTTATCGGCGGTGGATTGACAAAAGCTGGAAGACTTGCCAAGACAGATGATCTTGCCAGGTTATTTAAAACCGGGCTGCCAGAAGGTGCAAGTCTGGGAAAAACTCTATTGGAACAAGGCCAGCTCGGACAGAGAGCGGCTCTTGGTTATAGGCTGCCATTCAACCCGGATGTTCGTTCTGTGTTGCCGGATTTTCTCAATAACATACTCTTGAAGCAGGCTGATGTAGCAGGCGAAGCAATAAAAAGAACATTGCCGTACAAGTGGCTGGCTAAACCTTACCATGATGATCCGTTGGCGGCGGCTGTGGAGATATTTGGAAATTCCGGGGCAAAGTATTTCCAGAACGAATTGTTACGTGAAAGTATCCCGCTTGTTCAATACCGGGATAAATTAGAAAAACTCTTTGACGGGTCAAACGCCTCAGCAATTCTGAATGATGGCAGTGTCATCACTTTTCCCGCCAAACAACTTAAAGACAATAGCTTCATGGCCACCATAGGAAAAAGAGGGGCAACTTCAATAAGACAAATTCCAAAAATGACTTGGCAGGAGCTTGGGCCTACAGTAATGAACATAGCTGAACAAGGATATGACCCGGCCAGGCTTGCCCGCCTTGGTCTTATTAGCGATCCTGCAATAGCAGAGCAGCTTGTTCCTCTTGCTGATGGCATGGTCAATTTCAATCGCGGAGTGTTTGATAAGTTGGTTAAGGCTGGTGCTGATCCAGCAAAGCTCGATCCGAGTTATGGATTGAACTACATGAAGCACGTAGCGCAAGAAGGCCAGGATCTTCCTGAAAGACTTAAAGGCGCGGCTCGAATGTGGTCAACTACCGGAACGAAGTCCAGGGAATTTCACTGGTCTTTCTCGCTTGGCAGCGACCCAAAAATTTACAAAAATCCCGAAGCGATTAAATCAGGATACATCTTTGAAAACGATATGTTCTACCGCGCCAAAAACGCAGATGATGTGGAGAAGGCATTAAGGCGCGGGGCTGAGTTTAGGTTATCAGACAGAGAGGCAAAGGATATATTCGGGAAGACCAGAAAAGACTATCTCAAGACAGGTGGAGCGGAACGCGGAGCCAGCAGCATAGCAGAACAAAATATTCTTGCCGATTTAAAGGCCAAAACCCCTGAAGGCATACAATCGGTAAGGCTCGTGGACGATCCGTTTGCTTCAATTGCGGCAACAATCTATAAGTCAGGCAGACAGGCGGCCACTGCAAAGATGGGGTCTCAAATTGCAAGGAACGCAGACTGGGCGTTGGATGCCAGCGCCGCTCCCGCAGGCTGGATTAAGATGGATAAATCATTCGGAAAAGATCTTGCAGGGATGATGGTCCGGCCTGACATATACAAACACATCACGAGAGATTTCAACCCCAGGAAATTAAATAAAGATGTGGGCGAATTTATTGAAAAACTTGGAAAGGGTCAGGGCTGGTGGAAAGCCTTTACGCTTGCGGTTCCAGCAACAACATCAAGAAACATTTTTAGTAATTTTATTATGGGCGCATGGGGCGGGAATCTTGATATTAAGGCCCATTATAACGGTTTGAAGTTTATCATGGCTGGTATGTATAAAGAAAAACTTCCGGTTGCAGAATTGCATAAAGCCTTTAATAAAGTGCCTATATTTAACACAGATAATTTCATGCGCGGAAGTATAGTTAAGGGATACAGCAACGAGAAGTTGTGGAGGCTGGCGCGGGAATTGGGTGTAATCGACAATGATCTTCTTGGCAGAGCAGGAAACGTAGCTGAACTTGCCGGGGATATGGGGGGAAGGACAGTTTCTTCTATAGAAAATCAACTTTATTCGTTTGCTGGTAAAGGTCCAAAGGCAATTAAAAAATATAATCCTGTTAGTGTAGAAGGCCCAATCATCAGAAATGCGAAAGTAATAAATGCAGGAGTTGAAGGCCAGGCGCGCATGGCATTATGGTTAGATGGATTAAATAAAGGAATGTCGCCGCAGGAAAGTGCGCTCAATGTATATAAGTGGATGCTCGATTATACACCTGAATCTTTAAGTCCCGTTGAAAGAGATATATTTGCGCAAATAATTCCATTCTATAAATTCATGAGGCGCAATACTGCCAATATGATTGATATGTTTTTCACTGATCCGGCAAAGCTCATGAGAACTGCCAGGCCGTTTGTCCAGGCGCAACCGAAAATATCTCAAGATGAACTCGACATTATGCCTTCGTGGTGGAAAGAGGGAATGCCCCTCAAATTATCCGACGATCCCGAAACTGGTTTACCCAGGTATGCAGACCTGAGGAACTATGTTCCCTTTGGCGGTGTAAGCGAAACACTTGAATCAGGTGGCGACCCGGTTAAATTACTTCGCTCATTAGTAGGCGGCATAAGTCCACTTGTTAAGTTGCCTCTTGAGGTCGGCTCAAATATTTCTTCCTTCTCTGGAAAGCCCATCGAAAGATTTCCTGGAGAACCGGCAGAATACCTCGGACTACCTACCACAAAGATGTATCAGCATATCGCCAGATCAATATTCAGACCTGGAAAAGAATTAGATGTGCTCAATCCAGGGGATGTGTTCGGTGATGATCGTATGGGAAGATGGAAACAACCGGGCCAGGATGACAGAATAATCGCTGCCGTTACTGGTTTCAGGAGCATGATCCTCGATGAAGCGAAGCGGCGTATACAAATGAAGTACGAAAAGAGCAAGGCCGTATCACATTTAAGGACTGCAGAACGCCAGGGCCTTCAGACTCTTATGCTACCCAGGGTGCAGAACAATCCGGCTTTAAGGGTGGCATATCAGTATTCGCTTGACAGAATAAGAAATAAATTAAGAGATCTTGGTTATGATCCTTACGCAGAAGAGGGAGAAGAATAAAATGGACATGACCTATATTCCGATTGTCACACTTATTGTTTCTGTGGGTGGTCCCATTATCGGCAATTACGCAAGTCAGAAGTTTTTCCAGCGCGATCTTTCCAAACTTGAAATAGCCGTCGAAAAGGGTTTTAATAAGATAGATCAGTTTCAAAATGTCTGTGCCACCAAAAGGCAGGCCGTCGAACAAAATTTGAGCGAAAGAATAGTAAGGCTCGAAACCATACAGGAGAACGATTGACACCAAACTTTACTTATAAAGAACTTGAATGCCATTGCGGGTGTGGGCTACTTCCAGCGCCCGCCCTGTCCTGGAAGTTACAGGGAACAAGAAACAAACTTGGCTTACCTATAGTGTTATCCTGCGCGGCCAGGTGTCTGAAGCACAATAGAGATGTAGGGTCCAGGGATACATCAATGCACCCACAATTATTTGCTGCCGATGTAGTGAAGATCGGAACACGTGACGCCAGGAGAAGTCCTGTTGATGCTGAATGGATTGCGTCATTGATGAGATCAAATGGCTGGTATTGTTATGTAGAGATAGATCATGTTCATTGCGACATGAGAACCTGGTTTCCTGAGATATTAGCACTGCGAAAGGAGTACGGAGATTATGAAAAAGGCAATCGATGAGGGTAAAAGAATTGTATCGGCACTTATTGTCATGGCTATTGCGGCTTATGCTGCGAAGAAAGGTGTTGACGTTCCTGCTGAAGCTCAAGAGGCGTTTGTTACCTCTTTACTGGCATTTTCGGCGGCGGCGTTAAACCTCTGGTCTAAGTTTGGGTCAAAGAAGTAAGAGCTGGTAGTTTGCCGCCTTTAGCTTAGTGGGGAAGCAGCCCGAACAAAAGGGAAGAACCCAGGTTCGATTCCTGGAAGGTGGCCCAAAGGGGGCATCATGGATAAAAAATATCAGACAATGAATTACAAGGAGTATACACTTCCGATTGATTGCAGGATTTACGAGGACGGAAACCGAACAATGTTTTGCCCGATCTGCGGAAAGGAATATGATCGTTATCTGTTCTGTCTGGATGGATACATTGGATGTAAGTATTGCATGGGTAGGAAGGGAATCGACATTCTATCCGCGATGATCAAACAGGGTGTAGCCGTGATCGTGGAGGGTGAAATCAGGAATCTCGATTTAGAGCTTGCTAAAGCCATTGGAATACTTCCGAGGGGTATCTCATAGCCCTAAGAATAAAAAAAGGCCCTGAGGTGCGTTTCTCTTGGCCTGGTGAAAAAATAAAGGCCCCTGTGACGGGGCCTTTTCTCATTTCGTTATCATGTCAATAACTCCTGGACTCTTGGCTGGCAATCCGACAGCTTTAATACTACTCCGGTGTTTTGCCTGTGTTGTACTCCCTTTCTGTCGTACCACTCATAATACAGGCTGACACCTCCGCTGTCTGCATCCAGGACATAAATCATGGACTTGTATCTTACCACCTTTGGCGCAATTCTTTTCGGGGCTGGTGATCTTTCGGCGGTTGCGATCACGAACCAGGCGAACAGACACAGCAAGAAGATTCCCACTATCATATCGTCACCGCGTTTTCCAGGTAGCTAACATCATCAGCAGAAACTTTCAAATGTGCATAGCGCCAGGTTGTCTTGATATTATCATGACCCATAAGCACAGCGACCTTTTCAATTGGGCATCCATTCTGTATTAAATGACTTGCGTATGCATGTCTAAGCAGGTGTGCATGTATCTTTATTCCGACACGTTTCCCGGCGTTAAAGAAAATCTTTCCCAGGATCGGACTGGTTAACCTTTCGCCCGACCAGCGCGTGAACAAATGCGCGTCCTCGCCACCTGTAGCCAGCAGTCTATAATTAACCAGCTTGTGCAAGGTTTCCCGCATCATTCCGAGCGGTATTGGTACGATTCTCTCTTTGTTGCCCTTGCCCCATACGCGCACATGATCGGCCCTTACATCCAAGATATTCAGGCGCAGTAATTCTTCCCGCCTTAACCCCAAAGTGTACGCGCACATTATAATTATTCTGTGTTGCGGGTCCGGCTCCGCGTTGATGACCTTCTGTATATCTTCCGGTGTCGGTGGATCAATTACCTTTTTTCGCTCTTTTGGTTTTGGTTTCGGTGTTTCCCTTATGTTTTTAAAGGGCTGGTCGACGCCCTTAGTTTTATGCGCCCATCGCATGAATTCAACTACATGTCTTAACATTCTGTGTGCCGCCTGATATTTGCGTCCGGTAAAACACCACTCCACCAGCTTTTCATTGCCCGCCTTTGGTCCGTGGTCCAGCCAGTACCGGGCTGACTGCCAGTATTCCTGCGCTGTTCTTGGGGCCTTGCCCATGTATAGCAAATGGTCTTTCCAGCCTTCAAGCAGTTCCTTGTTATATCTGACAGACCACAATTCACGGTCGCCTTTTTTGGTCATTGTTATTTTCCTCCAGTTCCTTTATCTTTTGCTTTAGTTCTTGGATCACTTTTAATAATTGTGAAATGGTTGCCATTAATCGCCCCTTTTTATTGGTTGTCGCATTTATTCTTGTACCACGTTATGAAATCTCCGCCAGTTTCCAATACCTCCGCCAGTTCTCGCAGATTGCCGGCAAGTTTTTCCAATGCTCTTTTGCTGCCGGTGCAATGGAAAAACATCGGCGGGATATAAACATTGATTCCATTACGTTCGCAATAATTTGGTTTCGGTATTGTGTTCATACCGATGTCATTTCATATAATTTATATTCTATCGCGCAGACCTCCTTTAACAGTCTTTCTGCGGTTTCCATATCGTTTTCCACGGTCCAGTCCTTCGGCAATTTCATTTGATTGCACATCATATAATACTGTCGAATGAAATATTGATGACGGTATTCCTGTCCTTTGTTCAATTTATTCCTCCAGTTTTTCGGTCGCATATTCAACCATTACATTTCTGTAATATCTGAATTTTTGGCCGCAATGGTCACAAGCCATTTCCGCTTTTCTCTTGGTAGACTTCGGGTATTCCTGTATACGTCTGCAGTGTGGGCATTCTATAAATTCATCAAAGTATAAATCGTTATCCATTTTAAAATCCTTTCCGGCTTTCGCCTGTAATGTTCCATTGTTCAGCGTTCACCGCCTTACTAAATCGTATGGTGTGAGTCCGCGTTGACTGACTACCTCATATATGCGCCGCAATTTTGCGGGGATCGGCACTCCGTGAATGGTGTCCGCCTCATACATCATCGCATCATATACATCGTTCTCAGCATCAACGAAGCCAGCCTCGTTCAAGGTGTACTCCCCCGATATTTTCATGATGTCGACAATCATTTGCCTATACCCGCATCTGTCATCAGGTGTGTTTTCAATGGTGGTGTTTTCGAAGTTTATATTCATCGTTTCCCCTTTCCCCCGCCATTGCCCGGGCGGGACGGGTTAAAGCGTTACTCCCTGAAATCAGGGGCAAGTATTCCATAACCACCCATGTCTGTATAAATATTTCCGTCTTGAAAAGCCCTGACAAAATCGGGTTTTATTTTGAGCGCATAACCTCGGGCATCACCATTAAAAAAGATAACCTTGTCAGATGGTTCTCCAAGTATGCCTGTAATCATAAAAAATATGGGGGCTATAAAAGCGTCTATTTCGTTGGTTTCGCGTACCCCGTTACACCAGTCTGTGGCTATTTTATGCGCTCTGTTTTCGAGTCTGAAGAGTTTTTTACAGAGTTTTACCGGGTCCTGTTCTTTGCAATTCGGGAAAAGCTTCAAAAGATTGTTGCCGTGTAAGTTGATCTTGAAATTCATTTTCTCTTTTTTAGTCATGATTTATATCCTTTCATGCCGTTGTGGTCATCCCGGTCAACTACGTAAATATGAAAATGTGCGGTTCCTCTCGGTGCTCTGTAGGTTCTCAAGTCAACTATGTTCACATATTTCATCTCAGACCTTGAATCCACCCACCGCTTGAAATACTCAGCCTTTTCATAGCTGTCTAAAGCCCATGCACAGCGGGAATAACCCCCGGACGCACCGCCCCACCCTGACATATGGTTATCCCTTGCAACTACTCCCCAAATATGACTTATTAACTGTTTTTCGTTCCTGTCATCTTTTTTAATCATGGTTAAATATCCTTTCAAATGTTTTCGCGTTGAAATATGCGCTATTTTTCAGACCACGTTTAACCGGTCTTTTTCTCCACAGCTCCCAAGCTTCAACTCCGTTTATGGTGGTTTTCCTGCAACCATAGTTTTTCATTGTATCCCCGAAATATTTCATGTTATCCCGCGAGAAAAAGTAAGGGTGTTTTCCTGTTTCTTCTAACTTGTATTTCAGTTCACTCGGTGTCATCGTTACCCCTTTCAGTAACTTCCTAAATTGATATTTTTTAATTCATCACGTCCAGCCCTGCCTGCCTGGATATCCTCAGCGAGCATTAACTCGCAACCTGTCAACCTCCTCTCTTGGTGTAGTTGCATCAATTTATATTCCTTAGTGCGTTTGTCAGGTTTTATAGTGCCTGGTGATTCTTCTGGTAATGGCTCATCATTTAATATGTCGGGGTTTACTATTATATGTATGGTTTCATTCCCGCGAGTGCATTCAAGTCCGTATGGTGTATCAATTACTAATGCGCCATCACTTGCTAACTTGCTCCCCGCCTCAAGATATTTTTCGAGCTGTTTCCGTTTGCTCAAGTTGGTCAGGTTCAATTCAAGTGACCCGTCAGGTCTGGTGGAATAATCAATGGTGCTTGCCGCTTTTTTCTTGGTAGTCCTGGATGGCACATCTTTACAGCGGGATACATGTACTGATGATGTCTGACCAGTACCCCATCGTACCAGGATGTAATCTCCGTTGTGATTTACATACTCTACCGGTTTACGCTTGCCGGAATTAGTAATGTAAATCATGAAAAAAGGTTTCCTTGCACGGGCAACCCGTCGGTCAATAACATAACGATTGCAATGATGAGCGGGTCGCGGCTGATATTGCCCTTTTCCGGTCTCCACCCCTGCGAGATGTATTCGCTCGCAAGGTCACGCGCTGTATTAGTAATGTGCCTGATATCTTTAGTGGTCATGCTGCTACCCTGCAAGCTGCATTCAATACCGCCTGACGCAATGCACCTTCAAGTGTAGCGGATACATCGACAAGAGCAAGAGCAAGAGCAGAACGTCCCAACCGCTCAGCTTGCCTCGCAGTGTTATAAACCCTGTCCAGTAATATTGTATCTTCAGTTGTTAATGGTTTATAATTCAGTGACAATATAAATCGTTGGTAATGTTTACTCATCGGTACTACCTCCATTTGTTTATTGCCTGTATATCAGGCTTGTTATTATGGGTACTGCGTGCCGGTGATGACCCGCACCGGCACGGGTTATTTATTAATCGTTAAAAATATCCTTCATTATGTCACCTATAACTGTAATTTCGCTATAGTAACTCTTTGCACCTGTTACGGGGTGTATCATGCAATGAAATACTTTACCCTGTTTGTACAGCTCTTTTGCTTGTGTTTCTGTGATCTGTTTTCTTGTTACTCTCTTTGCCATTGGTCCGTCCTCCATTTGCTTCATGTTTTAAGTATCGCTCCAATCAAATCACTTGTCAAGTACATTGGTACCAGTACCACATTGCATACCACTTCAAATCATAGTCCACACCTGGAAAGCAACCCCATAAAAAAATATTTTTCCGGTCACCTTTTGTACCACTTCAAATACCCTCACAAGGTAATCTGATTAATAACCATCTTTCCAGGGAAACCCGTAATAACTTAATACTTATTAATAACCATTATCGTTAATACGCTCGAAGTAATATTTGCTTATACATAAAAACGTCAAATATTTGACACTTATGCTTATTATCCAATAATAACCTGTATTTCTCCTGTGTGTGTGTCCGTATTGCTTATAGTCGCTTTTATGTCCCCTTACATGTTTATTAGTTATTATAAGTAAAAGTAAGTAAATGAAATAGTAAAGGTAACCTAAGTTAATAACTTACCGTGCGCGCGTGAGCGCGTATATATATACGTGAGGCCAGGGGATCCAGGCCAGGGGATCCAGGATGAAGCATAGGTCACAATGGTACAATTGTGTGAAAAGCCCATGAACACAGGGATACCCCCACAACAATGGACCAGAAACAGTCCGTCACGTGCAATAACTACACGGGAACGCATGGATGTTATTCGTGATCGCAGGTGAATAACTACACGGACGTGCATGTCTGGATACGGGTGGACCCGGATTTTTATACACACCCCCCCGTTATAGTATCTATACCCAAAATATTTCACTCTTATATGACGTGGCCTGCATGGGATGGCTATGGTATACTGAGGGTAAAGAAGGAGGAAAAGCGATGAGTTATTATTACAAGATGAAGGGTGGAGCTGAGATACCGTTTGAGAAGTTGGAAGAGAGGCGGGACGGGAGTTTATGGAAGGTAAAGTGGCCTGACGGGAAGATAGGGTATATAAAGAAGAGTTATGTAATGGAGGTAGACGAGAACAGGCAAAGGATGTTGGAAGAGGTAAGGAAGAATAGTTGACAATGGGTTAAGGGAGTGTTTACAATAAGTACTTGCAGACTTCCATTCTCCAAAGAAGTAACCCCCTCTAAGACCACAAATCTCAAAGGGGGTTATTTTTATTTATGAGCAGATAAGAATTACGCTACTCTGAATCCTCTTTTACAGGGGAACAGATCAGCACCTTCGTGTGTAACTACGATGATTATGGGCATACAGTGTTTTTCCTGTTCTTCCTGGAGGTATTTCACTAAAGGAAGGGTCATTTCTCTGAATGCTTCTGTTTCGCTCATATCCCTGTGCATGGCCTCTACCTTTTCCGGGATAGTCTGTTCTTCAGACAGCGCCTTTTCCCCGGATTCCTTTTCGATTGCCTTATCAAACTTCTCGATCACATCTCCGATTCCTCTTACTGCCTCCAGTAGATCTTTCAAGTCTTTGTTCATAGTGCTTTCTCCTTTGTATTGTTTTTTATTTCTAATCACGGAAATATCCGGCAGTATACCTCCATGAACTGCGCGGTAATCTCACTTCTCCATCAACCAAAAATGCTTCCCTGCCGTTAATCAATATACAACAGCCTGGATTAGTGCATGCAATCCATTCTGAAACAGGTTCACAAAGATCCGAAAATGGAATAAGTTTTTTGCTTCCTTTACCCAGAAGAGCATTGTTTGTTTCTTCAAGCTTGCTTTCCCTCAATCTGCCTCTTCCTATTTCAAGTTCCAGTTCTTGTATCTTGATATTTTTCTCTTTTACTTCATCTTGGAGAGAAAAGATTGTTTTTTCCTGTTCAAGAAGGGATTCATTCAATTCGTGATTAGCTGCAAGTGCCTCTTTAACCCTGCGGCTATACTCAGCGTAATCCGGGTGGAGCTTGCCGAATTTGCAGGTTTCCCATTCCGTATCAACACATGTCTTGCATTCCACAATTCCATCGCCACACGCCTTTTCTCCATTAGTAGGAAAACATGGCTTCTCGTATTTATCAGTTATCATTCCTCCTTTGTTATTAGTCAATTCAATGTTAATTCCGTGTGGGTCCATCATTTATCTCCTTTCGTCTGCGTCCCTAATCCACCCGTTGCGCTCTGCCAGGTCATCGAGCGCGTCATCGATAGCGTCATATAGTAGGTCGAGGTTGTTCATCGGTCCTCCGCATTATCTGGAAGTTCGCTCCATATACCTTCACCTTCATCATTATCACCATAAATAAATCTGGTTTTGCAACGCTCACAATGAACCGCGTACGCAGTAGTTAGAAAAAACATTTCAGCTTCGCATTTTGGACACTTCATCATTCCCCCACCTCCTCCGGCAGGTATTGCCACATGGCCCCGTTACATTCAGTCATCTTTTTCGGCTTTATACTCAAATCGAACCCGTAGCGAACTTTGATATATCCATCGTGATATACCGCCTCGTGAATGCCTATATGCCCATGAAACCTTATCATAAAAAATGGGCCATCCAATAAATCGCCTTCCTCCGGCCACGTTGCCGGGTCATCCGTGATGGTGGTCCACTGGCGCTCACGCTCGATCTCTCTGGCACGGGCGAGGGCTTGGCCCACCCTGCAATTGTTAAACCCTCGGCATTCATCGTGTAATTCAATGCATATCTCGCATGGATGTGAATGAACATCTGGCAAAGCGCAGATTTTAAGTATTTCCAGCGCCTCAATTATCGTCTTCATATCGCCTCCATCCATTTCTGTATTGGTTGCCATTGATCGCAATCAGTGATATGCAAAAGATCATTAACTTTCAACCAACCAGACCGTCGCATCCAGTCGAGGAAAACATAATCTTCGCCGTGTAATCCACCTCCTTTTTTGAGGAAAATAACACGTTCATTTTCATTGGGCCATGTCAATATATTTTCGGTTATAAGCATTGTTTTCATCCTTGCTGGCTCCATGCAAGCCATTCTGTTTGTATGCTTTCTATTCCTCTGCATTCGAGATAATTCACCCTGTTAATCACATCCTCTTTTCTTCTGTTAATGTCCTTGCTGATGTATTCGATTGACTCTCCATCTTTTATACGGTCGAAAAGGCACTTGTCTTGGTCAATAGTCCATGGTCTATCTTCGCTGAGTCCTTTGGCCTGCTGCTGGTAGTTTATGAATCCCAGTTTTTTAAGTGCTCTTGCTTTTCTTCTTCGTCTATTTTGGTTTATCCGGAAACACACTATGTCTTTGCAAATTCTGGTATCTTCGGTTACATTTTCCAGGATGATTCCGCAAATTCTACAAAACCCTTCACAAGTCTTCTTGGGCATATCAACCTCATTCTCCTTTGAATGTTGTGCGTGTACCATGCGCACCCCGGAGCTTCGTTAATCTATCTCTTCTTCCTCGTATGGAGGAATACCATCGTCTTCATCCTCATCCTCAAATTCTGGATCTACTGCCTTATCGCCGTCTTCTGTGTCGAATTCATCATGGTCTTGCGGAATGTCGTCCAATGTGGTCTGGGCTTTCTCCTGAAGCTCACGAAGGCGCTCTTCTTCAGCCCGTTCTTCGTCGCTTTTCTTGGAATCGACGAACACATTTATTATGGTGTCCAGTTCATCCCTGACATTGGAAATGTGCATATTTATTATGCTCTCGTCAACTTCATCACTCAGCTTCGATTCCGCTTCGATGAATTTCCCGCTTGCCACTATCTTCTTCGCTGCCGTTTCCACTCTTCCTCTAAACCTTTTCTGCATCTTAACTGCCTCCTTTTTTGTAATTATTTCAACCTATACCATCGCCATCGCCATCGCCAGAGCCAGAGCCATAGCCATCGCCAGAGCCAGAGCCAGAGCCAGAGCCATCGCCATCGCCAGAGCCAGAGCCATCGCCAGAGCCAGAGCCATCGCCAGAGCCATAGCCATAGCCAGAGCCATCGCCATAATTTATTAATCGTTCTGCCATTTAGCGACTCCCTCTAATGATTCGCGCGCTTTCTCGGTGCATGGAATTATCTCGCACCAGTCGTTAGCATTAAGAATCAACTCAGGCAATGGATCACCGAATTTGCACTGACTTGGGTCGTCTGTACCCTCCACCGCCAGCCCAGAAATCGTTCTGCCATGCCACCTCCACAACCTTCTGCTTTTGACAAGCGTTAAATCTTCTGATGTTTTCACTGCGAGATATCCGGCATGAACACCGGCATTGCGACACCTAACAATTACATAAATCAATCCGTCTGTTTTCGCCATTTCCGGCTGTGCGTCTGACTTCCTTACATACTCCACACCATTAATTTCAATCGCTTTCAATTCGCAACTCATCAATCCTCCTTTTTAATATAGTCCACCCTTTAATTTCTTCGGGCCCGGAATGGAAATCAACTTCTTGTCCGGGTCATGCCTCGCTTTCCACTCGATCTTGTCTATCTCCTTGTTCCAATCGTCATCCGGCTTCAGTTCAGTGATCTTTTCCCCTTCTGCCATTTCCTCTATCTGCTTCGCTACCTCGCTCTCCCTCTCTTTGTTAGGCTCTCCCATGGCCTCCTTTAGTGCCGAAAGTCTTTGCTCGGCTATTAGCTGTATGCACTCCCTTCGCGCATCATCGGCTGATCTTAGAACAACAAGTTTTCCTGGCATTTCTTTTCCTTTCCGCACACACAAGGCTTGGCCTGTAGGCTTATTGCAGTTGTCCTGCCCTTGCGCTGCTGTGTAGTCAATACACGATGCTTCAACTCCCTGCCGCACATGTCGCAATATAATTTCACCCTTAACTTTTCAGGCATAACAGCCCTTTTAGATGGTGCGTTTGTTACATGTTTACTATCACGGTTGTTACATGTTGGGGGCCACGGAGTTTGATATTCGGATCCGTTATACGCCATGCTGCTCATTGTTGTCATCGGTATCATCTCCCTTCTGGTTTGTCATGAAATCGGCAGCGGCGTCAACATCAATGCCAATGCCAATCTCTTCCGGCTGATCCTTGCCAATCTGCATTTCGTTCAACATCTTTTCAACATCTGCCAGGGTTTTTATCTTTGTCAGGTGGCTTTCTGGAAAATGTACTCTGTTGCCCTGGAGTTTGGCTTTCAATCCTTTGGGAGTTTTGGCGATTACTAACGCTTGACATACTGCCATTTTTTGCCCCCGCCTGTCCTCGTATGCGTCTAACACGACCATTTCCCCGGTTTTCCACTTTTTTGCCCTGTAGATTACTACATCACCTTCATTCATCAGTTCCCTCCTGTGATAAGTTTTCTATTATAACCCTTGTCTTTGGGTCATTTTCAGTCCATAGCTTCACGCAGATTGCTTTCGCCACTTGACTGTCGTCCACATAAGCGACTCGGTTCAGCCCGTCTGCTATGGCTTTCAGCACATTATCATAATCGGGTCTGCTTGTGTGGTATAGAGTTTTAAGTGCATCGGCTTTCTTGACTTTGCTCCAGCTTTTGGGAATCTTGAAAAATGCTATTACAGTTAATTTCACAGGGCCGCGAAGAGGATCCTTGATTTTTTCAGATGCAATCTGTCCCACAACTCTTTCAAAAGAAACCGTTTCCTTTGGAGTGTACACATGTCCAGTTTTTGCCATGCGCGGTCTCTGTTTGGCGAATGGTTTTCCGAATATCTCAATGACATGCTTCATAATGGAGAATCCCCTTCTGCGTCATAATCGCCGCTATATCCACCTTCGTCGTTGTAGTCCTGGTCTTTCGTGTTGATAAATTTTGTGCGCTCAAATCCGTTGACGAATATTTTGAACGCTTGTCGTTTATTCCCGTTTTTGTCTTCATAACTTTCTTGGGCTATCCTGCCAGAAGTTATGACTATACTATCGCCTTTACTCAAACGGCTCATGCGTTTGGCTTGGTATCCGAAGCACACCAGGTTGAAGAAGTATGTGTCCCCTTTTACCCAATCTTCGCCCCTCTTTTTCCTTGGCCCGTTATGCGCCAGCCTCGTCGAAACTATTTCTGTGCCCGATGGAGTAAACCTTACGTCTGGGTCTGCTGTAAGATTGCCGTCTATCACTAAACTATTAACGCTCATTGTCTGCCTCCGAAGTTATTATTTCCCCGCCTTTTTTCATCCACTTGTTTCCTCCTATGTAAACACATCCTTTTGCTCTCATTCTGGCGTGAAGTTCTTTTCTCTTTTTGTCCGTTTCAATATCCTCCTTTGTTTTTATGCCTGTAACTTCGTCTGTCCAGCGATCTTGATTGATCCAGGTAGAAAGGTGCGGCCATTCAGGAACAAATTGACCACGATTACGCTTTCTCTCGGTGTCTTTTATCTGTGCTTTTATTGAACTGATAATATCCTCTACTGGTGGCATGTCAGGCTTTTTCTTTTTCCTGGCTTGGTACACTTTGTATGAGTAGGCTTTTTTTGCTCCGTTTAATTTTCCATAAATAGACCACAGGTTTTTAAATTCTTCAGAGTAGTCTTTTTTGGTTTTTGTTTGTTTTTTTGGTTTGTTTTCGGACAGAGTATTTAATTCTGTCTCTGCCTCTGTCTCTGTCTCTGGTGCGTCACGTTGACGTCGCTTTGACGTCATGTTGACGTCATGTTGACAACCAACAGGAATGTCACCTTCCAAAAAGCCTAAATTTATTAGCTTTTCAATATTTGGTTCTTCGTCCAAGAGACAAATCTTTTTTAACACCCTGGGATTGGCTGGTATATTTCCACCATTATCTGCGGCGGCAATCCACAATGAAACAAGATGACCTTTATCGGAGTCTGAAAGCATTGCCCATTTGCTGCTGGTCATTAAGTTTCTGTGTACTTTTACCCATGGTGGCGTACCTCGATCTTTTCTGTACGTCTGCCATTTTTCCCAATCATGGATTTTTATGGTTGCCACTTGGTTGTCATTTGGTTGCCACTTGGTTGTCATTTTGTCACCCTCGTTAGATAGTAAAACACCTCTGACCTGCTGCCAGGTAGAGAATAGATAACCTGCGGGTCTTAACCGCTCAGATCAGAGGTGTGCTTTTTTGTTTGTTTCATGGATATTCTCTTTCATGGCGACTTCATTTTAAGGCATTAATGCATTCGTGTCAATAGACTATTGTGCTTCGTTTCCACACCGATTCAATCGGGAACCAATTCCATAAACCGCATCCGCATTGTCCTCTGGATTTATACATCAATTGTATTTTTTCCCCGCAATATGGACACACTTCATTTTCACCAATATCAATTGTTATCACGGTTCTTCTGTCCAATCTTTTTTATTCAACCACCTATCGGCTTCCCACTCCTTGAATGTGAGATTATTCACATTTCCGGTCTGTTTGCACCAAGCAGAAAAGGCTTGATGCTTTAATTCATGCTCATCTTTCCATTTCCCATACGTGCCGTGAAACACGAGACTTGCACCCAGTAAGGCCAGTATTATCAAAAAAGACCATATATTGAACCTCTTCATCTCATTACCCTTTCTCATGCGATTCTTAATTTTGTGTGCATTGGTAATATTACCAATGATTCTGCTTCTATCAACAATGGGTCACAATGATGACTGCTTATGTGACATAGTATCACTTCTTCCAGGGATTCGGCTCCCATAGCCACTATATTCTTTAGCCACACCAAGAGCTGCCTGAGTCCGAGATGAGTAGACTTAACCCGTTCTGCGTTGATGAAATCGCTGTCATATAACATGGAATCGATATAGTTGCACTCGATTATGATATGTGTAAGATCAGGATACACTTCAGGAGTAAGACCGGTATCTGTTGCGTACAGCAATTTGAATTTTTTGTCCTCGTTGTAGTCTTGGATCAAGAAACCACATGGATCAGCCGCATCGTGAGTTACAGGAAAAGATTCTGCTATTATCCCAGGCTTAATTTCAACAGGCTTGCCGTGGGCCATTGATTTTATTCTATGCCCCATTAGTTTCAACTCATTAATAGTGCCGTGTGTCATGTAGCAATCTACCGCTGAATCGGCAATTTTCTTCAATGACCTTGTGTGATCTTTATGTTCATGAGTTATTAAACATGCGTCTATATCTGACATATTATAACCGCAAGCTTTCTGTATTTTTTGGAAGGACATACCAGCATCCAAGAGGATGCTGGTATTCTTATTGCTCACAAGGAAGCTGTTCCCTTTTGAACTGCTCCCAATAACGTCAATATGGAACGTCATCTTCAAAATCTTCTGGTGGAACGTCAGGGGCTTTATCGGCTTTATCGGCTTTAGGGGGAGCAGGAAGGGCAGTTGATTTCTTTGATTTCTTTTTTGGCTCAGGTTTTTCATCCTGCACAACCTCAACTTCCATCTCCGCGTGCATTGTAGGGGTGGTTCCGTATGATTCTTCTTCACCAGAATCCCATACGAATGCCCTTGCCATTTCGATGCTCACATAACCCCAGTGAGAGATATTTTGCTTTGTGACTGTCTTGAGAGCCATTGCGGTAAAATCAATATGCCACCTTGATTTTAATCTGTTCTTGCCGGTATACGCAGGAGAATAACGCTCCGCATAAGCCACCATCTCATCTTTGGTCATGTATATTTCGTGACTGAATCCGTTTAATAATTCCAATCTTCCGAAGTATCCAATCTCAACCTTGCTGGCTGGTTTTCCGGTGGGCCGGATATCCCCGGTGTAGTAATCGATTTCTATTTCCATACCCTCGTATATCGGGGTGGCGTGGAGCCTCCTGTAATGTCCTGTGCGTAGGGCAAGCTGAATCCATCCCTTATACCCGATTTGGAACTGCGGGATATTGTTGTACGGAATGATCCATGCCTGTCCCAATTGTTTCGAGACAGGAAGTCTCAATGTTGCGGCTTTTAAAGCCTCGGTGATAATTCTCCTGGGGTCGCAATTTTGCAAATAGGAATCATTCGCAACAAGCTCCATGAGAGAGGCGGCAAAAAGATCAGAGTGTTCACCGGCAGCTTTCTTAAACTGTTCCGTAACTCCGCTTGTATTCACAAGGGCGCGTAATCTATCTGTAGGTTTGAGTGTCATTGATTTGTTGTTTGACAATTTAATCCACCTTTCTACTCTTACACGTAAGAGTGTCGAATCTTACATCGGCCATAAGCCTTAACGTCTGAGACCCACAATCAAACTCGCTGGTGATGGATTCCGCATTGTCTATCATCACTGGCAAGTCTGCGTTATAAAAACGCTTTAAAACCCGGATTATGTCTAATCCGGCATTTAGTGTTTCGCCGGTGCTGGCATAACGATGGAATGGCCTGCCGTTTACCAGTGCTTCACAGCATTCGGTTGGGTCCCCGTTTATGTGTTCCTCGAATAACTTCCATGTAACCAGCTTGAACATTCCGTTCACCACTTCCCCTATCACCTTCATCTGCTTGGAGATGTGTTCTGAGCACATGTTGATGATCTTGTCCTGACTACCAATCTGTGCAGTAAGGTCCTTTTCCTCTGTCGCAAGAACCGCAATTCGCTCTTTACTTCCGTCCGCAGCTTTCAGTACCGCTTGGGCGGCTTTAAGCTCGTCGAGATGTTCTTTCGCGTCTTTCAGTTCAGTGACGGCTTTTGGATCGGCTTTTATGCCTTCGATCTTTTCTGCCAGGAGATTTTTCACTTCTGCAATTTCAATCAGAAGAGACTCATCAATTGCTGGAGCCTTGTATTCTCCCAAGTTTTCCAGTTCTTTTTGTGCTGACACTAAGGACTTGTTTGTTAATTCGAGGCTGGTCTTGAGGCGAGCTTTTGTACACGCAGCCTTTTTTCCCTCTTCTATATTCAATTCGAGAGCTTCTTTTTTGGTTGCCTCAAAATTTTCGAGAGGTAAGACCTGGCCGCAAGTGGGGCATTTACCAGGCTCGCTTGCCTTGATAGCCCTATAATCTGCTTTAAGACTGCACAAAAGTTTGTTTGTGCTTTCAAGATCTTTGCCAAGGTCCTCGACAAAATCCTCTAATTCAGATACAGCCTTTTTCAGTCTGTAATTCTCGTCCCTCCATGCTCCTGCTCTGTCTCTTTCTTCCTGTTCCTTTTCTCCTTTCAGCTTTAAAAGCTCCGCGTGTTTCTCTTCAAGGGCCTCAATCTCTTGATTTTTAGCTCCTGGTTGTGCGTCCTTTTCCAATTTGGCGACAAGCTCTTCTGCTTCTGCCACCTTTTCTGCCATTGTGTTTTTTGCTTCTTCAGTAGGTATCTGCCGCTCAAGCTCTTCTATCGCGACCTTTTTTTTGCTCCTTTCTTTTGATAGCTCATCACGTTTTGTTCGAGCTATATTCTTGAGGTCGATAATACTATTGCGACCCGCAAGTGCTTTTAATTCATCCGAAGGTTCAATCACGGCTGACTCTCCAGCCAAACTTATGAGAGTGTCCCTTCTCTTCTTCCAGTTTGCCCGTAACGCGAATGCCAGCGGGTCGAGCAAGTACCAGGCATCTCTCGGAACGAGGTCAAGAATCTTTTCCTCAAATTCCTTTTTGGTGCTGCACTTGCCACCATCGATGAAATAATCGGTGGTATGCCCGGTCAACTCTCCCTGTCGGTTGTGGGTTTCTCTGAACGTCTTCTTCAACTCTATGGCTGGATCAGAGAATATTGCGATAACCTCTGTTTTTTCTCCTGATTTGAATCCGGTATCCGGTTTAGGTGTCCAGCTTTTTGTTGCTTTGCTATCAGTATCACAAAGAATCCAGCAGTAAGCATCGGCCACGGTAGTCTTGAGAGTACCGTTTTTACCATATATAAAAAGATTCTTGCCTTTGGGTTCAATTGTTTTGTTTGTGATGCCTTTGAAATTGGTGATTATTAGTTTTTCGAGCTTCAACTCTCCCCCTATCTTACCTTCTTTGACCTTGGAGTGCGCCTCATCTTTCTGATGATATTCTTAATTCTTTTAGCGGCTCTTAGCCCTTTCCATATTACCTTTTTTGGCTTTGCCATTGTTACCTCCTTTCAACTCATTATAAAGTGTACCAGTACCCCTGTCAAGCACAAATGTACTTGACAAATCTTTATCCTTATTTTACACTTAATTATGGAGGTGAGAAATGTCACTTGGTAATTTAATTAAAGAAAGTGGTAAAACGAAAGAAGAAGTTGCTTTCAGAACTGGCGTTCCATTCGATACGTTGACAAAACACTTGAATGGCTGGCGCGGTATAGGAGTATATTGTGCGAGGAAATATGCAGAATACTTCGAGTGCAGTATAGAAGATGTTCTTGCCGATGCCCCAGAACGCAAGAAGAGGGTAGTTAAGCCAAAGAAGCGCAGGAGAAGAAAATGAGCGAAGACCTTATTCCGAGTTTTAGTCTTGATCCTAATCCAATGGATGTGCCTGACCCGTGTCCTTTGATGACTGAGGCGATAAATGCCACTGGAGTTTCACTGGCAGACATAACGCCGGTTCAGCGCAGGATTCTTTTATCTATTCAAAAAGATCCCAATTATAGATTTTTGAACAAAAAACAAATATCAGAGATTGCTGGTTGTTCTTATCCTTCTATGGTTGAGGCTTTCAGTAATCCTGAATTTGTTAAATTATTTCACTATATTCAAAATGCTCAACTTCTTATTCATCTACCAGAAATAGATGAAATGACAATCAAAAAAGCCAAGTCCGAAAGGGGTTCTCACCATGATCGAGAGCTGGCTTACAGACGGCTTAATGTTATCTCCGATAAAAAAGGGGGGTTGACAGTACAGGTGATGCAACAGAATAATTTAGGTAATGGAACTACCGACGGTCGAAAATTATGTCCAGCAGATGATCTCATTGACAGATGGTCAGGGTCGCCCGTGGAGGGCGATAAGTTCCGAGGAAAAAAGACAATTATTCAGACACCTGGTAAGGACTGACCTAACTTTTTTATGCCATTTAACTGAAGTAACACCCATATTAGAAGAGGCCCACTATAAGGTTTTGATTCCATTTATTGATAACCCGGATGACGAATCGAGGCTTCTTCTTGCTTTTAGAGATATGGGAAAGACCACCATTGTAATTCGTAAGATAATACAGTTAGTCTTAATTAACCCAAACGAAAGAATCCTTTATGTAAGTGAAAAGAAAGACCGAGCCATAGAAGTAACGAGCACTATAAGACACATCCTTCAAAACAACCAATATCTTACTTGGGCATTCCCGGATATTTTGTGGGGCGACCCAAACCGCAAGAAGTTATTTGACCCGACCATGCGCGGGGAAACCCCTCACAAATGGGCACCGAATAAGTTTACGGTCAAAAGGACTATAAATGTACCTGACGCCACTGTCACGGCAGGTACGCTCTCCCCGATGCCTACTGGCGGCCACTACACCAGGATATTTTGCGACGACCTTGAAATACCTGAAAACACTATGACCCACGAAGCGTTAGAGAGGACCAAGGTTCAGTTTGGTTATTTCTATACCATGCTTTCATCAAGTGTTTCTGACGTGAGTACAGAAGGCCCGGTGTTTGTTTCTGGAACAATGTATGACGACAATGATCTTCATTCGGATCTTCTGAAGGATGAAGATTTCAAAAGTCAGATTATCTCAGCCTATCTGACTGAAGATGTTGCCGAGAAGATGGGAGTTGAGTATCTTGGCCCGGAAACAACATTGACTTGTCCGAAACGATGTCATGAAAAATGGCTTAGAAAAAGAAAAAGTAAAATGCCTGAGATGATATTCAGGTGCCAGTATTTGCAAGACCCGTATGATGAGAAAACCAGCCTATATAAGTTGAGCAACCTTCAGCAAAGATATAAGAAAATCCCAGACAATTGTGTATTCGCTACAATAGTCGATCCGGCAGGAGAGGAAGAAACTGTCACAGGAGAAAGCGCGGTGCTCAGTGTAGGCATTGACGAGAAGGAGAACATTTATTTTCGTTTTGGGAATAGAGGCAATTTTGATTCTCCTACATTTTGTCACGCTATCTTAATGCACAGGAAGATGTGCAAGTTGATGTACGGCAGACCATCCGAAATAGGAGTGGAAAAAGCAGCGCTACAGGCAGCTTACAAGTCCATACTGGAACAAATCACTGACGAGGCTTTTGTGGTAAAGGACTTGAGACATGGGAGCAAAAACTGGTTTATGAGAGCATTCCCAATGGCGACCAGATGCCAGCACAATAAATTCTGGTTTCCAGACAAAGAATTGTATCCTGAAGAACAATGGTGGGTTGATGCACTCATAAGGCAGCTCACTAAATCTCGCAGGTCCAAGAAGAAAGGTCAAAAGGACTGGTGGGATTGCGTTGCATACATCGATCAGATGATCGTTGATCACAATGTTCGAGCACCCATGACAGGCGAAAAAGCGTATACCGGTACGGACGGGGCCGAAATCGCAGATCCATATATCGGGTATTAACCAGTAAAACTGTTCCATTTTGAAACAATACTGATCCATTTTGAAACAGTATTTATTGACTTTTCCTTTTTTTGTGTGAAAAATATAAATAGTGTGGTTAAAAAACCTCATTGGCCGGGGGGATAAATTGGATATAGTCACTAATGTATTTGAGTTAAAAGAAAAAGAAGACAAAGTAAGAAGTCAAGAAGAGATAACTGTCAATAGGATAGTTAGACGTTTCGAGACTTATAAGGATAAACTATCTACTTCGCTATATCGCCCCCAATGGATTAAGAACTACAAGCTATGGCGGTCGTACATTGACACAATAAATTATCCCCATCGCAGTAAACTTTTTATTCCTCTTACATTTCAATACATAGAAACTGTACTTCCCAGGGTGTCCAGCAACAAGGTCACTATTGCCGTTGCTGCCAGACGACAGGCAGACATGCAATATGTCGAGCCGTTGAATAAGAAAATGGCCTGGAATGTAGAACGCAACAGGTTAAACAGTAAGTGGGGTACATTTTCTAAGCAGTTAATCATGCAGGGATACAGCCCTGCGTATGCATTCTGGAATGTGGACAAATACACTGGATTCCCATACCCAGATTTTGAGCCAATAGATTTATTCAACCTATTCGTTGATCCTGAAGCATTTCCGAAAATCGAATCAGCGCCAGAAGTGATAATACGTGTATCCACCATGCTCGGCATGTTAGATGCAAAGGTGAAGATGGGCCTATATGAAAAGGGAAAAGTGGATAAGGTGCGGGAAACTTCATCGCCTTATGGAGATATAAAAGAGCCAGTAATTGAAAGGCATGAAGCTATCGGGGCTGGATATGATGAAGAACCAGCAGTAGACCAGTGGAAGAAAGTTGAGCTTTTACTTCACATCACTCCATTCAAAACTACTGTAATTGCGAACAGAAAAATAATACTGAGAGAACAAGATAACTTCGGGATACTTCCTATTGTGGGATGCCATTGGACAGAAGACCCGTTCCACATGTTCGGGCTTGGTCAGATAGAGCCGTCCCAATATCTCCAACATGCTATAAATGGCACAAGCAATCAGTTGTTCGATCAGCGCAGTCTTGCGTTGCGCGGCGTAACACTCGTAGGCACCGCAAACGCTACAGTAGAAGACAGTAAATTCCAGCGCAAGGCTGGCGCTATTATAAGAGTCACCGATGTTAATCAGGTCAGGGACCACCATAGCGCGGATGTTTCTGGTGGAATAGGCGAGGAAAGAATGTTCTATCTCGGCCAGATGCAAGAGACTCATTCGGCCATGGATATTATTCGCGGTGCTTCTGGTGCTGATGAAACTGCAACGCAGGCTCAAATCAATAATGCCGCAATAGAAACAAAGCTGTCGGCTCCAACGCGAAATATGGAAGAGGCTATAAAGCAGCTTGCAATGATATGGCACGGCATGGACCAGAAGTACATGACTCCCCAGACTTTAATGGCTTTAGGCTATGAAGACCAAACATTCCCCGCCGGGATATCTCCCCAGGCATTCGCGGCGCAGGTTAATTTTACCCCTATAATCGAACCACAGGCCCCGCTTACGAAGCAATTCAAACGTAGGAACATGCAGGAAGCTATCGGCGGCTTATTGGGGATGCCTGGATTCCCTGAATTGATGAGTTCAAATCCTATGCTCCAGGCAAGGATTTACACAATCGCACTCAGGCACTTTGATATGGATGAAGGTCCAGAATTAATTCAAAATATACAACAGGCTATAATGATGAAAATGCAGGCTATGTCTGCACCTCAATTGCCTCCTCCCGGAAATCCCGGAGGCGCGGGATCTATGCCCATGCCTCCGGGGGGTCCACCCCCTCAAGGGCCTCCGATGCCGATGCCCGGACCACAAGGCGCACCAGCTCCGCAAGGGCTTGATGCAGCAGCGACACTCTTAGGGCAAATGAGTGATGAAGAAATTGTCTCTTTGATGTCGGCTCCACCCGAGCAAGTGGCTCAAGTGCTTTTTGCTCTTGAACAACAGCAGATGCAGGGCAGGCCACAACAGATGCCAGCAATGCAACCAGCCGTTACCACGCAAGGAGTATTGTAATGGCGTATATCACAGAGTTGTTGAATGAAATAAGAGTGCAAGAAGAAGAATATATCGGCAGCCCGGAATATCACGAACATTCCAAACGTATTGAAGAGGGCAATCTTATCCAGGCAATGCGAGAAACGCCAGGATGGGAGATTCTTAGAAGAGAGTTAAAAAATAATCTTGAGGCTATAAAGCACGATCTTCTTTTTGGAGAAGAAAGCGAAGATCCGGTAAAGGCGAAGATAGAACGCATGGAAAAAAGAGCTTTTGGAAAGGCGGTTATTTTAATTGCAGAGCATACGGATAAACTTTTGCGTATG
>Ga0272441_10002115_pt1 | contig 41047 bp, 37 predicted proteins | sample SSMProp6N_FD_193582 | JGI IMG/M metagenome (GOLD analysis project Ga0272441, IMG submission 193582) | Marine sediment archaeal communities from Little Sippewissett salt marsh, Falmouth, MA, United States - SSM-Prop-6N | ecosystem: Environmental > Aquatic > Marine > Wetlands > Sediment ...
TATTAATATTCCACTGGGCCTATAATAGTGCCGTCACACTATTCTCAGAATCGAATTGAGGGGTTGAATTAGAACGGTGGCATTTTTCCCATTTATGCAATGGACCCGGAGAAATTAAAAAGACTCTCATTGAAAGGGGCGTCATCTTTAAATCGACCCATATCATACAAACGGCTGTAAATCCCGCGACAGGTGAAGCGAGGTGCAGTATATTTGAGCGCCAAAGGGATGGGCAGGACCACGGGACCCAAGGTACCCGACAACTCTCCCGCCAGGGACACGCCCGAAGAGACAGATGTCATGGCAACCACCCGACAGAGCCGCAAGGAGCAGATGATACGCCGGGGCACCCATGTTCTATACTCCTTCGTGGTCATCTACTTCTTCCTCCCGGACAGACTCTTCTTCGACATCGTGCCCAAGTGGATGGTGCTTATACTGTTCCTTTCTGTGATCCCCCTCAGTTTCGAGTACTGGAGACTCAAAAGAAGCGGGTTCGTGCTGGGTCTGCGGGAACACGAAAAGGATCATATAGCGTCCTATGCCTGGTTCTGCCAGGGAACCGTTCTCCTCATCCTGTTTCTGCCGGATCAGATAGCCGCGCCCTGCATAGTGGTGACCGCCGTGGGTGACGTGGTTATCGGGGTGACAAAACCTTACCGAAGAAGGTACTCCTTCTCCATTGCGCTGCTGGTGTGCATCCTCATCTACTTCATCTTCTCGTTTCCCTGGTACACCGCGATATTTGCCGGGGTTGTGGCGTTCATCGCCGAGTCGGTGGATTTCGAAATAAACGCCAGGATACGGCCCAACATATTCTACAGCAGATCCAAACAGGCAACCTCCCGGTCCTACGACTTTTTCAAGTGGGCCTTCAGGTCCGATGACGATTTCATGATGCAGGTGATACCCGGATTCGTTCTGGGCGTGCTGTTTTTGGCCACCCAGCACCTTTACCCGGACCTGTCCATGTTCCCGGACACCCTAACGGTCATGGGATTGGAGATTCCCCAGTGGAGCGCCATGCCCTGGTGGTAACGCATCGTGGGCAGGGACCCGGTAGATCACCGTTGTTTTGGCATCATGCCAGCCTTTCTGGACACTTCCGACGTCTTGAACAGAAACGGCACTTTCCGGGCCTGTCGTGGTTCCTGTGGGCAGTCTTTTCCCTATCCAACTTGCGCATATCGTTAAGGGTCTCCCGGAGAAGGCCCTCCAGTTTATCGGTGAAATTTATCCGGTGGTCCAAGGGATCTGACCCGTTCCGTCCGGCATACCGTACTATACCGTATTTGGGACGCTTTCCGTAGGCCTCCTCCACCAGTGCCATGTATACAACAAGTTGCATGATATGGGAGAAATGAGGGGTCTGGGGGACCTTCCCTGTCTTGATCTCCACGGGTATGTAAGACCCTTCCTCTTCCAAGACCAGATCCGGTCTTCCCCTGAGACGGTACTTTTTTGACACCAGCAGATCGTCGTCCTCCTCAACACGGTCGGCGTATCTGACCTGCTGGCTATCCGGTATCTTGTGCATGTTGCGCAGGTTGTTGACCATCTTTGATCCCCTGAGCATCATGAAAAGCATCACCGTGGCACCGGCCAGCCAGATGAATGCAACGATCTCGATTATCTGTCCGATCACATCGTGGAAACCGAACCGGACCAGGACAGAATTGTAACCCAATATGGCAGCAATGACGGCAAACCAGAGGGCACCTCTTTCCATTTCCTCCAGCTGGTTGCCGAGAAGCATCTCTATTTCATCGGCGGGCAGCTCCCTTTTGATGTCCTTCAGCTGATGATTGATCTCTCGATCCAGGACCTCGTGGACGATACCTTCCCTGAATGACAGATAGGTGAACAGAAACGATATGCCCATCCACAGGGCGGCCAGATACAGTATGATATCACCCAGGAGAACATGGTCTTCCAGGCTGTTTCGCTGGCTTACCAGAAGCCCGCTCACCACCAGCACCGTGCTTATGAGGGCAAACCCGATTATCAAGGCACGATCCTCGGTGAACAGTCGACCTTTCAGCGGGATTTCAAGGATGTTGGGAAGATCCTCACCCTTCTTTCTGATGACGCCGAAAAGGACCAAAAAGGTGCCTATCATCCACAACAGTCCCGAAAGAAGCAGTATGGTGGACAGATGATCAGGGTCCATATCCAAGCTGTAGGCAAACCAGATCCCACCCAGGGCCACGGCGAATATGGAGACCCAGACGGTGAGGCGCAACAACATGCCGCGTCTTGTCCTGTTTCTTTCATCCATTTCAGGTTTTGATCGCACCCTGGTTGCCTCGAGCGTTTTCGTTGCCTTGATCAACCTGTCCATCCGTAAGGCCCTGACAAAGAACAGAACGGATATCACAAGCCACAGGGCCGCAAGAAGCAGCAGGAAATTGCCCAGTATGTCTATGGCTTTATCGGATGCCGTTCTTATTAGGACCAGGACCAGGCCGGTTAGGGCCAGTATCACGGAAACGAATATGAACATCCATAGGTTGATGGTCGCCTCGGGAAGCTGATCCTCCTCGCTTTTCAGATCGCTGAGCTCCCGTCCCATCTTCCTGTGGGCCTCTTCTCCCTTTTGCAGTATATCCTTCTTTTCAGGAGCGCCAGACCTCTTGAGCCAGTAGTTCATGGGGCAGTATGCGTACCGCTCGACATCTGAAGCGGAGATGTACCGGGGCCCGTGGGAGGCCATGGTTCTCCATTGATGTTCGCGGTTGGACAGCCGGCAGGGAAGCTCGTCTACTTCCCTTTGCGGTCGTTGGCCTTGATGGATGGCCTGATCTTCTCGGCGCCCTTGCCCTTGTTATGCATGCCTCTACCCCTCTTCCCCGCAGAGGTGAGTCCGCGGTAGGGTCTTCCGGTGTGCTGGGGCTCGCATATCCAGTTGATCTTGGGATCGGATTTGATCACCGAGTGGTCCGGGTCCACCAGTATGATCTCGTAATACTTGGACTTCCCGTCGGCGCCAACCCAGTAGCTGTTGAGCACCTCCATGTTGGGGTATCGTTTGGCGGTCCGCTCCTCGGCGATGCGCTGAAGGGACTTGGCCATGGTGATCTTTGTGTAACCCATCCGTTTTGCACGCCTCCCCTTGATGGGGGTGTGCTTGCGAAGGCTTCCTCTCCTTACCCTCGCCCTGACAACTATGTAACCCTGCTTGGCCTTGAAACCCAGGCTCCGGGCCCGATCAATACGGGTGGGATATTCAACGCGTTGGAAGGACGGTTCCTTCCTCCACTGTATCATGCGGTTCCATTGAAGTTCCTTGACATAGGTGCTGTCAGGGTCCTTCCAGGCTTCTTTGATGTGTGTGTATGCTCCTGGCATGTGTATCACCTTTTTGTGGATTCACCCGATCGTGGGCACATCTCCGGTCTGTTGGCGGTGAAATGGGGGCTTTGCAATGAAGAGGTTGTAGATATAGCTTTCTGGAGAGGTATGGGCGGGTTAATAACCATGGCTCAGACATGACAATTGATCAAACATACCAATTGATCAGACATACCAATTGATCAGACATACCAATTGATCAGACATACCAATTGATCAGACATACCAATTGATCAGACATACCAATTGATCAGACATACCAATTGATCAGACATGAGAATTCATTTCACAACGTTTATATTGTAACTTCCAGGTTAAAAGAACATGGTCATGCTGCCCCCGGGCACCGTGCTGATCACCGTTTTGCTCGCCGCGACGGCATTCGGTTTTCTGCTTGTCCACGCCCTTCGCACATCCGACAACCGCGCCCTGGCAAGCCTGGGTCTGAAATACGCCCGCAACAGCCCGGGGAAGGTACTGGCCCAGAGCCTCCCGGTGGCCCTGGTCATTGCGGTGATATTGTCTTCCCTGTCAGTGGGTGACGGCCTCTTCCAGATGGTGGAACGCAACACCGACCGGAACCTGGCAGGCGTCGAACTGATGGTGGACGCGCCCGATCTTCTGCCCCAACAGGTCCTGGACAGGGCCCAACTTGGTGCAAGCGCCCTTCCGGTGATCCGCCTTGACGCCCTGGCATCGAAAATTAACTCGAACCGCAACCTGGGAGTGGAGCTATTTGGAATGCCCGACCACGATGAGGATTTCGCACGTTTCTTCCACAAAGAGGGAGGGTCCACCGGAAAGGTCCCGGACTTCCCGGGAGCTTTTGTGAACTCAGCCCTGTCTTACAGGCTGGGCATCACCCGTGGCGACCGGCTGCGGGTGGTGGTGGACCCCGACCTGTTGACGGAATCTACCCTTTTCGGATACGGTTCGGTGGGTGAAAGAATTCTCAATCTGAGCGTCGAGGAGGTGGTGGAGGACCGGGGCATTGGCAGGTTCAGGGAGGATGCGGTGGACCGGGTGGATCCCCTGGTCTTCGTGGAACTGGCGGAACTGCAAAGGCAGTTGGGTCTGGATAGGCACGTCAACACCGTGCTTCTGGACACGTCAGACGATCCGTCCATCACACCGGACCGGATCAGGGAAGGTCTCGACAGGGCGATCACGGCATCGGACGGGGGCATGGAGATCCGCAGGGCAAACGCAGCGGGCGGGTATCTGGTCCACAGCAAGGACTTCTTCTTCGATCCAGAAGAAAAGGGATGTACCTGCGAGGGTGGAGTGGAAACCCTCTCATATTTCGTGGATGGCATGAGCTCCGACGGGGGTGAGCTGTCCTATTCGGTGATCGGCTCCAGAAGTGACATGAACCTGGGACCCGACGAGATCATGGTGAGCAACTGGACAGCCCATCATCTGGGGGTGGGACCCTCTGATCAGGTGAACGTTTCATTCAGGACGGTCACGCCATTCGGGACACTCCAGGAAGGGCATGCCCGGTTTCGGGTGGCCGGGATATACCCGATGGTGGGGCTGGAGGCTGAACCTGCCCTGATACCGCCGATCCAGGGTATCACCGACGAGGCGTCCTGCGCATCCTGGGACCCGTCCTTCAACGTGAATATAAGCAGCATACAGGATGACGATCTGGAGTACTGGAACCTTTATCGGACCACCCCGAAGGCATTCATCTCCATCCACCGGGCCCGGGAGCTGTGGTCCATATCCACGGGCAACACCACCGCGGTGTGGTACCCGGAGGGGAACGTATCAATCCTGACCGCCGATCTCAACGACAGTGTCACCCTGTCCTCCCTGGACGCGTCGGTGGTGTCCCTGAAACAGAACGCCCTGGACTCATCCCGGGGCATCAGCATATTCCCGGCCATGTTCTTGACCTTCGGGATGGTGGTCCTGCTGGCATCCCTTCTAATCATGGCAGCCACGGTCCGTGCGCTTTCCATGTCCCGGGCCCGGGACTGGGGCATGATCCGCGCCCTTGGTGTCAAGACCAGAGGGGTGGGTTTTGCGGGGGTGTGCGAGGCTGTGCCGTCCCTGCTTGCGGGATCGGTCCTGGGAGTGGCCCTGGGATGGATATTGAGCCATCTGGTCAACCAGGGCCTGAACTCGGCCTGGTCCACCACCGTGGAAGGATCGTCCGTTCCCTTCTTCATATCCCCCCTATCCGTGGTCATGGCCGTATCATCGGGACTGCTGATTGCCCTGGTGCTGGTCCTGATGAGCACCCTTTGGGAGACTGGGAGGGTAAGGAATGCCAACATCGCCAGATCGGACAGCACCGTGGATGTGGGGAGCGGATGCCGTCCCGTTGCCGCGTATTCAGGAATTATCCTGACCGCTGCCGGGCTGTCGGTCATCCTGCTGGGACACCGGACATCCGGGTTCGATATGGCCTGGTCGTTCATGGCAGGGGCCCTGGGTTTGGCGTCCGGGATCACCCTTGCCATATACTCCCACGTTTCCAAAACAACCAGTTCATCAGCCACCTCCCTGATGGTGACATCCAACCTGGCAAGGAGGTGCCGGCGCAACGCCTCGGTGGCCCTCACCATGGCATTATGCCTCACCCTGGCATCATCGCTAACCGTGGTGGAGGGAATGCTGGTTGGGGGTCTGAATGAACAAGAAACCGCTTACGGTGGTGGTGCAGACTTCCTGGTTCAGACCGATCTTCCCTTCAAAGGAATGCTTTCCAGCATCGAGGATGAGCTGGACTGTTCGGTGACGGCCTTCCTGGCCAGGGGCACCGAGGGAGGAAAATGCTCCAACCTCAACGCTCCCTTCCCCCCCAGACTGCTGGGTGTCCCCATCCAAATGCACAGCGGGCTGAGCTTCGGGCTGTCCCAGCGGGACGATAGGTTCGGCTCGGACGGGGAGGCATGGCAGGGACTCCAGGGGGAGGTGGACGGAAAGGTTCCCATAATGGCGGACATCAACACCCTCCTGTGGATTTACCACGAGAACCTGGGTTCCACCTTCACCATATCCGGAGAGGACGGAGAGGATCGGCAACTCCTGGTGATAGGGGTGCTCGAACCCTCGGTCCTGACGGGTTCCTTCGTTTTGGGTGAGGACCATCTCCGGGAGCTGTTCCCGGCCTCATCGGGAAATACCTTCTTCCTGCTATCGGGGGAGACGGGAGGAGAGTTTTCGGGAACTGATCCGGATACCATTGCAGATGCGTTCGATCAGTATTCGCCTGTGGTGAGTCTGCCTTCAGACCTTGCCCTGGAGAACCTGGAGGCAGAAATGTCGTATCTGAGCCTGTTTAGGGATTATCTTCTGCTGGGCGTTGTCAGCGCCTTTGCCGCAGGTGGTGTGTTTGCTCACCTGAGGAACGTGGGCAACCGCAGAGAGATGGAACTGCTTCGTTCGGTGGGTGTTGGCAGGAAAAGGGCCCTGGGCTTTCTCATGATGGAGAATTTCACCGTGTTTTTCATCTCGGGAGCGGGAGCCGTGGGGGGTACCGTTGTCGCATCGGTGGTGCTGTGGTCTACGGGATTCGGCACCGGGCTTTCGTCAGACGCCCTGCTCAGGGGGTTGACCGTGGTGGGTTCGGTCCTGGCGGTGGCCCTGGTAATGAATTACATATCGGCTGCAGTGTCCACCCGGGACTACCATGCCATGAACAGGAGAGGGGAGTGAACTTTCACTTCCCGCTCTTCACCAGATCGCCCAGTGTCACCCCGCCGCCGCCCCGGCCTTCTTTCTTGACCTGCACCTCGCTGACGACTTCCTTTAGCTTGATTCCCAGGGCCTTCTCCAGCTTCCGGATGAGCTTGTCATCGGGTCTTATCTGCTTGGTCTCCAGCTGGGATATCACGGATTTCTTTTCATTGATCTTCTGACCCAGCTCCTGCTGGGACCATCCCAGAGAATTGCGGGCCTTGGCTATCAGCTTGTGATAATCCTCCGCCAGTTCCAGGGGTCCGGACTGCTGATCGTAGATATCCCGGGTCTGCTGCCTGCGGGAACGGCGCTGGATCGCCCGATCCACCGGAGAGGATGGACCGCTGGCCTGGGGTGCCACCTCCGTTCCGAACCTGGCGCAACTGTCACATACCCTTAGGGTGGACTTGTCGACCTTGATCGTTCTGGGCCTGCCCGTCTCGGCACCGCACATCTCGCATAGCATGTAAAATACCCCCGAGTTGGACCGGTAAATTGGCGAAGTGGTGAATAAGGTTTTTCCAAATCAGGCTTCACTTTGCCACCATATGGCTGCCCGGTGACCCCTGTCGAACACCCGGTACCTGCCGCGCTCGTCTTGAAGTTCCTCAACAAGACCCCGCAGGACTTCCGCTTTCCCATCATCATCGCTCAGGCCAACAAACCTCCGGGAATAGGTGAAGGCCTCATCGAAGCTGTGGAATTCCTTGTCCATTGTAAACGGGGTTATCTCCATGTTGGGATGGATGCCCATGCTCTGGAGAATGCCCAGAAAGATCAGATACCTCGGTCCGCCCCGGTGCTGTTCACCGTGGAGCCGGGGCCATATCTCATGGAACCAGTTCTTCCGGGAGGCGAAGGTGAAGATGTATACCCTGCCGCTGGAACAGCCATCCATCTTGGCCAGGGCATCCCGGATGTTCCGCATGGTCAGGGAATGGGATGCGATCACCACATCGAAGCGACCCAGCGCGGTGGGATCCACATCCTCCCAGGGACTGTTTATCACCCGGATGTTGTCCACACCGGCGGACCTGGCGTTCTCTTCAAGGCACTCCAGCATGGCCTCCGACGGGTCCACCGCGGTCACCGATCCCGCCTTTTTTGCCAGTGGAACGCTCCAGCGCCCCGTGCCGGCGCCCACGTCAAGCACGGTGGAATCTTTCCCGACGGCCATCCTGGATACCCACTCATCCACCCAGGGACTGTTCATGGCGTGCCTGTTGTAATCCCGCGCCCTCTTGGCCCAGTAATCCGGACCGTCCTTTTTCATCCATTTCGAATAAGACGAACTGTCCACCCACTTCCGCCAAATACCGTCCCAATCCATGTCGTTTGGGTCCACAGGCAAACAGATCACCGGTCATACACCACGGCATGGGACTTACAGGCTCACTTCGTATATCTGAGAGTATTTTTCTTTCAGATAAGAGATGAAATGATCCTCGTTGAGCCGCTCTCTTGTGACCTTCTCTGCCAGCTCCTGGGCAGGGTAGAACTTGCCGTGCTGGTGTATGTTGTGACGCAGCCATCCCAGAAGGGTCTTGAACTCTCCCCGGGACACCTCGCTTCCCAGATCAGGTATCGTTTTTCGGGCGGCATTTAGGAACTGGGCGGAATAGAGATTCCCCAATGCATACGTGGGGAAGTAGCCGAACAGTCCCATGGACCAGTGGATATCCTGCAAACATCCGTTGGCATCATCGGGAGGAGTGATGCCCAGGTATTTCTCGAAACGTTCGTTCCAGACGGAGGGCATTTCCTCTGCGGTTATCTTTCCATCGAATATCTCTGTCTCGATCTCGTATCGAAGGAGAATGTGAAGATTGTAGGTTACCTCGTCGGCCTCCACCCGGATGAAGGACGGCTTGACCTTGTTGATGGCCCTGTGAAACTGTACCAGGCCCACATCGGTCATGTTGGGAAAGGTCTCCTTGAGCTTGGGGAGATAATGCTGCCAGAAGGGCAGTCCCCTGCCTATCAGGTTCTCCCACATCCTGGACTGGGACTCGTGGATTCCCAGGGATATGGGCTCGGCCATGGGGGTGTGATAATGCTCTTCAAGATATCCCTGTTCGTACAGGGCGTGACCCGCCTCGTGGATGCTGGCAAAAAGGGCGGGACGAAGATCTTCCTCCGAATATCGGGTGGTGATCCTGACATCCCTGTTTCCGCCGGTGGTGAAGGGATGGGCGGTGATGTCCAATCTACCGTGATCCCAGTCATAACCCAGATCGGTGACGATGGCCTTTGAGAACTGTTCCTGCCTGTCCAACGGGTAGCCCCGCGTCAGGATAGAATCGTCTATCTCAGCGGCAGCGGCGATCTTCTCCACGATGGGAACCAGTCTGTCCCGGAGACGACTGAATACCTCGGTTACCTCCCGGCATGTCATGTAAGGTTCGTACTCGTCCAGAAGCGCGTCGTAGGGCTTGTCATCGTAGCCCACGCACTCGGCCTCTTTCTGCTTGAGCTCGATCATCTTGTCGAGGAAGGGCCTGAACGCGGGGTAATCGTTTTCCTTGCGGGCCTTGGCCCAGGCCTGTTGTGCCAGGGACTGGGTCTTGGTGATCTCCCGGACCAGCTCCTCGGGCAGAGAGGTCATCCTCTCGTACTTGCGGGAGTATTCCCTGACCACCGCTGACTGGGTCTCTGAAAGGGTTTTGTCGTTTTTAAGACCTGAGAGGAGATCCCCGAATGTTGAGGAGGTGTTCCGCTGGTGGATCATGGCGGACAGGGTGGACAGCTGGGCCGCCCGATCCTCCACGGCTCCCGGCGGCATGTAGGTTTCCTGGTCCCAGTGTAGTATCGACGCGGCCTGATCCAGGTATGATGTTTCCTTGTTGAACTCAACCAGTTTATCGTATTGCGAAGGTGACATGATAACCCCCGTGGGGGATAATGCGGCAATTGACTTGAGTTTTTGGGATTGGGAGGCATATTACCCGCTGGACACCTGGGTATTGTCGACACGCCATTTGAGGATGATCAATAGCACCAGCACGGCCATGCAACAAACAACGAAGGCAGCCACGCCCGATCCGCCGAAACGGTCGCTGACAAACCCGAGGCACAGAGGCCCCGCGGCCATCCCGCCGGAGATGGCCATGGCGAACAGTCCCATGGTGATGCCCTTGCTTCGGTGCTGGGCCTCGTCAGCCAGGGATGCCATGGAAGCGGGAGCAAATGCCAGGGCCATCAAAACGAACAAGCCCAAGAGTGGTAACCATGGTTTGAGGACCGGGATCAGGTCGTCCAGGGCCATGGACTCCGCCCGGGAGATACCCACTCCCCCCAAAACCACCAACCCAGCCATCCCCACCATCCCGGCAAGCATCAGGGGCATCCTGCCGAAGCGGTCGGAGAGGGATCCGAAAAACCTCTGAATGAGAACAACGACGATTATCAAAACTCCCATGGCACCTCCCATGACCATGGGTGAGAAATCCAGCGTGTCCGTGCCCACCTTCGGAGCGAAGGCGACCAGTCCCCCCAGCAGAACGTAGATGACAAACCAGGGAAGCACCAGCAGAAGGACAGACCGCTGTTTTATCACTGAACGTATATGATCCAGGCCAATGTCCTTGGAAACGTTACTTTCCAGGGCGGGCTCCGTGATGTTGAAATAGGCGTAGATGAAAGCGGCCAGGGACAGCATGGCGGATACCACAAACACCCAACCCACATGATCCCCGGCAAAATTGAGCAGAATGCCGCCCAGAATGAACCCCCCCGCCCAGCCCGCCAGCACAGAACCCTCGAATATCCCGATCTCCCTGCCCCGGCGTTCCTCCCTGGCATAATCGGCCAGGAGTGCCATGGACGATACCAGTATACCGGCGGCGGCGATGCCAAAGCCCGAGTTGAACATGAAGACCGCCCAGAAGTTTTCGGTAACGGATACCAGTCCCAAAAACAAGGTGGCCCCCAGAAGGCACAAAAGCAGCACGGGCCTCCGACCGTATCGATCGATCACCATCCCGATGAATAGGACCGCCAGAAGCTCGAAGAAGGGAGGGGCAGCAAATAACACTCCCAGCATGAACTCCGAATCGGTGTCGATGTGCCGGGGAAGGGATATGTAGAACACCCCGTAGGCAAGTCGGACCATGAATATTCCCAAATAGAGGGCGGAAAGGAGCCTCTTGAGAAACCTTTCATCTTCCATTGGTTCAACGTCCTATGCAATTTTCAAAAATACATGAAATTTTCAGATTTCACCGGTACGACCACTGTCGGCGTCCCTATCCAGGGCCGCCCGGACCTTGGAACGCATCTTGTGAAGCTGTTCGTCAACGTAATGGGTCTCCCTTACCTGATCGTCCTTCTGGCTGCAGATGTAGTCGCATGTCTCTGTTCTGGGACATATGAACACCGCCAGGGGCATGTTCCGCATGGGGCATTTGGAAGGCTGACGGGCCTGGGATATCTTAAGTCTCCAAAGCGGTCTTGGACGATCATCTCGATGCTTCATGAGGATTTCATCCTTTACCCCGCTGATTGTTTTTTGGGGTCTGCAACGCCTCCCGGTAACTTATCGAAACTTAAAACTTTGCCACACCCCGCATATCCTGGGCAGACAAATCGGCATATGAAGGAGAGGTTTTTACCGGGTGGACCAGAAGGACGGACCCGGGGAAAAACCAGGGTCCGTACAATGCGCCTTAGGCACTCTGGGGTCTTTCTATCACGTACCAGGTGGCCCGATCAACCGTGCCCAGCTTGGACTTCTCGTTCTCGGTGAGTTCCGCGTGGGTCTTGTCACCGAAACATCGGCGGCAGGAATGAACCATGGTGCCGCGCCATCCCTCCCGCATGTCGGCATCCGTGGCTCCTCCTGGAATTCGGTCCCACTGGTAGATGGGCATGGTGTTGGCCTGAAGTCGTCCCAGGTGGGGTTTACAAAAATCGCGACCGCAGAAAAAACAGGTGTGGGCAGCCGGGTTGCCGCACAGGGGGCACTGACCACGGGCACGGGTGTTTACAGCCGGGGTGAATCCGGGTATCTCCTTCTCAGCGGGCTCTTCCCGTTGTTTTTGCTGCCAGGGGGTGTGACCCGGCAGATCGTCCCTGCTCCTCTCGCGTTGGGATGCAGGTGTCTGTTTTTGGGGTGTGCCGCATTCACCGCAGAACTTCATGGCACCATATAGCCTGGCGCCGCATCTTGAACAGTGATCCATTTTCTTACCTCAGGGGTGAATGACGCTAAAGCATAATAATTTACGCGGGTGATAGGATCGTCCCTTCATGCCATTGAACCAATGTCAAAAAAAGGAATCATATTATATTTGATATCATCCATACAGTCAATCACGACCGAAGGTCAACGGTGATGTCATGGCCAAGCCAAAGAAGGCGGATTATTACGTGAAGAAGGTCAAGACGATGCGAACCAAGCTCGTCAAGTCTTCAACGAAGAAAAAACAAAAAGACGCCTGCCACAACAAGACCCTGGAGATCCTCAAGATGTTCGAGGATATCATGGACGACAGGCTGCTTGATGAAAAGGAGCGGCGGGAGATCACCAGGAAGGTTACCGAACTCTACGATATCGTGGAAGAGGATGGCATCATCGACAGCGATGAGGAAGAGGCTCTGGACGTGATCAAGGAAGCTCTTGAATACGTCATCAAGATGGACAAGACCACCCGTTACGAGGACCCGGACAAGACCCTTCCAAAAGGCACTGCGGGATACGTCAAGTAGGGATGCTGGACACTCCGGACCCCAATATATTCAATCATCCACGATTGCCGAGTTCACCGAATCGTCATCTTCACCGGTTGGCCCTTCTGTTGCGGGATCATCCGGATCGTCATCTTCACCGGTTGGCCCTTCTGCTGCGGGATCATCCGGATCGCCATCTTCACCTGTCGGCCCTTCTGCTGCGGGATCATCCGGATCGTCATCTTCACCGGTTGGCCCTTCTGCTGCGGGATCATCCGGATCGCCATCCATGTCCGGTCCATCATTATCCACCTCCTCCGCCACCGTATCGTCCCGATCATCGTCCCGGGTATCGTCCCGATCATCGTCCCGGGTATCGTCCCGATCATCGTCCCGGGTATCGTCCCGATCATCGTCCCGGGTATCGTCATCCTCATTGTCAGTTGGTTCTTCCGACACGTTCGATCCATCGCCCTGAGGTCCCCTGTCATAATCCACGATCTTCTCACCCTTCTTGATGGCGGACTTTCCCACCTTCTTGAGGAGCCATTCCTTTATGTAATCGGATTTCTGTGAGTCTATTCCGAAGTACTCGGCGAACCGTTCCGTGGTGGATATCATCTTGGTGCGTTCGAAGGCCCGGAGCCGGATCAGTCCCAGGTCCTTCAGCTCCGCCACGTGATCGTAGGCCTTCTCGCCTATCATGTTCTTGAGATCGGACTGTTTTATGGGCTGGTGGTAGGCGATCAGCGCCGCGGTCTTGAGAACCTTAAGGGGTATCTCCATCTGGGCAAGCTGACGTGCATGCTCGGCGTACTCCGGCTTGAGCTGCATGGCGTAACGGTCCCCCACCCTGGAAACCTCCAGGGAACCTTCCCGATCCGAGTACATCCCCACAAGTTTCTTCAAGTATCCCCGGACGGCCTTCAACGGCATGTCGGTGGCTTCGGATATCTCCTCGGCAGAGAGCGGTCTCCCCGCAGAGAAAAGGGCGGATTCCACGATGTAAACCTCTTTCATGGAACTCTCCTGGGGATCAAGATACCATGCCCTTCTTGGCGGGAGGCGCTCCGGTTATGGACATCTTCTGGGTGACCAGGGTGGACAGTTTCACGGGAGGCCCCTCCTCTTCCTTTACGTTCCCGTCCTTGTCCTTGCGCAGCGTCAGGTTCTTGATGAATATCTCACCGTAGGGGAATTTCGGCTGCCATATCTTGATCTTCCGTTCCTTGGCAAGATGAAGTGAGCATACCAGGGCCATGAGCCGATCGTCCACGTCCTGCTGGTTGCAGATGTTCTCGATGGGGATGGCCGATCCGTTGTGCTGGGATATGCGGGACCATATCTGCTGGATATCACCCTGCAGGTCCTCCTTGTGCATCTTGTCCGATAGGTTAACCCGCCTGGTCTTCTCCCAATCCTTGCGCAGCCTGTCCCGCTGCTTGCAGATGTCCTGGTACATTACCGCCTCTTCCCTGGCGGTCTCGAAGGCATCCACCAGTTCCATCAGGGTCACCGGTCTCTTGCCCTTGCGCCACACCATCTCCTTTATCGGGGGATCCTTGCGATGGATCACCCGCTCGGTGAATTCGAAATCGTCATCGGACCCGTACCAATCGGTGAAATCATCCCAGAACTCATCGTCATCTGGATCCTGTTCCTCGCAATCCCGGACCACCTTGTCAGACTGGAGCCGGAGAACCGACCATGCCATGAAGGCTATGCGACCGGCGGCTATGAGGTCCACCTCATCGTCCTTGCGAACCTTTTTTAGGTATTCCCGGGAGAACTTGATCAGGTCGATGTTCCAGGGATCCATCTGGTTCTCCATTACCAGCTCGAAGGTAAGGATGATGGACCTGTCGAAGGGATCGTCCACCGCCAGGTGTTCTTCCAGCTCCATGTTCTGGATCATCTCTATGTAGGAATCCAGACGGCTACCGTCATCGCTGTCGTCTATAAGCGACTTGTGGAAGATGAGATGCGATTCGACCAGCGAGCGAGCCTGCTCTATCATTTGCCCTCCTCCCGGCCTGGAGAGCCGCTTTTGCTCTGCTTGTCGTTGTATGGGGCTTCCTCCTTTTTGTCGTCAGCCCCCCCCAGATCGATCTTATCGATGTTGACGTTAGCGACCATGTCCGTGACGCCGTTTTTATGGATGGTCACGCCATAGACGTGGGCAGCCTCCCGGAGCGATATCCGGCGAAGGGATATCATGACGAACTGGGCCGAGTTGCTGTTCTTCTTGACCATCTTTGCAATGTTTTGCGCGTTTACGGCGTCGAGGTTCTGGTCGATCTCGTCCAGCAGATAGAACGGTGACGGTTCAAACTGCTGTATCGCAAAGATCAACGCCATCGACGTTATTCCTTTTTCTCCACCAGATAAGGCATCTACCCTCAAAACCTTTTTGCCAGGGGGTCGGGCGTTTATGTGAAGCCCGCCTGCAAAGGGATCCTCGAGATTTTCCATTATAAGCTCGGCCTCCCCGCCGTTGGATATCTCCTTGTATATCTCCTTGAAGTTCTCGTTCACCGACGTGAACACCTTCATCAACCCGTCGGTTTTCTTGGTCTTGAGCTCATCGACCATCTTCTCCAGATCCTTCTTTTGGGCCTCCAGACGGGTGACATCCTGTTTGAGGTCCTCTTTGCGGATCTTCTCTTCCTCGTATTTATCGATGGCCCGCATGTTGACCGGTTGCATTTCGTCCATGCGGCGTTCGCAGTGGGATATGGTCCGTTCCAGCTCGTCCAGGGGTGGAAGGCGCTGGGGCACCTCCACGTCCTTGTACCGTTCCAGTTCCCCGTCCGCCTCTTCTATGAGTGCCTGGTGCTGGGACACGGACCCGTTGAGCTTGATGCGGAGCTCTTCTTTCATGTGTATGGTGTCACGGCATTTTTCCATGGCCGCGTCGTTGGATACCTTCTTGCCCTCCAGCTTGCGCAGGGTTTCCTGGATATTCTGGTACTCCCGGCTGAATGACTCGTCGATCTTGAGAAGCGCCTTGAGCTCCTTTTCGTGCTCCTGCTGCCGGGCCTTCTCCTCCTTGATCTTCTCCTTGTGGACCTTGACCTGTTCGTCCCCGGCCTTCATCCGTTCCTTGAACTCGTCGGCCCTCTCCTGGTGAAGGGTTATCTCGGAACCCACCGTGTTCACCTCGGACTTTTGGGATGAAAGGGTGTTGGTCAGTTCGGCGACTTGGGTCTGGAGTTCCTGGACCCGATTGGCAAGTTTTTCCGGTGTGGCCTCCAACAGGAGCCGGTGCTTGGATTCCCTATCCTCCTTTGACCTTTCCACTTCTCCGGCAAGTGTTTCAAGCTCTTCTTTGAGCTTCGTGCGGGCCTCCTCTTCCCGGGCCAGGTTCTCGTTTAGACCTTCAAGTTCCTTTTCCAGAACGGATTTCTTGGCCTTGGCCTCGGAACGCGCCGACTCCAGTTCCCTGAGCTTCGAGGTGCTGGTCTCTTCCACGGACCGGGTCTCCCGGATGCGGTCCTCCAGGTTCATCAGGTCTTCCCTGATCTGACGGAGGGTCTCGGATATCTCGTCCCGGTGTGCAATGGTATTTTGAAGTTTTTCTCCCAGGGAGTCCAGATCGCTTTCGGCGGACTGTCCGAATTTGAGCGACCTGCCCCGGTCCAGGTTTCCTCCGGTGATGGCACCCGAGGCCTCGATGATCTCCCCGTGCTTGGTGACTATTCTGACCCCGCCCATCAGCCTGCGGGCGGCGGTGAGGTCCTTGACCACCACGGTGTCACCGAAAACGTACCAGAAAGCCGCTGAGTATTTATCATCGAAAAGCACCAGATCGGAGGCAAAGCCCTTGGCATCCGGGTCCTCCACGGCCATTAACGCCTTTCCCCGGGGCCTGCCGGGAACCATCTTGTTAAGTGGAAGGAAGGTTACCCGACCAAGTTTGTTCTTCTTGATGTAGTCCACGCACTGGTGGGCCACCTGGTCGTCCTCCACCACCACGCTCTGCATCCGGGATCCGGCCGCCACCATCATGGCGGTCTCGTACTCGGAATCCACCTCGCCCAGCTCGGCGATGGGACCGTGTATTCCCCGGATGGTTCCCCGATCGCGGCACTCCATCATGGCCTCCACGGCCCGGTTGTATCCCTTCCGGACCCTTTCCCGGGCCTCCATGTCAGCCTGAATGGTGCTGTACTCCCGGTTGAGGCGTTTGATCGCATCTTCCAGATCGTTTTCCTGGGCCAGGAGTTTCTTCTCCTGGTTCCTCTTGGCGTGGAACTCCCGCTGGAGGGCCTCGGTGCTGGTATCAGGCCCCTTCCTTCCTCCGGACTTGGCCTTGATGTCGGATAGGAATGTTTCCGCCTCCTCCAGCTCCAGCATGGCCGTCTCAAGCAATGCCTTCTTCTCATCCATGGAAGCCCGCTGCTGCTGGACCCGTTCCGCCATGCGATCCTGTTCCAGACCCAGCTCGTGGAACCGGGTATCGCTCTCGTCTATTGCCCGGGTCAGGGCAGCTATCTCCTTTTGTATCCTGGCAGATTCGCTGGAGGAGTTGGACACCATCTTGTTGGTGGCACTGAGCTCGTCCCTGGCCTCCTTGAGAAGCCGGGCAGTCTCATCGGACGCTTTTTTCTTACCGTCCCTTTCCTCCTTCAGTGTAGTTATGGAGGTTTGGACCTTCTCCAGTTCATTTGTAAGTGCGGCCTTTTCAGCGTTGAGGGTCGCAATGGACTCCTGGGCGGTGTCCTGGGCATCCATGGCCCTGTGGCTCTCCAGTCGGTGATGATCTATCTTGTCCTTTATCTCCCTGGCCTTACCGCCGCCCATCTCCGCAACCTTGTCCTCCAGCTCCCGGATACTGGCGAGGGTCTCATCCTGCTGGGTGCGAAGGGCCTCAAGCCTTTCCCGGACCTTCTGCTGTTCCTGCTGTTGCTTGACCAGCTGCTCGTTGAAGGATGCCAGTTCCGCCTCGAGTATCTGCTTCCGTTTGAACGCTCGCTGCACCCGGGCGGACTCCAGCTTCTCCTTGATCTCGTTGAACTTGAGAGCGTTGGCCCGCTCGGCCTTAAGCTCCTTCATCCGGGTGTCTATCTCACCCAGTATCAGATCGATCTTCTCCAGATTGTTCAACACCTCGGCCCTCTGCTTGTTGGCCCGGTCTATCTCGGAGTCGAACTTGGTTATCCCGGATATGTCATCCAGTATCTTGCGTCGTTCCATGTTGGACATGGCCACAATACGGTTCACATCCCCCTGCTGGACGATGTTGTATCCGTCCGCGGATATCCTGGCGTAGGACAGCAGGTTTTCAAATTCCCGAAGCTGAGACGGCTTTCCGTTTACGTAGAAATACGAGTTTGACTTGGTCTTGTCAGACGCGCTTACCTTGACCACCCTGGTGAGCCGCACCTCATCGGAAGACACGGGCATCAGCCTGTCGCGGTTGTCAAATATTAGCGATACCTTGCAGCTCTTGGCCGCCTTTCCGGCCTTGCCGCCGTTCCAGATCAGATCAAGCATGTTCTTGGCGCGGATGGCCCGGGGAGATCGGGGGCCCAGAACGAAGAGGATGGCATCTGCTATGTTGGATTTACCGGACCCGTTGGGACCGGTGATGGCGGTGAACCCCGGGAGGAAGGGTATCTTCATCTTCTTCCCGAAAGATTTGAAGTTTTCCACCTGAATCTCTTTTAGGAACACAGCAGGTCACCTGTGCGAGCGTGGGGTAAGCTGGTCGTTGGAAATATTCCTTCCGCTGGTTACGCGGTTTTTTTTCATCTTCTGGCAATGAAGTCATCCAGAGTCATCTGGAAAACGCCCGGATTCATATCATCCAGGTCCATTTGAGGCAGTGACTCCAATACCGGAAGTCCAGAGTGCGATCCCATCAACCTCATAATGCGACTGAAACCTATATATAGTTTTTCCCCCGTGGATTTCATGTGCAAGAGGGGTCTGAGATCATTCTCTGCGCCATCGAAATGATCTATCGTGTTGTCCCTCCGGAAGATCGGATGCCGGGTCTTACCGGGCCAACTGGGCCAGGATGCAGACCCATGGATATTGGGTATTACCATGGGTGATTGAATGTTTTAACCTCGGATGGTGGATCATTCGCCGGTGAACTCCGGCCTTCCCCTGCCCACGCTGGTCAGCCCGGCCAGGGCGTCCTTGGTTGCGAATATGGTGCTGAGGTTGGACAGCTCCATTTCCAGCCCTTCCTCGATGGGAAGGTCGGCGCCCTCGCCTATCAGCTTGACGGCCAGTTTGGTTGCCATGGGTGCCTTGAAACTGACGATCTTGGCCATCTTCTGCTCCAGCTCGTCATCAGTGGGATTGTTGTCCAGTATCCGCTGGAGGGCATCGCCTGTGAACAGGCCCTGCATGGCTGCCAGCTTGTCGGGGATGTCGTCAATGGTCTCGGGAACGCTCTCGGGCCGGACGTTCTTGATCATGATCTCGCTGTTGGGCCTGGTCGCGAGTTCAGATATGAAAGAGGCCACCTCCTCACGGGACACGATGTAGTCCACCAGTCCAATGGCGTGGGCGGACCGGGCGTCCATGGGCCGACCGGTGAGCACCAGGTAACGTGCCAGGGCCTTGCCCACGTAACGGGGTGTCCTCTGGGTACCTCCCAATCCCGGGTAGATGCCGATACCGGTCTCCGGGAATCCCATGCTGCCCCCATCCGTGGCCACGATGCACTTGCAGGCCATGGCGGTCTCGCTGCCGCCTCCCAGGGACAGACCGTCCAGAAGGGCGATGGTGAGCTTGTCAGAATCCTGGAGCTTTGTCAAAAATTCCTGTCCTTTGCGGGTGAAGGACACGATATCATCGATCCTGCCCTTTTTGATCTTCTTTATAAAGTAACCAATGTCGGCACCGGCGATGAAGGCCTTGCCGGCCCCCTGCAACACGATGGCCTTGACATCGGGATCTGACTCGGCCACGGTAAACTGCCGGTCCAGCTGTTCCATCACTTCCTCGTTGAGGGCGTTCATGGCCTCGGGACGATTAACTGTTATCCAGCCCACGCCGTCCTTGATGTCCAGGTCCACAAGACGGAAGTGCCAGGGCTGGCCCTTCTCGGCCTGGTCCAGCAGCATTTTGGGCACGGGCCAGTCCTCGTATCGTTTGGATACCTCCCGGGCCATCTCCACGGACTCCTTGATGCCGTGCCGGTTCATGATCTCGAAGGGACCCATGGACCAGCGCAGACCCACCTTGGCTCCCCGGTCGGTATCCTCTATGGACGCCACCCCTTCCTCCACCAGCTTGCCCGCCACGTTGAATACCATGCCCAAAAAGCGCCGTTCTATCTCCGGGAACCTGGATTCGTCCACTTCCCCTTCCAGATCCCACTTCTCCCCCCTGTCCACCTGGGTCTTGAGTATATCGGAGGGGGCGTAGAACGGGTGGAGGTTCTCCAGTGATCTGGCGGAGTGGTACGCAATGGGCACCCCGGTGACGTTCATCAGGAGGAACGGTCCCATGCCGATGCGGAACGCCTTCTTGGCGGCCTCGTCTATGGTGGGGATGTTGGCCACGTTCTCTTCCAGCATACGGGTGGCCTCGTTGAGCCAGGGCACGAAGAACCGGTTGACCGCAAAACCGGACACGTCCTCGGTGTGGATCGGGGTCTTGCCCATGAGCTTGGATATCTCCCAGGTCCGCTCCCGGGTCTCCTTTGAGGTGTTCTTTCCCGGTATGACCTCCACCAGCCGGTTCTTGGCGGGGTGATAGAAGAAGTGCATTCCCACGAACCGGTCAGGTCTCCCGGTCTCCCTTGCCAGGTCGGTCACCGACAGCGCGGACGTGTTGGTGGCCAGAATCGTGGAATCCTGGCACACGTTGTCCAGTTTGTCAAAGAGCTCTTTTTTCACGTTGAAATCCTCAAATACCGCCTCGATTATCAGATCGGCGTCCTTCACCTGCTCGACATCCGTGGTGCCGGTTATGCGGCCCATGACCTCGTCGGATTTCTCCTGGGACATGATCTTCCGCTGCACCGCCTCATCGAGGGTGTTGCGGATGTTATCCATTCCCCTCTGGACGAACTCTTCTTTGATGTCGATCATGACAACCGAAAACCCTTCCTGGGCCGCTTTCTGGGCAATACCGTTTCCCATGTTACCGGCGCCTACGACGCCTATTTTCTTTGGACTGCTCATTTACAAATCCCCCGCATGTTGGAACGGGGGGCGCATGTTCCTTTAGGATAATATGTTTTGTTCCAAAGACGTTCCCGACGTTCCATTCCAGCTCGCCTGTCCGCAGGGCGCGATTGTCCCATGGCAAACCCCGGGTCAATATCCACGGCAAGGTTTATGTCCACATGTATCATATTTCAAATTGGGAATTTTCCATGGCTTACCAAGAGGAGATAGGGGCAAGATACGTGCTCGACACCCGGAAGCGCATAATCCACGATCTTCAGAAAGCGGGCCCCGAATGCCGAATCGAGAAGATCAAACCCATCGCCCGCAAGAAGCTGTTCAACCGGGAACAGGTGATGTTCGAGGTTAACACCAACAACTCCAACGGCTGCAGGCACTGCATGCCGGAGCTGGATTACTCGGATCACCACCGTCGAAGGTGATGGGGGAGTATAGGCTATTCATCAGCCGATGCATTCGATCCAAGTTCAGTCTTCTTTCTTGATAGTCGCTTCTTTTTCTCGGGCTCCGAAATATAGTTCTCCGAACTTACCACCCCGTGTCCGGTCTCCAACTCCAGTTTCTTCCTTGCATCACCTGCGATGGTGCCTCCTTTCCGGGCAGCCTCCCTGTTCTCGCCGAATCCCTGAACATCCTTGCATCGAACTATTTCCGTGGTGGATGCTTCACCCAGCATGGTGAATATCAATTCCATGTCCGTCATGTGGTCCCGAAGGCTTTCACTTCCAAGCCCTTTCACCCTTTTGTATTCTCTGGGATCGATCCCGAATGCAGCTTCCGTGATCTCGGAGGTGAGCATCGCGTACTCGAGGCCTTTCTCCACACCCCTCTCATCCCACTCATTGGTCAAGCTCTGACGGACCACCATCCCCCGCATTCGTTTATCGATCCATTCCTCGGAATACCCCTTGGCCCGATACATCTCCCGCATCCGCAGCATTGCGCGGTCCGGATCCTCTATATCCTGGATACGTTCATACCCTACCTTTGCCAGCCACCGTTTGAAGGGTTCGGCCTTTTTGGATGGGATGGACTGGATGATGCGAAAGAGGCCTTCGGTGTTCGAACAATCAGTCTCCCGCATCTTCCCATCATCAGCGAGCAATTTCAAACGTCGACAATTTGTCGACAGTTCAATTCCACTCGACTCTTTCTCTCGTTCTTTTAACCGATACCAATAGTCCCGGGGCTTTGAACTATCAGTCAATACATCAATGATATCCACGACTGAGAAGAACCACTGTTCTTCACACCAGATGCGCCGGATACCCTGCCCCTGAAACACTGCCAAAGACCGTTCCTGATCAATTTCATTCTTATCCATTTCACCACGCTCCACGTGTGGTAAAAGGATGCCGACATGCAGTTATTAAACGAGAGATGGGAGGTGAGCGAAAGTGGGTGGATATTATGTTGTAAACATAGCTACTATTGGTAGAGTGAAATTATGTTTACACTATCCAGAAACGTGGGATCGGACCGATCAAACCACCGCAAAGGCAAAGGCCTCGGCCAACAACACGAACTGGAACAGGATAACCCCGGCCCGGGTCCCGGTCCGGATGTCCCGTTCAAACGCGTTCCATATCATCTTTTCATCACCGTTCCTGACCACCCGGGAAACGTCCAGCCAGCTCACCAGCAGGATCAGGAAGAACACCGCGCCCCCTATCAGGTAAAGGTTGCCGAACACCCTGGGGAAACCCAGCCAACCGAAATACGAAATGGGATAGATGGGAAGGAATCCAACGTAGAATGCCAGGGATACCTTAAGCGACCTGTCCCGGCCAGCCCTCACCGGGTAGGTTGACCACCCCGCTTCCATATCCCCCTTCAGATCACCTATGCACACCATCATCTCCCTTCCGATCTCCATTATGAAGATCGCCAGGGCCAGAGGCAGCATCATGAGCGGTTCGTCCGGTCGGACCGCCAGGGCGCCCCAGTAGGGAATGGCCCCCACTCCGAAGGCCACCATCACATGGGCCCATATCCCCGCAAGCTTTCCCCGGACGTTGTACTCGATACCCACCCATACGATGATGGCGGTCAGGGCGGCCAGGGGGAGGTTGAGCCCCCGGGGGGTCAGGGTTGAATCGTCCAGCTCACCAATACCGCAGACCAGTGCGACGAATATGGATGCCACCATGAGGCCGATGCCGGTGATCCTTGCAGTGTTTGCACCGATGGCTCCCACGCATAGGGGTTTGTCCGGCCGGTTCACCTTGTCCGACGGAAGGTCCGTCACGTCGTTGTGGACCATTAGACCGGCGGCCAGAAGCGCCGCTCCCAGACCAATGAGCATCATTGTCATGGGGTCAACATCCAGTCCGAAGGGACGGGTGACGTTGAGGGTTCCCACCAAGGACCCCAGAACTGATATGAAGACTATGGGCGGGCGGACTATTCGAAACCAAGCGTAGACCGGGTTCACACCGGGGTATAGTAGACGCCCCAAATAAGATAGTTGGGGTGATGGAAGGTCCCAAAAATCGAGCGGGGATCCCGGAAAAAAAATGGTCCGGGAGTAGTTGGAGAGAGGAGTTTTGAATGAATGCTATTGGATAACACTTTCCTCCCGGACAATATCCCTGTTGCGGTGGTATTTAAAGCGATTTGTGGAGCTGAGCCATATATCGCAAAGTAAAGATAGGCTCGTGGCAATCCTCCCTATAAGTTCGGAGGGACAATGATGAAGACCATCGGTATCCTGGGCGGACTGGGTGCAGAATCCACGATACCCTATTACCACCACATCACCCACAAGTACATCGAAGAGTACTCGAACCTGGGCTACCCGGAGATCATAATATACAGCTTCAACTTCCAGGAGTTCATTGACAACGGGTACAGGTTGCCCAAAAAGGTGAAGGATGCCATTGTAAAACTCAGCAAGGCCGGCGCGGACTTTGTAATCGCCGCCTGCAACTCCGTTCATATAGTATATGAGGATGTTGCCGATGACATACCTATACCCTGGGTGAGCATAATCGATGTCACCGCCGATCACATCAAGGACAAAGGGTGGAAGAAGGTGGGACTGCTGGGGACTGTCTACACCATGAGCAACCGTTTCTTTATCGAGGGTCTGGAAGATAGGGGAATCGAATGCATGGTCCCGGACATGGGCTTCCAGAAGAAGGTCTCGGACATCATATACGATGAACTGGTCAAAGGCGATATCCACGACGATTCCCGCGCCTACATGGTCCAGCGGGTAGAGGCCCTCAGAGATGAAGGGGCCGAGGCGGTGATCCTGGGTTGCACCGAACTTCCGCTGCTGGTATCCCGGGACGATACAGATGTGCCCCTGGTGAACACCACGGCCATCCACGCCCAGCGGGCCCTGGACATCGCCGTCGGAAAGGTGGAGCTTCCCCGAGGTGATTGATCTTGAGGATCGTGCATATTACAGACCTGCATCTATCGAGCCCGCTTTACGTTCCCGAATGGGGAAAGGCAATGGTGGAATACGTGAACGGATCGGATCTGGACCTGCTTATCATCACAGGTGATCTGACCATGGAAGGCCATCTGTTCGAGTACGAACTCGCCCGGGATTTCATTGAAGGATTCGATGTCCGCAACATGCTGATGGTTCCGGGAAATCACGATTCCCGCAACGACGGGCATACCCTTTTCGAGGAGATGTTCGGAGATCGGTTTCCAAGCTTTGAAAACGATGAAACGGTGGTGTTGGGATTGGACTCCAGCGGCCCCGACTCCAACGACGGTCACATTGGCAGGGAGAACTATCCGCTGATCCATACCAGGTTCAACGGTTCGGACAAGATCAAGTTCATCGTCCTGCATCACCATCTCATACCCATCCCGGGTACCGGACGGGAGAGGAACATCCCCCAGGATGCAGGCGATCTGCTGCGGATAATGGTGGGGTCCGGCACCCATTTTGTCCTCTCGGGACACAAGCACAAACCCTGGGTATGGAAACTGAATGACACGTATTTCATCACAGCTGGAACCGCTTGCACCAAACGGCTTAAAGGCCGGTCATACCCGTCGTTCAACATCTATTCGATCCAGGGGAAATCGCTGACTGTGGAGGAGTTCCGCGTGGATAACGGGACCACGAGGGAACTTCTGAAAGTCGACATGACCCAACCATCCCCGTAGATAAGATTCAACCGTACAACCATTTTGACAATGGCGGGGTAAGATTGTATGCCAGGCACAGCTGGGATCCGATCAATAACCCTATAAAGGACCATCCGTCAAAGAGGTAGATCCACACCAGCATTGGCAATATCATTAACATGAGAGATGACATGGTAGACATTCTCTTCTTGATGCTCACAAAACGCAATGCAAACCCGATGGGGATCCCCACCAGACCCAGAATGAAGCTGGATATCAGTTCCATCGTATCCTTATCCTGACCACCAGGACGATTGTCCCCAATCACAATATCAGCAACATGGGCACCCACGAAGAATATCACCAGTACCACAAGCAACCCTTTTGTCTGATTCACGCCCATACCAATCAATCACTTGATTCGTCACGGGCTATATCTTTTTTTTCGGCAAAATTGAGGATAGGGCATTTTTTATCTGTCTTTTCCATACCGCCATGACAAGGTGATGATCGCTGTGCTAAACCCCATCAGGATATTTCAACTGACAAAAAAGAATAAGCACTTGATCCCCTCAAACATTTCATCCAAATGCCTGCAAAAGGCGGGATGGGTGTTTTTCGTGTTGTGCATCCCGGCCCAGGTTCTGATATACGAACTGGCCCTGGAGTTCTCACTGACGGGCATGGAAAAAAACATGATATCCATCGCGTCATTCATCCTTTTACTTGCCATCATGGTTTATTTTCAGAAGCTGTTCATCGTTCGGGAACTCAAGCTGGATGAAATGGACGATGACTGAGATCGGGTCATTTCAACTTGGTTATATCCATCGCTTTGAGGTCATTATCCGGAGATGGGGTGGGGGACCGGGGTTTTTCCTTTTTGTCTGGACAATTGCGTTTTTTTTGAGAATTTACATCATCTTCCAAAACACCCCCACTCCCGGGTGAGATCACGGGTGACGCCCGGGACGCTCCCTGTGGCATCAGACCCAAATTGGCACATATCCTGCAGTATAACTGAGGATCGCTCTGACCTAGACGATAAAAGAGGAAGTTCCTTCTACTGTTCCATTTGGCACGTTGTGACATGTGCACAACCATTCTCGGTAGGATAAATATTCCAAACAACACAACAATAATAAAAAGCAAACTTTCCTCATCGTCATCGTGGTCTTCCACGTCACCTGATCCCTGTTTGATCAAAGTCACATCGGAAACCACATATGATTCCACCACATCCCCGCCAGGACCCGCACTTTCCACGATATCCACTTGTATCCATAGGATACTTCTGTTGTTAATTCCCTCCAGAAGATCCGTTTTCACCATGCACGGGGTATTTGGATAGGAACGCAGTCTTGCTCTGGAAAGAGTGGATCCGGCCACCGCCTGTTGTTCAATCAACGTATCCGCCACCGTTACATGATCACCGGGTTCGTAAGACGTGAAATTGTCATACTGCCCGTCGCCGTCATCGTCCACAATATCACCCAGGAAATCATTCCAGGATACCATCTCGCCCCCAGATCGCCCGTCCCCATATGCCACTGGCTGCAGTGACGCAAACAGCAGCAATGCCACCATTGACAGGAACGTTCCGATTCCTGTTGAGACCATTTGGTGTTTGTATGATATCAACCGCATCCCCCCAACCGTCATTTGGGCATGTCCTCCGGGTACTCCGGAAGCTGCCTCATTTTGTATCTTTTAATGAGTTTGACGTTGATGTGATCCTGGATAAAGGTGACCACCACAATCACCATTCCCAGGGAAAATAGAGTCAGGCTCCCTTTCCGGATATCCATGGCCTGAATAAACCAGAGGGCCACGAAAAAAAACAAGATCAAATTGATCCAGGGCGATTTGCTCCATATCGTGTAATCTGAGAAGGACAGGTAATACTTCCGTCTCCGTATCAACATGGTTTCTTTCCAAAATCCTCCCATCACAATCCCCCCGCGAGCATCATTAACCATCTATTCGGATAAAAAGGGATCGACACGGGATCATGTTCAACCATGTTCACCCGAACCGAAGTTTCATCACCAGTATACTGGACACCAGAACGACCCCTGTTACATTGGCGGCGATTATGGGTATGTCGTGAAGGATTAGACCGTAGGCCAGCCATGCAAATATCCCCACCGTGATGACCACGTACATGCCCAGGGACAGGTCGTCCGCCCTTTTCGTGCGCCAGGTCTTGATGACCTGGGGGATGAATGCACCGGTGGTGCAGGCCCCGGCCAGAAGCCCCAGAATGGTTGCAGAGTCCACGGACTCAGATTGCGTTTGAAGGTTAATATCTTGGTGGTGGAAATAACCGTAAACAGACCCTGATCGGGGTGAACGATCCTACTTGGTCCCGGTGACCTTGATCACGTGCCACCCGAACTGGGTCTTCACCGGGTTTGATATGGACCCCGGCGACATGGAGAAAGCGGCGTCCTCGAAAGGCTTGACCATCTGTCCGCGTCCGAAGAAACCCAGATCGCCGCCCTTGGCCTTGGACGGGCACTGGGAATGCTGCTTTGCCAGGGACTCGAAGTTCCCTCCAGATCTGATCTCGCTCACAAGCTGGTTCGCCTGCTGTTCCGTTGGTACCAGTATATGACTTGCCCTCACCTGATTTGGCATTTTTTCACCTGAGCTTTCTAAGGGCAGTGTTTCCTATTTAATACCTGTGAATGACGAGTCATTCTTTCCACTCTAATGGTTCACATTAGTGCTATCTTTGACACTTCAAAAAAATGTTACAGTAAAGGCATATAACCGGCCCGATGTGATCGAATGCATGAGCGGAAAACAGCTGAGTGTAAGTTTGTGCCAGCTGGCTCTGATCATCACCGCGATACCACTGGCGGGTGCCCAGGATACTGGAGAAGACGCGGGGACTGCAGGACTGGTGTTCGTGGCCCTTGAGTACGGGAATGAGGTGATGTTGAATGTGCATGTTTACCTGGGTACATTCCTGTTCCTGGGATGGAATCTTTTGTTCTGGTTCCCGCTTCTGTACTATATGAAGAATCGGAAGGATGGAACCGGGGAATGGGGGAAGGGGCTATCGGTGGCTGTTGCTTAAATGGATAAATGTCACAGCAAATGGATAACTTTAATGTAACAGTTATATCATTTAACCATATAATTATCCATTTCAGGTGGTCATGTACGAATTCTCTTCAACCCAAATTTCTCAATAACGCAAACCTATTGGTCGACTACACTTCTACCCTACGTCAGATCGGGGAATTCAAAGGTAGACAGGATATTCTTCTTACAATTGAAACGGGGGCATTGGAGACACTTAGATCATTGGCACTGATAGAATCCACGGAATCCTCGAATCGATTGGAAGGCATAGTAACCACCCACGACAGGATCAAGGATATCGTTTTAAGGTCCTCATCACCCAGGAGCCGGTCTGAGCAGGAGATCGCGGGCTACAGGGATGCACTTCAGGATATCCACGAAAATTGGGAGATGATGGATATCAACACATCCTTGATCAAAGAACTGCACAAGACCATCTACAGGTTCCTCCCGGTTGAAGGGGGGGAATGGAAGAAGACCGAGAACGTCATCTTGGAGAGATACATGGATGGGACAATGCGTGTTCGGTTCCAACCGGTTTCGGTTGAAGACACTCCATTAGCCATGGAAAACCTTGTTCTGGCTTACCAAGATGCCATTAACTCGGGAAAAGAACCCCTTATCGTGATCCCGCTTTCGATCCTCGATCTACTATGCATACATCCTTTCAGCGATGGCAACGGTAGGATCGCTAGACTGTTGACCCTTCTTATGCTGTACAAAGCAGGCTATCAGGTTGGGAAGTTCATAAGCCTGGAGAGGATATTCGAAGAGACAAAGAGGTCCTACTATCAGACATTGGAAGCTTCATCAACGGGCTGGCATGAAGGAGATCATGATATCGTTCCCTGGACTACATTTTTCTGGGGAGTGATGATAGCCGCATACAAGGAATTCGAAGAAAGGGCGGGCTCCATTAAAAGGGACTATGGTTCGAAAACGGAGATGATCCGACAGGCTGTGGAGAGAAAGAGGGATTCCTTTTCGATCTCCGAAATAGTAGATGAATGCCCGGGTATCAGCAGGCCAATGATAAAGTACGTTTTAGGGCGAATGCAGGATGAAGGTAAGATCCGCTCCACTGGAGTTGGAAGAGGGGCGAAGTGGGTGAAGGTTTGAGCCATACCTAGATATCTTGGGCAGCCAGCTTCACCCCATCATCGCGGAAGAACTGGGGATAGTAGTACTTCACACCCTTGTCGGTGGTGTACTGAACGATACCCTTGTCGATAAGTCGGTTGAGGTACTTTGAAAGGTTACCCTGGTTCATGCTCAGGAGGCTCATCAGGTCGTTTTGGGTGCAGCCTGGTTTTTTTGTGATGGCCTTGTATATCCTGGTTTCTGTCTTGCTAAGGTCGTCCAGGAAGGTCTTGGGGACCTTCATCCTGAATGGGTAAAAACACTTCGTGACTCCCTTTCGTCTCGACTTGATGAGCTCTTCTTTTTCCAGAGATTGGAGGTGGTAGGCCAGGACGCCGTTCTCCAGTTTTAGGATGCGCTTGAGTTCGGAGAAGTGTTCTCCTGGGTTGGCCATGACGTATCCCAGGACCATCCATTTCGTTTCACTCTCGCCTTCCCTTTTCTTTCTCAGGCGGCCCAGCAATGTAAAGAAACCGTAGGTGCCCACCTCCGTGCCCGCGACGAAGATGGTGCTGGCGGCCAGGGCTGTCAGGACAAATACTCCAGTCACTATGAGGGGCGATACCCCTCTGGAAGAGGGGGTTGTGGTCCCTGGTGTGTCATCGTCGTCTGTTGGATCATCTTCGATCGCATCATCGTCTATGGCATCATCATCGGTAAAGTCATCTACAACATCATCATCGGTCGTATCATCATCACCAGCAACGACCGTGTTGTTGACAACGATTATCGATTCGACAACATCCTCTTTGTGCTTTCCAAATATTCGAATTGTGTGTACCCCGTCATTAAGAAGGGTTGTGTCCACTTCGTGTTCAAAAATCTGCCATGTCCTTCCGTTATGGTCCACAAAATCGGTCTCCGTCCCATCTGAGTGGAATATATCGTCAATATAGAGGTTGGTAACCTCGGTACAGTTGCAGACCCCAACCTCAACAATCACGGTGACATTACCACTAACCTCAGAACCTGATAGTGGTTCTAATAAATGGATGTTTATGAACTGTGCTTCTTCTTGTGTTTGTGAGAATATCTGAAATCTCTCTATTCTGCTCCAGATCGAGGTCTGGTCATCATCGAAGGCCTGTACCCTGAAATAATAAGTGCCGTCCTTCCTGCCTGAGATCAGATATCCGGTCTCTGGACCTACGTAAATATTTTGCCATCCCAAAATAAGATCTGTGCTCTGTTGGAGGGTGTAACCGACAGCTCCTTCGACCTTTGTCCAGTTCAGAAAGAAATCACCCTCGATATCATGATAAGAATATTCTTCGAACACGGGTTGTATTAGGCCGACCGATGCTGGGATCACCAATCCTTCGACCGGATCGACCAGGGGATATCGGTCATTTTCTTTCATGTAGCCTTCAATCCTGTAAGGTATGTCCCATTCGGATCCGTCATTAGTGGCTTGCGGGTAATGGTCTAAATAATTTGACCAATAGTTACCCTCACTTACCCCATCGTCCCAAACGCTCCCGGTGTTGTTGTCATCCAGGGCCTGAAAGTCCTTTCCGTTGGATATGAAATTGTTGTGGTGGACCTTCGTGTTGGAACTTGGGTCGGAGTGCCACTCTTCTCCTATCCTGATTCCGTACTCCTCATTGAAAGAGAAAGTATTGTAAACGATCGTGTTGTCATTACTTTCGTGTATTGATATACTGCTTTGTGAATTTCCATGGATCAGGTTTCCTTGGATCGTAGTAGAAGATGATGTTCTATCCAACTCGATCCCGTTTTTCTGGTTATACCTGATAGTGTTGTTAGAGACAATGTTGATTCCACCCCAAGCATTTATTCCGGTTTCCTTGTTTCCTTCTATAACATTTTCGATTATAGAGGTTTCAGAACTAGCGAGGCTGATACCTCTATATCTCGTTCCACGAATCACATTTTGTTTTATTAGAATCCCATCAGATTCGACATTTAATATTCCGGAACCCGATCCTGATTCGATCGTATTGTTGTATATTGTGCAATCATTGGATCTGAAAACATAAATGCTTGTGGGATAGTCACATTCGGTCATTGAACAATTCTGTACTTGTATGTTAGAACAATTGAACAGTAACACCCCAATAGATGAATAAAAGATATCAAGACCTTCTACTGAAACTTCTGAACATTCGATCAGTACGGCTTGGCCCGTATCTTTTGGTATCGAACCACCATTTTTTCCAGAAAAGATCCGGATTGGTTTTCCTGCAACCGTGTTCGAATCATCAATGTCAACCTGGTTCCAATGATCTATGGGTTCATCATCAATAAAAACATCAATACCATTTTGTAGGAATGAATTATTCCGAGCATATGTGTTTTTACATTTGTATAAGTATAGTCCCCAAAAGGCCTCATTCTCGCTAACAGATGTGTTAGAACATTCGCTTAGGGAGATAGAACTATACAATGTTAGATCGTTACCAATGAATGCATTCTCAATGCTATCTGATACGGTAATTCCACCACGTGACTTGGAGAATATCCTGTTATTTTTTATCGAATTATAATCGCAGGATTCCATGGCCAGTTCCCACGACCTTTCATAGCTCCACCGTCCCATGGTGATCTCATTGTCCTCTATCAGATTGTCATCACATTCGTACATGTACACACAAGCAGACCCATCTGCCGTTATGATATTATCATGAATGTCCATTTCATTACAATAACCCATAGTCAAGCCTTGGTTTGCCTCAAGCATCACGAGACCTGATATGTCCATGTCCTTGCAGTTCCCGAGGATGATGATCGCCGATTCTGTGGGGACCGATCCACCCGTCTGGTCCCTGATGTAGGTGATAGGTCGCCCCCCCATCAGGTTATCTGGTGTTATTGCATGGGTGTTCCAATGGTCTTGACTTTTACCTGTGAGGTAAATACCTCGGCTGTTTATCGAGTTACCGTTCATCGTTACAAATTTTGAATTGGATATGACGAATCCCATTTCCGAGTTCCTCTTAAATACGACATATTCGCAGTTCTCGACAAGGACTGAACAGGGATCACCCATCCCTTCATTATCGTACATGTTGACATTCGTACAACTTCTGAAGGTAACCCTTATGAACTCTGGTTTGTAAAGGGAGCAGTTGTCTATCGATATCGAATTCAATTGATTGAATTCAACATCATTGTAAAAGAAATCCTCCGTGAGGACTGTGAGATTGAGATGTTCAATGTGAATATCATCTGACATGAAGAAACCTTGATACGTAAGATTTACAAGCTCGATCCTAGTTGAATCCTTTCCCTCTCCAACTATACGTACGGGCTTGTCTATCACTAGGGGTTCAGAGTATACTCCGGGACCTACATGTACAATGCTATGGGGGGCACAGGCACCAACGGCCGCGATGATCGTCGAATAGTCTCCGGTACCATCCTTGTTGACCGTGATCTCCTCTCTTATCATCGGTCCTTGGATTGTTTGCTCTTCTGTTCCGCTCTCACCCATTGGAAATGTAATAAGGGCACTCAAGCAGAGAACGGTCAATATCGAAAAAACCCACATCGCTTTTCTCATCATCATCCATCCAAATGGACGGTCTCATGACGTCCATTGGTCGTATTAAGAGCTGGGGTACTTGAAGCGTTTTTGGTAAGAGTTTACATAATTTCCTACTTCAGCGCCTCGACCTTCCCTTCCGGGAACTCCCTCTCCGGCGATAGCATGTCCCAGACATCGCTGTCGATGTAGGGTTTTCCCGTGGCAATCTGGTGTGCCAGGTTGCGTCCGGTCCCGGGTCCCATCATGAAACCCTGACCGCACATGCCCACCGCCATGTAGAAACCCTCCACCTTGGAATGGCATCCCACCATGGGAACCCCGTCGGGGGTCATGGGGTACAGACCGCGCCAGACCCGTCTTATGATAAGGTTTTTCAGTCTCGGGATCAGGTCCACCATTCTTCGTGCTATGACAGGCATGAACTCGCTGGTGCAGCGTCTGTCCTCCCCGGGGAAAAGCGGGTTCGGGGTGTAACAGAATATTACAGCGCCCTCGTGGTTCTGGCCGAAATAGAAGTTGGATGTCCTTCCCTCCGGACCGGGCCTCATATCAACCACCAGAGGGTCCAGGAAGGGTTTCATGGGCATGGATATCCCCGCCTCGTGGCTGTCGGGCATCACCGGTATGTCCAGTCCGATCTTTTTGGAAAGCTCGGTGGCCTTTCCACCTGAACAGTTCACCACCACATCAGCGTGCAGTTCCTCACGGTCGGTCCTCACTCCGGAGGCCCGATCCCCGTCCAGTAGGATATCTACCACATTCTCGCCGAAACGGAACTTCACTCCGAGACGCTGGGCTTCCCGGGTGAATGACTGTGAATAGAGAAGCGGAGAGACCTGGCCGTCGTCAGGGGAGAATGTTCCGCCAGCCAGTCCTTCCGAATTTATCCCCGGGACCACCTCCCTGATGCGGTCCGGGTCCACCCAATCTATGTTGAGGTCGTACCTCTTCTGGGTGGGAAGAATCCCTTTGAGGATATCCTCCTCATCCTTTCTATAAACGGGAAAGCAGTAACCTCCCTTCTTCCAGCCGATATCGGTGCCGGTCTGTTCCTTCCAGCCTGAGAAAACCTCCAGGCTGTCGAGGCATATCTTGATCTTTGCGGGGTCGGAATGGGTGGCCCGGGTGCCCCCGATGGCAGCCTTGTTCTGCCCCTGGCCCGAGGATGGGTGGCTCTCCACCACCGTGACATCGAAGCCTTCCCTGGCCAAAAAGTAGGCGGTGGCGACCCCCACGGACCCGGAACCTATCACGACGGCATCTGTCATTTACCATCACTCCCCAGGAACGACGACATGGGAACCTCCATGGTGAAGGGGCGTTTGATGTATCCCTTTACCCGGTCGGCCGGGACACCCTCTTCTCTGAATATTCCCATGATAAGGCTCTCGCAGGTCTTGCCACCGCAGGCGCCCATGCCTGCGCGGGTGGCAGCCTTGATGGCGTTGAGGTCCCGGACCCCCTCCCGTATCAACTTTCTGATCTCGCCCTTGGTGACCCTCTCGCAAAGACAGATCATCACCCCGTCATCGTCGGGGCAGGAGAAATCGCTGACCGGTCTCCCCTCCTCGGGGGTGCGTATCCGGATGCCCGCCACCTTGTCGGCAATGGACAGGTCCACATCCACCGCCACCATAGCGCGCCTGTCCATCCAGTCCGCCGTGCGGATGGTTGATACGGTGCCATGTCCAACCTCACCGCCTTCCCAGTCGGTCAGGGTGACATCCTCGCCTTCGTTGATGGTACCTTCAGGAAGTTCCCAGGGTATCCACACCCGGCTGCGCCCCTCCGCGGCCTTCCTGTTGGCAACGATCACTATGGCCAGCCCGGGACATACCCCGGCGCATCGCAGGCAGCCGATGCAATCGCCGTCAATCCGTGGCACGGACATTATGTCGTCCCTCTCCAAAACGATGCTTTCCTTGGGACAGGCCTCTGTGCAGGGATTGCAGGGTATCTCCTGGGTGCACCGGATAACAGGGTAAGCCATCCTGTCTTCCGTTTCCGGGGGACGAAACTCGTGGGTGGGCCCGGGTCGGCTTCTAAGTATCTCCATCATCTCGGTCCATTCCGGGGGGATATCGATGTCCTTACCCATGTCCATGAGTATCTCCCGGGCGGTGATCTTGCCCGAGAACATGGCAGCGGACGCTTCCGCGATCACGGCGGCGTCTCCCGCCTCGTAAGTGGGGATGCCCATCTTCCGGGCGTCCCTGGCAAGCTCGCTTACCGGGTTGAGGCCCACTGCAACCAGCAGGGTGTCCGCATCGAACTTCCGCGCAGTACCGGGTACCGGTTTGAAGTTGCCGTCGATTCGGGATATCACAACACTTTTCAGGCGGTCGTCACCCCGGGCCTCCACCACGGTGTGTGACGTGAACACGGGAACACCCAGCCGCCGTATCTTGTCCAGGTGGACCTTGTACCCGCCCACCTGTGGAAGGGCCTCCACCAGCCCGGCCACGTCTATGCCGGCCTGGAGGGCGTGGTAAGCGGCGATGAGCCCCACGTTGCCTCCACCCAGGATGAAAACACGTTTGGATGATCGTACCAGGTCACGGTTCACCAGGGTCTGGAACGCCCCTGCGCCGTACACCCCTGGAAGGTCGCAGCCGGTAAAAGCCAGCGCCTTCTCCCGGGCGCCTGTTGCAACCAGGAACCGTTGTGCCGTCACCTGATGGTAGACTCCGTCCCGGACCACACCGATCCTGCCGTCCGCGAAGGCCCCCACCACCGGTGAGTTGAGCCAAAGATCAACTGAGGGTTGACCCCTCAGCTCTCCTTCCAGCTGGTGCCCTATGTCCATACCTCTGGTACCCGCCCTGCATTCCTCCACGGACCCGAAGAAGTTGTGGGTCTGCAGTGAAAGCTTGCCGCCCACCTCGTGCTTGTCATCACAGACCAGGACATTCACACCGGCGCGGCCCAGCTCCAGTGCGGCGTTGAGACCCGCAGGGCCAGCCCCGGCGATCAGAACGTCCACCTCAACTTTGGGGGTGGTGCCGACCTTTGCTCTGGAATCGTCTTCGGGCAGGCCGGGCCTGCCTTCCATGGACCGCACGTCCATGCCCTCCGTTACCGGGGTGATACAGCCCTTGAGCGGCATCCCGTCCGCCATCACCATGCACTGGGAGCACTGACCGTTGGCGCAGAATATCCCCTGGGGGTGGCCGTCCTTTGAATGATGGCCGAACTCGGAAATCCCCTGGGCGAACAGAGCGGTGGATATCATCTCCCCTTCCCGGGCTTCCATGTCCTTGCCGTTCCAGGTGAATGACACTGTCTTGGTTTCCGGCGCTTTGAGGATCGGGTGATTGGTGATCCTCCGGTCAGACGACTCCTTGTTCAGTTGAACTGCCCCCGCTGTCAGGTGACTGGTTGCCGGGTATTGGACATGGCATTATTAGGGTTTGTCCCGGACATCTCACAAAAACCTTATTCATGATATCGCCATTGACCGGGCGCCATTTTGGGGGGCATTCCAACATGCAGTACATACCCAATATCAACCACAAGGAACAGATGCTAAAAGAAGTGGGCTACTCATCCATTGACGACCTCTTCGAGGACGTCCCCGACGAGGCCCGCTGTGACGGTCTCAAATTACCTCCGGGAAAGTCCGAGCTGGAGGTGGAAAGGGAGCTTAACCAGATACTCCACAAGAACTGCACCCTGGACCACTGCCCGGGATTTTTAGGCGGCGGCGCGTACCATCACCACGTGCCCAAGACCGTTTGGTCCCTGGCGGGTCGCTCGGAGTTCATAACCTCATACACGCCCTATCAGCCCGAGGTGTCCCAGGGGATGCTCCAGGCCATGTTCGAGTACCAGTCCGCCATTGCCGAACTCACCGGGATGGACGCTGCAAACTCGTCCATGTACGACTGGCCCACCGCCATAGCCGAGGCGGCCATGATGGCCCGGCGGATCAACCGCGGATCGGAATTTTTGATCCCGTCCTACGTTCTCGGCAACAAGAAATCCGTCATCCACAACTACGTGGACGGGACCGGTCTCGTTATCAAGGAGTACCCATACGACCCGTCCTCTGGACAGTATGACGAGGACGCCCTGCTGGGGATGGTGGGTGATTCCACCGCAGGCGTTTACGTGGAAAGCCCCAACCTGTTCGGCGTGATCGAGGAGAAGGTCGCTGATCTGAAAGCAAAGATCGGCAAGGCGTCCCTGGTCATTGGGGCCAACCCCCTGTCCCTTGGAATACTGGAAGCCCCCGGTAACTACGGCGCTGATTACGTTGTCGGCGACGCCCAGGTGTTCGGCAATCCCCTGAACTTCGGCGGTCCCATGGTGGGATACTTTGCTTGTAAAAAGGAGCATATACGAAGGATGCCCGGCCGGATCATCGGCATGTCCGAGGACTCCAGGGGTCAGATGGCCTTCTGCATGACGCTTCAGACCAGAGAACAGCACATCCGGCGCGATAAGGCGACATCCAACATCTGCTCCAACCAGGCCCTGGCGGCCATGGCGTCTTCAATTCACATATACCTGCTGGGCAAGAACGGGATGCGCGACCTTGCGCAGCAGAACGCTTCCCGGGCAAAATGGCTGATGCGGGAGATGAACAGGATGGACGGCGTGAAGGCACCGGCCTTCGACTCCTACCACTTCAACGAGTTCGTTGTCAAGACCGACGAGGGTGTCAAGGCCATGCAGGACCGGCTGCTTGCCGGCGGGGTGTTTGCAGGACTTGACATTTCCAGGGAGTTCCCCGACCTGGGCAACGCATCATTGTGGTGCACCACCGAGATGCACACCCGGGAGGACTACGACAAACTTCTCGCTCTTCTCAAGGAGGTGGAGCAATGAGCTTCCATCAGGCCGTATATTCCGAGGATATAATCTTCAACCGGGGCGGCCCGGGCCGCTGCGGAGTGAGGCTTCCCGATTGGAAGGTTGAAGAGGACCTGGTGCCACCGAAGCTTCAGCGCAAGGAACTGGGACTTCCGGAGCTTTCCGAACCAGAGGTGGTCCGGCATTACACCCGGCTTTCCCAGATGAACTACGGTGTGGACATCGGCACCTACCCGCTGGGGTCCTGCACCATGAAGTACAACCCGAAGCTGTGCGATTGGGCGGCATCCCAACCCGGGTCGGCAAATACCCATCCGTACCAGGACCCCTCCACGGTCCAGGGGAACCTGCAGATCATGTACGAGCTGCAGTCCATGCTTGCGGAGGTTGGCGGTGTTGATGAGGTCACACTCCAGCCCGCGGCCGGTGCCCACGGCGAGTTCACCGGGCTGCTTCTTTCCCGGGCTTACCACAAGGCCAACGGGGAGGAGCACCGCAACGAGGTGATACTGCCGGACACGGCCCACGGTACCAACCCGGCGTCGGTGACCACCACGGGATATCACATCATCGAGACCAAGAGTGCGGAAGATGGAACCGTCGACCTGGACGCACTCAGTTCTGCCCTGTCCGACAAGACAGCGTGTTTCATGCTGACGAACCCCAACACCCTGGGCATCTACGAGCACAACGTGGTGGAGATAGCCAAGATGTGCCACGAGGCGGGTTCCATCCTCTACTACGACGGGGCGAACCTGAACGCTGTCATGGGTCGGTCAAAACCCGGGGACATGGGATACGACATCGTCCATTACAACCTGCACAAGACCTTTGCAACGCCCCACGGCGGCGGTGGACCCGGTGCCGGTCCCATCGGTGTTAAAAAACACATAGCGCCGTTTCTGCCCAAACCGGTGATCGCCAGGAAGGGCGACGAGTACGTGCTGGATTACGACCGGCCCCAGTCCATCGGCAAGATCGGCGGGTTCTACGGTAACTTCGCGGTGCTGGTTAGAGCCTGGACCTTCATGAAGGTCATGGGCGGTGACGGGCTGAAAGAGGCGTCCGAGATGGCGGTCCTCAACTCCAACTACATGAAGGAGAAACTGGTCGAGCACTATCCCATGCCCCACAAGCGGCTCCGCAAGCACGAGTTCGTTCTGTCAGGGTCCAACATGAAGGAAAAGGGCGCATCCACCAAGGATGTGGCCAAGATGCTCCTGGACGCGGGTCTTCACGCGCCCACCATCTACTTCCCCCTGCTGGTGGACGAGGCCCTGATGATAGAGCCCTGCGAGAACGAGACGAAAGAAGAGCTCGATGCTTACATCGCCAGGATGATCGAGATAACGAAGGCGAGTGAGGAAGAGCTGCACAATGCTCCGGTGAACTCGAAGGTGGGAAGGGTGGATGAGGTTAAGGCTGCTAGAGATATGGTGCTCTGTTGGAGAGCGTCAGGGAAATGCGAAAGCAAGTAATGATTCTATCTCGCGTTCAATAGGCCATTCCAAATCTGAAATACCGATGGCCTTCTGGCTTCGAATAAGCCAAACTTATATAGCTATACTTATCATTATTATAGATCGTGCATTCATTAGAGGAGATTGAAAACCTCATTCGATCAGAGAAAGATATACTATCGGAACAGTACAAGGTCCGACGTATCGGCATCTTCGGCTCTTTTGTCAGAGGACAGGCTGGAAGGAGAAGTGATGTAGACATTCTTGTAGAACTTTCAGAACCCATCGGATGGGAGCTGATAGATCTTAAGGAACACCTTGAAGAACTCCTCGGATGCCGAGTTGATCTGGTCACACTCAAGGCACTCAAACCCTCGTTGAGAGCCACAATTCTCAACGAGGTGGTCTATACTTGAACAAGAGATCATACCAGATATTTATCGAAGACGCGCTCGTGGCCGTGGACAAGATTGCCCGGTACACGGAGAATGTCAATTACGATGATTTCTGTCAAAATGAGATGATGGTGGACGCTGTCTTGAGGAATCTGGAGGTTCTGGGTGAAGCGGCCAGGAACGTCCCGGATGAGATCAAGGTCAAATATCCCCATGTCCCATGGAAGAGGATGGTGGGACTTCGAAATATCGTGATCCATGAATATTTCGGGATCGACCTGGAGAACATCTGGAAGATAATCGATGAAAATGTTCCGGAGACCCGCTCTGAACTGGTAAAGATACTAAAAGACCTAGAAGAGAGCTGAAGGACGAGTTCGTTCTGTCCGGGTCCAACATGAAGGAAAAGGGCGCATCCACCAAGGATGTGACCAAGATGCTCCTGGACGCGGGACTTCACGCGCCCACCATATACTTCCCCCTGCTGGTGGACGAGGCACTGATGATAGAGCCCTGCGAGAATGAAACGAAAGTGGAACTTGATGCTTATGTTGCTCGCATGATAGAGATATCCAAGGCCCCGGAAGAGGAGCTACATGCCGCACCTGTCAATTCAAAAGTAGGACGAGTCGACGAGGTGAAAGCTGCGAGGGATATGGTTCGCTGTTGGAGAGCATCGGGGAAATGCGAGAGTAAATAAAGCCAATATAGTCAGAATTTCCTAACAAAAGTCTACCGTTTCCCTCAATTTTTATATTGAAACGGTCATTCATACCCGATGGTACATTTCACGGACCATTCATTGGAAAGGATGGAAAAATACGCAATATCCCGGGAAAATGTAATGGAATGTCTTGAAACGCCTGATAGGATCACAGAAGGTTACCTCGGCAGACTTGTTGCCGAGAAGGCAAAAAATGGATATATATTGCGTGTCGTATATGAAACCATAGAGTCCCAGAAGATCATCATCACGGTATACATGGCGAAAAAGGACAGATACTGGAGCGATTGACATGAAGACATCATATGACCCAGAGGTTGACGCGCTTACCATTATAATTCAGGAGGGTGACCTCGACCACGGTGAGGATATCGGTGATGGGATCATCATCCACTTCAACAGGGACCACGTTCCAGTTGAGATAGAGATCCTTCAGGCAAAGAAGCGTCTTGCCGACTGGGTGCAGATGGCCCTCACGTCACCTTCTCAAGAAGTAAAGGCAAGCTGAAACTATCGATTTTAGTGTCTTGACTAAAAACAACCATTCAATGCATCTCCTCGCTACGCATCTCATCTAAGACATCACTTGCTTTCTTTGTATTTTTCTTTTCATCCATCTTTCTTAGCTCTTTTACACTCTCGATGCGATCTCGGTACTTGTCTGAAATGGTCCTGATAGCATCCCGAAGCGCTTCGCTCTTGCTCTTGTATATGCCAGCAGCCACAAGGAGCTTAAGGTCCTCATTCATCTGGTCAGTAACATCGGTGCTGATCATGGTCATTTTAATCACCCGTTAATAATATGTTATTAATTTTTCGTTTCCACAGGGTGTGGGACAAAAAAAACCTTAGTCCTTGACAATAACCACGTACGCCCGCCAACCTCGATACTTTTTTGGAGCGTCAATCTTAGCTGATGTTCCAAAGGGCGTAACTCTTTTTTCATATATGAT
>Ga0272441_10002116_pt1 | contig 41044 bp, 42 predicted proteins | sample SSMProp6N_FD_193582 | JGI IMG/M metagenome (GOLD analysis project Ga0272441, IMG submission 193582) | Marine sediment archaeal communities from Little Sippewissett salt marsh, Falmouth, MA, United States - SSM-Prop-6N | ecosystem: Environmental > Aquatic > Marine > Wetlands > Sediment ...
CGCGCATCTGCCGCGGCGTCCACGCCGGCGTCCTGTGGGTCACCGGCGCTCTTGTCGTTTTCGCACCCCGCGGTCAACAACAGCGCGACCCCCAGCGCGAGCCCCGGCGCGAGCCCCGGCGCCAGCCTCAGCGCGAGCACGAACAGGGAACCGCACCGCCGGACGGCTAGCCGCGCGTGGTGTGAGATCGTTGATCGGGTAGTCATGGAGCCTCCACTGCCGCCGGAGCATGGCGCGCGCTGGCGAACGGGCAATCCGGGGTGGATGCAAAGGGGTTAGGGGTACCTCTCAGAAGTCGGTGCCCCGGATCAGTCTCTGAGCGGTGTCTCCATTTGGTCAATCAACATTCCAATAGGTTTCGGCTTTTCATTGCGCGTGCGAAGTAGAGGGAGACGTTCTTGTGCCGCGCGCTACTGCCGCTTGACGATGATGAACTCAGAGCGCCGATTTGTGGACCAACAAGCCTGGTTGGATCGACGGCATTTCGGCCTGTCTTCGCCATATCCCCGGGAAATGAGACGAAGCGCGCTGACGCCTTTGTTGATGAGGTACTGGCGCACCGCCGCAGCTCGACGCCTGGAGAGGCGCAAGTTGTGTCGTCGAGAACCGCGCTCGTCCGTGTGGCCCTCTACCTCGATCAGCTTGAGCTCGGAGTGCTTCTTGAGTGTTTTGGCCACAACATTCAAGATCGGATGCGATACCCGGCGGATCGTCGCGCTGTTGGTCTTGAAGTGGATCTTCCCGAAGACAAATAGCCTACCTTTACCCACGGTGACGGGCGGCCTTTTCTCCGGGCAGCCGTCATCGTCCTGGTAGTTGTTGAAGTTCTCCGGCACGTTGGGGCACTTGTCATCCTTGTCGAGGATGCCGTCTTTGTCGTTGTCAGGGTCCGGGCAGCCGTCCTCGTCCTCGAAGCCGTCGATGTCCTCCTTCGTCTTGGCGAAGTGGTCGGCCTTGTCCGAGTCGTAGCCCGGGCACTTGTCCGACGTGTCGTTCACTCCGTCGCCGTCGTTGTCCGGGTCGGGGCAACCGTCTGTGTCCTCGAAGTTGTCCTTGTCCTCGGGCACGTCGGGGCATTTGTCCTTGGAGTTGGGGATGCCGTCGCCGTCGCGGTCGCCATCTATCTTGTCCGGGCAGCCGTCCTTGTCCCGGAACTTGTTGAAGTTCTCCGGCACGTTGGGACACTTGTCGCTCACGTCCGGGATGCCATCGTCGTCATTGTCCGGATCGGGGCAACCGTCCTTGTCGTCGAAGTCGTCGAAGTCCTCTGGATCGTCGGGGCACTTGTCCACGTCGTCAGCGATGCCGTCGCCGTCTCGGTCTCCGGTGCTGGGCTCGAACACGAAGGAGGCGTACACGCGGAAGTCCGGTGCGCCGACGTGATCCAGCGGGCCGATTCCGGTGAGGCCCAGGCTCGCGCCCACGGCAAAGTAGGAGTTGGGTGCCAGGTAGAACTTGAACCCGGTCATGAGCTCCACTGGGAAGACTCGCTTGTAGTACTTGGCCGCGTAGCCGACGTCCGTGCCAACCTGACCGGCGAGGCTGTCCCCGTCCTTTGCAAAAAGTGAGCTCAGCTCCACCGCACCAAAGAGCTCGTTGACCCACGCCACTGAATTGCCGACGCGCCACGAGAGCCCGACGCCGTAGACAATCTCGTAGAGAGTGTTCACGCGCCAGGACAGGCCATTGTCGCGCCTCGTTGCGAAGCCGTAGCTGTTGTCTCGGTCACCGCATGGGTTGCCTGAGCCAGGCGTAGCGGAATAGGGCGGGTTCAATAGGCCGGTACCCGAATTCAGATCGGCCCACTGGCAGCCCGCCCACCCCTCGTTTTCGCGGAGCTTACCCGCGGTGTCGAAGCGAAACCGCGCACCGAAATTCAGCGACAGCAGCACCTTGGATCGCCGCCAGTGCCAGTCGATGATCAGCTTCGGCGTCACAGTGAAGCCCCCGGTGCCCAGCATCTTGTGATGCCCATCGCCCACGCGGCTGCTGGGGAAATGAAGCGTCAGCATGGCGCCAACACCGACGGGGCTCGTGGAGGTGTCCAGGAAGCGCAGCTTGGCGGCCAAGTGGATGTCACCCAGACCTTGCGCAGCAAAGGCACCCTGCGAGTCGTAGCCGAGGGGGTACCTCCCCTGCTCTTCCCAGTCCTGCTGCCATACCGTGCAGCCATCCGTGCCCGCAGCGTTCGTGCAAAGGTGATCCCCGGCGGGCCGGCGAAATGGGCGAATGCCAATTCTGGAATGGTGGAACGTGACGGGAACGCCGAACCCGACCTCCAGCCACGGGTTGCCTCGTCGATGGAGCTTCATCATGCCCATCGTGAACTGCAGGCTCGCGCCCACGAGGTGGTCGGTTTGGAAGAATCGTCCGTTGGAGGATTTGAGCACCAGGGGCTTGCTGGCGTAGCTCCCATACAGACCAAAGCTCATATGCCAGGGGGCGAGGACTTGAGTCGAGTCGATGCTGAAGTGGCCCTTGGAGTCCATGGCCGGCTTGAATTGCTGAATGTCAATCGGTCCGCCCTGGGCGCCAGCAGCGGGGGCGAACCCTCCCAGTATTGCGCAGCAAATGGCAATCGCGGCCGACGTCTTCCTTCTCATTGCTCATCTCCACACAGCAAAACGGACACGGGCGCACGGGTCCGTTTGCTCCAGCACGCGCTTTCACGCTGCCGCAGCAGGATTCAGACGGATCCCCGGCCTTGCCGCGCTAGACCCCGTCTCCGGCTCTCCAAGGGAAGCTGCGCGCTGCGCCGCTGTCGTGAAGGGCTACAGCGCCTTTCCTTTCGGTTCCGTCTTGAGAAACAAGTAACCGGCCAGGTGGAAACAGGCTCAACTAATCGCTACGCCAGCGGGCATCGAGGGCGAGACGGATGCGCGCAGTTTTTTTTTGAGCCTGTTGACGACCTTCGTGCAACTTGTATAGGGGAGACCCACTGTGTCAAAGGACCTGAAACACCACTCGAGCCGCCCCCGCACGACCACCGACCCGCACGGTGAAGAGCGGCCGCTGCGCGTTGTGACAGGGGGACAAACATACGAGTCCCTTGTCCACGGGCTGGTGCGCCGAGAGGAAGCCGCTGCGCGACAGGTCTACGGGTTGTTTGGAGAACGGATCAATCATCTGGTGTTCCGGCTGTTGGGCGTGGACGCCGAGCATGACGACGTGGTGAACCAGGTGTTTCAGAACATCCTGTCGTCCATCTCGCAGCTCAAGCAGCCCCAAGCGTTGGAGGCCTGGATCGTTCGCGTCGCGGTCAACACCGTACGGAACGAGATTCGTCGACGGAAGCGGCGTCGGCTCTTTGTGTTGCTCGAGTCGCAGCCCGAGAGCGCCGACCAGCCCGCAGACCCCAATGCCCAGCTCTTTGTACGAAGCTGTTATCGGATCCTGGACTCCATGAGCACCACGGATCGGCTGGTGTTTGTCCTGCAAATCGTGGAGGGCTACACCCTGCCGGAGATCGCTGATGCCTGCGGCTGCTCTTTGGCCACGGTCAAGCGACGTTTGGCCCGTGCGAAGGCCAGATTCAAAAAGCGCGCCAGCCGTGACTTCGTCCTTTCCGACCTGATTGGAGAGCCACGATGAGAAATGAGCACGACGACCTGCGAGCGTTGGGGGATCGTCTGCGAGAAGAGCTGAGCCCGGTCACCAGCCCGTCGCGTCGGGCCGCGCAGCAGGCCGCGCTGCTGGAATCGTTGGCCCAGGAGCCGGCAAGCCAGCCGCGGCTTCTGCGGTGGCAGGCGGTCGCGGCGGCGGCGGTAGTGGTGATGGCCGGTAGCGTGCTGGCGTTGGTGCTCTTCGGCGCGTCGAGAGGTCAACCCTTGCTCGCGTCGCCGATGCAGCGGCCCTACGTGTTCGTCGCCATCGGGGTAGAACAGCCGACTGGCGACTGGCTCGAGTCCCACCGTGGTCAGCTTGTCATCCGGTTCGCCGGCGGCAGCCAGGCTCGTCTTCAGCCCCGGGGCACGGTGCAGATCATGAGATCCACAGCGCAGAGCGTGTCGGTGCGGTTGGTGCACGGCATCCTCGATATGAAAGTGCAAGCCTCGAAGGGCTGCGTGTGGTCCGTGAAGGCCGGGTCCTACCAGGTGACCGTTGTAGGAACCCACTTCGTGGTTGACTGGGACATCCAGCGGGCTCGGCTGCGGGTGCGCGTGGTTCAGGGGCGTGTCCGCGTGGATGGCCCGGGGCTGCCCAAATCGTCGGTTTTCGTGGCCCAGGGCCAGCTGGTTTCGGTCGAGCAGCGAACGGGCCGGTATGTCAAAGAGCCCGCTGCCACCGGGCCGGTCGCCGGGCGGACACTGCCGTCGTCGAAAAACCACGCTGCCGGCAGGTCGACGGTCCAGGGGACCTCGCCGTCAACCTCGCCGTCAACCTCGCCGTCAACCTCGCCGTCAACCTCGCCGTCAACCTCGCCGTCAACCTCGCCGTCAACCTCGCCGTCACCGAGAAAACGAGCGCTTGGCAGGCCAACGAAGTCTGGCAAGCGCCCGCTGGTGGGCTCAAGACACGCGACGCGCGGCAGGGCCCAGTCGGCTTCCCGTCCGAAGCCAAAGTCCTGGATCGAGCTCTATCGCCACGGTCGATACAAAGACGCAGTCATGGCGGCGGATCACTTTGGATTCGAAACGTTGTGCCTCGGGCTCTCCGCATCGAATCTATGGCGGCTGGCGCGGGCCGCCCGTATTTCCCGTCAGGCCAAGCACGCCACCTCGGCGCTGCAGGCCTACCGTCGTCGTTTCCCCCGCTCCGCGCTGGCCCGGCGCGCAGCGTATCTGCTGGGGCGCGTTTCCCTGGAGCTGGCAAGAAATCCAGCGCTGGCCAGCCGATGGTTCCGCACCTATGTCCAGGAGAGCCCCCGGGGCAAGCTGCACGAAGAAGCCCTGGGCAAGTACTTGGTAACCAGCAGGAGCGCTGGCTACCGGCAACAAGCCCAGCGCGCAGCCAAGCAGTATCTGAAGCGCTACCCCTATGGCCGCTACCGCAGCCAAGCGCAAGCTGTACTAAAACGCAGTGCGGCCCCGTGATACCGCCTCGAGTTGGCTAAGCGTCCGCCGCAAACCAACTAGATCGCCCAGAACGCCGATGCATCCCGGCTCGCTTCGTTGCTTCTCGTTGCATATCAAAAAGTATGCGCCTCGGCGCGCCTCGCGAGCCGGGCGCCTCAACGTCCTGCATCGTCTACTTGTTTTGCGGCGGACGCTAAGGAGGCTGATCAAAACATACTCGACACCTGGAACGCCGATCCATCCCGCCTGGATTTGTCGCTCGTCAGTTATGTATAGCCCGGTACGTGCCCTCCTCGCTTCGCGCCAAGCGGGCGCCTCGGCGTCCCAGATTGACGACTTTGTTTTGAACTGCCTCCTAAGCCTGCGGCCAAAGAAACGACGAGCCAGATCCCGCGGACCGGTCGGACGGGGTCGAACGGGTGCAGGACGAAGCTGTGGCTCGGCTGGACGAGCCTGTGGAGGCCCCAAGTCACAAGGGGAGGACCGCAAGGCGATCGAGTTCTTTTGAATATGGTGCTTGTATGCACATTCCTCTGTCATCTCCGCGGAAGCGGAGATCCAGATTTGGGCGAATGCGCTTGTGCTCCTTGGATTCCCGTTTCCACGGGAATGACGGATGGCGCTCACGAATGGAGAACTCGATACCCCGTGCGCCAGGCCAAGTCTGGCTCGAGAGGAAAGGAGACCCGGGCACGCGTCGTCCTGATCGCCCCGCACCGGGTGACGGCGGTCCTGGAGCGCGAGCTCGTCGTAGCCCACCGCAAGCAGCCACGCGCCCTCGGGCCTGCGTCGATGGTGAGCCCGCAGGAGCTCCTTCAACGCGGCGATGCTGCTTGCCGCACCGACCGACGCATCGAGGGCGTTCCCCTCGATGACGGCGGTGAGGAAGTGATGGTGCGGGTCGATGAAGCCCGGCACGACGGTGCGCCCGCCCAGATCTTCCAGGGTGGCCTGCGCTCCCGAGGCTGCGATGACGTCGCGTTCGCTCCCGACGGCCACGATCCTCCCGCCAGCATGTGCGAGCGACCGGTGGGGACTCACACCGGGTACCATCGAGTGGACGACCGCGTTGGTGAAGACCGTCGCAGTTGCCATCGGAAGACCTCGCTCGTCACGCCGCGGCGCAGGATCTCAGTGACGACCGTCGCTGATCGAGTTGCAGGAGTTGCCGATCGCGCAGCGCGTCGTCGGGGTGTCGGTCATGCCTTCTGCCAGCGGTCCTGGGCGTGGAGGGCGAAGCGATAGGCCTGCATGCCGGCGTAGGTCAGCGGACGCGGCGGCAGCTTGAACGGCAGGCGTCCAAAGGGGCGGGGGGGCGCGACCGTCGGCGCGTCGCTACCGAGCCGCTGGAGCACGGCCGGCGCCAGGATCTTCCCGGCGTAGTTCGCCAGCGAGACACCGTGGCCGCTGTAGCCGGCGCCGTGAAACAAGTTGTCGTGGCTACCGCTGGCGGCGAAGCTGGGGAACATGTCGAGGGTGACGCCTATCACACCGCCCCATCGGTGACTGATGCCGACGTCGGCGAGCGCCGGGAAGAACGACCGCAGCCGGCCTTCGAGCTTGCCGAACGAGGTCGGGTCGGAGTCGCGAAAGCGCCCACCGGTGAACAGCTTGGCGTCCTCTCCCCCGAACAGGATGCGGTTGTCGGCGGTGAGCCGGAAGTAGTGGATGAAGTTGCGCGCCGTCTCGAGGCTGGTGCGGCGCTGCCAGCCGATGGCCGCCAGCGCTTCGTCGCGCAGAGGCTCGGTGAGCACGATGTAGGTGTGCACCGGCAAGATACGTCGCTTCATGAAGCCCAACGCGTCGCCGTAGCCGTTGACCGCCACCACCGCCGCGCGGGCGTGGACGGTGCCGCCGGGCTCGGTCGTGACGATGACCGGGTCGCCGTCGTCGATCGCGCTCACGGCGGTGCGCTCGAATACGCGGACGCCGTGCCCTTCAACCGCATCCTTGAGGCCGCGTGCGAGCTTGGCCGGGTTGACGACGGACGAGTGCGGATCGAAGCAGCCGGCGCTGAAGGCGTCGCTGTCGATGTGCGCTCTGAGCGCGTCGCCCTCGAGGTATTCGTAGTCGAAGCCGAGCTCCCGGCCCAGCTCGGCCTCTTCGCGCACGTGCTTGCGGCGCTTGTCGCAGGTCGCGAGCAGCAGATAGCCGGCGTCCTCGAGGTCGCAGTCGATGCCCTCGGCGCGGATGACGGCGCGAGTGTGATCGATGGCGTCGTACATCACGCCATAGCCTTGCGCGGCGCGCTCACGTCCGAGGGAACGCACCGTCTGGCACAGGTTCCAGCCGAGCAGCGGCATGAGGAAGCCGCCGTTGCGGCCACTGGCGCCATGACCGACGACCGCCCGCTCGAGCACGACGACGTCGAGGTTCGGTGCAGCGCGTTTGAGCTCGTAGGCCGTCGACAGGCCCGTGTAGCCGCCGCCGATCACGACGACGTCGCAGCGCGTGTCGTCGGTCAGGGCGTCGGCGGGCTGTACGGAGACCGTCTCCTGCCAGAAGCTGACTGGTCGATAGCTGCCGTCGTCACCAAGGACGGAGGGGTTGTCGCGAAACGGACGGTTGTCGGCGCGGATGATCATGGTTCGCTCCTTCCAAGTCGAACGACATCCAGGAAGGCGTCGAATACGGCCTCGACGTCGATGGCCTCAGGGTCGATGTACCACTGCAGGAAGACGCCATCGACGAACGCGACGATGGCGGCGGCGACGGTTTCCGGGAACGGCTGGCCGTCGATGGTGTAGTTGTCCGTGACCGTTCGGCGGAACATCCGGTACATCTCCGCAATGTGCGCGCGCACGTCCGGGCCGAGCTTGCGGTCGAAGAGCAGGGTCATCAGCACCGTGTTGATCTGCGGCTTCTCCTCGAGGAAGAGCGCGTAGGCGCGGAGGAACTGCCTCGCCTCGAGGCCGACGTCGCTGACGTCCGGGTGGTGGGCGACGAAGCTCTTCAAGAAGTCGTCGAAGACGTGGTCGACCACCGCGAGGAACAGGTCCTTTTTGCTGCCGAAGTGCCACAGGATGCTCGTCTTGGCGACCCCGACCTCGGCGGAGATCCGATCGAGGCTGACCGTGTCGGGCTCGCGATTGGCGAGCAGCCGAGCGGTGGTCTCGAGGATGCGCTTGGCGGTCTGCTGGCCGGGGCCAGTACGGGCGGCGGATTTGCGGGATGGCGACATGGGACAACTGTACTGAACGGTCGGTACAATTACAATCCAAAACCAATTTTCTTGCGCACATTCCCAGCGCCGAGCATCAGTGGGCATTTGGAGGGGCACATTCGCTTGCGTCGAACTGAGAGGTATCATTCTGCGTTCTGGAATCGGGAACGCATCGGCAGGGCTTCTGGCTTGGCTCCACCCCGTCCGGAGCCGCAGGGCCGATGAGCTGCTGATGGACTTCAGCGTCTGTTGACTTTGGGATGAGGCGATGCTATTTGTTGTTCATGCAACGTTGTCGTAACAACAAAGAGGTACAATGTGAGTGCCTCTGAGAGCTTCGCGGTCTTTCCCATCGAGGACTCCCCTGGATATCGGATCAACCGGCTCGCTCGAGCGATGAATCTGTTGTTGCAGCGATCGTTCAAGGGTGCCGGGTATGACGTGACGGCGCCACAGTGGGCCGTGTTGAGCAAGCTCTGGGATGGTGACGGCGTTCACCAGAGTGAGCTGGCGGAGCAGACTACGCGCGACCGGCACTCCATGGCCCGGATGCTGCCGGTAATGGAGAGCCGAGGTTGGGTGCGCCGGAAGGCCGATCCTTCGGATCGACGGCTGCAACGGGTGTACCTGACCGCCGAAGGACGCCGGCTGCGTAGGCGACTCGTTCCCGTTGCCGAATCGGCCATGGCGCAGATGTTCGACGGGATTGCGATGAAGGACCTCGCCTGCACGCTGCGTGTGCTGCGCAAGGCTCAAATCAACGTGGAGGGGGCGGAATGACTGGCGGGGAAAGCCAACGGCGTCCGAAGCTTGATGCCCTCCCTGGATTCCGACTTGGTCGGCTCTCGTTTCGTTGCGCCGTTCACGACCTCAAGGTGCTCGGCTTCCTGTGTTTCGTGGCGGTGATGTGGTCGGGGCCGGGAGCTCTGGTTCGCTCCCTGATCCGACGCGCGCGTCGAAGCGGGCGTCCACTCGCCATCGACTTTCTCGGTGGTCCATCCAGGAGCGGCCAATGAAGCGCACTTCGGAGCGACGCGTCGAGTACCCGTTCCGCTATCGTCGCCCGCCACCATCGGGCAATGTGATAAATGGCCTGAGCGAGCGAAACCACCGGCGTGCCGTGCCGGTCTTTCATGCTGTGGGGCGCCAACCCATCGCCTGGGGTGCGCTGCAGCGTCTCTATCACACCACGACGAGCTTCGCCGAGCTGCGGGCAGTGTTCCGGGCGTACTGGGAATACCGGCGGGCGGTGGGGCCGGTCGCCCGGAAGCGGACGTTGGGCACCGATCCGGCGGAGGCGACCTCACTGGTGAAGCAGATGGCCCGCGACTCGGGTTCGGCGCTCGTGGGCGTGACTCGGCTCGATAGTGCATTTCTGTACGAGGGATTGGCGCCGCGCTACGAGTACGCGGTGTGCGTGGCCCGTCCCATGGAGCTCAACGAGCTCCGCACGGCACCATCGGAGCGAGCAGCCCTCGCAGTGCTGCGGGGGTATCACGACGTTACGCGTGTCGCCAACGACCTCGCTCAGGCCATTCGGGAGCTGGGCTGGGCCGCGGAAGCGGCAGCCGGACTGGACTCCCAGGAGGTGCTGCACATCCCGCTCGCCATATCGGCGGGCCTGGGACAGCTCGGCAAGCACGGCTCCCTCATGTCGCGTGAGCACGGACCCAACATCCGGCTGGCCGCGGTGATGACCGACCTGCCGCTCGTCCCCGATGCACCGGTGGAAATCGCCGTGGATGACGCGTGTACCCGGTGCCATCGCTGTGAGCAGGCCTGCCCGGTGGACGCCATCGGCTCGGAGAAGCAGACGGTGCGGGGAGAGCGAAAGTGGTACGTGGACTTCGACCGGTGCGCTCCCTACTTCGTCGGAGCGAACAGCTGCGGCTTCTGCCTGGCCGTGTGCCCTTGGAGCAAACCCGGGGTGGGCAGACGAATCAGCGAGCGGTTGCTAGCGAGACGTAACGAGACCAGGGAAGGAGCCGATTCATGCGAACCGTCCTGATTCCCGGTGGTAGCGGCCTGATAGGTGGGCGGCTGACCGAGCTACTCATCGAGCGCGGTGACCGCGTGAAGCATCTCTCCAGATCTCCCAGGCCAGTCGACGGCGTGGAGGTATACCAGTGGGACATCGCGTCCAAACGGATTGAGGAGGGCGCTTTGTCAGGTGTGGACGCCATCGTGCACCTGGCCGGGGCAGAGATCATGGACAAACGTACTTTGGCGGCAAGGCAACGTGTGCTGGTTTCGAGCCGTGTTGACGGAATCGCGCTGCTGCGAGATGCGCTCGTCGACAAGGAGCACGGCGTGCAGACGTTTGTCGGGTCCTCGGCCCAGGGATTCTATGTGCCCAATCTGGATCGGCCCCTCACGGAGGGCGATGAAGCAGATCCTGGATGGATCGGCCAGCTCTGCCGTGTCTGGGAGGAAGCATCGGAGCAACTCACCAAGGTCGGTGTGCGCGTCGTGATCAATCGTATCGGCTTGGTGTTGTCCGCACGAGGCGGCGGTCTTCCGATGATGCTGCCACCTTTCCGCAAGGGCTTCGCTCCACATTTCGGCAGGGGCACGCACATGTACCCCTGGATTCATGTGGACGACATGTGTCGCATGATTCTGCATGAGCTGGATCGTGACGATCTTCGAGGCACGTACAACGCCGCCGCGCCACACCCCGTACATCAGCGGAATCTGAACCGTGCCATCGCTGGCTGTCTCGGGCGCAAAGTGGTTCCGATGCGTGTTCCCAGGTTCGTGTTGAAAGTGTTCCTTGGTGACCGCGCTCGTCTCCTCGCCGATTCCTGGCAGCTCAGTGTCGAGCGCATCCTGGATACGGGGTTCGAGTTCCGGTTTCCTCACATCGAGGACGCGCTGTCGAACCTGTTGGGTTAGGAGGCTCCGGACCAGGGATTGCCTGGCGTCCGCATCGCCTGTGCCGGGAAGATCGACCTGGGGGGGCTATTCTGGCCAAGGGCCGCCAGCCGGCCATTGACGGGGGAGCGGTGACTGGGTCCGGTGCGATGCCTTTTTCTTTGAGTGCCGCTTTTCTAATGAGCATCCCGAAGTCAAAGCGCACGTCCACTCCGCCTCCGCGACGCGCGGGCATGCATAGATGCAGTGCTTGAAGCGGTGATTCGACGTTGACGCGTGGAGCCACCACAGAGGCCGCTGTCGCCTGAACTTCCAGAGTGTCGTCGTGGAATGTGATGATCCACTCTCCAACGTCGGGCGCATGTGCTTGAAGCTCAGTGTCATAGAGCCTCATGAAGCTGTAGTGCTCCATGCCAGCGTCCCAGTCCTGGTGTTCGTGCTGGAGTTCGTCACTTGGTGGACCCAACGTGCAGCGCCCAACGCCCTCGAACTTCAACACCGCGCAGTAGTCGTCGAAGCCTGGATGATCCGGAGAGGCTCCAGACTCCCAGCCTGGAAAATTCGGGTTGGCGCATCGGTAGGCGACCCACACCGTGGTGCCCCTCCGTCTCACCGCAGGCTCGGGTGTCCCGGTTTCCATCGCAGGTGGCTCATTCCAATGCTCAACACGCATTGCGATGGCCGACGGCGTACTCCCACGGGAGGACGTGCTGGAAGCGCTGCACCGGGTGCTCACAAGCGACGAGAGCTCCTCGGGCGTGGACTTCGTGCGCAGCTCCATCGCCACGACGTTGTGTGACCTCTGGCCGGGCGACTCGCTGGACGTTCTGAACCAGGCCTATGACGACGGCGACATCGACCCGTTTTTCATCGGCCGCGAGGACGTCGAATCTGATTTCCAGCGGGGGATGGAAGCCGTGCTCGCCGAGTTCCAACAAAAGGTGCGATGAGAGCTCGATCGGTCGCCGCACGAGGAGCTGGAATCATGGGCGTGCTTTCATCCCGGCGAGGCCCGGTCTCGCCGCGCTGCTCGCCCAGCACGCGACCGTGGTCAATCGCCAGCGGCCCAGAAGCAGGCGGCCGCCAACAAGAATAAGCAAAAGCGGCGGAATTCCCGAAAATCGGGCAAGAAGACCCGACCCAAGAAGAAGAAAAAGAAGAAGCGCTGAGGCCGGTGCGTGATTGCATGGAGGGGTGCGTCGAATTGCGTAGCTTCGGAGCCCTTTGGGGCGGCTCAGCGCCAAGGACCGGGAGCGTTCCAGGTCCGATTGAAACCAGCCCCTTCGAGTAAACTCTGGGCCACAGGGAGAAGGAACTCGCGCAGCGGCTCGCGCAGTCCGGATAGTGTGATTGGCGTGCTCCCGAGGAGCGTTCGTCTCGCGAAGGCCGACCACTGTTTTTCCACGCGATCGGAGTCCGTGAACGTTGGGCTGAGAGCTACTGGATCGAGCTCGATCTCTGTGCCCCGATTGGAAAAGGTCAGCGATACCGCTTTTGCGAGTGTCTCGCCGTCGAAGTCGAGCTGTCGAGACAGCACCCACACGTCATAGAAGTCCTTCATGCGACTGTTGACCAGGCCCAGCTTCACCATCGCCTCGAACTTCTCGGCGACCAGGGTCTCGTGTGGGTAGACTCTGAGCCGTGGAGCCGGCAGTTCCAGGATGGTCGGGTAGCTCACTGACTTGGGAGTCGGGTGCACCGCATCACCGAAGCCCACGTCGAGCTGAATGGGAATGCGGGCTTTGCCCAGGTATCCCACGAACGTGACGCGTACTCCCTCGTACTCAGCATCCTCTTTGATTCTCTTTCCAGATACGCCCGATGCGTCAAAGACGAGTCCGTCGTCTTCCACTTGCATCTCACACAGCTGACGTGAGATTTGCTCCAGGTGCCTCACGGAACTTTTTCCGTGGCCCAGTAGATCGATGTCGCGCGTCGGGCGGGCCTCCGGCGTGTTCCACACGCGGAGGAGCAGCGCCCCCTTGAGGACGAAACTGTCGCCGTGCACGGATTGACTCAGGCGGTACAGGAATCGCTCCAGTCCAAAGTATTGGAGCACCTCCTGAAATGGTCGGTCCGTTTCCTTCGCGTGATTGGTCAGGCGCGCTCGGATTGGTGCCTCCACGTTCTTGGTCACGCGATGGCCTCCAGGTAGGGCATGATGACGCGTTCCACGCGACAGGTTCGTGCGTGCTCGAGGATCTTTGCAAATCGCGATCCGTGCCGCTCCCGCCACATTCGCAGGGACTCAATGGCGACGTCGAGGCCGATTTTGTTGCGATACTTGAACGCGTCCGCGATGGTCTTCTCGGCGCTGTAGATCCGGACTCGCTGCTCATCGATCACCGGAGTCTCGATCCCCTTTGTGAAGGCATCCCCAGAAAACCAGTACACCTGAATCGGCGGATAGTTCACCCGCGGCGGCTCGCTGCCCCGAGCAATGGCTATGTCCACCCGGTGCGGAACCTGCAGCGTTAGCTCGTGGTACGCCAGCGCGGAGATCAGGCAGATGACGCCATTCGGGACTCGAGCCGTCACTGTGATCAGATCCGGCGCTTCCATGCTTGGTTGGGATGCGAGCCGGTACAGGCCCCGGCTCAGCCTTTCGAGCACGCCTTTGTCATGCATCGCGTAGAGCGTCGCCTGCCTGACACCTGCCCGCAGCGCTTCCGCCATCCGCATCACCCCGCCGTGTGAGCGAAAGATGTGCTCGGCGCTTTTGAATCTCTCCGTTTCCACGCAATGATAATACCATCAGTTATGAATAAGTGAAGGTGTTTCGTTTGATCTTAATTGGAATAGCCTTGAAATTTCGCAGCTCACCGGAACCGGGATACCTGTACCCGGTTCCCAATAGAGGAACCGGGGTTGCTCCCAAGGGTGTGGGAAGAATAAGTGAACACCGGTTTGGAAGTCCCCGAAATCACGAAATCAAAAAGTGAACAGTTCCGGTGGTTGGTCACATCCCTCGGCCTCACAGGCCAAGGTCAGGCACCAAATTGGGCACCAAGGCAGGATGCAGAAATACACCAAGCTGAAATCATTGAGGAAAAAATGGCAGCCCTCAACAGAATACAGATACCCACCGCGCCCGGATCCACTACCCCTTCCACCCGCTCGTAGGCCAGTCATTTTGGATACGTGAGAGCCGGCGGGGGCCTCCTCCAACGCTCACGCTGGAGGCCGAAAACGGGGAGACGTTCAACGTTCCGACGTGGATGACGCGGGAGTCTGCGGCAGACGTCCGCGTCGAGGAGCAGCCCCGGCTGTGCGCTCGTGCGCTGCTCGAGCTCGCGTTTCTCGTACGAAACGGGTTGGAGTCGATCGGCTGTCAGAGGGACATTCTTCTTAGCGACCAAACCAAGGAGGATGACCATGACAGCCAAACGACTCCAGCTGTCGCTTCTAACCGATCCACGAAGCCCACGCCAACATCTGCCGCCGGAGGCACGCGCAAAAAGCGTCGCGCTCCTGGCGCGGATGCTGCTCCGACGGGTCCGCAGGGCGGAGCAGCCGATAGACGTCAAGGAGGTGCGTGATGCTTCTCGTTGACGATCATCGCATTGCCAAGCGTCACCTCGACCGCTCTGCCATCGTGTACGTGCGCCAGTCGGATCCGCAGCAGGTGCGCGATCACACCGAGAGCACGCGGCTGCAGCGTGGCCTGCGGGAGAAGGCTCTTTCGATGGGCTGGATCAAGCCGAAGGTGCTTGAGGACGACCTCGGCATCACGGCGAGCGGCTTTGCCGAGCGGCCGGGTTTTCAGTGGATGCTGACCCAGGTGACGCTGCGGCAGGTGGGCATCATCCTGTGCATCGACGCCTCGCGACTCTCGCGCAACTCGCGGGACTGGGCGCACTTGTTCGAGATGTGCGGCTACTTCGACACGCTGGTGGCGGACCCCAGCAGGTCTACGACATCTCCATCCCCAACGACCGGCTGGTGCTGCAGATCAAGGGCACCATGGCCGAGCTGGAGATGTCGAACATCACGACCCGTCTGCGCGCCGGCACGGAGTCCAATGCCGCGCGCGGTGAGCTGAAGATGCGTCTGCCGCCGGGCTACGTCTACGACGGCGATGACCGAATCGTCGTCGATCCGGACGCGCGGGTGCAGCAGGCGGTGCGCGCTCTGTTTGAGCAGTTTTCGCAGTGCACGAGCGTGCGACAGCTGGCCATGCGGTACCGCGACACGGGCACCGTGTTTCCCTGCCGCAAGCCCGGCCGTGCCCACGAGCTTGTCTGGGCCCTGCCCAAGAGCGCGATGCTGCACGCGCTGATCAGCCACCCTCTTTACGCCGGGGTCTACGCCTACGGTCGCACCCAGTCGTATGTCGACTGCGTGGACGGGAAGCTTGTGAAACGGACGAAGCGGGTGTCGTCGCCCGATGAGTGGAAAGTCTGTATCATGGAGCACCACGAGGCCTACATCACGTGGGAGCAGTACGAGCAGAACCAGGCCCGGCTGGCCGAGGTCCGGCCGAGGTGGTCCATGGACGATAACCGCGGCCCGATCCGCGACGGTCACGCGCTGCTGGCCGGGCTCGTGCGCTGTGGGCAGTGAGGGCGGAAGAAGCGCGTGTCGTACAACGCCAAGAGCAGCGCCATGTACTACTGCGACGGCACCGGCGAGCGGAACCGCCGGCGGTGTCTTTCCTTCTTCGGCGCCAAGGCCGTGGACGATGCAGTGAGCGAGCAGCTGTGCCGCGTGGTGGAGCCCCTGGCCCTGGAGGCGGCCGAGGAGGCCTTTGCGCTGGACCAGCAGGCGCAGGAGCAGGCGCTCGAGCAGGGACAGCTACGGATTCAAGCGGCGCAGTACGCCGCGGACCGTGCCTTCGAGCAGTACGACCTGGCCGACCCGAAGAACCGGCTCGTGGTGGACACCCTGGAGCAGCGCCTGAACGCCAAGCTCAAGGAGCTGCACCTCGCCCGGCAGGACCTGGAAGACGCACGAGCGATCATCGCGCCCTTGACGCAGGAGCAGAAACGAGAGCTGGAGACGCTCAGCCGGGACTTCGGGCGGCTTTGGTCGCATCCGGAGACACCACCGTCGCTCAAGAAGCAGCTGCTGCGCACCGCGATTCGGGAGATCGCGGTCACCCACGACAAGGACCACCAGCGGCTCGAATTCACCATCCACTGGGAAGGCGATGTGTGTACGTGCCTCACGGTGAAGAAGCGCAAGACGCCGGTGGGCTCAAAAGCCGCTAGAAGCCTTGTAGAGCTCGTTAAGGAGCTTTCTCAGACTCTCGACGACGCCCAGATCGCCCGCATCCTGAACATGAAGAAGATCCTCACGCCGCGCGAGATGCGCTGGACCCAGGACCGGGTGAAGCGGTTTCGCGGCCAACACAAGATCCGCCAGGGGCGCCAAGAGCCCGACGACCGTTTTCTCACCGGCCAGCAGGCCCGGGAGTACCTCGGCGTGGGCTACAATGGCCTGCTGGGGCTGATCCGCCGCGGCGCGATTCACACCAACCAGGTCACCGACTTCGCGCCCTGGCGAATTCCCCGTGAAGAGCTCGATTCAGACGAGGTCCAGCGCCTCGTGAAGACCCTCAAGGCGACAGGCCGGCTTCCCGCAGGGGGATCCCCGCAGACTCAGGCCTGGCTTTTCGATGGAAAATCAACAGAATGACAAAAGGAGGCATTCTGATGACTGGTGTTGGAGGCGCCGGGAGTCGAACCTGCCGGCGCAATAGCGATTTAGCTGTATCATTACGCGCCTTTACCCGGTTCACTTGCCGCGAAGGCGGCGTCCAGAACGCGTAAGCAGATCTCAAAGATGACGCAGGGATACAAATCCTTGGAGCGGCCTTAGGCACCTAGTCAGGCACCAATCTGGGCACTTTTCTGTTCACTCTCCCGGCGCCGTTGGACGCTTACGACGCCTCTACGCCGCGCTCGTGGTTCCTAACCCAACGCCCGTCAACGCGCCGAGTTGACAACAGGAATTCAACTGTGACAGGCTGGGCCCGCGTCACGAAATCGCCCGGATTGGAGGCTGAGCTTGCGCCAGGCAATTCTGCTCACGGGTGTAGTGATTCTGGGCCTGCATTGGGCATCCTGCACCGAGCGCTTCTGCGAAAACGACATGGGCTGCGGGCTGGACGAGCGCTGCGACACCGAGACGGGCAAGTGCATCAAGGTGGATGGTGGCGTCGCCTATCCGGTGGACGGTTCGGTCACGGATCCGGACGGTGGCGATGGCGGCGACGGCGGACCGTGCACAGGCCCGCAGGACTGCACCGAGACCAACCAGCCCATCTGCGATGTGACCGACGAGATTTGTCGAGCTTGCGCAACCAGCACGGAGTGTGGCCAGCAGGTGCCGGCGCTCCCGTTCTGCAACACGGGCACAGGCGCATGCGTGGGCTGCCTCAACAGCGACCCGGATTGTGGCGGCACCACGCCCATCTGCGACGACGCCACCGAATCCTGCCGGGGATGCAACAACGACACCGACTGCCAGAATGAGCTCACCGATCGGCCTGCTTGCGCGCCGGACCGGTCCTGTGTAGGTTGCACAGACAGCGCCACCCACTGCAGCGGCAGTACGCCCATCTGCAATCAGGCCAGCTGGACCTGCGAGCCCTGTCTCAACCACGCCGAGTGCGACACCGTCGCCGGCGGAATCTGCGACTATGCGACTGGCGCTTGTATCGCAGCGGCAGATATTGTGTACGTGAACAACGGCGTAACCTGCGACGACAATGGGCTCTGTGATCAGTCCACCCCGTGCTGCTCCATCCAGGGCGCCCTCGACAACGCCGTGACGGCCACCCGGGACACGGTGCTGGTATCCGACGGGACGTACGGACGGATCGACGTGACGGGAACGACGAGTGTTTGGATTGTAGGGGAGGGGCAGGGAGTCTGGATATCGGACAGCAGCAGCAGCGCGCAGGTGTCGATATCAGATACGGCAACGCTGACCCTCGAAAACGTCAATGTTGGTGATCCCAGTCTTGCGGTTGGCATTGGAGTCAACTGCCTAGGGAGCGCATTTGACCATCCGGCTGTGGACCTCTACCGGAATCGCATCGTCAATAATGGTGGAGGAGGAGTGAGCTTAGATGACTGCAACTTCCGCCTCCACAACAACATAGTAGCCGGCAATGGCGGTGGTGGTTCGGCTTTTGGCGGTTGCCGAATCGGTAACCTTGACGTCACCGCGGAGTTTTTTCACAACACCGTCGCGAACAACTTTCTTGGCGTAGTCGACCCGGGGGGCGTCTTCTGCTTATCCTCCGTCGAGATCCGTAGCTCCATCATCGTCGGGAATACCAACGCCGAACTGGACACCAACTGCGTGCCCTACTTCTCGCTGATCGAGGACAACACCGGAGGAGTGGGCAGCGACAACATCGTCGGTGTTCCCACCTTCGTCGGTGGCGGGGACTATCACCTCCAGCCCGGCTCCACCGGCACCGATCAAGCCGATCCCGCGACCACGCTCACCCTGGACATCGACGGCGAACCTCGCGTCCAGGGCGCCGGCCCGGACATGGGCGCGGACGAGGTGCAATGATGAAACGCCATCTAATGCACCTCAGCCTGATTGGTCTGTTCGGCCTCGCCGTGGCGGTTGGCTTGACAGCCTGCGAAGACGACTGGCGCTCTCCCCGTTGCACGTCGTACGAGAATTTCCGGAGCACATGCGCGCCGAGCTGCCCCGAGCTCGCTGACTGCGCTCTCCTCGACACGCTCGAGTCACTGTCAGCTTCAGAGCTGGACCTGGCCGACTTCGACGCCTGCATCGCCTGCCTTGACGACGAGGCCGACACCGGCACCTGCCGCGACTGCCAGCTCGAGCCCAACGGTGAGTCCTGCAAGGCCCTCCTCGCCGACTGGCTAAATTTGGACTGCTTATAGCCCAACGACCGCCGTTTCTCTCATGGAACCAACCGACACTGTCGCTCAGACGCCCATGACCGTGGACGACATCATGCTGGCGCTGGCGGCATGTGAGGACGTTTACCAAACCGAGACCGTACCGTGAAGCGCACCGGCATGAACGACATCGAATTGTCCACCGATTACCGGACCTTCGTCGAGGCACTCAAAAAGCGCGTGCACGAGGCCCAGCTCCGTGCCTCCTTGGCGGTCAACCAGGAACTGGTCTTGCTGTACTGGCACATCGGTATGGACATTCTCGACCGTCAGGAAAAGCTCGGATGGGGCGCGAAGGTGGTCGAGCAACTCTCAACCGATTTGCGGCGCGCGTTCCCGGAGATGAAGGGCTTTTCCTCCCGCAACCTGCTGTTCATGCGGCGTTTTGCCAAGACATGGTCCGATGAGGAATTAGTGAAACAGGTCGTTTCACTATTGCCGTGGGGCCACAACATTCGCCTCATCCAGAAGGTAGCCGAACCTGAGCTTCGCCTGTGGTACCTGCGCAAGGCCGTGGCGCACGGATGGAGCCGGGACATCCTGGTTCTGCAAATCGACTCGGAGCTGCACATCCGAGAGGGCGCTGCCCCCACGAACTTCGACCGGACGCTGCCCCCGCCGCAGTCCGACCTGGCTCGCCAGGCCGTCAAGGATCCCTACTGCTTCGACTTCCTCACCCTGAACCAGGACGCCCACGAACGCGAACTGGAGCGAGGGCTCGTCGAGCACATCCGAGATTTCCTACTTGAGCTGGGCGCGGGTTTCGCGTTCATGGGCACGCAGGTACACTTGGAGGTCGGCGATCAGGACTTCTACCTGGACATGCTCTTTTACCACGTGACGCTTCACTGTTACGTCGTCATTGAGCTGAAGGCGGCCGCCTTTAAGCCGGAGTTCGCCGGTAAGCTGAACTTCTACCTCTCCGCGGTGGACGACTTGCTTCGACACGAAACCGACCAACCCACCATCGGCATCCTCCTGTGCAAATCCAAGGACGACGTGGTGGTGGAGTACGCACTTCGCGACATGAGCAAGCCCATTGGGGTAGCGGGTTGGGAGACCAGATTGGTGGGCTCCTTGCCCGAGGACCTCAAGGGCACTCTGCCCACCGTCGAGGAGATCGAGGCCGAGCTAAGCCGGAGTGAGCCGGGTCGGGATGAGACGGCCGAATAAAGACTGAGAAGGACCACGACGCATGAGCACCTACTGGAAGGAGCTGATGGAGGTAGCCATGCCACTTGATGCCATCAACAAGGCGTCAGTCCGCGAATGAATCGATTCGGCGCCGCCTAAGGACGTACGACGAATGCCCAGGTACTATGAGTTCGACGTTTCCCTCCATGAGATCCAACCGCGCGTCTGGCGGCGACTGCTCATCCGGACGACTGCGACTTTCGCTCAGCTCCACAAGGCGATCCAGGACAGCTTTGGGTGGCAGGAGTGTCACCTCTGGGAGTTCCGGCTACCTACTTTCCAGGGGCGCCCCATCGCCGGTCTACCGGGGGGCGCGGAGTATGACCGACCAACGCCCGACGCGCGGCAGGTGAAGCTGAATTCCTACTTCACTGGCAAGCGGGTCGTGGAGTGGTGTGAGTACGAGTACGACTTCGGCGACGACTGGACTCACGACGTCAAGCTCATCGCGGTGCGCTCCGACAAGGCGAGTTTCAAGCGCCGCCTGCTCGACGGAGATCGGGCGGCACCACCTGAGGACTGCGGTGGCACGACTGGCTACGAGCGGATGGTTCACTTCGTCGAGACGGGCGAGGACATCTACGAGGAGGATCCAGACGAGCTCGCAATCTGGCTCGATGGCTGGCGTCCCGACGGGGTCGATCTCGCAAAGGCGAAGGCGGATTTCGACCGATGAGCTGCGGATTCTGGCAGCGAGACCTATGAAGAAACAGGCACAGATTCGCCGGCGAGCCGCAGGTCAGGCGCGCTCGGATTGATGCCTCCACGTTCTTGGTCACGTGATAGCCTCCAGGTAGGGCATGATGACGCGTTCCACGCGACAGGTTCGTGCGTGCTCGAGGATCTCTGCAAATCGTGATCCGTGCCGCTCCCGCCACATTCGCAGGGACTCAATGGCGACGTCGAGGCCGATCTTGTTGCGATACTTGAACGCGTCCGCGATGGTCTTCTCGGCGCTGTAGATCCGGACTCGCTGCTCATCGATTACCGGAGTCTCGATCCCCGTTGTGAAGGCGTCCCCGGAAAACCAGTACACCTGAATCGGCGGATAGTTCACCCGCGGCGGCTCGCTGCCCCGAGCAATGGCTATGTCCACCCGGTGCGGAACCTGCAGCGTTAGCTCGTGGTACGCCAGCGCAGAGATCAGGCAGATGACGCCTCTCGGAACTCGGGCCGTCACCGTGACTAGATCCGGCGCCTCCATGGCAGGTTGGGACGCGAGCCGGTATAGCCCCCGGCTCAGCCTTTCGAGCACGCCCTTGTCACGCATCGCGTAGAGCGTCGCCTGGTTTACACCTGCCCGTAGTGCTTCCGCCATCCGCATCACCCCGCCGTGTGAGCGAAAGATGTGCATAGCGCCCGTGAATCTCTCCTCTTTCATACAATGATAATACCATCAGTTATTAATAAGTGAATGTGTTTTGTTTGATTTATTCTGGATTAGTCTTGGAATTTCGAAGCTTACCGGAACCGGGATACCTGTACCCGGTTCCCACTTGAGGAACCGGGGTTCCTCCCATGAGTGTGGGAAGAATAAGTGCACACCGGCTTGGAAGTCCCCGAAATCACGTCGTCGAAAAGTGAACAGTCCCAGCGTGTTGGACATATACCTGGACGAACACGGTCGAGGTCAGGCACCAGTTTGGGCACTATTTGGAGAGTCTCGGGTATAAAGAAATACACCCCTCCCGGAATCATTGAGGAAAAAATGGAGGCGCCGGGAGTCGAACCCATGTATTGGGGATTAAGAAACCCATGAGAAACCGCAGCCTTAGCCGGTAGGCCCCCGAGACCTTTTAGTAACTTCCTTCCGCCCTGTTCCTTCTCGTTCCATCTGGTTCCACCTCATGGACCTGGCTCACGGCCAAATAGCGGCCAAACTTTCTGCGCGGGAGTAGCAGTCATACCTCTCGGTGAAATGCGCATCTACTGATCTCCACCCGATGCGGACGTCGCGGCGGGCGCGGGTTCCTGGTCCGCCGAGTCGCCGCCGAAGTACTTGCGGCGGATCCATAGCGCGACGGAGACCAGGCCGATGAGCACCGGGACCTCCACCAGGGGGCCGATGACCGCGGCGAAGGCGGCGCCGTGGTGGATGCCGAAGGTGGCCACGGCCACGGCGATGGCGAGCTCGAAGTTGTTGGAGGCGGCGGTGAAGGAGAGCGTGGTGGACTGGCCATAGGTGGCCCCGACCTTCTTGCTGAGCCAGAAGGACACCACGAACATCAGAACGAAGTACACGAGCAGGGGCAGGGCCACGCGGAGCACGTCCAGGGGGAGCTCGACGATCTTCTCGCCCTTGTAGGAAAACATCACGACGATGGTGAACAGCAGCGCCACCAGGGTGATGGGGCTGATCTTCGGCACGAAGGTCTCGTGGTACCAGGTCTTGTCCTTGACCTTGAGGAGCAGGAAGCGGGTGAGCATGCCGGCGATGAAGGGGATGCCGAGGTAGATCAACACGCTCTTGGCGATCTGGCCGATGGTGATGTTCACGGCGACGCCCTTGAGGCCGAAGAGCGGCGGCAGCACCGTGATGAACACGTAGGCGTACACCGAGAAGAAGAAGACCTGGAAGATGGAGTTGAAGGCCACTAGGCCGGCGCAGTACTCGGTGTCGCCCTTGGCGAGGTCGTTCCACACGATGACCATGGCGATGCAGCGGGCCAGGCCGATCATGATCAGCCCCACCATGTACTCGGGCATGTCCGACAAGAACAGGATCGCCAGGGCGAACATCAGGATCGGGCCGATGATCCAGTTCTGCACGAGGGAGAGGCCGAGGACCTTCCAGTTGCGGAACACCGGCCCCAGCTCCTCGTACTTCACCTTGGCCAGGGGCGGGTACATCATCAGGATGAGCCCCACGGCGATGGGGATGGAGGTGGTGCCCACGCTCGCTTTATCGAGCAGCTTCACCACGCCGGGCCAGATGTTGCCAAGGCCGACGCCGATGGCCATGGCGATGAAGATCCACAGGGTCAGGTAGCGGTCGAGCAGGGAGAGGCCGGAGGCCACGCTGGTCTTGGGTTCGCTCATCGTCGTAACATCCTCCGAGGCGGGCGTAACTTTCATATCGACATACCCGCTTAAGCGTGTATATATGATTGATGCGAGGCTGTCATGCAGAAACTGGCATCGATGTTCAAGGCCCTTGGAGATGAGACGCGGCTGCGGATCATGGGCCTGCTGGTGCTGCACGGCGAGCTGTGCGTGTGCGACTTCGAGGGGTTGCTAGATATCTCTCAGTCCAAGTCGTCGCGCCACCTGCGCTACCTGTACAATGCCGGCCTCGTGGAGAACCGGCGCGAGGGCAAGTGGATGTACTACCGCGTGCCGGACTCGCCCGACGCGAGCTGTCTGGCGCTCCTCCGCGCGGTCCAGGATCTGCTGACCGGCACGCTCCGCGACGACTTGACCATGCGCCTCGAGGCCTGGTTCGAGCGCAAGGATGCCGAGACCGCGGGCTCCTGCTCCACGCAGCCCGCCTGAGCCCGAGATATCCTGCCATCGGGGGACGAGGAGATTCGACATGAGCCTGCCGAGAATCGAAATCCTGACCACACCCACCTGTCCACGAACCGAGGCGGCCCTCTCCCTCGTGCGCGGCGTCGCCGAGGAGCTCGCGCCCGACAGCTCGGTAGAGTACGTCGTGGTGGAGAGTGAGGACCAAGCGCGGGAGCTGGCCTTCGCGGGCTCCCCGTCGGTGAGGGTCGACGGCGTGGACGTGGAGGGGTCGCAGGCCCGCGAGTCGACCTTCGCGTGCCGCGACTACGGCGATGCCGAGCTGCCCCCGCGCTGGCTCGTGGAGGCGGCGGTCCTGCGCGCCCTCGCGCCGCGGTCCTACCTGTTTCTGTGCGTGGCCAACTCGGCGCGGAGCCAGATGGCCGAGGGGATCGCCCGCTCCCTGGCCCCCGCCGGCGTCAGCGTGGCCTCCGCCGGCTCGGAGCCATCCAGCGTGCGGCCGGAGGCGATCCAGGCTTTGTCCGAGATCGGCATCGACATCACCGGCCACCACTCCAAGTCCGTCAACGACATCCCGCCCGAGGGCGTGGAGGCGGTGATCACCCTCTGCGCCGAGGAGGTCTGTCCGGTCTGGCTCGGCAAGGCCCACCGCGTCCACTGGGGCCTTCCCGATCCCGCGGCTGTCGAGGGCGACGGGCGCCTCGACGCCTTCCGCGCCGCACGGGACGAGCTCAAGCGGCGGTTCACTGTGTTGTTCCGCACCTGATTCCTCGACAATTCGTAAACCGGTCCCCCAAAAATTTTGTGCGAAGGTCACTTGACGATATGGCCAAGTGAGAATATATATCTCGCACACGTTGTTCGGGAGCGAGATGAAAGACCGCGATGTTTACAGGCGCCAGGCGCGCGTGCTCAAGGCGCTGGCCAACGAATCCAGGCTGATGATCGTGGATCGGCTCGGCCAGGGCGAGTGCACCGCGGGTGAGCTGGTGGAGCTCGTCGGCTCGGACCAGTCCACCGTCTCGAAGCACCTAGCCGTGCTGCGCAGCCACGGCATCGTGGAGGACCGTCGGGAGGGCAGCTATGTGCACTACCGGCTGGTGACGCCCTGCGTGCTGAACTTCTTCTCCTGCGCGTCCGAAGTCCTGGAGCTGCGGCTATGAGCCCGGGGGGCGAGTTTTTTTGCGTCGGCATTGCCGACTTGGCCATATCGCCATACAGGCAGACCCCGCCGGTTGGAGAGACGCCATGAAGGAGTGGACCAAGTTGGTGATCATCGTGGCGGTCTTCGCCGCGGCTTGGTTCCTGCCGGTGGGCAACGAGCGGTTCATGGGCGCGGTCCACGAGAGCCTGACCCTCGTCCGCTGGTACGCCCGCGAGCACGTGCTGCTGTGCTTGGTGCCGGCCTTCTTCATCGCGGGCGCCATCAGCGTGTTCGTCAGCCAGGGCGCGGTGATGCGCTACCTCGGCCCCCAGGCCCGCAAGGTGGTCTCCTACCCGGTGGCCGCCGCCTCAGGGACCATCCTGGCGGTGTGCTCCTGCACGGTGCTGCCCCTCTTCGCCAGCATCCACAAGCGCGGCGCGGGCTTGGGCCCGGCCACGGCTTTCCTCTACTCGGGCCCGGCCATCAACGTGCTGGCCATCATCCTCACGGCCCGGGTGCTCGGCGCTGAGCTGGGCATCGCGCGGGCGGTGGGCGCGGTGATCTTCGCCGTGATCATCGGTCTGCTCATGCACTTCATCTTCCGCAAGTCCGAGGCGGAGCGAGCCGAGGACGCGCCCATGGTCCTGCCCCCCGAGGACGGGGAGCGGACCCTGCTGCAGAACGGGCTCTACTTCACGGCCATGGTGGGCATCCTGGTCTTTGCCAACTGGGGCAAGCCCGGGGCGGGTGACGCCGGGGTCTGGGCCACCATCTATTCGGCCAAGTGGGTGGTCACCGGGTTGTTCGGCGCGGCCCTGGCCTGGTTCATCTGGCGCTGGTTCGAGAGCGACGAGCTGCTCGACTGGACCGACGAGAGCTGGGGCTACGCCAAGCAGATCCTGCCGCTGCTGCTCGCCGGCGTGGCCGTGGCCGGGCTGCTGCTCGGCGGCCCTGGAGGCGGCGACCAGGGGCTGATCCCCCGCCACTGGGTGGAGCAGGCCGTGGGCGGCAACTCCCTGCAGGCGAACCTGTTCGCCTCAGTGGCCGGGGCACTGATGTACTTCGCCACCCTGACCGAGGTGCCCATCCTGGAGGGGCTCCTCAAATCGGGGATGGGCAAGGGGCCCGCCCTGGCGTTGCTGCTGGCTGGCCCGGCGCTCTCGCTGCCCAACATGATCGTCATCCGCAGCGTTCTCGGCACCAGGCGCACCGCCGCCTTCATCGGGCTGGTCATCGTGCTCTCAGCGCTCGCCGGCTTCGTCTATGGGACGCTGTTCTAGGAGTCGTGTCATGGGCTTGATGATCACCACCTTCGCCTCCGCCGCCGACTTCAACCGGGCGACGCGGGTGCTCGATCGGGAGGGGCTCCCCTACCAGGCGCTCCCTTTGCCGGAAGGATTCGAGTGGCTGGCATCGCCAGGGTTGATGATGGACGTGGAGACACGCGCCGCGCTGGTGGACGCGCTGGGTGACTCGCTGCATAGCTCTGGCTGGGTGGACTACCGCCCCGCCAAGGAGGTACCGCAGCATCCGGAAGCCGAGACGTCTGGGGAGGACATCTTCGGTGGCGCGGCCTTGACCCTGCTCACGCCCTGCGTCGCGGACGAGACCAAGGTTCGCATCATCGCCGAGATCACCGGGAACCTGGAGCCGGTGATGCCGTACCTGAACGCGTTGATGCCGCACGCCTCCTACTCGCCTGGCGCCCAGACCCTGACCTACCTGGACGGCCACCGGATGGTGGTGCTCTATCCGCAGCGCATCGCCATGGCCAAGCCCGACGAGCTGGTGGACGCCTGGCTCCGGCTGGCCGACATCCGGGCGCGTGCCAACGACGCCTGGGCGCGGCGTGGCGAGATCGAGCCCGACTACACCACCCGGAAGAAGCCGCCGGCGCTGGAGATCCTGAAGTGGCTGCCCGGCACGAACTGCGGTCAGTGCGGGGAGATGACCTGCATGGCCTTTGCGCTTCGCCTGTGGGCCGGTGAGGCCCGGCTGGGCGCCTGCTCTCCGGTGCTGGTGCCGGAGCAGGCGGCCCACTTCGAGGCGCTTCGAGAAATCTGCGCGGGGCTGGGCGCCCCGCTGACGTGAAGACGAGGAGAGACCGACATGGAGATCAAAGTCCTGGGAACCGGCTGCGCGAAGTGCCAGAAGCTCTACGACGTGACGAAGGAGTTGTTGGAGAGGGAGGGCATCCAGGCCGATGTCATCAAGGTGGAGCAGCTCGAGGAGATCATGAAGCACGGCGTGATGATGACGCCCGGCCTGATCATCGACGGCGAGCTCAAGAGCAGCGGCAAGGTGCCGCGCGAAAAGAAGCTCGTGGCCTGGATCCGCGAGGCGGCGAAGTAGTCGAAGCGAAGGCCGGATCGAAGCGATTCGTCGCAGTACGAGGATCTGATGTTCCAAGAGTTTCTGGCCAATCTGAACACCTACATCCAGTCGAACCCCTGGATGGCGGTGGTGGCCGTGTTCCTTGGCGGCGTGCTGACCGCCACCAACCCCTGCGTCCTGGCGATGATCCCGCTGATGATCAGCTTCGTCTCGGGGCGTCGCGAGGAGGGGCTCGGGCCGCTGCGGGCCCTAGGCTACTCGCTCGTGTTCGTGGTCGGGCTCTGTGCGACGTTCGCCGTGCTCGGCGTGATGGCCGCGTTCTCGGGCAGCATGTACGGCAAGAGCTCCCCGGTGTGGAACTGGATCGTTGCCGGGGTGTGCCTTGTGATGGGGCTGCACCTAATGGGGCTGATCCCGTTCCAGATCCCGTCGCCCATCAAGTCCCAGCCAAAGCTGCAGGGCGTGCTGGGGGCCCTGGTGCTCGGCCTGCTCTTCGGTTTTGTGTCGCTGCCCTGCGCCGGCCCGATCCTCATCGTGGTGTTGACGTATCTGGCCGGCTCCGACTCGTCGGCGGCCTACGGAGGCCTGCTGCTCTTCGTCTACGGACTCGGCCACAGCGTGCTCGTGCTGGTGGCCGGGGTGTCCATGGGGATGGCGCGCAAGCTCATCGAGTCGGGGCGCGTCACCCGCGTCACCGAGCGCCTCCGGCAGGGCGCAGGAGTGTTGATTATCGGCGTGGGCGGCTACTTCGCCTTCCTCGCCATCAAGTAGGAGTGAATCATGTTCAAAGCAAGACACACCCTCTCTGTCGTGCTGACCGTCGCCATCGCGTGTGGCGTCGCCGCTGGCGTTGGCGGCTGTCGGCGCTCCGGCACGCCCGCCGGGGCCATGAAGAAGAAGGTCGGCGAGAAGGTCGGCAAGATCGTGTTCGTGGGCAAGAAGAACGCCTGCGACTGCACCAAGAAGCGGGTGAAGGGGACCTGGGACGCGATGCAGTTCGCCCTCAAGAAGCACGCCTCCGTGAAGGTGGAGCGCATCGCCATGGACGTGGACAAGGGCAAGGTCAAGGAGCTTCGCGGCAAGCGGCGGTTCATGACCCTGCCGGCGCTCTACTTCTTCAACCCCGAGGGCAAGCTCGTGGCCATGCTCGAGGGGGAGCTCCAGCCGGATCAAATCGCCGAGGCGCTGAAGTAGGATGGGCCAGGCGATCACCACACAGCCGGGCGCGGAGCGGCCCACGGCTGCGAGTCCCCTGTGGCTAACGCTCGTCCTCGGGCTGATGCTCGTCTCCGCCGCCGCCGCGTTGACGCAGCGCTGGGGTATCACCGGCCTCGCCGTGGGGTTCCTCTTCGGCTTCGCCATGCAGCGCGCGGCTTTTTGCGGGTCGGCCATCTTCAGCTCGGTGGTGCTGCTCAAGGACGCCCGCGGGCTCATCGGCGTGCTCGTGGCCATAGGCGTGTCCATGGTGGGCTTCGGCGCCCTGGCCGCGGCAGGCTGGATCCGGCCGAATCCCAAGCCCTTCTTCCTCGCTCCGGCCCTCGTCGGGGGCGCGCTCTTCGGCAGCGGTATGGTGCTCGCCGGGGGCTGCGTGAGCGGCTCGCTCTTCAAGGCCGCCGAGGGGCGGCTGAACTCCATGTTGGCCGTGGTGGGCATCGCCGTGGGCGCGAACATGGGCGTGGTGGGGCTCCTCGCGCCGTTTCGCAAGTGGCTCCGTGAGGCCACTGCGGGGCTCGCCCTCGTGCCCAGCCTCGACCAGGCCCTCGGCGTGCCCTACGCGGCCGTCGCCATCCCGGTAGGCAGCCTCGCGGTGCTCGTGGGCTGGTGGCTCTGGCGCCGCGCGAACCCCAGGCCCAAGGGCTCGGCGCCCTCGAGCAAGCCGTTGCTCGCGAGAGGCTGGTCCTTCGCCCTCTCCGGTGCCGTGATCGGCGTGGTGGGATGGCTGGCCTACCCGGCCTCGGCGACCGCCGGCCGGAACTACCCCCTGGGCAGCGCCGAGAGCGTGATGATGGCCCTCTCTGGCGTGGCCGGAGGTTGGCTACCCATCATCGGGTGGATGCTTTGGCTTGGCCTCGGCGTGGTGGTAGGCTCGTCCTTCTCCGCCTGGCAGCGCGGCGAGCTCCGCCTGCGCTCGGCCGATCCCGCCACGCTCATCGTGGCCTTCGTGGGCGGCGTGATGACCGGGCTCGGCGCGGTGATCGGCATGGGCTGCTTCATCGGCCACATCCTGTCCGGAGGGGCGCTGCTCAGCTTCCAGTCTCTGCTCTTTGGCGTGGTGGTCCTGCTGGTCAACTGGCTGACCACGATCCTGTACCTGAGGGGGTGGTGATGCGACCGGTCACGATTCTCCTATCCGCGGTGCTCGCGACCGCCCTGCTCGCCTGCCACCCGCCCATGTGGCGCGCCGAGAGACGCGCCAGCGCCAGCCGCGTGCAGCGACTCGTCCTCGTGGTCCGCGCCAAGGGTTGCCAGTGCACCCGCAAAGACGTGGCCAAGGCCATGCGCTCCCTGGGCGTGGTGCTCGGCGCCCGCCGAGATCAGATGGTCACACAGCTGGACTGGGACAAACACCGCGCCCAGGTGCAGCGCTACCGGAGCCAGCGCCGCTTCATCGCCCTGCCGGCGCTCTACTTCATCGACGCCGATGGCAAGGTGGTCGGGCTCCTCGAGAGTGACATCCAACCGAAGTGGATTCGTAAGCTCATGCGCTGAGCGCGAAGGAACGAAATGACCCCATGCGTACACGAACACTCCCCTATGTGCCCGTCGTAGCCCTCGCGCTCCTGCTGGCCACCCTGACGCCGGTCTCGGCCGCGCCTGCCAAGGCGCGCGTGACGAGCATCGTGTTCATCGGCAAGAAGAAGGCCTGCCCCTGCACCAAGAAGCAGATCGCCGCCGGCTGGAAGGCCCTCCAGGCCGGCCTCGGCAAGCGCCGGATCCCGGTCAAGCGCATCCAGGAAGACGTCCACACCGCCGAAGCGGGCCGCTACAAGAAGAAGCGCGCCTACCGGGCGCTGCCCGCCATCTACTTCCTCACATCGACGGGCAAGGTCATCGACCTCCTGCAGGGCATCGTCACCACAGCAGACGTGCAGCAGGTGTTGAAGGGGCGATGAGGAGAGGCGGGGGTTTCTGTGTGAGAAGAAGGCTCCGGGAATTTCACCCAAAGGCACCCAACGCACTGGGATACGCGGCATGCAAACCAGATGGTGCTTATGCAGCTATCTATTTGAACTCAAAAAGAAACCGATGTTCACCCCTGATGGTTTTTGACTGAATCTTGCTTGCGGTGCTGTGCAAGCTACGGCCAAATAGCGGCCAAACTGCAGGCGTCATTGATGCAGGTGGTTGTAACCTGCCGGGATGACAGGCTTTTTTAGAATGGAGGCGCCGGGAGTCGAACCTGCCGGAGCCATTGAGTAAACCTCAGTTATTACGCGCCTTTACCCGTATCCCTCGCCAGAGACTGAGTGTCCAGTTCGTGCAATTGCGTATGAAAGAATACGCGCGGTTATGATCCGGTCAGGTTGCGTCTAGGCACTGGCTGGGCATCTGGGCATCGAACAGGTAGCGAGCAGTGTCTGGCAGTGGGCCCAGGCTCATTATCCGTTGGGGCGCTTGTCAGCCTTGCCGACGCTCGCGGCCGCTACGGCGTGAAATCAGTCACCGGCCCCTGGAACGAGTCCTCGTTGTCCGCGCGGATGTTGAGCGTCGGGTTCGGCAGCTGGATGACCAACTCCTCGGTAGTCACGTGCTCGACCAGCTGCCAATCGGGCGGAATTGTGGGCGTGTCGGTAGAGCGCTCCGCGTCTCGCGAGACGCGCACGTACTGCTCACCTTCGGGCGAGACGAGGACCACCAGGGTCCGGCACGGATTGAACACAATCTCGTGGTACTTGGCGACGCGAGAGGCGACGAGCAGCCCCTGGCCGTCCATGGGGATGTTGGTCTCGATGACGGTTGCGTTGTGTTGCCAGACGTAGCCGAAGTGTTCCTGCGAGGCCAGAGGGCCGTCTACCGTTGCGTCCGGCGAACGGGCAAAGGAGCTGCTGTCCGGATCTCCCTCTCGGGGCTCGTTCTTGAACCAGCCTGACGGCAGGTCGATGGCGTCGAACTGCGCTGTTGTGATGTCGAGGGAGATCCAGACGATGATCTCCGTGGGCCCGAGGATCTGGAGGATCTCGTGGCCGACGCGGGGCTCGCTGGTGCCCGCATCGTTGTCGTCGATTCCTCCGTCCGCGCATACGAGCGCGCCGCTATCGGAAGCGCTGCCATCGAGCACACCGGCGTCGTCGGTCGTATCTCCGCCGCTGTCATCGCCACAGCCTGCCAGCGCCGCACAGAGGATCAGGCACATAGGGAAACGCGTATGAAGCATCTGTTCACTCCTGGTTCGGTTCGCGGGGGATGGTCTTCGCGGCCGTCACCCGGGATGCCCCCAGTACACCACTCGGCACCACCGGTAACAACGGACATCCTGTTGCGTTTTGTAGCGAAGAGAGACTGGTCGTGGTGCGTGTGGCACGTAGCGATTCGGGACGGGCCGGTCGCTTGCGGACTCGGCGCAACATTTCTCAACAGAAGCGGGGCGTCGAGTACGTTAGAGTTCAAGCATGAGCGATGGCCCCCACATCCTCATGGTGGAAGACGACGAGCGCCTGGCGGTGAGTTCGCGGACGCTGCAGCGCCGCCAACCGGACGAGGGGAACAACTTCAAGGCGGTCGTTCGCGAAACCCGCAAGAGCCTGTCGCAGCACTACCTTCGAAAGACGCAGCTTTCCTACAGCGAAACCGCATTCCTGCTCGGCCCCCAGGAGCCGAAGTCGTTCTTCCGCGCGTTCCAGAGCTGGACCGGCACGACCCCGGACTCTCTGCGCCAGTCGCTCCAGCCTGCCGTCTGAGCGCGAGGCGAGGGCGGCTCAGATGCGAGGAGAAAGTACATGACCATCAGTGAGTCCCGAACCCCGTTCATCGAGGCGAGCTCCCGTAGCGCCATTGCGAAACACAACACCTTCATTCAGGATCAGGGCAACGAGTGACTGCCACGAATGGACAGGAGAAGATGTTGAAGATTTTGGCCCTGACGACAGGCCTCCTGGCCTTGGCCCTCTTGGCGGCGTGCGGTGATGACGACACTGGCACCATTCAAGACGGTAGCGCCGCCCAGGACGGTAGCTCTGCCCAGGATGCCAGCACGGCTGTGGATGGAGGAGGAGGCGAGAGCGTCCAGATCCTCTCCGCGTTCTTCGGTCTGGACAACGGTGTCCCGGGCATGTTGTTCGGCTGTGGATTGACTGGTCTACAGGACGGGATGCCAATTGTGCTCAATCGGCGAATTCCCCTCGCAACTGTTTTTGATCCTTCCATATTCGTGGTGCAACGCGCCTCCGGCGCTCAGAGCCTGGTCGCTTGCGCCACCCTGGCGCCGGCGGTCGAGGCGGAGGAGCGGAGAACAATCCTGCTCATCGGGGAGTTCGGCAGCATTGCGGATCCTCCGGTGGGCGTCGAGATCGCGGGCACGCTTCTGACCGATGAAGGCATTGATGTCAATGGGACCCTGACCGACACGGTGGTCCCCCTCGCCGCCGGGCCGTCCGTCGTTTTGGCGGAGCTCTACCCACCCTCTGCGCTCCCCACGGGGAGCACGGACGAATGCCCTGCCGGTACGGACCACATCATCAAGGTGACCTGGGACGGCGGCGTGACGGCGCCCGGGGGAGCGAGCCTCGACGAGACGCATCGTCTCGGGACGACGGTGGAGTATGCAAACGGCGAGCTTCGCACTGCGACGCTGCTGGCCGACGCTGGCGACAACGATAATCACGTGGAGCTTTGTATGAGCGATCCGGGCCAACCGGTGGCGATCACAGTCGACGCCGGTCTCTACGAGGACCCCAACGGCGACCTGAATGCGTTGCACAGCCAGGTCATCATCGACGCCTACGCGTTGAGTCCATAGCACAACCATTGGCTCAGCTTCGGGTTTGGCGGCTGGGCGACTACACCCGGTAGCACTCTGTGACGCACCGATTGTGGGCGCGGTGATCCGCTGCAATTCGGGACGCGACGGTCGCTCGCGGACTCGGCGCAACATTTCTCAACAGAAGCGGGGCGTCGAATACGTTAGAGTTCAACCATGAGCGGTGGCCCCCACATCCTCATGGTGGAAGACGACGAGCGCCTGGCGGAGCTCGTGGTGAAGTACCTGAGCCAGCATGGGTTCCATATCACCTGGGTGCAGACGGGCGAAGAAGGCGCACAGCTGATCCTCGAGACGAGCCCCGATCTGGTGATTCTCGACCTGATGCTCCCTGGGCAGAGCGGTCTCGACGTCTGCAGACAGGTGCGAAAGCAGTATCACGCACCGATCCTGATGCTGACCGCGAGCCAGAGCGCCGCGGATCACCTCGCCGGCCTGGAGCTCGGTGCCGACGACTTCGTGACCAAACCCCTCGAGCCGCGCATCCTGCTTGCCAGGATTCGTACGCTGTTGCGTCGGATCAACGGCCGAGGGCAACCGGCGGAGGGAGCTGAAGATCGCGCGGTGTACGAGCTGGGCCCGCTTTCCATCGATGTGTCCAAACGCGAGGCCCGGGTGGAGGGAAGCGTCGTGCCGCTCACCTCCATGGAGCTGGACGTCCTTCTCATGCTGATCAAAGACGCCGGCAGCGTGGTCACCCGTGAGGAGCTTTATGAGAAGGTGCTGCAGACCTCCTATGACGGCATCGACCGCGGGATGGATGTGCACGTGAGCCGCATCCGCCGCAAGCTCCAGGACCACGGGTTCGACCCGACCAGGCTCAAGGCCGTGCGCGGGGCGGGCTACTTTCTGGCAAAGCAATGAGAGGCTCATTTCTAAAACTGCTCGTCACTAGCGTCGTCGCATTCTATGCGCTCGGGTTCCTCGTGATGATCATCTATGGGCACACCGCAACCTGGTCCGAGGCCAACGCCCGCGGCCGAAGCGTGTTCTGGGTGTACGAGCTGCTCGACCGTCAGCCCGCCGCCAAGCGAGGCAAGCTGCTGCGGTCCATGAAGGGCCAGTTCACAGTGGGCTTCCGGCTCGTGACCAAGGCCGAGGTGGAGCGCCGCGCGGGGCGGTCTGTGCGCGCTGGCGAGCGCGTCTTCGTCAAGGAATCGACGCGGAGGCAGTGGTACTTCATCGTCTTCCACGACGAGCAAGGGGCGCTCGCCGCGGGACCGGTCAATCCGACGATGCCCTTTGGCGCCGTTCCCGTCGGCCTCATCATGGCCGTCCTCATCGTCCCGCTCATCGCCAGCTATATCGCCTTCCGGGTCGCTCGCCGGTTGCAGAAAGTCGAGCGAGCCAGCGAGGCACTCGGCGCGGGGGAGCTGAGCGTCCGGGTCGAAGACGACGCCGGACCGGCGCACGAGCTCGCCGAGAGCTTCAACGCCATGGCGGCGCGCATCGAGCGCCTGGTCAAAGGGCGGGACGAGCTCATTCAGGCGGTGTCTCACGAGCTCGGCTCGCCGCTGTCGCGACTCCGGTTTCACATCGAGCTCCTCGAAAACGAAACCGATGTGAGCGCACGCCGGTCTCTGCTGGAAGAGATGAGCAGGGAGATGGACGAGCTGGACGAGCTCGAGCACGAGCTGCTGACCTGGGTGCAATCGGGAGAGCAGGAGCTCAAGCCGGTCCGCTTCAGCGCCGTCAAGCCCCTCACAGAGCTCGCAGAGCTCGCTCGGCTTCAGCGAGACGATGCAGAGGACATCGAGGTGCAGCTGCAGTTGGACGACTCCGCCGAGGTGTATGCCGATCCGCGGCAGTTCCAGCGCGCAATCGAGAACATCCTGCGCAACGCGCAGCGCTACGCAAAGCGGATGGTCCGGTTGACCGTGGAGAAGGGGCCCGGTGGCACGGTGGTGACCGTGGATGACGATGGCCCCGGCATCCCCGAGCCCATGCGCGAGAAGGTGCTCCAACCCTTCGTCCGCCTCGACTCCGATCGGTCTCGCGAATCGGGCGGGTTCGGGCTGGGGCTCGCCATCGTGAGCCGCATCGTCGGCAGCCACGGCGGAAGCCTGTCGGTCGGTGAGTCCTCCACGGGAGGAGCCCGCATCACCACCCGCTGGCCCAACCGACAGTAGCGAGGGCGGCAGCGCTGGACGCGACCTACTCGCGCGTGCTCCGGCCTGCTCGGTGAGCACGGTACACTTCTCTACAAAACTCTACTGTAATCGCACTGCTCTACGCGGCAGCATCTATCACATGGATCAGGGGCGTGCGCGGCTGAAAGCCCGCGCTCGTGATGCTTGGAAGGAGATAACACGAATGCGAACGACGATCCTCCCGATGGGCCTGCTGTTGTGCGTGGCGCTGGCCGGCTGCACCGACGACCAGGATGCGCCTGCATGCGATTCAGAACCGGTGATTCTGACCACCAGCGGTGGTGTGGACTTCGTGCGCACACCTGACGCCTGCTTCGAGAATCTGCCCGATTGGCCGTACGAGCCCCGATACGTGGAGATCGACGGGCTGCGCCAGGCCTACGTCGATGAGGGGCCCGCCGACGGCGAGGTGGTCCTGCTGCTGCACGGCCAGCCGTCCTGGGCCTACCTGTACCGCAAGATGATCCCGGTGCTCGTGGACGCCGGGCTACGGGTCATCGCCATGGACCACCTGGGCATGGGGCGATCGGACAAGCCCACCGACATCGCGTCCTACAGCTACCTGGGTCACGTGGACCGATTGGAGCGCTTCATTCAGGAGCTGGGCCTGGCAGACATCACCCTGTTTTGCCAGGATTGGGGCAGCCTCATCGGGTTGAAAGTGGCGGGGGACAACCCCGACTGGTTCGCCCGCATCGCTGTAGGCGATGGCATGCTGCCGGTGTTCCCGGCGGGCGCTCAGCCCTTGCCCGACGTGGAGAACCCGGACGTGGTCAATAACGACCTCACGTCGACCTTCGCGGACATGCCAGCTCAGCAGCCGGAGTTCTACGATGAGAACTGTGAGCTCCTGATGCCCGGTGAGGCCTACTTCTTCGACTGGATGACCTACGCCATGACGGCAGGCTCCTTCCATCCGGCCGAGGTGCTCGAGGCCATGACCTATTTCGACCTGCCCGCCGACGAAGAGGCGGCCTACGACGCGCCCTTCCCGAGTCGGGTCTACATGGCGGGCCCCCGAACGTTCCCGTCCCTCATCAACGACCTGCCCGGTGTTACCGAGCAAGCGTGGGAGGGGCTGACGTCCTTCACGAAGCCCTTCGTAACCATCTGGGCGAGCAACGATCCCGGCAACCTGGGGGGCTGTGACACCCAGGACAACTTCATCTGCAACGTCCCCGGTGCGCAGGGGCAACCCCACGCGCGGCTCCCCGAGGCCAGCCACTTCCTGCAGGACGACCAGGGGGGCGAGATCGCGGCGCGGCTCGTGGATTGGATCCAGGGCGGTTCGTCCATGGCCAGCAACTACCAGGCCACCTGTGGCCTGCCCATCGCCGCCGACGGCACGGGCACGCTCTGCACCGGGGATCCCGACTGCAGCGCGCTGACCGCCGACACCTGCATCAGCGACTCGGGCAGCGCCGGGTTCTGCACCGTGGAGGGCTGTACCGCCGGCAGCTGCCTCGACCCCTATGTCTGCTGCCACGACTGCAACCCGGCTGCCGAGCCGATGCTTCCGTTCAGCGGATCCGCTTGCTTCCCGCCGAACCTCACGTCCCAGCTGACCGGTGCGGCCGGGTGCACCTGCGATTGAAGCGAACGCCTGGGTCATGAAGGAGGTCAGGATGAATTACGCCAAACACATACTTTTCGCGGTGACCTGCGTGGCGCTGGCCGGCTGTGGAGATGACGCGTCCGTAGATTCGACCGATGCGGGCACGACGGACGGAACTGTCGAGGTACCGCCCATCGAGCTCACGCCGGACCTGTGTGACGACACAAGCCAAATGGAAGACGTGCTGGAGGCCCTACAGAATGGTGAGAGCGGCGGCATGTTCGGCGGTGCCAACATCGAGCAGATCCAGCGCATGCTCGCGGCGCCCACCGAAGGCCCCTTCTACATGGTCAACCTGATCAAGTACCGCGAGTGGGCAGTCTACGCCGACGGCCGCGAAACCGACCTGACCGGGCGCGAGGCCAACGCTCTGTACGCTCCCATCGAGTATCTGCAGGCGATCGGTGCCCGGGTTGTCTTCAACACGGAGGTGCACAACCAGATCGACGGTGACGACATTGTCTGGGACGACTTCTCGGTCGTGGAGTACCCGTGTCCGCTGGCGTTCTTCGCCATGATCTCACACCCCGACTTCCAGGAGCGCGCCGTCCACAAGGAAGCCGGCGTCGAGAAGACCATCGCCATGGTGACGAGCCTCCTGCCGATCCCCGCGCCTACCGACCCGGACCAGTCGGAGGCCGCGTTCCCACCCACCGTCGATGACCCGGCGTTCGACCTGATCCACGTGATGGATTTCTACGAGATTGCCCAGTACGCACCGGACGCCACCGAGCCGGAGCGCACCGGGGAAGAGGCCTGGCAGATGTATCAGGAGGCCGGACAAGGGATCTCGTCGGAGCTCGGCCACTACCCCACCGCGGTCCTCGAAGTGCAGGGCGTATTTGTGGGGGACGAGCGCACCTTTGACTCGATCATGATCGTCCACATGTCGAGCATGGCGGGTTTTCAGGCGCTGCTCGACAATCCGGATCGTCAGGCGGCGAGCTATCACCGCCTCGCCGCCCTGGAACACAACTACTCGATGATCACCTTCCCGACCATCTCACAGATTCCCTACGCCGACGGCGATCCGGGGGACACGCCGCCGCCCGTGACCGCCGACGGCACCGGAACTCTCTGCATGACGGACGGCGACTGTCCCGGAAACGGCGTGGAAAAGTGCCTGAATCCGGATGGCACGGGCGGTTTCTGCACCCGCGAGGGTTGCGGCGCCGGTCAGTGCCAGTCCCCGTACCTCTGCTGTCACGACTGCAGCGAGGTCGTGGTGCCGATGTTGCCCTTCGAAGGCTCTGCCTGCTTTCCGGAGGCGATGACGTCGCAGCTCACCGGTGACCCGGTGTCCTGCACCTGCGATTGATGTGCTCTCGGGAGAGTGGAATGCAAACGAGCGCTAGCTTCACAGTTGCTGTCACTGGACTCGGCGCGAGTCTGGTGGCCGTCGCCCTGCTCACAGTTGCGGCGCCAGAGACCAGCGCGCGCAGCAGAAAGGTGAGCCCAACTGAATTCGCCGGTACGTGGAAGCACGTGGGGAGCATGAAAGAGAGGCGGGCTCGCCGCCGGGCGGTTGATGGCGTGGTGCAGGGCTTGCCTGTCGTCATGCGAGGGAGGGCACGAAGGCGGCTCGCGGCGCGGACGACCCCACCGCGGCTGCTGAAGTTCAAGGCCACGGCGAAGCGCATCGTGCTGATGGATGGCAGCCAAAAGATCACGCTGCGTTTCGGTGCGAAGCCTGTCCAGGTCAAGCGGAACGGCAATCAGGGGACGGTGAAAGCCAGATTCAAGGCCGGCCGGCTTGTGGTGGTGATGAAGGGTGGTGGAGGGAAGGTTGTGACCAAGTACAAACTGTCGCGCGATCGGAAACGGCTCAGGTTGACCATTCGACTCAAAGCCAGACCCTTGCCCACTCCACTCGTCTACAAGGCGACCTATCGGCGGAAGTAGCAGTGGAGGCGTCTTGCACCATCTGGTGATAGCGAGGCAAGGGGCTCAGTGGACACAGATGCGCGCATTTCAGGTGCTGCGAGGGCCGATTTGCCACGGGCCACTGGCCGGCCAGCGCTCGGGAAGGGGCTTCAGGCCCTGCGTAGCCTCCACCACGGGCATGAGGAAGCGCGCAATCACCTTAGCGATCTCCGCGAGGCTGCCTGGCGCGCCCTCGATTCGACCTTTCCGGAGGTACGCCTGCCATTGCTGGTGACGGGCGGGGAGGTCGTAGTACCGTGCGGTGAGCGCGATTGGGATTTCGGTAGGCAGTTGCGTACCACGGCGCTCGAAGGTCGCCTGGATGGCTTCGGCGAGGCGCGCTCCCTCGAATTCGCGGTGCTCGGCCAGCAGCCAGATGTCGAGGAAGTCCTTCAGGCGGGTGTTCCGGACGTCGAGCGAAACCATGGCCTCGAACTTCTCGGCGATGGTGGTCTCCGGGGGATAGCCGAGCAGCGTTGGCGCGGGGAAGTCCAGCAGCGTGGGATAGGTGATCGAGGCGGGCGCCGGTTTGATCACATCGCCGAACCCTACGTCGACCTGGAGCGCAATGACCGCCTTGCCGAGGTTTGCTCGCAGCTTGACACGCACGCCGTCGTATTTCGCTTCGAGGCGGATTTCGTCGCCGGAGATTTCGTCCACCGGAAACCGCAGCCCGTCGTCTTCCACATCGACCGCCACGCTGTCCCGGAGCGCAGAGACGATCTCGTCCACCGTCGCCGTCTGCCGGCCGTGCAGGTCGATGTCCTTGGTGGTGCGTGCGATGCCGTCACCCCAGAGCTGCAGCATCAGCGCGCCCTTGAGCACGAAGCGCTCGGCGTGCTCCGACTGGCTGATCCGATACAGGAGTCGCTCCATGCCGTAGAGCTGTAGGAGCTCGTTGAACGCGCGCCCCTCGTCCTTGGCCCGCTGCAGCAGACGAGTGTGCACCGAGACCGCCATGTTCTTGATGCCCTTCTTCACAGCAGGGCCTCCAGGTAGGGCAGCATGACTCGTTCGACGCGGCACAGGCGCGCGTAGTGAAGCAGGTCTGCCGGTTTGCCGATGCGCCCATCACGCCATCTCGAGAGCGCGTCCAGCACCACCTCCATGCCCAGCTTGTTGCGGAAACGGAAGCAGTCCACCACGGTCTTCGACGGGTCGTAGACACGCGCTGTCACGCCATCGAGCTCGACCTCCATCACTCCAGCGGTCAGTGCATCACCGGTGAAGCGGAACACCCGGATGGGCGGATGGTCGATGTTTGGCGTTCTCGTCCCGCGTGGTAGCGCAATCTGCACTTCCCGCGGAATCTCGGTTGTGAGCTCGTGATAGTCCAGCGCCGAGATCAGGCAGATCACCGCGCGGGGTACGCGCAGTGCCACGGTCGCCAGATCCGGATTAGCTAGCGGAGCTAGCGAAGCCAGACGATACACACCGCGGCTCACCCGCTCGAGCAGCCCCTCGTCTCGAAGCCCGTAGAGCGTCCGCGGGTGGATCCCCAGCGCGAGGGCCTGCCTGGTCCGCATGGTACCGTTGTGCTTCTCGAACAGCGCGAGCGCTGCCTGCTTCGCGTTCGCGGGCATAGTGGATAAAAAGTGCATCAAAAAGGATCAGTTGTAAACAAATTTATCCTGTGTCCGATAGCTTGGGTGGCGCCGGGTTTTACCCCCATGAAACCCGGCAATCGGTGCGGCTGCAGGCGCAACTCCCCGGAATTACGACTGCGACTATTGGTGGATCAGGGCGTCTGGGAAAACTCTGGGCACTATTTGGGCACTGACCCAAAATGCAGAATTACACATGCCCAGAATCATTGAGCAATTTGATGGAGGCGCCGGGAGTCGAACCCGGGTCCGGAAGTGATCCACTGAGGTGTCTACGAGCGTAGTCGTTGGTTTGTTTCGCGGCGGGGGACGCCCAACGACAGGCTTCTCTCGTCGCTAAGACAGCCTTTGTTTTCGCGCTTCAGCCGGCTGGCTTGCTGGGCGCTAGTCCGATTTAATGACGCTCAGTCCGGACGCCTCGGGCGGGGCTTCTGGGTGAGCGCTCGCATTAAGCAGCGAGGGCGTACGAGTTATCGTTCGCGTTTCTGAGCTCTGCCTTTTTGTGAGGGGACAGAAACCCCCAGCAATCGCAACCTCAGCTTCATTCACCCCCGTCGAAACCACGTCGCCCCCGAGTTTCCTAGGGCCGGTTGGTTGGGTTGGCCTTCGGGGCGGTGGTGACCACGATTGTTGGGCCGTGGAAGCCACACGTTGGTTAATTTGGCACCGGGATCGGTGTTGGTCAAGGGGGGTA
>Ga0272441_10002117_pt1 | contig 41016 bp, 34 predicted proteins | sample SSMProp6N_FD_193582 | JGI IMG/M metagenome (GOLD analysis project Ga0272441, IMG submission 193582) | Marine sediment archaeal communities from Little Sippewissett salt marsh, Falmouth, MA, United States - SSM-Prop-6N | ecosystem: Environmental > Aquatic > Marine > Wetlands > Sediment ...
ATTATTTTTGTCTTTCCTTTGAGAAATACTTTAGGGTCGCCGTTTTTGTTCTTGAGTATTTCTACGTCTTTCCATCTAACACCCAAACCCCAACCTGTCCTTAAAACCTTAAATACAGATTCTTTTGCGGCAAATCTTCCCGCATAATTTATCCACGGAGATTCTTTGCTCTGGCAATATTTTTTTTCGTTATCGGTAAATATAAGATTCAAGAAACGTTCGCCTCTTGTCTCTATTATCTTTTTTATCCTTTCCACGCTTATAATATCCGTTCCTATTCCTATAATCATATTTTTGTAATTTTTATCAAAGATTAAAACTGATATAAGTGGAAATACATTGAAATATATCGATATATATTGCCTGCATACGATGTATTTCCATTTATCTCCATTGTATTTCTATATATATCCACCTAAATTTTCGTATTGATTATATCATTTTAGCCAAACTTGTATGCCACTTTCCGTTAACTTATAATGCAATACAAATATGCAACCGACAAAAGTTACAATATCTTTAAAAGCGATAAAAAATAATGTCGATACAATCAGAAGAAAAATCGGCAAAGGCGTAAAAATCCTTGCGTGCGTCAAAACCGACGCTTACGGACATGGAATCGAAAAAGTCTCCAAAGCGATACAGAAAAAAGTGGATTATTTCGGCATCGCGTCCATAGATGAAGGAGCAATTTTAAGAAAAATCGGCATCAAACTTCCCATTCTCGTTTTAAATTGTATCCTGCCGGAAGATGCAAAAGAAGTTGTTAACCACAATCTCTCACAGACATTATGTTCTCTTGACATCGCCTATGCGTTGGACAAAGAGGCTTCAAAGAAAAACAAGAAAGTAAAAGTTCATATAGATATAGACACAGGGATGGGAAGAATCGGAATAAGTCAACCGGATACGATGGATTTCATCAGAAAGGTCAGCAAATTAAACAACCTTATTATAGAAGGCATATATACCCATTTCCCGTCCGCAGACGATAATGGGAATTTCACGCATAAACAAATTAAAATCTTTGGGCAAGTTCTAAAAAAGATAAAGGCAATCGGCATAGATATCCCAATTAAACATACAGCAAATAGTGCTGCAATTATGAATTTTCCCAAAAGTTACTTTAATATGGTTCGTCCTGGTCTCATGCTCTACGGATATTATCCGTCAACCAATGTGAAAAAGACCGTTAAACTAAAGCCGGCTTTTTCTTTAATGACCAAAATAGTGTGCTTGAGAAAACTTCCAAAAGGCACAACCATAAGTTACGGCAGGACATTCACTACCAAACGTCCCTCGCTTATCGCCACACTCCCGATAGGATATGGCGAAGGATACAGCAGAGCCCTATCCAATAAAGGAGAGGTCCTTGTCCAAGGCAAAAGAGTCCCCGTAGTCGGAAGAGTATGCATGGACCAGTTAGTCATAGACGTTACTAAAATCCCAAATGTTAAAACAGGAGACGAAGTTATTCTAATAGGAGGACAAACCCCGCACCAGAACAAGTTCGGTGCGGGGCAAGAGATAACGGTTGAAGAGGTTGCAGAACTGGCGGGAACAATCCCCTACGAAATAGTTTGCATGGTGGGGAAAAAAACCAAAAGGGAGTATAAATATTAAAAAAGTTAATTGGTAACGGTAACGAAACCCGTATCGTTGTTCGGTTACGTTCATCGTCTAAAAAAATACCTAACCTTAACCCGATTACGAAATGGGACACCACGTGGGGTATCCCACTGTGGCGGGCAGCGTAACCATAACCGTAACCCCTTTTAAAAGAGGAGATGATTTTGAACTTAGAACAAATATTAGATAATAAATATACGGAAGGATATGCAGACCTGCATCTGCATACCGTATATTCCGACGGCGAATATACGCCGGATAGCATTATAAAAAAAGCTCTGTCGGAAAATTTTCGCGCAATTGCAATAACAGACCACGACACCGTCGAAGGCATTGCACCTGTCACAAAGAGCGCAAAAAAAGACATAGAAATAATTCCCGGCATAGAACTTTCCGCAGAAACTTCTGCAACTGAAGAGCTGCACATTGTAGGATTATTTATAGATTATGAAAATCCGGAATTTTTAAAAATTCTAAAAGGATTATCATCAGGAAGAAAAGACAGAATGAATGATATGCTAAAAAAATTGGGTGAAATGGGTATGCCTGTCACGATGAAAGAAATAGAAAAATTCAAAACCAAGGATGTAATCGGACGGCTCCATCTCGCCCAGGCAATGGTCGAAAAAGGTTATGTGAAAACCACAAACGAAGCATTTGACAAATTCATAGGTGATGACAAACCAGCTTATGCAAACAGAAAACGCCTTTCCTCAAAAAAGGCGATTTCTTCGATAAAACAAATCGGCGGCATTCCAATAATCGCCCATCCTCACCTTTTAAAAAATCAGGATATCATCCCGCAACTCGTAGAAGAAGGGATTGAAGGAATAGAAGTTTATTATGTCAATCACGGTAAAAATCCTTCATCCAAATATATCGAAATAGCAAAAAAATATAACCTCTTAATATCCGGCGGCTCGGACTGTCACGGGCTTTCAAAAGGAAAAACTTTTTTGGGAAAAGTAAAAGTGCCTTATCAGATAGTAGAAGAAATGAAGAAATGGAGAGAGAAGAGCAAATAGGATGCTGGATACCCGCCACTTTCGCCATTTCCACCACTACTAATTGGCGGACAGGAAAGACTGGCGAGACAAGCTCGATGCTAAATACTAGTAGAAAATTATCTATCGAAAAAATGGCAGAAGAAACGGAAGAGTTGTATCAGGAACTGTTAAAAGCAAAATTTACGAAGTAGTCCGACAGAATCGTCGGACAAATATTAAGAAGACAAATTGACAGATTACAAACGACTGTGATAGATTTCCAAATAGGGAGGTTTTAGCAGATGGATGTAAAAATAAGATTAGAAAAGGATGGAGACGGAATGTATGTGGCAACATGCCCTTCTTTGCCGGGTTGTATTTCGCAAGGAAAAACAGAGAAAGAAGCATCGAAAAACATTAGGGAAGCAATAAGGCTTCATCTTAAATGTTTAGCAGAAGACGGTATTCCGCTCTTCGAGAGTAAAAAAGCTAAAGAAACCCTTATTGAGGTAAAAGTATGAGCAAGCTTCCTGTAATATCAGGGAGCAAAACAGTAAAAGCGCTCATCAAGTTCGGTTACTATGTCCGTGACCAAGAAGGAAGCCATATCCACTTGAGACACCCCTTCCGAAAACCTCTCACCATACCAAATCATAAAGAAATAGCCAGAGGCACCTTAGGAAAAATCATCAAAGAGGCAGATTTGACTGTCGAGGAATTCAGAAGATTATTATAAGTAAGGTTGTTTTACAAAAGAAAATATCCGAAACAATTCTCTATAGAAAAAATGCAAAAGAAACAGAAGAATTATATGGGGAACTGCTAAAAGAAAAATTAAAAGTTAAAAATTAAATATTAAAATATATTGCTACAGTTTATATTCGATTTTAAGCCCGTGACGCCCTAAATAAGTAGCGCCATTATTTTCAGTAACTCTCAATAACTGAGGCAATGGAAGTAGTTTTGCTGCTTCAGCTTTGTCCTTATATAGGTATAAAACCATAACAAAAAGACCTGCCACTGAATTAAGGGCATTCTTCAAGTTGGCTTTATCGTACTCAGAGTCTCTCTTATGCTTTGTCTTATTGTAAGCAGTCCACCAAAACGGAACACCACTTGGGTTGTTCCACTCATCCCAAGGCATCAACGTCAGTCCAAATCTTGGTAATAAGATTTGGAACTTTGGAATTTCTGAAAATACAGGCACTATCTCGTTCCTGTATTTGTTGATGTTATCTGCAGATGATTTCTCGTTAATTTTCTTACATATCTGCTTACACACAACATCCACCTCAGCACCAGACGCAAGAAGAATTCTGGCGATCTCGATTGAGAAACATTTAAAGTTCTTCTCATCAAACTCAACATACCTTGATATCTCATTAAGATCACGCTCTAGAGCAAGAAGATAATTCCAATGCACCTCAATTTTGTTAGTTTGAATACCCATATTTCAACAATTATTTCTCTTTTCTTTCCTTAAGCGGCAACACTCCCGCCAATTCTCCTATTACGTTTACGAGTTCCGAATTTACGGGAACGACTACTTTTGCGTTGTCTTCCAAGGCAGTTTCGACTGCTTGGAGTTTTCTTAAAAGTTGGGCGTTGCCGACAAAATATTTATTTGCGGCTTCGTTTACCAATCTTATTGCCTCGGCTTCGCCCTGCGCCTGTAAAATGCGCGCCTGTTTTACGCCCTCTGCTTTCTTAATCTCTGCTCTCTTTTGGCCGTCAGCAACCGTCTCTGTTGCAGTTGCATAATCAATGGCGGAGATTTTTTCATTCTCGGCTTTTACCACTTTATTCATCGTTTCCTGCACATCTTTGGGCGGGTCTATTTCTTTTAATTCCGTGCGGACAATGGTAATACCCCAGTTTTGAGTTTCTTCAAGAAGCGTTTTGTGCAGTTCGGAATTTATTTTCCCTCTTTCACTGTTGGCGGATTTTAGAGTAAGCGTTCCGATAATGTTTCTTAATGTAGTGCGCGCGAGGTTAACTATCTGATATGTATAAACATTAACATTGTATTGAGAATTTTTAACCTGCTCCTCATCAGATTTAACTTTAAAATAAACCTGCGCATCCACTCTGGCATTTAAATTATCGTTGGTAATAATTTCCTGCGGCTCCGCATCAACCATTTGTTCTGTTACATTTACCAGATAAATCTTTTCGATTACAGGCATAACCCAGTTAAAACCCGGCTTTGCAAAGCGGTTATATCTTCCCAGCCTTTCAATCAAGCCCCTGTGTGTGGGACGGACTATGCGGATACCGATAAAAAATATAAAAATAACTATACCTATAAAAATTGTCCAACCGTTCATACTCTACCCTCCTTATTTTTAGTTTCCCGCATTTTAATTCTAAAAATTATTTTTTGCAAAGCCGAAAGGAATAGAAGGTAAAAACAAAACCTGTGATAAATTCAAGCCCAAGCAATAAAATGATATTTATTTTTTCCGTATGAAAAAACATCAGAATAGAATTGAAGATAAAAAGGACAAGTAGCCCTATGCCCAAAACGCGCGCAAATCTATTAAGCAGCAAGTTTTTATCAAGCGCTTTGTATAAATAATCCTGAACAAAAACGATAAAACCCAATATTATGACACCGACAATTACAACGAGAACTTTTTCCGCCAAATTTGCCCAAGCCCAATTAATCCACTCTCTTAATACAAGATCTAAAAGTAATATTCTAAAAGCCGCTCTTGCCACAAAAAATATAACAAACCCCAAAATTACGACAAGCCCCCACAAAGCATAAAATAAGAACAAAGATTGCCATCTTATTTTTTTATCAAGCGTTAAATCATCCATTGCGCTTGCAGGTGACTATACGAACGAATTTCCGTATAATGTAGATGCATTTTACTACATTAAACATTAAAGCAAAAACATGAAAATTATCATCCGCAGTCCGAACTGGATAGGAGATGCTGTTCTTTGTCTATCAAGCATAGAATATATTAAAGAAGAAATCCCGCAAGCACATATCGCAATCCTTGCCAAAAACTGGGTAAAAGATGTTTTCTTAAATCATCCTGCGATTGATAAAATTATTTCGCTCGATAAACCAAAAACCGCTCTCATCAAGGAAATAAAAAAACAAAATTTCAATACGGGCATTCTCTTTACTAACTCATTTTCTTCGGCTTTTTTATTTTTTCTTGCCGGCATTAAAAAACGTGTCGGATATAAAACCGATTTAAGAAGCGTTTTCTTGACGGATAGGCTGACGCTGCCAAAAAATCTTGAAAAACTTCATCAGAGAGATTATTACTTTGAAATCGCCAAGAAATTTGTCCCGGGAAATGAAACTCCCAAAAATCCCGTTCTTTACCTCAGCAACAAAGAGACTGAAAATGCGGATAACATTTTAAAAAATTTAGGGATTGACGAAATCCCGTACCCCGTACCCCGTACCCCGATAATCGGTATCTTCCCAGGCGCAAGTTACGGCCCGGCAAAAATGTGGGGGGCAGAAAAATTCAAATTGCTTGCGAAAGAAATTGTCAAAAATGGAAATGCAAAAGTCTTAATATTCGGAGGCAAGAAAGAAAAGGAATTAGGCAAAACAATACAAAATACGGGAAACGACATAATTAATCTATGCGGTAAAACTACGATACGAGAAATGATGGCTTTGATAAAAAGATGCGCTGTTTTTATAACAAATGATACGGGTCCGATGCATATCGCTTCCGCTTTGAATGTGCCGGTAATCGCTATTTTCGGGCCAACCAATCCCGATAGAACTTCACCATTAGGGCCTTCGGTTATAATTCAAAAGAAAGTTAACTGCGCACCATGTAAGCACAGAATCTGCCCCCTAAAAATCCACAAATGCATGGAAAGCGTGAGCGTTGAAGAAGTCTTTGAAACGGCAAAACAATATATTTAATCGGAACGTAGTTTCGATTACCCCGCAGAGTATCCCGAAGATTTTAGGTAAAAAATTTCGGGATGGCTTACGTTGCAGGGGTTTTCAATAAATCTTGTCTTCAATACCTTGCACATCGTGTTGTTTTAAATATATAATTGTAAAATAAACAGAAGAATATGGATAAAATTATAATTAACGGTTCATATCCCTTAAAAGGGAAAGTAAAAGTCTCCGGAGCAAAAAATTCAACTCTTCCTATAATGGCGGCATGCCTTCTTTCCCCTTCCAAATTTATACTAAAAAATATCCCTCCGGTGCTTGACGCTTATACGATGACAAAACTGCTTTCATCCCTCGGAGCAAAAGTAAAATGGTTAAATGAAACTACGGTATCGATTGATTCCACAAATGTGAAGATGTGGAAAGCCCCGTATCAAATAGTAAGTAAGATGAGAGCGTCCGTCTGCGTTTTAGGTCCCCTGCTGGCGAGGTTTAAGAAAGCCGAAGTTTCATATCCCGGGGGATGCGTAATAGGAACACGACCTATCGACTTACATCTCAAAGGACTTGAAAAATTGGGCGCAAATATAGAACTGAAGGACGGGTACGTAATAGCACGCGCTAAAGAATTAAACGGTAAAGCAATATATCTTGCAGGCGTTTACGGTTCCACCGTACTCGGAACAGCAAACGTATTGATGGCGGCAACACTGGCAAAAGGAGAAACAACAATAGAAGGCGCCGCTTGCGAGCCCGAAGTTGTTGACCTGGGAAATTTCCTAATAAAAATGGGCGCGAAAATAAAAGGATTGGGAAGTCCGACGATAACCATAAAAGGAGTAAAAGAACTGCACGGCGCCGAACACACGATTATAAGCGACAGGATAGAAGCAGGTACATATTTAATCAGCGGAATTATATCCCGTGGCGAAGTTGAAGTAGAAGATATCAATCCCAAATTCCTTACGGTTTTTATAGATAAACTTATCGAGTGCGGAGTCAAAGTCGAACAAACAGCCAAAAGCATCAAAGTAAAAGCAGGACCTAACCTTAAACCACTGGAAATCACTACTCTTCCTTATCCCGGGTTTCCCACGGATTTACAAGCGCAGATGACGGCTTTCCTTGCGACTATTCCGGGGATATCTTTCATTCATGAGAAAATATACCCCGACAGATTCATGCACGCGGCAGAACTTTTGCGTATGGGCGCAAAAATAATGAGGGAAGGCGCAACGACAATGATTCAAGGAGGACAATTAATAGGCGCACCTGTGATGGCTTCCGATCTGCGAGCTTCAGCCGCCTTGGTCTTGGCGGGTATCGCGGCAAAAGGGAAAACAGAAGTGAACAGGGTTTATCATATAGATAGAGGTTATCCCAAAATAGACAAAAAGTTGGCTTCTTTAGGTGCAAAAATAAGAAGAGTAAAAGCATGAAACAAAAGAACTAAAATGATTACACGGATTGAATATCAGATTACACAGATTAATGATAGACAAATTAAATCTTTAAATCCCCGCCTGCCAATCTTGGCGGGCAGGAATGTAATCGTTTTAAGAAATCTGTGTAATCTTATTATTTAAAAAATGAAAACGATAAAGGAAAACAAAATATTTAAAAACACTAAAGGAAAATTACAAGAGGAAAAAACAGTAAGCGATATAATCTCTAAAGTAAAAGAACAAGGTGATGATGCTTTACGGGAATTTACTTTGAAATTCGACAGAATCAGCATCAAGTCTTTCAAAGTAAGCGAGTATGAAATAAAACACGCCTGGGAAAAATCAGATAAAAATTTTATAAAAGCAATTAAAAAGGCAAAAGAAAGAATAGAGCGCTTTCACAAGATACAAAAGGAAAAATTCAAGGATTGGCAGAAAAAAGAAAGCGGAATTTTAACGGGAGAGATATTCAAACCCTTACGGATAGTTGGTGTATATGTTCCCGCAGGCAAAGTCCCGCTGCCGTCTTCTCTTTTAATGGCAGCAATCCCTGCCCAAATAGCGGGAGTAAAAAGAATAGTCATTGTCACGCCGCCTCAAAAAGACGGTTCTGTCGATTCTCATATACTCGCTGCCGCTAAGTTATTAGGCTTAAAGGAAATATATAAAGTCGGCGGAGCGCAAGCGATAGCCGCGCTTGCTTTCGGAACAAAAAGCATTCCTAAAGTGGATAAAATAGTCGGCCCCGGAAACCTTTATGTAACATTAGCCAAAAAATTACTTTATGGCGAAGTCGGAATAGATATATTGGCGGGACCATCAGAAATAGCTATTATTGCAGACGACAGCGCAGAAACGGAATTTATCGCATATGACCTTCTTTCGCAAACCGAACACGGTCCGCATTCGCCTGCGATATTGTTATCGCCGTCAGAAAAACTATGCAAAGAAGTAAGGAGAAAAATCGAAAGTATTCTTTCAATGTGCGATGAAATTACAAGAAAATCATGGGGAAATAACGGGGGCATTTATCTTGTAAAGAATTTACAAGAAGCGTTTGAACAGTCTAATAAACTATCTCCCGAACATGTTATTCTGGCAATTAAGAATTCTTATTCGCATTTAAATAAAATAAAAAGCGCGGGCGCAGTATTCCTGGGTAATTATTCGCCCGTGACGCTCGGCGATTACATTGCAGGGCCAAATCATATTTTGCCCACATCGCAAACCGGCAGATGGGAATCCGCATTAGGTATAAAAGATTTTTTGAAATCCATTAATATCATTTCTGCCGATAAATCGTCACTTAAAAAATTGCAGCCCTTTTTAAAATCATTGGCCGGGGCGGAAAAACTTAATAACCATTTTAAAGCCGTAGAAATTAGAAATGAAAAATAAAAGAAAGGAGGAGTTATGAGTAACGTATTAAAGAAAGCGCTGGTGCTGTTTGTTGCTGCTTTTGTTTTGACACCGGTAGTCGGATTTGCGCAAACCAGAGGTGAACTTACCGCGCGAATAGAAAGAGCACAAGAATATTTTGAAGATATCATGGAAGCCCCGGACACGGCTATACCGCAATCCATCATCGAGAAGTGCCACGGCGTAATAATTCTTAGACAATATAAGGCTGGATTTATTTTTGGAGTAAAAGGAGGAGTAGGAATAGTTTTAGTCAAAGATAGATATACAGGGCAGTGGACTCCTCCCGCATTTGTAAAAACAGGCGAAGGCAGTTTTGGCCTGCAGATTGGAGGGCAATCGATCGATTCCATATTTTTGATTATGAACAAAGACGGGATGGAAATGTTAAACAAAACAAAGTTTAAAATCGGGCTTGACGCTTCAGCCGCAATAGGGCCTGTTGGGAGAGACGCAGAAGCAAAAGTCGGTCCCGGAACAGCCATCCTTGTATATTCAAGAGCAAAAGGACTATATGCTGGAGCATCTTTCGAGGGAGGACTACTTTTAAATGATAATACTGCGAACCGAAAGTTTTACGATATAAAAGACATTACTGTTCAAAATATTCTCTTTGAAGATAAAGTTAAAATGCCAAATGATGTAAAGCCTTTAGTATCATTGCTTGAGGAGTATAGCAATAAAACCAAATAAAATATCTAAAAACTTATGGTCGAAAAAATTGTACTTGAAACAAATGAATCTCTCTTGCTTCTAATCAGCATAAGTGTTTTGATTTTTATAGCGGTGAATTCAGCGCGATTCAGACAAATACGGCATTCCAAAATACTAATTAGAAGCTTTATTATTTTTCTGGTTGGTTGGTTCTTTACTGTGCTCGAAGGATTTTTATGGCCAACGTTTTTAAATCTTATGGAACATATCTGTTACCTGGCAGGAACTGTATTTTTGACTATATGGTGTTGGAAAATATCCGCTCCGAAATCCCTAAGCACTAATTCGATTGGCAAGGATAAAAGAAAGGATTATGAGGAGATAACCTGATGGGGCGTTTAATTAGTTGCCTTGATATTTTCTCGCTGATAATTATATTAATAACATTCTTAATCTTTGCGCTCAGGCGAGAAAACGCTTTATATAAGTCCGTCAAATTCTTTTTCGGCGGGCTTCTGGTGTTATTTTCCCTATACAATTTATGCAATATATTCGAATGGACCGGGTTAAGCTCCGTTGCCGATATTTACGGCGATTACTTGGGGATATTGCTGCCCATGTCATGGGCCTTTCTCTTTTACGCACTACTGCAGCAATTGACCGAACAAGAATTGAAAAATCGCGATGTCAGATTCCAGGAACTTTTCGATGAGGCTCCCATCGGTTACCATGAAATAGATACTAAAGGGCGTATAGTCCGCGTTAACAAAACGGAACTTCAAATGCTCGGTTACACATTAGATGAAATGAAAGGGCACTATGTATGGGATTTTACGAAAGAACCCGAGATATCCCAAAATGCAGTGCTGGAAAAAATTGAAGGAAAATCCTTGTCCGAAAATAGTTTCGAGCGAAGTTATAGATGTAAAGACGGCAAAATAATTCCCGTTCTAATCAAAGATAAATTCCTTACAAACGATGACGAAGAAATCATAGGAATCCGTTCAACTATACAAAATATTTTCAGTTACAAAAATGTCATGGAAGGGCTTAAAGAAAGTGAGGAATTCAACAGGGCGCTATTTGAATATAATCCTATCGAAACCATAGTAGTCAATACCAAAGGTGAAATAATTAATTTCAATTTGCCGAAGAGAACATCCGGAGACAGATTACCCAATGTTAGAGACATAATGTACAAAGATTATGCAAAAAAGCATAAAAGTGACATGTACTCAGAATTGATGCAATGCATAAGTTCGGGGAAATCGAAGACATTTCCCGAAGAAGAATACGGCAATAAATTCCTGTATATTACTATAGCCCCATTTCCAAAAGGAGCCATCATAACATCTCAAGACATCACCGACCGAAAACGTTCGGAGGAAGAGATAAAAAAACTCAGTTCTGCCGTTGAACAGTCAAATGACGGCATTGCGATTGGCACCATGGAAGAAAAATTTTCATATGTAAACAATGCTTTTGCAAGAATGCACGGATATTCTCCCGAAGAAATGATCGGGAAGAAAATTTTAGACGCAAATGATAACAAACAGCAAGATGAATTTCAGAAAAGGTTAAAACAAATTAAAACAAAAGGCGAATGGGTGGGTGAAATTTCCCATAGAAAAAAAGACGGCACCACGTTCCCCACACAAATGTCGATAGTTTTACTGAAAGATGAAAAAGGAAAAGCAACGGGTTTATTGGCTATTTGCAGAGATATAAGCGAACGTAAATTTATAGAGGAAGCGCTCCGTTCAAGCGAAGAACGCTACAGGGAATTATGGGATAACGCGCCTGTCGCCTACCATACTTTAAATACAAAAGGAATTATCACCAGTGTCAACCACACAGAAGCAAAAATGCTCGAATATAGTCCTGAAGAAATGCTGGGTAGGGCCATCTTCGATTTTATATTGCCCGAACAACAAGAAGAAGCAAAAAAGAGATTCCTGCAAAAAATACAAGGTCAACAAATACCCAAGGCAAAAGATAGAATATATGTCACGAAAACCGGCAAAAAAATACACGTAACAATTGATGACGTTTGGGAATACGACGAAAACAAAAAGATTATCGGCGTCAGAACGACGATGATGGACATAACCGACCGCAAAAAAGCCGAAGAAGAACGCGAAGAAAGTTTCAAGCAACTGCAAAAAAATTTCGAAGAAATAATAACGGCATTGGTATCTGCAGTGGAAAAAAGAGACTTATACACCGCAGGTCACCAAAAAAGAGTTACAGAACTTGCTTGCGCCATAGCAAAAGAAATGAATCTTACTAATAATCAAATCGCTTCTATAAGAATGGCGGGGCTCGTCCACGATATCGGAAAAATCTCCATTCCCACCGAAATCCTCAGCAAACCAGCGAAATTAACCGAAACTGAAATGGATTTGGTAAAAACACATGCAAAAGTCGGATATGATATATTAAAAACCGTGGAATTTCCTTGGCCCGTAGCGAAAATAGTTTTGCAACACCATGAAAGAATAAATGGGTCCGGTTATCCAAACGGCATAAAAGGAGATAAAATACTCCTTGAGGCTAGAATTTTAAGCGTAGCCGATGTGGTTGAAGCGATTGCAACTTACAGACCCTATCACAAAGCATTCGGCATAGATACCGCACTGGAAGAAATTTCAAAAAACAGCGGAACTTTATACGACCCAAATGTGGTAGATGCCTGCATAAAATTATTCAAAGAAAAACAATTTACCTTTAAAATACAACCCGAGAAACAAAAATGAATCATTTCAATTTTCAAAACGGCCGTCTTTACTGCGAAGATGTTTCCATAAAGGAAATAGCCGAAAAAATAGGAACTCCGACTTTCGTATATTCTTCTGCTACAATCAATCACCACATGACTCTTTTCGAAGAGGCCTTTCAGGATTACCCTCATCTTTTTTGCTATTCCATGAAAGCTAATCCTAATTTAAGTATTCTTGCCATAATGGAAAAAAGGGGTTGGGGTGTCGATATTGTTTCCGGCGGAGAACTTTTTAAAGCGTTAAAGGCAGGAATTGCCCCTCAAAAAATAGTTTATGCGGGCGTGGGAAAAACCGAGCACGAAATAGAAGAAGCAATAGATGCAGGTATATTCTTAATAAATGTGGAATCCGAAGAAGAACTGCAAACTATAAATAAAATGGGCAGATTAAAAGAACAAGAGATTTCCATAGCGCTCAGAATAAATCCCGAGATAGAACCTGAAACCCATCAACATATCGCTACCGGCAGAAAAGGAACAAAGTTCGGACTTTCATTTGAACAGGCAAAAAATATTTTTTCGAAATCGGAAGAATTTAAAAATACAAAAATAGAAGGTTTACACATGCATATCGGTTCGCAAATAACTTCTATTAAACCCTATGAAGAAGCGCTTAATAAAATGTCGGATTTCATAAGAAAATTAAAACAAAACAACATTTCTATTAAGTGGCTCAATATAGGCGGAGGCATGGGAATAATTTATAAAGAGGAAAACCCTCCCGCTCCGTCGGAATTTGCAAAGAATATTCTACCGATAATGAGGAAAACAGAATGTAAATTAATAATAGAACCCGGAAGATTCATAGTGGGAAACGCAGGAATACTCGTAAGCAAAGTTTTGCGGGTAAAAAAGCGCGAAGACAAAAACTTCATAATAGTGGATGCGGGAATGGACAATTTGATAAGAGTGGCCCTTTACAATGCGCACCATGAAATTTTACCCGAAGAACAAAACGAAGGAACAATTAAGGCGGATGTGGTGGGACCCGTATGCGAAAGCGGAGATTTCTTCGCCAGAGATAGAACCCTTCCTCTTTTCAAAGAAGGCGATTATCTTGCCATCGCAAGCGCAGGAGCATATAGTTTCACTATGTCCTCTAATTACAACTCGCGCCCCCGAGCTGCGGAGGTCCTCGTAGATAACAGAAGATGTTACTTGATAAAAAGAAGAGAATCTTATTTAGACCTTATACAGGGAGAAGCTATACCTGCGCGTGTTATAGGCATAGAAAAAAGGCGAAAACTTTTTTGATTTATCATTTCATTGCAATCAGAGGAAACAATCTTGCAAGAAAAAATTAAGGTTGCTCACATTATTACCCGATTGATATTAGGCGGAGCTCAAGAAAATACATTGCTTACGGTCGAAATGCTCCCCAAAATAGATAATTATGAGATAACCTTATTTACAGGACCGCCGTTTGGACCCGAAGGTTCTCTAATCGAAGAAGCAAAAAAAAGAAAAATTAAACTTATCCTTATAAAATCGTTCAGACGAAATATCCACCCATGGCTTGATTTAAAAAGTTTTTTTAAACTTTACTCTCTGTTAAAAAAAGGGAAATATCACATCGTCCACACTCATTCATCCAAAGCCGGCATTTTGGGACGGATAGCCGCTTGGCTTGCAGGAACTCCAATTATAATCCATACGATACATGGGCTTCCTTTCTTCCCTTATCAGAATAAATTAATGAATTTCATGGCGGTAAATTTGGAACGAATCACGGCGCTAATCACCGATCAAATAATAACCGTATGCGATAACATGGCAAAAAAAGCTCATAGTGCCAAGGTCGCGCCGCTAAACAAATTCTTTACCATATATAGCGGAATGGAATTAGACAAATTTTTAAACGTTAAAGAGAATAAAAAACTGAAAGAAAGTTTAGGGATAAAAGAGAAGGAATTGGTAGTAGGTAAAATAGCGCGGCTTTTCGAATTAAAAGGGCACAGATTTCTGCTTAAATCCGCAAAAGAAATTATAGATAAATTTTCTAATGCAAAGTTTTTGCTTGTCGGGAATGGGAATTTAAAAGTTCAACTCCAAAAACAAGCGGCCGAATTGGGGATATCGGATAAAATTATTTTTACGGGGCTTGTTCCGAGCAAAAAAATTCCGGATTACATATCTATAATGGATATAGTTGTGCATGTGTCTTTAAGAGAAGGACTTGCAAGAGCAATTCCCCAAGCCCTTGCCTGCGGAAAACCGGTTGTAGCATTCAATATCGACGGAGCGGACGAAGTGATAAGGGACGGACAGAACGGTTTCCTAATTCCCCCTCCCGAAATTCCCGAAGAAAAATGGAAAAACTACGACTGTACGCAATTAACTTCTTCTATTCTGAAATTGTTGCAGGATGCAAACTTAAGAAAGAAAATGGCGAAAGAAGGCAGAAAAATTGTTGACCCGATTTTCAGAGCAGAACATATGGCAGGAGAAATAGATAATCTATATAAACAATTATTAAGGAAGAAAAAAATTGTTTTTTAAAGTTGCTTTACGCAAACTATATATCTTTCAAAAGCACATTTGCCGAAGAATTTTCTATTGATTTGCCGAACTCTTTCAAACTATCTCTGATGCTTCCCAATTCTTTTGACTGCGCAACAGGGATATTATCACTGCCGCGTTTTTCCATAGCATCGATTACGTATTTTATAGTAAGTTTATCAACATCTTGAGCGGGTTGATAAGCAATATTTTTATCGCTATTCAACTTTACCTCACAGAGAATCCCTGACTCTACTAATTCGTATAATACAGTGTTAACCAGCCTTATCGGCATTTCCAATTGATGGGCGATTTGGCCTGCAGTAAGAGGTTTATCGCCTCGCGCAAAATTTTTTGCCAGTAAATTTACAGCAATCAAACTGATAAGTTTTTTGAATGAATAGCTTGCTTTAAGAGAATCCGGTTCAAATTCGTATGTTTCCACATTTTGGTGCGCAAAAGATATTTCCGCGCCCAAAAGGACGATAAGCCAGCTTAATTGAAGCCAAATTAAAAAAAGCGGCAAAGCCGCGAAACTGCCGTATATAGCCCCATAACGAGAAACCAGCATCTGAGTATTTATATATCCGAATTGCATTAATTGATAGAGAGTTCCCGCCACAATTCCGCCCAAAATAGCAGATTTCACGCTGACTTTGGTATTGGGCATAAAAACATATATGAAACTTAAAAAAGCCCAAATAAAAATGTACGGAACGAGTTTTAAACCTGCAAACAAAAAAGGCCCTATTACCCCCAAAAGAGATATTTTTTCCATTAAAAATTTGAACTGGCTTGTCAACGCCAAAGTAATGCTTCCAGGCATAATTACAAGGATGGGTGCAATCAACATAATCGCAAGATAATCGCTAAATTTCCGGGCAAAACCTCTGGCTTTTTTTATACCCCATATATCGTTAAAAGAATTTTCAATATTGCTCAACACCCTTATTACTGTCCAAAACAATAAAACTACTCCAATTCCTGCAACTATACCCCCTTTGGTTTTTTCCAAAAGAGACTGTGAAAACTCAATAATTCTTTCCACTACTTGTTCTTGGCCTTCAAGTGTTTTCATCAGCTGCGCCTCAAATATTTTTTCTATGCCAAAACCCTTTGCTATGCCAAATACCATAGCAACTATCGGCACAATTGCAAGCAAAGAATAAAATGTGAGAGCGGAAGCTCTTAGTTGGCACTTGTCTTCATCAAAACCGCGCATTGCAAGTGTGACAATTCTAATCTGTCTGATTAGAAGTGAACGCCCTCGCGGAAGCGTTCTCAAAGGAATTCTCCATAAGTCGACAGTAAGAAATCTTACAATTTTTGAAATCATATAAAAACATTCTGCTTGATACCAATTTATTTGTCAACCCTGAACCACGTGGGGTACAGGGTTTGTCTCGCCAATGTTCCCTGCCCGCTATCGTATTAGTGGAGGGAGTGGCGGACAACCCCGCTAATTTTGAACAATTGTTCTTTAGTGATAGAATTGTTTAACTTTGATATAAAATTGTTTATTGTGAGATCATAAACATTCATAAAGCAGGAGAAACATGAAAAAAATAATTAAACTTAGTGGGATAATTGCGGCATCTTTTATACTGTTGATTCTCATAGCGATAATATCGCTTAATATTTTTATCAGGTCGGACGCTTTCAAAAATATGGTTGCAGAAAGAATAACTAAAACCTTAAATATTCCCGTCGAAATGGGAAGTTTAAGCACGAATGTATTTTCCGGAGTACATATTAAAAACCTTAACATAAAAAATCCGCCCGACTTTCCGGAAGGGTATTCCTTAAAAACGGACGAAATAATTCTAAAGTATAATTTATACCATCTTCTCCGCAGGAATTTAAAAATAGAAGAAATAAAAATCATTCGACCCGATATAAACCTTTTACAAAAAGAAGACGGGACGTTTAATTTAGCCTTGGCTTCCTCCAAGCCCGATACTAAACCGAAACAAAACGTCATGATGGCGCCCTTTATAGCCGAAGATGCGCAAATAATAGACGGGAATTTTACATGGAGGAAAGCAAAAGGAAATGCTGTATTTTCAATACGGAACTTTACAATAAAAACAAAAATAAACAGCATCAATTCTTTCCCGGATATGAACTTAAACCTTTCCGCGGGTGAGATAGAATCACCCATGACTTCTCCGATAACGGATTTTAAAGCGAATTTAAAGGCTTCAAAAGGGCAACTTCGCACGGATGATTTGTCTTTGAATATTTCCAAAGGTGTGGTTGCTATGAAAGGAAATTCTACCTTACCGTCGGAAAATAAAAGCGCGGAATATAACGCTACTATATCGGTAAAAGACATTGATTTGGAAACATTGGTCATGCAGTTTATGCCCGAATCAAAAAACTTGTTGAAAGGGCTTTTAAACGCGGACATAGATATAAAAGGGCTGGGATTTGACGCAAAAGCCGATATGAAAGTTAACATCCCGTCGTTTTTGGTTCAGGATAAAATAAAAATAGGCCAATTCAAGGGCAATATAAGCTATTCCGATTTCGACTTCACAATTAGCGATGTGACTATGAACGTTTTCGGCGGCTATGTCGAAGGCAACGGCACAGGAACGCTTTCAAATATAATCAATCCGGAATTCAACACAACTTTTAATATCAATAATATTGATGCAAGTTCAGTACTTGATGTTTGGGGACAGGACAGTTCGCTCATTAAAGGTAAAATATCGGGCAATATAAATGCATTCGGAAATATGTCCAACATAAAATCCAGAGGAAAGATTTCTTCCGATAAACTAAACATCAACCAAATGGGAAATTTAACAGACATTACGGCCCCTTTTCAAGCAACTGTAACCAAACAAAACAAAGAAATTAATTTTGAAAATTTAAGCGCCAAAATTTACGGCGGGTCTATTAACGGGAACGCTAATATAATATTAGGCAAAGACTCCCAGCCGAACTTTTCCACGACACTAAGTTTATCGGCCGTGGACGCAAAAGATGCCTTAAAACAACTGACAGGACAAACGTTCCTTACCGGGAAAGCCGAAGGGATGATGAAACTGGCGGGTAAAGGCAATAATATCAAAGCGGTTACAGGCAATGCGGATATTTCGCTTAAAAACGGGAAAATATCATCCCATCCGATACAAAACGTTTTGTCTTTAATCCCGCAAATGCCCGATTTGAGAACAATTAATTTTGAAACCGCAACGGTTTCTTCCACTATAAAAGACGGCAAAGTAAACATCAAAAACGCTCAATTGGAAGACCCTAAACTTATAAAATTTTCCAGCAAAGGAGAGATAAAACTTTCCGGCCAAAAACTATCGCTGCCGTCGCATCTCTCGCTAAAATGCAGCGATATTGTAAAAATGCAGCTATTAAGCGGAGCATTCACTCAAGAAGATAGTATATGGTGCGGAATAGATTTTAAAATATTCGGGAAGCTTTCTAAGCCTAAAACCGACCTTCAGGATAAACTGGCAAAACAAGCAATTACGGGAATTCTTGAACAATTGTTAGATAAATAATAGCTGGTTATCGTTACGGAAACTGGCATGGAGACTGGAAACTTGGTAGAGAAACCAGATGAAGAATAAAAAACCGACAAGAGATATACGAGCTTCGAGTATCTACAATGAGCGTCCATACGAGCATCAATAACTTTAAACAAGGAATTTTATGTATTTAATTTCATTTTTCTTGGGGGCAATGTTCTTTTTATTTGCGGGCTATATCTTTTACGGGAAAATGCTCGGCAGAATATATGAATTAAACGATAAAAAACCTACGCCTGCCCATACATTAAAAGATGGTGTTGACCATATGCCCACCAATAGTTTTGTTCTATTCGGACACCATTTTTCATCGATAGCCGGCGCTGGCCCTATTATCGGGCCAATCTCAGGCGCCATGTTCGGGTGGCTTCCTGTCCTATTATGGATAATTATCGGCTCTATATTTTTCGGCGGGGTTCATGATTTTTCATCCTTGATTGCTTCCATCAAAAACAAAGCCCTTTCATTGGGTGAATTGATTAATAAACTAATGGGTAAAAGAGGGAAGCTTTTGTTTTTGATTTTTTCATGGCTGACCCTCGTTTTAGTAATAGCGGTTTTTATGGAGCTGACAAAAAGTACTTTTATTCAAACGCCCGCAATCGCGACTTCATCCGGACTCTATATCATATTGGCCGTAGCAATGGGAATCCTTCTTTACGTTAAAAAAGCCCCTTTGCTTCAGACAACAATAATCAGCCTTATTTTTTTATTTTTCTTTATTTTTCTGGGGCAAAAAATCGCTTTCGCGCAAAGCGCTGTTTTTTGGACATGGGCGCTTGCTGCTTATTGTTTTTTAGCTTCCGTTTTGCCCGTCTGGCTGCTGTTACAACCAAGAGATTATTTGAGCAGTTTCCTATTGTATGCATCCGCTATAGGAGGATTTATAGGAATAATTATCGGGGGCAACAAAATCATATATCCCGCGTATACCGCTTTTAATATAAACGGGCTTTCTTTATACCCAATACTTTTTGTTACCGTCGCCTGCGGCGCGATTTCGGGATTCCATTCGTTGGTCTCCTCGGGAACAACATCCAAACAATTGGATAAAGAATCGGACGCGAAAATAATAGGTTACGGCGGAATGATTGTAGAAGGAATTGTTGCGGTCATTGCTTTGTCAACAGTCATGATCATTTCCAAAGAAAAATACTCAACTCTTATAGCAAATCCTCTGACTATTTATGCAAACGGCATGGGAATATTTCTAAACAAGCTCGGCCTGCCTATAAAATTCGGAGCAGATTTTGCCATATTGGCTCTGTCTGCATTTATTTTAACAACGTTGGATTCCGCCACGAGAATCGGTAGATATACCCTAAGCGAATTATTAGGCGAGCATGTGGCAATATTCAAAAACAAATATTTTTCGACATTAGTTACGATTATGGCAGCATTGTTTTTGGTCCTCGCTAAATCTTACGATTTGCACGGGAATCTGATACCGGCATGGAAAATAATTTGGCCAGTGTTCGGTTCGAGTAATCAACTGCTTGCTTCACTGGCGCTTTTAAGCGGGACTTTGTACCTTATTTCAAAGAAAAAGAGATGCTTTGTTACTCTAATCCCTTTGCTTTTCATGTTGCCGATGACTGTCTTGGCACTGGTATTGTTAGCCGTAGGAAATCTAAAAACACAAGCCCCAAATTATACTGTCGTTGTTTCTTCGTTATTTCTTATAGTTTTGGCTTTACTTTTGGTTATAGAATCCGTCGTTTCGATATATAAAAAAAGAATTGCTTAATAGGAAATTGTTTAGCGTGATAAAAAGGAAATAAGAAATTACAAATATGGATCTACATTCTGTGAATCGATTATCATTATCGGTGATTTTGTGACAGGAGAAATAACTTCTTCTCTTATTGTGCTGCGCAGAACTGTTCTCATCATGATTTTGCCCATTCCTACCGGGTTAGTATTCAAGGTAGCGAACAACTCCCCATTTTTGATGCTTTGAATGGCGTTTTTGTTGCCGTCCAAACCTACAACGAATATTTCATTTATCTTGTCCGCTTCTTTTACGGCATCAACCGCCCCTAAAGCCATTTCATCGCTTAAACAAAAAATAGCGTCTATATCAGGGTGTTTCCTCAATAAATCCTCTGCAACAAGTTTTGCCTTATCTCTGTCCCACTCTGCGGGTGTGGACTCGACAATTTTAATCGCGTGATGTTTTTTAATAGCTCCGACAAAACCCTTTTTTCGGTCAATGGAATCGCTTTCATCGGGTATTCCTTCGATAATAGCCACATTCCCTTTGGTTCTTAAAATTCTGGAAACAAAATCTCCGACCATAGCACCCGCTTCTTTTTGTTCGTAACAAATAAATGAAGCGATATTTCCCTTCGGAGTCATCGTTAATTTATTTACGTTGAAAACGAAAATAGGGATTTTTGTTTTGTTTGCTTTTACGACCACATCTCCGACATTTTGTTTGGAACACAACCCTATAGCATCCACTTTGTCTTTTACGGCTTTGCGCATAAGTTCCAATTGTTCTTCGTAACTCGATTCCGAACTGCTCGACAAAACAATCACGTCAACGCTACCTACTTCTTCGGCAACCTCTCTTACTCCCTTCAATACATTGAAATAGAACGGACTAAGCGTCGGCGGACAAAACGCAAATCTAATCTTGTCTTTTCTGGTAATCAACGAAGGACAAACTCTGTTTCTGCCTTCTTCTTTGGCAAGATATAATGCCTCATCTGCTTTTTTGACAAGGTCTCCGTAGAATATCGCATTTTCGGGATAAGATGAAAGCCCAATGCTAATTGTCAGTTTGACTTTTTCCGTGCCGCCGTCTGCATCGAACACATAATCTTCTACGCCTTTTCTTATCCTTTCTGCCGCGCACAAAGCTTGATGCCTATTAGTATAAGGACAAATGATGGCGATTTCTTCACCCCCATACCTAAAAGGGATGTCGTAGGCTCTTATGGTATCCCTTATTATTTCAGAAATTACATACAGGACCTTATCCCCAACAAGATGCCCGTACTTGTCGTTGAATTTTTTAAAATAGTCTATATCTATCATCAACACTGATAAAGGATACTTGAAACGGCTTGCTTTTGATATCTCTTTTGTCAATGTTTCATAAAAAGCCCTGTGATTATAAAGTTTCGTCAAACTATCTACGTTGGCGGTGTTAAGCAAAACTTCGACTCTATCTTTTAAGTATTCATTCTGGATAGCTAAAATCTCGTTATAAAATAATCTATTCAACTTGGTACTTAATCCAAGGTCAGGATAATCTTTCTTATACAGTAATATAATTCCCAAGTTTTCTTTACCCGCCTTTATAGGGATGACGATGGAAGAAGCCAATTTGTTCTTTTTGACAAACGGCAGTTTTTTGATTTTCTGGTCTTTATTTATATCCACTAAACAAATTTCGTTTTTCTTCAGCAGAATATCCATTACCTTCTTTTCCTGTGTCACATCTTTCTGTTTGTATCCGCCGCAACCGGTTACGAATTCTATTCTGTTGTTTGAATGGTCCCTTGCCCATACCGAGAGTATATCGGCTTGTGAGGATTTCAAAATCTTTTCCAGCGTGGATTTGATAATTTTTTTCTTGAAGAAATTCTCCAACATAAACTCTTGCAAACCGGCATTATCGCGTATTTCGTCCTTTTTCACGCGCGCAGACAAAACTTCAGCGGGATAGTTTTCCTTGGATTTGCCGCCTTTTTTAGACACGGATTTTGTTTTTTTATTTTTCATCGTTATCTCAGGAGTTATATTATCAGAATCCCGCAATAAAAAAAAGTGTATCACATTTTACGGGTAAAAAATAATTTTACACGAGTTTTCGGCCTCTATTGCGAGTTTTAATCCTTTCTGGAAATCTTTCAAAGGGAATCGATGACTGATAATCGATAAAACATCCTTTATTCTGCCGCCGGAAAGCATATCGAATATTTCTTTCTGCTCTATCGGCGTGGAGGAATATGTGCCCAAAATAAGCGTCTCGCGATAAATCATGTTGGGCTCGAAACAAACCTTTGTGTCATCCGGCGTCTGAGCAAAGATGCTTATTTTCCCGCCGACCCTTATCATTTTAATCGCATCTTCGATAGCTTCTTTACTGCCCGCGCTTACGATGATTACGTCAGACTCCCCGCCTGCTTGCTCCGACGTTACGTCGGAGCGGGCAGGTTCAAACCTATCCGTCTTAAATTTTTTTACGTTCAAAACATCCTTAGCGCCTAATTGCCTGGCAAATTCCAGTCGCGAATCTACGATATCTACCAAACGAATGTTCTCGACTCCGATTGTTTTTAGAAGAAGAAAATGCATAATTCCGGAAGGTCCCGCCCCGATTATGGTAACGGTATCTTCCGAATCAATTTGAACTCTCTTTATATTTCTCCATGCACAGGCAAGCGGCTCTATAAGGACCGCTTCTTCGTCGCTTAAAGAATCGGGCAAAGAGATGACATTGTTTTTGATTAATTCCTTCGGGACCCTTACAAACTGCGCAAATCCACCCGGCTCGATATTCGTTTTTTGAAAAAGAGGACATAAGGAAAATGTGCCTTTTTTACAGAATTTGCACGAAAAACACGGAGCGTGATGGCTTACAAAAACCCGTTCTCCGACATCGAAATCAGATACATTTTCGCCTTTTTTCTCTATTACTCCCACAACTTCATGTCCCAAAACAGAACCCGGCTGGACGGATTCCTGCCTTATTTTATAAATATCCGTTCCGCAAAGGCCGCATATCTTGACCCTTACGAGAATATCGTCGTCTTTAATTTCGGGCGTCGGAATATCTTCGTATTTTATATGGTAAGAAGAATAAAAGACTACAGCTTTCATAAATCCATATCCTCGAGTAAATTAAATTCCATCAATTTTTTTGCTTATTATATCCTTTTTTCTGGGATGAACCCCGTTAGAGATTTAAAAACCCTGTATATTTATTTTCACCAAGCATATTTTGCAATGCCGCATAATAATCATTATTTATTATATTAAATCTCTAACGGGGTGAATATCTTCCATTTTTAGTATAACCGTATTCCTATTTTCCCATGTGTCTATCTGCGCTGTATAAGCCAAATCTATAATATCCTGTTTATTCAAAATCCCCAAATAATCTGCCTTGCCAAAGCCAATAACTTCTCTGTGAACCCCGTTGTTTTTCACCCAGAATTTTACATGATTTGAGCCGACTTTTCTCGGCTCGGTCATCACCTCAAGATTTTTTGTTATAAAAACGGGCTCTTCGTTGTCCAACCCGAAAGGAGAAAAAAGTTGAAACTCTTTTACCACCGAATCCGTCAAAACTTCAAGGGATATACATGCATCTGCTGTTAAAGACGAAGCAAACTCTTCCATAGGCAGTTCCTGCGCCAATTTGTTTATATTTTCCCTGAACGGCTCTATATTCTCTCTGGAAATTTCCAGCCCGCATGCGTATTTATGCCCGCCGAACTCCTTAAGCCACTGCCGCGCCATCGCCAAATTTTCGAACAAATTGAAATCGCCCGCACTGCGTCCCGACCCCCTGCCTACTCCGTTATCCAAAGAAATCAAGATAGCGGGCTTTTCGAATTTTTCGGCTAACCGGGCCGAAACTATCCCGACTACGCCCGGATGCCATCCCTCGTTTGCGAGAACTATGATTCTACTGTTAAGCATTTTGGAATCTTTTTGCATCATACTAACAGCTTGCTGGAAAATTTCCTCCTGCAGTTTCTGTCTTTGTTTATTGTCCTTTTCCAACAAAGAAGCGATACTCAACGCTTCTTCCTCTGTATCGCTTAAAAGCATTTTTACGCATTTATCTGCGGTATCCATCCGTCCGCCGGCATTTAGGCGTGGCCCCAAAATAAAGCCGATATCGCGGGTAGTAATACTTTTGCTGTTAATTCTTGCGGTTTTTTTCAACGCGTTTATCCCCTTTTTCCCCGAAGAACCGATTTTACTCAACCCGTGCTTAACCAGTATTCTGTTTTCGCCCGTAAGCGGAACAACATCGCTTACAGTTCCCAGCGCAACTAAATCGAGATGTTCTTCGGCAAAATTAAACCCTTTTGCATACTCTAAAATTTGCACAAATTTAAATACAACTCCCACGCCCGCAAGTTCTTTGAAAGGATAAGAACAAATTTTGGGATTTATAACAGCAAAGGCCGGGGGAATTTTAATTCCTGCTGTATGATGGTCAAGAATTATCGTATCAATGCCTTTCTGTTTTGCTATGGATATTTCTTCGTATCCGTCCATGCCGCAGTCGCAGGTTATTATTAAATTTATGCCGTCATGTTCGGCTTTTTTAATTGCTTCCATATTAAGCCCGTAGCCGTCTCTGACCCTGTGCGGTATATAATAAGAAACATTTGCGCCGAGCTCTCTTAATATCAAAACAAGTAAACATATCGATGTTATTCCGTCTACGTCGTAATCCCCATAAATAAAAATTTTCTCGTTATTTGCAATAGCTTTTAATACTCTGTTTGAAGCCTTTTCGATTCCGTCCAAAAGTTTCGGAGAATATAAGTCAGATAAACTGCCGTTCAGAAAAATTCTTCCCTCTTCCAGTGTTTTTACTCCGCGGTTTATCAAAAGCTGCGCAGTCCAGGGCGAAATCCCCAATGCGCTTGAAATTTTCCCGGCAAGAAAGGGTTCAATTTTTTTTACTTCCCAGCGTTTTGGTTGCATTTTATACTCTTATCAAAGATTGAACAGAAATATGATTGAAATACATAGAAATATCTTGAAATAAATTGTCTTACTGCTATGTATTTCCACTGTATTTCTACGTATATCCATTGTATTTCAACCTAATTTTTATTTTTTATATTTGATATAAAATCTGTCAATATTCCTATTTCTTCCAAAGAAAGCGTTTCCCCGCGTCTTGTCAAATCAATCGGCGAATTTTCATAAAACTCCGCAGGCAAAGATAGCGGCTTAAGCGAATTTTTTAAGTTTTTCCTTCTCATCCGAAACATCGCGTCCGCTATCTTGAAAAACAAATCCTCATCCGAAACTTTTACTTTAGGGGATTCTAGCGGTTTTAACAATACAATAGCCGAATCTACTTTCGGCGGCGGGAAAAACACATTCCTTGAAACCTTATGAATTATTTCGATATTCATATAAAATTGCGCCTTTACGCTTAAAAAAGAATAATCTTCACTATCGAGTTTCGCTACAAGACGCCGGGCAAATTCCCTCTGTAGCATAAGAATAATAGATGAAAATTTTTTCCTAAAAGAAATCAATTTAAAAAGAATCGGCGACGCTATGCTGTAAGGAGGATTAGAAACCACTTTCCAGGAAAGTGATTCTTTCAATATCTCATCAAAGTCAATTTTGAGAACATCGCCGGTTATAATCTTAACATTCGGATATCGGCAGGCAAGTTCTTTTACCAAAGAAACCGCGCCTCTGTCTTTTTCTATCGTCACCACTTCGGCACCTTGAGAAGCCAAAGCAAATGTCAAAGTTCCGATGCCGGAACCTATTTCAAGAACTTTTTCTCCTTTTTTTATTTTTGCCGCTTCAATTATTTTGCTTAAGATATTCTTATCGATTAAAAAATGCTGTCCGAATAATTTTCGCGCGCTTAATCCTCTTTCCGTCAAAAATTTTTTGACTTGACTGGGAGTGGCTAAATCAAAATAGGGTTTGTCTAAATTGGGCATAGGAGTCTACCTCTATAGCGCTTGCTTATATATTCTCGCAATATCGTTTTCTATGACTTCCACGGGATTTGATGTTATTGGTCCCTGGCCGGTTTCAATAGTGCTTTTTACCATATTATTTATGTTTGCGGGGTCAATGCCTAATTCCTGAAGTCCCTTATTCATACCTATTTTCTCTAATAATTCTTTTACCGCCTCCACTGATTTCATCGCTTCGTATTTGTTTGTTCCGAATGTTCTTCTTCCCATCGCGCCCGATGCAAGGCAATATTTCTGTAAGGTTGTATTATCGCCGTGTTCGATATTAAATTGCATAATGTGCGGAGTTAAAGCGGCAAGCGCCGCGCCATGGGAGATGTTCGGATAATAAGCGCTTATCGGATGGGACATTGCGTGCGGCAGGACGACGCGCGAAGTCGTTATTACAAATCCCGCATATGTATCTGCTAAAGCCATCCCGCCCCTACTTCTTAAATTTTCGCCGTTTCTAAAGGCATCCGTCAAGTAATTAAATACAAGTTCAATTCCCTGCAAAGCCATTTCTTCCGTGATCGGATTACCGGCTTTTGAAACCAATCCCTCCAAACAATGTGTCAAAACATCAACACCGCTTTCCGCAGTTAGGGCGGGCGGCATATTTTTTATAATATCCAAATCCACGACTGAAAGTTTTGGGAAGATATGCTCCGAATATATCCCGACTTTATGATTAAGTTCGGGATTGGTTATTACTGAAAACCTTGTTACGTGAGAGCCCGTTCCGGAACTCGATGTTATTGCCACTATTGGAAGTGTTTTTTCGGTTATAGGCTTGGGAGAGCTTTGGGATTGCGAAAAATCCCATATAGATTGCCCAGAACCGAACTTGTTCTGGTTCTGGGTAGAACTATGTCCAGCAACTATTGCGATGGCTTTTGCCGCGTCTATTGCCGAACCCCCGCCTAAGCCTACTATCACGTCGCATTTCTTTTCCAAAGCGACTTTTGCGCCTTCGTTTACTGAATCGCTTGTCGGATTTGGCGTGATTTTATTGAATAAGGTCACTTCCATTCCATCATCTTTAAAATGTCTGGTTATTTTTTGGGTAAAACCCAATTGCTCCATGCTGTTTCTGCCCGTTACCAGCATGGCTTTACTGCCCAGTTTTTTGACTTCATCAGACATTTTAAAAGATACCCCTTTTCCGAAAATAAGATTTACTTTTGGTAGATAAAAGTTGAACTCCATGTCCGTTTCCCTCCTAAAATATATCATTAATATGTTTTTATTTTAGGGCAAATTCGGTATAATAGCAAAACATAAGAACAAGAAAGAGGTTAATATGACTAAACTACATGAATTAAAAAAGGCCGGCCAATCTGCCTGGTATGACAATATTACAAGAGACCTTCTTCTTTCCGGAGGCTTAAAGAAGCTTATAGATAGCGGTATTTTGGGATTGACTTCAAATCCTACTATTTTCCAGAAGGCTTTTGGTTCTTCGCCTTTGTATAAGAACCAACTCGAAGAGTTCAAAGCTAAAAAGGCAAGCACACTCGAGGCTTATGAAAAATTGGTTTTTAAGGATATTCTGGACGCCGCAGATTGTTTTGAAGAGGTTTATAAATCAAGCGGTAAAGTGGATGGTTACGTCAGCATAGAAGTTTCTCCGCACTATGCATATGATACGAGGGAAACAATAGAAGAAGCCGAGAAAACCTTCAAGACCCTTGCTTGTCCCAACATAATGATAAAAGTCCCGGCTACAAAAGAAGGCGTAATCGCAATAAGGGAACTTATTGCATCCGGCATAAACATAAATGCGACACTGATATTTTCGCTGTCTCATTATGAACAAACGGCAAATGCTTACATAGAAGGACTGGAAAAACGCGCCGCACAAGGCCAAGATTTATCTAATATTCACTCAGTTGCAAGCGTGTTTATATCAAGAGTAGATAGCGATATTGATAAGGTTTTAGACGCAAAGGGGAATAAAGTTTTGAGAGGGCTTGCGGCTGTTGCAAACGCAAAGATGATTTACAAAAAATACAAGGAAATTTTCCACTGCGAGAGATTTAAAAAATTGCAGAAGAAAGGCGCTAATATACAAAGGCCTTTGTGGGCTTCCACTTCTTCCAAAGACCCCGCTTATTCGAAAGTTAAATATGTCGAGGAATTGATAGGCCAAAATACCGTAAACACAATGCCTGGCAAAACGATGGAAACGTTCGTCCAATCCGGGAAAGTAAAGAAAGACGCCGTGGAAGAAGATCTTGAAGGCGCAAAGAACATCATTGACAATCTGAAGAAAGAAGGCATATACGTTGATGACGTATGCGAAAAACTTCAAAAAGTGGGAGTGCAGAAATTTATAGAATCGTTTGACTCGCTGCTGGATTCTATCTCTAAAAGTATTTTATAGAGAAGTCTTTGAACTGGCCCGTATAATCTTCCCACTTGACTTCAACGTCTTTTACCGCTGCTCCGTCAGGACCGTGGTGTGACCATTCTATAACTTTTTCGACGTTTTCTTTTTCACCTTCCAATACCGCTTCGACATTGCCGTCAGTTGTGTTTTTTGCCCAGCCTTTAACATCGAATGAAGTAGCTATCTGCTCCATCGTATAGCGAAAAAACACTCCCTGCACTCTGCCCGAAATAATTATATGCGCTCTTGCTTCTGCCATTTTAAAATCCCGATTAAAGTATAAAAGATTTTGAGATGTAATACAAAATAGGATACAATGGACATGAAAAAAGAAGAGAGTAGCAAGTAGAGAGATTAAAGCAATTTTTTCTTTCTACTCTCTTCTTTCTACTTGTTACTTTCGAACAAAGTGAGGGGGAATATGCTACCTGATACGAAAGGCCGTTGGGGTAAATTCGGGGGTAAATTTGTTCCTGAAACCCTTATGGTCGCCTTGGAAGAATTATCTTCGGCATATAAAGAAGCCAAAAAAGATAAGAAATTCAACGAAGAAGTCGATTATTATCTAAGACAATATGTCGGAAGGCCCACCCCGCTTTATTATGCGGCCAGATTCAGTAAGAAAGTAGGGGTGAAGGTTTATTTAAAAAGAGAAGACCTTCTGCATACCGGCGCGCACAAAATAAATAACACTATAGGGCAGGCCCTCTTGGCGAAAAGAATGGGCAAGAAGAGAATTATAGCCGAAACCGGCGCAGGCCAGCACGGCGTAGCCACCGCAACGGTAGCCGCGCTTTTAGGAATGCCTTGTGATGTGTACATGGGCGAAGAGGATATAGAAAGACAGAAACTGAATGTGTTTAAAATGCGGCTTCTGGGAACACGAGTCGTTCCCGTTAAGACGGGAAGTAAGACTTTAAAAGATGCAATTAATGAGGCATTGAGGGATTGGGTGACAAACGTAAATACTACCTATTATCTTTTGGGTTCTGTAGTCGGCCCTTATCCGTATCCCATTATTGTCCGTGATTTCCAATTTGTTATAGGCGAAGAAACAAAAAAACAAATCCGTAAATTAGAAGGTAGACTGCCTGACTACATTGTAGCCTGTGTCGGCGGCGGCAGTAATTCAATTGGCATATTCTATCCTTTTTTAAAAGATAAAAAAGTCAAACTTATAGGAGTAGAAGCCGGCGGACTGGGGCTTGCATCGGGTAAACACGGAGCTTCTCTATGCAAAGGAACAGAAGGAGTTTTGCACGGCGCCAGAACCTATATATTGCAGGATAATAACGGACAGATTGCTACGACACACTCCGTAGCGCCCGGGCTTGATTATTCCGGCGTAGGTCCGGAACACGCCTACTTGAAACAAACGAGGCGTGCATCCTACTTTACGGTCAAAGATAAAGATGCTCTTGATGCTTTTTTTATGTTGTCACGCATGGAGGGCATACTTCCGGCATTGGAATCATCTCATGCTTTGGCCTGGGTAAAGAATTTCTCGCATAATTTTAAAAAAAATGATGTTGTTGTCATTAATCTTTCAGGACGCGGCGACAAGGACGTGGATATTGTTAAAGAATATATAAAAAGGAAATAACACTATTTGATTACGGACCTGCCTACCAAAGATTTGGCAGGCAGGGATTTTTAAATGATTTCAGATTTCCGAGCGTAAGCGAGGTAGTATGAACAGAATAGAAAATAAATGGAGCCAGTTAAGAAGAAAGGGCTTGAAGGCGTTTATTGCATTTGTTACAGCCGGCGATCCCTCTTTTGAGGACACTTATAAACTTGTTTTGGAAATGGAAAAACAGGGCGCGGATATTATTGAATTAGGAGTACCTTTTTCAGACCCGATAGCGGATGGCCCTGTTATCCAAGCTTCTTCTCAAAGAGCGCTCAAAAATGGAGCAAATCTAAACAAAATTTTCGGCTTGGTTAAAAAGTTGAGGCAAAAAACCGAGATACCGCTTGTTTTTCTGACATACTACAATCCTGTCTTCCATTACGGCATTAAAAAATTTGCTGATGATTGTATTGAATCGGGCATCGACGGCGTAATAATAGCCGACCTTCCTCCAGAAGAAGCAAAGGAGATAAAAACGATTTCTTCAAATAAGAGTCTTGATACTATTTTTTTGGCCGCGCCGACTTCATCAGCCGAAAGGCTGCATAAAGTCGCAGAAGCATCTACAGGATTTATTTATTGCGTTTCGGTTGCAGGTGTTACAGGAGTAAGGAACTCGCTGGCTATGAGCTTAAAGAAAAGAGTTGAAGATATAAAGAAGATGACGAATAAACCCGTAGCAGTAGGTTTTGGTATCTCTAACGCAAAAACTGCAAAATGGGTCGCTTCTTTTGCCGACGGCGTAATCATCGGAAGCGCAATAGTAAAAATCGTACAGGATAACCTCGCGGACAAAAATCTTGTGAAAAAGGTCGGGAATTTTACTGGAAATTTAGCTTCGTCTATTCACGGAATATAAATCTGTGTATGATAAAAAACATGCCTGCCCGCCAGCAAGCGGGACGTATAGTTTATCTTATTACTGACTTAGATATCGGTGGCGCCGAAAATTCCCTATATCAACTTGTCACTCATCTTGACCGTAAGAAATTTTCTCCCATGGTCTATTCACTAAGCCGAGAAGGCAAAATTGCGCAAAAATTAAGAGACAAAGGGATAGAAGTAATTTGCCTCGGTGCTAAAAACAAATTTGATATTAGAGTTTTCTTTAAACTGATAAAACTTCTCAAGAAGCAAAAACCTAATATTCTCCATACATACCTTTTCCACGCTAATTTCATAGGAAGAATAGCGGGCAGGATTGCGGGTGTACCTATCATTATTTCATCGGTAAGAGTTGCAGAAAAAGAGAAAAAATATCATTTATATCTGGATATGATTACGCAGTGGATGGTAAATAAGGAAATTTGCGTATCCAAGGAAGTGGAAAAATTTATGGTAAAAAAAGCAAAAATTTCCCCTTATAAGCTCGTAACTATTTATAATGGAATAAATCCTTTAGATTTTGATTTATTCAATGATGAGCAAAAGGACAAAAAACGAAAAGAATTATCTGTTTCGCAATTTGAGCCAATCATAGGAACTATTGCCAGACTTTCCAAACAAAAGGGAGTTAAATATCTTCTAAAAGCCTTTCGACTTGTTCTAAATGATTTCCCTAAAAGCTGTCTTTTAGTTGTTGGTTCTGGTCCAGAAGAAAAAAAGCTCAGAGAATTAGCTTTGAGATTAAATATCGCTAACTCTGTTAAATTTTGGGGATTCAGAGAAGATGCAACAGGAATTATTAACATAATGGATGTTTTTGTATTGCCTTCTCTTTGGGAGGGCATGCCCAACGCAGTTCTGGAAGCATATGTTTTGGGTAAACCTGTAATTGCTTCCAAAGTAGATGGAGTTAAAGAAATAATTAAAGATGGGAAAACAGGTTTTTTAGTTTCTACCCGTGACAAGAAGAGCTTATCTAATTCCATAAAATCGCTTTTAAAAAATCGGCAATTACAAAAAGAATTTGGGCGCAAAGGGAAAGAATTTGTAATTCAAAATTTCCCTTTGGACAGGATGGTACAAGATACCGAAAACCTCTACAGCGAATTAATCAACCAAAAACTGCAATAATCCTCTATTTAGCAATATAAAATAAGCCCTTGACCCCGTAAAATTCATAATAACACACTAAAGCAGTCCTACAAACCACGAATAGTAGTTACCTTCTTGGGCTATTTAATTGCGTTTTGTTATGAATTCACGGGGTTGACAATTGGTTTTTATTCGTTTAAAATATTTTAAACGAAATGAAAGTATAGGGGAAAATGGATGAGAAAACCCAGGAAATAATTGATGAGTTTGTTGAAATGATGGGACATTTAGGTTCGAGCATTGGTCTTTCCAAGGTGGCATGTCAATTATATGCCCTATTGTTCATAAAAGGGAAACCATTGTCTTTGGATGAAATGATGGATTACTTAAAAATGAGCAAGGGGAATATAAGTATAAATATCAGAGCCCTGGAGGGCTGGGGCGCTGTAAAGAAAATATGGAGGAAGGGTTCCCGCAAAGATTTTTATCAGTGCGAGGAAGATATCCCTAAGATAGCCGTTACGAGATTAAGAGAAGGGTCGAATAAAAGATTGACCCTCATAAAATCATTTATAGAAAAAGCAAAACAGGGGTCGGATATCAAACAGATTAAAAAGTTAGAGAAATTCGTATCTCAGGCAGAAATGATTTCAGGATTTTTAAAAGAGGAAAATATAAAACTGATTTTTCCTGATAATAAAAAAGTATAAGGTATTATCATTATGAAAATATTTTTTATTGGTGATGCTGGAAGTGTCCATGTACAAAGATGGGTTAAATATTTTGCTGACAAGGGACATAAAGTATATTTATTTTCTTTTGAAACTTTGCGAGGCAGCAGTCCTCTTTCAGATAATATAGTATTACACTATCTTATAAAAATAAAACTAAATATCAAACTGATTTCGTCGCTAATAAATTTATTACTAAATATAAAATTAATTAAGGATCATATAAAGAAAACGAAGCCGGATGTAATTCATGCACATTTTATTTCTATGTATGGCTGGTTAGGTGCTTTAGTTAGATACTTCCCTCTTGTAGTTACTGCCTGGGGCTCGGATGTTTTGGTACACCCCCAACAGTCAAAAAAAATACGATTACTTACTAGCTATGCATTAAAAACAGCTAGTTTAGTTACTACAGATGCAGAACACATGAAAAAACCCTTAATAGAATTGGGTACAGATCCCAAAAAAATTGAAATTGTGGGATTTGGCACAGATATCGATAAATTCAATCCAAACAAAAGAAATAATGTTATAAGAGAAGGATTAAGAATCTCCAATTGTCCTACAATAATAAGCTTAAGGTCATTAAACCCTATATATGATATTGAAACCTTAATCCTTTCTGCGTCCAGAGTACTTAAAGAATATCCATCTGCAAAATTCTTAATTGCAGGAAAAGGTTCAGAAGAAGTAAAATTAAAAATATTGGCAAAATCATTAAAGATATCAGATAGCGTGAGGTTTTTAGGACAAATTCCTCAGGAAAATCTTCCGCAGTATATTTCTTCTGCAGATATTTACGTATCTACTTCTCTTTCTGATGCAGGTATTGCGTCTAGCACCGCAGAAGCTATGGCATGCGGGCTTCCTGTCATAATAACTGACTTCGGAGATAATAGAAAATGGGTAAAAAATGGAATAAATGGATTTATTATTCCTTTAAAATCTCCTGATATATTGGCAGAAAAGATTATTTATCTTATGAAAAATAAAAATGACAGGGAAAAATTCGGGAAAGCTAATAGAAAAGTAATTGAAGAAAGAAATAACTGGGAAAAAGAAATGGGAAAAATGGATAAATTATATAAGAAATTAGTTAAAAAATATACATAAATGAAAGAGCAAATAAAATATTATTTCCCCTCGCTGTGGGGTATTGGGAGAAAAGTTTATCGGAAGTTTTATTATATTTGGTTGAGGCATATAAGACCCTTGTTGGGTACAAAATTGGAAGAGAAATATTGGATTAAAAAACCTCCGTCTAACGGGATAGAAGTCTGGAATACACAGGACCATCCTCATAGAAGTTTTTTGATAGAACAGATATCCACTCTATCACCTATTCGTAATATTTTTGAAGTAGGATGTAATAGTGGGCCAAACCTATATTTATTGGCTAAAAAGTTCCCAGACGTAGAATTAAGAGGGATTGATATCAATTTGCAAGCAGTAGAATATGGGAATGCTCAGTTTAAGAAAAAAGGAATTTCAAATGTAAAGCTATTTGTTGGGAAGGCTGACAAACTGGCCCCATTTAAAGATAATTCTTTTGATATTGTATTTACAGATGCTGTTTTAATGTATATTGCGCAAGACAAAATCAAAAAAGTTTTGAGAGAATTAATTCGTATTAATCGCAAAGCATTAGTCTTGATGGAATGGCATTGTTTTGAATCTAAACCTCCACCTCTCAATTGTTATACTACCCATTGGGTAAGAAACTATACGGCATTATTAAAAAATTTATTTCCAGATATTGAGGTTCGCTTTATTAAAATGCCGGAAGAATTATGGCCGGATAAGAATTGGCAAAGATTTGGAGGCATTGTTATAGCAGAAAAATGATTAGAAATGCCCTTAAACAGTTTTTTACCTATGGTGTTGGAAGCGTTGCTCAAACTGCTTTAAACTTTGTTCTTCTACCGATACTTTTACGTTTCTTTGAGCCCGGGGAATATGGTATTATTTCCCTTCTCTTGGTCACGGTTTCCTTACTAACCACTTTATTCAATGTGGGCATAGTAAGTGGATTGCATCGTTTGTATTTTGAGGCGGGCGTACAAGATAAAAAAAAGCTTATTGGTACTACTTTGCTGTGGTATTTTTTTGGAGCTATCCTTGTAGGAATAATATTGTTCAGTCAATCTTCTCGGTTTTCCCAAATACTTTTCCACTCAAAAATATATTCATATCCGGTTAAGACTCTCGGTGTTTTTTTCTTTTTCTCAATGTTGCGAACTATTCCATTTGAAGTTTTCCGTCTGGAAAAGAAAGCTAATTTTTACGTCGGTTTCTCCTTGTTTAGCTTTGTTATTGATTTTGCCATAAAGCTCTATTTTATAGCATTTTTGAGAAGGGGAATTGGGGGCTACTTTGAAGCGGGGATCATTGCTTATATGATTGTTTTATGCTCCATCTTACCATTTGCTTTAGAATATATGAGTTTTTGCCTTAATGCTTCATATCTAAAACAACTTCTTAGGCTTGGCTTTCCCTTTATATTCAGTGGCATTTCTATGTGGATATTGACTATGTCAGATAGATTTATTCTGAATTATTTTTGTGGAGAGACGGAAGTTGGTATTTACTCCTTATCTTACGCTTTTGCCAATTTATTTAATGTCTTTTTATTTAGTCCTAGCGCTCTTTTCTTTTCTCCCTTCTTTTTCTCTTATGCTGCTGAAAGATCAATTGAGAATACAAAGAGGCTTCTTAGTAAATCGCTAATATACTTCTTTTTGTCTGGGTGTGTTTTATTTCTAATCATAAGCTTAGGCAGCGGTGATATGTTACGGATATTTACCTCACTGTTTAGTGCCAAGCAACAATACTGGCAGTCCGCAAAGATTGTGCCATTACTAATTTTGGGGCCGTTCTTTTACTTATTATCTCGTCAGGCTGGATATGCACTGCTTATGGCTAAAAAGCCGGAGTTTATTGCAGCAGTAGCAATTATTGCTGCAGTGGTTAACGTAGAGCTTAACTTCATTTTTATTCCAAGGTTTGGAATACTTGGAGCTGCAATAGCCACGGCTATCGCTTATGCTCTATTTGTAGGGCTTTGTTATTGGTGGGCACAAAAAATTTGGCCGGTAAATCATAATTGGAAAAAGCTATCTAAAGGGTCGCTTTTCCTGGGGATAGCTTTTATAATTGGCTGGCAGATAACGATTGTTAATCCTTGGCTTTCTTTATTTGTTAGGGTATTAGCAAGTGTGATTATATTTGTACTTTGTGTCTGGTTTATAAGTGACATTTTGACTAAAAATGAGCGAAATAAGATATTAATTTATCTTACAGAAGAAAAGAGAAAATTCGTTATGAGACTATCAAGAAAGTCTTGACAGAAAGTTGAGGTTGAATAAATCCGCCTCTATAGATAAATTTGGTTCAAATGGAGTGGGGAAAGAGGAATGATAAGTAAATCTTTCTATAATTACCATAATTCCGGAGAAGCATTGGAAGCTTTTCTTAAAGCACACGATAATTTAGAAGATCGTATGAGAGGAAAGTCTCTCAAGATATTTTTGATAAAAAGCTTGCCTACGATTAAAGGCAAAGAGGTTCTTGATGTGGGAGCCGGGGGAGGGATCTGGACTAGATTTTGGCTAAACGAAGGAGCAAAGCTGACGGTTGTAGATATGCATGGCCCTATTTTGTTGGGAAATAAAAGTAAGAATCCAGATGCTGAATTTGTGGAATCTGATGCTACAACAGTAAAACTGGGAAGGAAATTTGATATCATTTTTGCCAAAGACCTTATTGAACATATAAAAGATGACAGTGCTTTTCTGAAAAATATGGCTGCTCATTTAAAAGAAGACGGTTACTTATTTCTGGAAACCCAGAATTCACTTTCCCTTAATTACTTTTTTGATGGAGGATACAATTTTTTATCTGGTAATAAAGGCTGGTGCGGTTATGATCCAACTCACCTTAGGTTTTATAACTTTAAGAATCTCACTGAAAAATTAAGGCAAGCGGGATTTAAGCCTATTAGGTGGTGGGGTGCGTATCACTTCCCTTATCGATTTTTGAGTCGATTAGTTTTAAAAAGACTGATAGAGTGGGAGGGATTTCATTTAGTAGAATTGCTTCATCTAGGTGACAAATTGCCTTTTAAGTATACTGGTTGGGCAATTGGAGTCATAGCTAAGAAGAAAGGGTGAAATACATGAAAAAAGTTTTGTTTATATATTATCACTTTCCTCCAATGATGGGAGACTGGAGAGGTTTAGGATTTGCTAAGTTTCTTCCTGAATTTGGTTGGCAACCAATTGTTATTTCTGCTGACGAAAACGTAAATTATAAAAAAGATTATAGCTTGCTTAGAGAAGTCCCGGATGAAATTGAGGTTCACCGAGTTGGACACCGGGAAACATCGAAAGAGTGGATATATGTTCGCAAAAAGTTGAGATTAAATTATGTTTTCCCTGATGAATATAAAAGTTGGTATCTTCCAGTTCTTAAAGAGGCAAGAAGGATTTTGCGAAAAGAAAAGATTGAGCTTATATTTACCTCCTCTTCACCTTTCACCACTGCTTTCATTGGTATGAAACTCAAGAAGGAATTCAATATTCCGTGGATTGCCGAGTTTAGAGATACTTGGTCAGGAAACGATTTTCTTAATCTTGGTTACGGCAGAACATTACTAAAGCCTTTGAGGAAGTTCTTAAATTTTAGGATTAAGAGAGGGGAAAATAGTATTTTGAAAGCAGCCGACAGAACCATCGTTTTGTCTTGGCATCACAAGCAGCAATTGTGTGAGTTGTATGGAGTGAAAGATGAGAAGATAAGGGTTGTTACCAATGGCTACAATAAGTCTGATTTCATAGAGTTAAGGCCTCGAATTCTTTATCCAAGTAAATTAACCATCGTTTTCATCGGTAGTAGCTATCCGGGGTATCAAGAAGTCGCTCTAAAATTCGCAAAGACAGTAAATGAAATAGATAAGGATGCTGAGGTCATGTTTATTGGAAGAGGTGCAGCCGCAATACAGGATATAAATATACCCAACTTGACCTGTATACTTCATTTGCAAAAGAAAAAGGCTTTGGCCTTAGCTTCAGGAAGTGACTTTTTCTTTCTTATTACGCTTCCTTCGGCAAAATGGCACTTACCAATAAAATTATATGATTATCTTCGCCTTGGAAAACCAATTCTTGCTCTTGTCCCTGAAGATGGCGACGCTGCAAAGATAATAAAAGAAGCTAAAGCAGGATTTATCATTTCTTACGAGCACGATAAGATGAAAGAACAATTAAAAAATATATTTGATAAGTGGAAGAAAGCGGAGTTTAAGGATTTTCAGCCTGATTGGAAATATATAACGCAGTTTGAACGAATAGAATTAACAAAAAAATTAGTTAGTATCTTTGATGAAGTTGCTGATAGAAACTCTTCAAGGTAAATTTATGGTTATAACAAGAAATTTATAGAAAATCCCAATATTTTATGAAAATATTATATCTTGCTTTTATTGATTTGGCTGAAGAAAGTGCCGATACAGTTCATCCTTTTGAGATATGTGAAAACTTGGCAAAATTTGGGCATGAGATAGTTATGTTTACGCCGAGCTATAAGACGAGAAATTTACCGAATATAAGAGTGATAAGGACAGGCATGTTTAAGATTCCCTTGTTAAAGGGCTTATTTCATCATCTTGTGCTTTTGCCATTGCTGTTTGTTTTCTGCCTAAAAGAGAAAGCTGATTTAATCTATTCGCGGTATCATCCTCTTGAAATATTGGCAACCTATCCCGTAAAAAAACTTTTTAAAATTAAATATATTCTAGAAGTGAATGGCGCCATGAAAGAGGAGTTGAAAATTAGACATGAACCTAAATGGAAGATAAAAATATATTCAATACTTGAGAGAAAATTATTTGAGTTAGCCGATAAGATTGTAACTGTTACTGAAAATTTGCGCGATTACCTTGTAAAAGAATATAGTTTATCTACTGTTAAGATAAAGGTTATCCCAAATGGCACAAATGTTGAAATATTCCATCCTATGGATAAAAAAATATGCAGAGAAAGATTGGGCATCTCCTTACAATCCATTGTACTTTGCTTCGTGGGCTCTTTGAGGCCGTGGCATGGAGTGGAAAACACAATAAAAATAATGCCTGCATTAATTAAACGTATCCACGATATAAAACTCTTTATTGTTGGGGATGGGCCATTAATAAATATTCTTAAACAACAAGTAAAGAGTCTTTACTTAAATGAAAGAGTAATCTTTACTGGTAAAGTTGAAAGAAGAAAAGTACCCCTTTATATCAATAGCGCTGATATCTGCCTTGCTCCGTTTAATATAGAACGGAATATAGTAACAGGGTTATCTCCAATAAAAATATTTGATTATATGGCGTGTGGGAAACCTATAATCACAACAGATGTTGGGGGATTGAAAGAATTTGCGGAAAAGTACAATATTGGACTTGTGGTTTCTCCAGGTAATGTGGAAAAATTAATTGAAGCCGTATTGGTATTGATTAATAATAAAAAATTGCAGAAAGAATTAGGTAAGAATGGCAGAGAGTCTGCAAAAGAAAATTTTTCTTGGAGTAAAGTTGCTAAGAAAGTAGAAAAAGTTTGCCTTTCGTAATAAACAATTTTTAAAAAATGTGCGGAATATGCGGATTTTTAAATAAAAAAACTCTTTCTCCGGAAGTTTTGGAGAAAATGAATAATGTTTTGTCTCATCGAGGCCCGGATGACAAAGGAATTTATATTAATCAACTTCCATATGGTTCTGAGACAATTCAAGTCGGGTTGGGAAACAGAAGACTTTCAGTTATTGACCTTACAGAGCACGGACATCAGCCGATGTGCAATGAAACAAAAGATATTTGGCTCGTTTTTAACGGGGAGATTTATAATTTCCGGGAATTAAGAAAGGAATTGCAAGAAAGAGGGCATAAGTTTAAAAGTAAATCCGACACCGAGGTAATTTTGCGTTCGTACGAGCAATGGGGAGAAGAATGTCTACAGAAATTTAACGGGATGTTCGCTTTTGCTATTTGGGATGAAAAGAAAAAACAAATTTTTATAGCAAGAGATAGAGTCGGGATTAAACCACTATATTACTATTTCAAGGACGGAAATTTTGCTTTTGCTTCGGAATTGAAATCGATATTGCAGTATCCTTTTTTTAAGAAAGAATTAAACAAAAAGAGTTTGTATTATTATCTTCTTTTCCAATATGTCCCAACCCCCTACTCTATATTTGAGAATACATGGAAGCTTCCTCCGGGCCACTATTTAATTTTAAAAGAAAATAAAAATATCAAAATAAAAAAATATTGGGATATTTTGCAAGAAAAAAAACCGATTAAAAAAAACAGTGTCCAAGAATACATGGAAGAATTCGAAGATTTACTTAGAATCTCTATTAAATACCGGCTCATAAGCGATGTGCCTGTAGGCGCATTTTTATCAGGAGGAACCGATTCCAGTTTAGTTGTCGCTTTAATGAGTAAATTGACAGACAAAGTTGAAACATTCACCATAGGATTTGAAAAAAAAAGATATAATGAAGCACCTTTTGCAAAAAAAGTTGCCCAATATTTAAAGACTAAACATCATGAATTATATTTTAAAGAAGAAGATATGATTTCACTTATTCCGAAACTTTTCCAATATTACGATGAGCCGTTTGCTGATTCTTCTTCTTTACCTACATATTTGGTTTCTAAACTTGCCAAACAAAACGGGATTAAAGTTGTTCTTTCCGGTGATGG
>Ga0272441_10002119_pt1 | contig 40997 bp, 49 predicted proteins | sample SSMProp6N_FD_193582 | JGI IMG/M metagenome (GOLD analysis project Ga0272441, IMG submission 193582) | Marine sediment archaeal communities from Little Sippewissett salt marsh, Falmouth, MA, United States - SSM-Prop-6N | ecosystem: Environmental > Aquatic > Marine > Wetlands > Sediment ...
AAAAGGAAAATAACACCCTTATAGATAAAAGAAAATCTATTTTAAAAAAAGCAATCAATTCTCTAAATCCAATTATAAAAAATAAAGAGAATTTATATATCTTCAATAAAAATCTTTATGGATTTTTTATCACACATGAATTATTGGTTATCCACTCCAACAACCTTATTATTAAGAAGAGCGCAATCAAAGATCTAGGAGGATTTAATGAGGATATAAGGATTTCTGAAGATACAGAATTATCTTTAAGAATTTATCTTAATCTAAGGATAGGATGGATTGATGATTTCCATGCTATTTGGAATAAACAACAAGAAGACAGTATTTTTTCTTTTAAAAATAAATTAGATTTAGAAAAACTAGAATTCTCAAATCTTAATTATATAAAATGCAGAAAACATATGAAAAAAATCATTAAAAGCTCAGATAAATTCAAAATAAAAAAACCATATTTAGATAGCCTGGATCAAAGAATAAAACAGCATTATAAGCAATTATCTGATTCTTTTCTTAAAAAAGCAAAAATAAATTTTAATAGAAAAAATCCCAAAGCAATAAAATACTATTTAGGATTTTTTAAATATTTAATAAAAAATAAAATAAATTAATTTTGAAATTATGCACTAGGACAACAAGCCATACAAAGATGTTTGCCTATTCCTAAAAGAATAACTGATACTAAATAATATCCCAATGCAACCCAGTTCCATGCTATTGTTGAAGCCCATTGAACACTTACCCCCCAGATTAGGAAATATAATCCAATAGCCATTAAAATGCCTGCAATAAGTCCTTGAAGGATATTGTAGTTAGATCCTGATGCAATTATAACTGCCATGTTTTTTTACCTCCTTTTTGATATTTTTTTATTTTTAGTCTGATTCATCTATGAAGATATAAATATCCCCTCTTTTACCATGAATCCGAATATTGCTTCCATGTGGTAATGCATATCTTCTTTTTCCTGAAAAAGTAGTTAGACAAGAATCTCCATCTCTATTTTCATCTATATATCCTATTTTTAGATTAGGTCCAGGTTTTTCATCAACCCTTCCTCCAAGATTTGCAGTAATAACTTTTCCATATAATCTTTCTAATTCTCTAGGGCTTATTGTTGGAGCATAAACATCTCCTAAACTTGGAACTTTTCTTTTCTTAAACACCTTTTTCATAGCAGGCTTTTTCTTCTTTTTTGCCATATTAACTATAAACCAATAACCTTTAAATATCTTCCTTATTACATAAGAATATGCGTGGGTAGTATAGTGGTTAGTACGTCTGCTTGCCAAGTAGGCAACCCGGGTTCGAATCCCGGCCCGCGCATCTTAATAAAAGAGTTCTGATAAGAATAACTAAGATAGAGAATGGCAAAAAAATTAACAATAAAACAAATGCGAAAAGTTCTAAGAGATGCTGAAAAACATCCAAAAATTATGAGAACTTGGGATTTTATTGAATCTAGATTAAGAAGAGTAGATTTAAGTGATGGAATTCTTGAAATGGGTCCAAACTGTAATCTTGCTTGTCCTCATTGTGCAACAGAGTGTTCTCCAATAAAAAAAGGCTTTCCTTCTCCTGAAACAACATATAATCTTTTTAGACAAGCTAATAAAGCAGATATAGAACATATAAGTTTATCAGATGGAGAACCAATGAGGCCAGAAAACAGAGAAAGTGTAGGAATAGCATCTAGATTCTCACATCAATCTCCTTGCTGTATTATGACTAATGGAGTCTTTGCTTCAACTCTTGAATCAGCAGAAGAGTGGTTTGAGTTTTTAAAACAAAATAATTTTGATTTTAGATCTGGAAGAAGTATTTTAACTATAAGTTTTGGCAAGACTTATTCTGTCCCTGTACAAAATTATCAAAATATAAATCAAGCAATAGCAAATATTCTTCCAAAAGAAGATCCAGGAGTATTTCTTAATTATAAATTAATAAATCTTGGAGATGGTTTAGATAATGTTAATAGAGCTAATGCTGTTTTAAGAACAATATATTCTGCATTTGGAAAACCTAGAAGACATGAATATCTAGTTTATAATAAAAATCATTTCAGAGTAAGAGCTTATCCAGGAAAAGGCAAATCAATTAAAATGTATTTTGGATCATGCGATCCAATTGGAAGGGCAAGAAATCTAGATCTTTTTAATGGTCATTTTAAAAAAAGAGAATTTACATCTAATGACTTATTTATAAGTACAAGTTCTGGAAAAATATTTATTGTATTTAATAACGGAGATATTGATATTTGTAATTCATCTGCACAATTTTCAAGAGAAAACTCTTATGGTAATGTTAATCATGAATCTTTGATAGAAATATTAAATAGGATTAGAAGAGATAAAGTTTTTCAAGCATACAAGCTTGCTGGAACACCTTTTGTTTATTATCTTGCCCAGCAAGTTGATCCAGAATTTAGGGTTACAGGAAAAGTAAGACAAGATGTTACTTCTTCTGTTTTAGGTTCATCAAAAAAAAGAGGGCAAATAAGAGAATATCTTAAACAAGAGGGACTTATTGAAACTTATATGAGATTTGCACATTTTCTAGATTTAAGAAAAAGACCAAAATCTTAATACTTATTTTTAATCATATATAAACTTAAAAATAAAATTTCTTACCATTTCTTATGTACAGACTTTTAAAAAGAGAATTAGCAAAAAGAAACAAACCAATAAACCTTTGCATAATCGGAATAGGGTGGATTGGCTCAGGATTAGTAAGAGAACTATCCAAATATAAAAAAATAATTCCAAAAGTCTTAGTAAACAAAACTATCAAAAAAGCAATAATTGCTTATTCAGATATAGGAATTTCAGAAAATCAAATAATAATCATAAATAATAAAGAACAATTAAAAAAAGCACAAAAAACAAATAAATATATTATCTTCTCAGATATAAATCTAATAAAATACCTAAAAAATATAGATCTTGTTTATGAAGCAACAGGAGATGTCTTAGCAGGAGCAATCTCGTGTTTAAATTCTATAAAAGCAGGGATTAGATTTATGACTATTAATTATGAAATGGATTCTACAATAGGCTTAATACTCTCTAAGATAGCAAGAAAGAACAAGGTTCTTTATTCTGGTGCAGACGGAGATCAGCCAGGAGTATTATCAAGAATGATCCATGAAGCAACATGTTTAGGATTTAATCCTAAAATAGCAGGCAATTGTAAGGGATTCATAGATAAATATCAAAATCCAAAAGGAGTCAAACCTTTTGTTTCAAAAAGACAAGATGTAAATAAGATATGCTCTTTTGCAGACGGAACAAAACAATCTGCAGAATTAGTTTCTGTAGCAAATGCATTTGGATTTTCAATATCAAAAAGAGGAATGAATGGCCCAAAAACAACTAAACAATCTTTAATTAAAGATTTCAACAAAATAATAGATATTGATTCTTTAGAAAAACCCCTTGTTGAATATGTAATGGGGATTAATGGAGTAGATCAAGGAGCAGGTGTTTTTTTAATAGTTAACAAAAACGGATTATATGTCAAAGAAGAATTAGAATTTCTAAAAAAAGGCCCTGGTCCTTATTATTTATTTTTTAGAGCTCATCACCTATGTCATATAGAGGCAATATCTGGAATATTACAATCTGTTCTATTCAACAGCCCAACAATCATTCCAAGAACAAGAGCCTGCGATGTTATTACTATGGCTAAAAGAGACCTTAAAAAAGGACAAAGATTAGATGGATATGGGGGTTTTGATTGTTATGGAGAAATAGAAAAAGCAGAAATAGTTTCTGAAAATAACTTTCTTCCTTTTGGTTTAGCATCTTATGCAACAACAAAAGTTCCTATAAAAAAAGATACAATAATAACTTATGATATGGTCGAATTAGAAAACAATATTGTTATAAGATTAAGAAAACAACAAGATAAGATTCCTTTTTCTACCTAGATCTTATTCTCTTAATAAACTCATGAAAATTAATTCTTCTCTCTCCATAACCTAATGCCTCTCCTGCTCTTCTTCTTTTATCTTCATCAGGATCAGTATCATAAATCTCCCTTAATCTTCTTCTTCCATTAGTTCTAGCTGCCCCATTAGAAGGTCTAGAGTTTGCTGAAGAAACACTAGCTTGAAACATTGCATTACCATAAACTCCATCTCCTGTAGGTCTAAGAATATATCCAGATCCAGCATTATTTATTGTTGTTGTCATAAAAACTCAGATATATTTTTATTTATAAACTTTACTATATTGCTCTTTTTGTTACTTTTCTTAATGCTCTTTTTATTAATGCTCTGGGTCCTGTTCCATAAGTTTCTCTATAATATTCTCTTAAAACTTCTCTTGCTCTTTTCTTCACTTGACGAGTATGGCCATTTCTAGATAAGTTAGCTAAAATATCAAGGCAACAGCTTTTAAATCCTGGATTTTGCGATTCTAATCCATACTCAATAGCAGTATCAATAACAGAAAACTGTCTTTGATCACTTACCTCATATAAATTTGAGCCTATCATAAAAATCTTTTAATATTTTTGATTTATAAATCTTTTTATTAGAGAAATTCAAAATATTTTTTAAAGAATATATCTTGTTTAACACTTAATTTTATAAGACTTTATACACATCCTATAAAATGGCAAAAAAATTACTTATTTTTTCTTCTAATTATAATTATATTAAATATGCTAAAGTAGCTATCTATGCTGCATTAACTACTGGAAAATGGGATGGAGATATTATTTTATTTTATCTTAAAGATAAGGAAATGAATCCTTATGATCTAAATTGGTTTAAATATCTTAATATAGAAATTAAAGAGTTTGATCTTAAAAAAAGGAATAATGTAGGAGAAGAAGCAAAAAAACTGATATATAACTTATTTAAGTCTGATTATAAAAAATGGGATTATGTTGTCCATCTGGATATAGATGTCATAATCAATAAAAGTTTGAAAAATATCTTTAATAACTGTCAAACAATTATGATGGTTAAAGATTCAGAAAAAAGTCCAAAAGGTTGGATAAAAGGAAGATGGGGCAGATTTCTTAATGATGAGTTTTCTAAAATGAGAATAAAAGAACCTAAAGAAATAAAGAAACAGCTAAATTGTCCTGCCTATGCTTCAGGAACAGTATGTGTTAATGCCTCATTTATAGAAGAAGATAATAAAACTTACAAAAATATTCTTAAGTTTGAAAAAAAATACAGGAAAATATTTCATCCTCGCCTGGGTGATCAGCCAATATTAAATATATGTTTTTCAGGAAAAATTCAAGATTTAGATTTTAAATATAATCGTTTTCATAACCAAAACCCTTATGGCATGAATCACAACCATACATTAAAACAAGCCATAATAATCCAAACTCCTTTAAATGATAGGCCTTGGGAAAAAAGTTTTGATAAACATTCTGTTTTTCTAAGACTTAAATGGCTTGAACAAGCAAAAAATTCAAAAAATCCTAAAAAATTAAAACAATTAAAAAGATATCTTCAAAACCCTGCCTCATCAAAAAGGCCAGAAATAAATAGGGTTTATTTAATTTTTAAAACAATATTAACTCATATAAAAAATAAGATTTTGTAGAATATAGGAAAGATAATATGGATAAAAAAGAAATCTGCAAAAAAATAATAAATCCAAATATTAAAAAGATAGTTCTGTCTCCTCATTATGACGATTTAGTTTTATCCTTAGGAGGATTAGCATTAAAATGGAAAGAAAATAATTGTATAGTAGAAGATTGGATAATATTTTCTAATTCTTCATATAGTATACATAATATAAAAGATACCTCTAAAAAAAAGATAAAAGAAATCTCAAAAATAAGATTAAAAGAAGAACAAAAAGCAGTAAAAGAATTAAAAATCTCAAAAATAAGATTATGTAATCAAAATGAAGCATTAAACAGAGGATATAAAATAGATAATTTAAATTCTTCTTTTTCTTCTTTAAATGAACAAGATAAGATAGTTCTGCAAAATATTAAGAAGAGGATCTGTCCTCTTTTATCTAAAAAAATCCAGATTTTTGTTCCAATGGGCATAGGCAATGTAGACCATCATATTCTAAAAAGAGCAGTAAATTCCTTATTAATGCAGTATAAAAAAAAAGCAGATATTTTTTTTTATGAAGATCTGCCCTATATCTCTGTTATACCTAAAGATAAATTAAAGAGAATAATAAAAAATAGAAAATTATCTCCAATAAACATTCCTTTTAATCTTAAGCATAAAATCAGTCTTATAGACTTATATAAATCTCAGAAAAATAATTCTTATTATAACGGAGTTATTAAAAGATCAAGAGAATTAGGAAAATATCCTTGTGAGAGAATATATTTTGAAAAACCAGAAATAGTTTTTATAAAAAATATAAAAAATTTTATTAAAAAAAATTTTTTGCAAAGAAAAAAATTAGTAATCGGGCTTGGATCAGGAAGATGCGGAACATGTTCTTTAGCTCATCTTTTAGACAAACAAAAAAACTTTAGAATAACTCATGAAACCCTGCCTTCCAATATATTTGCTTTCTCAAAATTCTCAATAGATAAAAAATTAAAAAAATTATTAAAATATAAAGGAAAATTTGTAGGAGATGTAGCATTATATTATCTCCCTTATATAGAATATATCTTGAAAAAATATCCTTCAACAAAATTTATATGTCTAAAAAGATCAAAAAAAGAAACTATAAATAGCTTTATGAGGGCAACTCCCTTTTATAATCATTGGACAGATCCTAGTTTAATGAAAGATAAAGGAGAATTTTATATAGATTATAAAGGAAAAAAATGGACTAAGCATTACTGGAACAATCTATTTCCTAATTATAATAACAAGTCTAAAGAAAAGGCTATTGGATTATATTGGGAAGATTATTATAAAAAAATAAGTGAATTAAAGAAAAAATATCCTAGAAATATAATTATTCTCAATACAAGAGAAGCTTTAAACTCAAAAAAAGGAATAAGTAAAATGCTGTCATTTATAGGAATCCCAAAAAAACATCAAAAATTATTAACTAATCTTAATTTTGAATCTGTTAAAGAACTACAAAATAAATCAAATACCCCTCTTCCTTCAGTATTCTCCCCCTAATCCCATTTCTCTGAGATTGCTCATTCCTTGATTAGGATTCTTATTTCCAGATGCAGCTAAAACATCATCTATCCTTAAAATCATCATAGCAACTTCAGCAGCAGAACTTATTGCTTGTAATTTTAATTTTAAAGGTTCTATAATTCCTGCTTCTAATGAGTTCTCAACCTTATTTGTTATAATATTAATGCCTATATTTTTCTCTCCTTTTTCATGCCTTGACTTTAATTCCGTAAGAATATCAATAGGATCTAATCCTCCGTTCTCTGCCAAAGTTTCAGGAATGCTTTCTAATGCTTTGGCAAAAGCTTCAACAGCAAGCTGTTTTCTTCCTGAAAGGGTATTTCCAAATTCTCTAAGTCTTTTAGATAGTTCTATCTCTACTGCCCCTGCCCCTGCAACAATACTCCCTTGTTTTAAGACAGCTGCAACATCTCCTAATCCATCCTTTAATGCTCTTTCTATTTCATCCAGGATATGATCAGTTCCCCCTCTTACTAATATAGAAACCGCTTTAGGATTTTCACACCCTTCTATATAAGTCATTTTATCTTCTCCATGTTTGACTTCACTAACTTTACTTGCTTTTCCTAATTGTTCTTCATTAAGTTCATTTATACTACTGATAATTTTTCCTCCTGTTGATTTTGCTAATTTTTCCATATCACTTTTAGCAACTCTTCTACATGCATAAATCTTATTTTTAGATAAATAATATTGAGCAACATCATCTATTCCTTTTTGGCAAAAGACAACATTGGCCTTGCTTTCTATAATCCTATTTGTTATCTGTTTAAGTATCTGTTCTTCTCTTTCAATAAAACTTTGTAGTTGATCTGGAGAGGTAACACTTATTTTTGCTTCTGCTTCTGGACTTTTGACTTCAATAGGAAAATCAATTAAGGCTATTCTGGCATTTTTAACAATTAAAGGCATATCTATATTTACTCTTTCTTTATCTAATACAATCCCTTTAATTAATTCACTTGCTTCAATCCCTTTTCCTTTTGTTTTTTCTATTTTAATATCATCTAGATCAATTTCTATTTTTCCATTTGTTTCTTCTCCAATCTGTCCTATAGATTCAACAATCAAATCAGATAATTTGGATTTTGCTGTTTCTGCTCCCTTGCCAGTCATAGCAGTCATAGCAACATATTTTAGGATATCTTTTTGTTTATAACTTATCTTTCTAGAAAGCTCACTTAGGATTTTTATTGATTGCTTTTCAGCTAATTTACATCCTTTTGTTATAACACTCGGATGTATTTTTTTATCTAATAATTCTTCTGCATTTTCTAATAATTTGCCTGCAAGTACAACAGCTGTTGTTGTCCCATCTCCTACTTCATTTTCTTGAGTCTTTGCTATATCTACCATCATTTTTGCAGCTGGATGTTCTATATCCATTTCTTCAAGAATTGTTACGCCATCATTTGTAACAACAATATTCCCAGCAGAATCAACAAGCATCTTGTCCATGCCCTTAGGTCCTAAGGTTGTTTTTACAGAATCAGCAACTAGCTTTGCAGCTAGAATATTATTTCGCTGCGCATCTTTACCTATTGTTCTTTGCATATTTTCTGGCAGGATATAAACTGGTTGTTTGTCATTCATTTTTTATTTTCCTAACACCACTCTATTCAATACAGTGATTCTTGATCTATTTGCAGGACTATCCATACATCTTGGAGCTAGATCTTTAATCAAATAATTATATTCTCTATAAGCCTCATCAGGGATTTCATCTCTAGACATGTTTATATAATTACTAACAAATGTTTCATATCTTTCTTTAAATTCTATATCTGGAGTTAAGTTCTCTTTTCTTTTGGGAATTAATCTTTTTAATATTCTAAAGTCCATTTTATTCTCCTGATATTAAACTACTTACTCTCCCCCATATCCTATCATATTTTCTTCTTACTTGTTCATTATCAGTAGAGTCGCATGCTTTAAAGTATAAGTCTTCTAATCTATCATATTCTTCTTGAGCTGGCTTTTCATGACCTAGTTCATATTTCTCACAAAAAGCTTTAACTTCTCCTCTAAATTGAGTATCAAGATTAACTCCTCCGTGATGAGACTCAGGGACTCTAGTTCTAGTTACAGGCTTTCCATCTTTTCCTTTCTTTTTTTTAGCAACCATTTTTCCCATATGTTTATCTCTCAATCTCATTTTTTAAGCATTATTGTGATTAAGAACATATCCAAAAATAGCTTTGTACCAAAAAGTTGTAACAAGCTTTTATAAAGCCATTAATCTTTTTTTTGATATGGCTTCAGAAATTGGAATAAAAGTAGGAGATATTATGACTAGAAATCTAATAACTCTAAAGCCAGATACTTCTTTATTAGATTGTGCAAAAAAAATGAAACAAAAAAGAGTAGGGAGTATTATTCTTGAAGAGAATGGAATCTTAAAAGGAATAATAACTGAAAAAGACATTATCTGGGCTTTGATAAAAAAATCAAAAAAAGACTTATCTGAAATAAAAGCTTCTTCTATATCTCCTAAAAAAATAATAACAATTAAACCTGGAGCTGATATTTATACAGCTTTAGCAAAAATGAAAAGGCACAAATACAGGAGGTTGCCTGTTGTAATTAAAAAAAAGGTTATTGGTTATTTAACATTAAAGGATATTTTAAAAGTTGAACCAGCTCTTTTTGATATTGCAAGACAGGCTTTTCAAATCAAAGAAGAATCAGCAAAATTCAAAAGAAAAGAAGCCCCTGAAAAGTTTGAGATTGGTATTTGTGAAGAATGTGGAAATACAGACATATTATATAGGGTTGATGGAGAGCTTATTTGTGAATCTTGCAAGGAAGCTATGTGAAAATATTTAAATACCTCTTTTTACACTATATTATATAAAAAAGGGGACTTATCAAGATCATTCTTAGGAAAGGTGACTTGTTAGGAAAACCTAGGTTTTTATACGATGCCAGAAAGAGACAAATTATTTGGAACAAAACTAAAGCATAAAGGAATATTTGATTTTAAAGAAACCTATAGAATCCTTTTTGAATGGCTTGTAGATGAAGGTTACGATGTCAATGAAAAAGGATATAAAGAAGTAGTTGGAGCAGGAGGAGCCAAAGAACTTGAGATTAAGTGGATTGCTCTAAAGAAAATATCAGATTATTTTAGATTTATGATTGAGATTGATTTTCATCCTCTTGGGATGACTGATGTTGAAGTTGAGATTGATGGTGTTAAGCAAAAAATGCAAAAAGGGCTTTTTGAAGTAAAAGCACAAGGAATATTATTAAAAGACTATGAAGAAAGATGGACAGGAAATGCTTTTTTTAAGTTTTTAAGAAGTATTTATGATAAGTTTATTATTCCGAATAGGATTAATGAATATGAAGGAAAGTTAATTGGAGAAGTTGATGAGTTTGTTGCTCAGGCTAAATCTTTTTTAAATTTAACCGGTAAAAGATAATTATCCTAATTCCTTAACCAATCCTTTAGAATTAACAAGTCTCTCCTTACCACTAACCATGTCTCTTATCTTATATTTTTTCTTTTTAACTTCTTCATCTCCAACAAAAACAACATAAGGAATCTTCATAGAATCAGCATATTCCAAGGCCTTTCCTACTTTATTATAAAAAATCATGCAATTTATCTTATTTGTCCTTAGTTCATCAGCTAATTTAATGGCTTCTTTATCTTTATCAATAGAAATAATAAGAATTTTTTTATCTTTTACATCTAATTTTGTTAAAAGTTCTAATGCAGCCATACCAAAACTTATTCCAGTACTTTGTGTTCCATTAACTAAATAACTTCCTCCAGCCGCAACAGTCTGTTTAATTTCTTTTGATTTAACCTCATAGATAGTGCCATTATAATAACTTAACCCTCTTGCTAATGTAGGCAAGAACATAATATCTACATTATATTGTTTACAATATTTTTTTAAATCTTTAATCTCAGAATATGCGTCATATTTTTCAAAGTTTTTTTCAGGTTGTTTAAATATTTTAACTAATTTCTCAGCTTTGTATTTTTTTAAATTTTTCTTAACATCTTCTTCTGAAAGTTTATCAAGCTTATCTATTTCCCTTATTACTTGTGTTTTATTTTTAATATTCTCTTTATCAAGAATCTCATTTAATAATTTTTTATTATTAAAATAGATTACAGAATCTATTTTTAATTTTTTTAATATCTCCTGCATAATTTTAAGATTTTCAGCCTCATCTTTTAAACTACTGCCAACAATATCTGCATCACATTGGATAAATTGCCTATATCTTGCTTGTCTAATTGGTTCATCTCTAAAAACATAACCTATTTGATATCTTTTAAAAGGCAATTTTTTGTCTTTTGCTATTCTCTTTAATTGAAAAGTAAATTCATATCTTAAGGCAAGTTTTCTTTTACCTTTATCATTTAGTTTAAATATATCACTAACAGCTTCATCTTCTTTATTTTCTCCTTTTACAAATTCTTCATATTCAATTATTGGAGTCTCAGCTGGCTCAAATCCATAAAGCGCATAAATTTCTTCAATAATCTGTCTTATTTTGGCTCTTTTTGCAGCATTATCTCCTGTTATATCTCTAAATCCTTTTACTAATTCTGTTTTCATTTTGTTTTCTCTTTTCTTGGTTTAGTTAGGTTTTCTTTATTTAATAATGTTTCCTCATTCCTCCTCTTATTTTCTTTATTAATATCTTCTAAAGAAACATTATTTTTGGCCATAATCACTAATAAAAAATATAAAAGATCCGAACATTCCCAAATAAGTTCTTTTTTATCCTTAGCGGTAATAACTTCTCCTGCTTCTTCAATAATCTTTCTTTTTAGAATATTAAGATTATTAGCTAGTTCAACTGTATAAGAACTTTTATCATCCGATCTGATTCTTTTGCAAATTATATTATAAAGTTGTTCAAGATTAAATTTTTTTTCTTCATTAAAACAACTATATCTATTTAAATGGCAAGCATTATTTTTTTGTTCGATAATAAAAATCAAAGCATCTTTATCACAATCTGTTTTTATCTCAATAAGTTTTTGAGTATTTCCAGAAGTCTCTCCTTTTAAACATACTTTTTTTCTAGATCTACTAAAAAAATAAGGCTTATCTTCTTTTAGAGTTTTAGACAAACTCTTTTTATTAGAATAAACAAGAGTAAGAATATTTCCTTGCCTGTCTTTTAGAATAGTAGGAACTAGTCCCTCCATCTTATCAAAATCTAATTCATTTATTAAGGATTTTTCTTTTTTAATAATAACAATATTTGAGAAAAAAATAGTATCATAAATATCTAATCCTGCTTTTTTAATAGATCTTCCTGAATAAACAATATCAATAACTAAATCACATATATTTCTCTCAAAAGCAGTTTCTGTAGATCCTGAAAAATATATTTTTTTAAATCTTAATCCTTTATCTTCTAATCTTGATAAATATTTTTTAGAAATTTTTATATATTTTTTATTAATACATACTTTCAAATCCTTGCCAAGACTTTCAAGATTTTTGCCTTTAGGTCCAAGCAAACAAAGAACAGGCTTATTATAAATTGCAGAATTATCAATCCAGGCAATTTTTTTAATTGCTTTAAGATTTGAATCTCTTGTTTTTAAAATATATTCTTTAAATAAGTCTTCTCCTGTAATCCCAATAACCTCTTTGCCTTCTTCACAAAACTTATCTATAAATAAGGGAATGTCTTCTCCTCTAATCTCAATAATTTCTCCAAGGATATTATTTTGTTTTATAATATTAGAAATTCTCTGTTTTAATCCAGAATTTTTTGGGATTATGAATATAATCACAGCTTATTTTAGCTACCATGTTATCTCCTAAAGAAAAAAGCGAAAGGAGTGTCCACAACAATCCTTATAGGATTCTTGGTAACTCCAAGTGCTTCGCTACTTGTAGTAATCCAACACTCTACGAGTGTTCGAGAAGCGAAAGGAGTGTCCACAACAATCCTTATAGGATTCTTGGTAACTCCAAGTGCTTCGCTACTTGTAGTAATCCAACACTCTACGAGTGTTCGAGAAGCGAAAGGAGTGAATCGAACACTCGTCTCCCGGACCACAACCGGACGTTCTACCATTAAACTACAATCGCCATTACTTATATATTTAGTTAGTAAAAATACTTTAAAAAACTTCTGAGAACTATAGTTTAAACTAAAATTATCTTCACCCTTCTTAACAATGGGGACAAATCCTAGTTTTAATTGTCATATTGAATATAATGTTGTTTAATATTTAAATTTTTCTATAAATTTAGTAATTTTAAATTAGTTGGAATATCAATCTTTAATCCCATTCTTTTATAATTATCTTTATTTAAAATATCAAAACATTTATTACAAACTTCTTTACCTCTAATTAAGCCTTCGGCTTTATAGATCTTGCATCTTTTGCATTTTTTTCCTTTTAATGATTTTAGTTTCATATTGCATACTCCTGTCCCCTTATATTCTCTTTAAAATTCACAGAATTTTAAAACCCTTGAAGAGGCGCGAGATATAAAAAACAGTACATCTTTTGCCTCTCCTGGGTAAAAAGAGGTGATATAATATATAAGATATACTAGTATATAAAGGTTTCGGTTGTTACTACCCAGCAGATACACTTAATTACTACTTACTGGTTCTGCTTTTTCGCCATTTCTTTAGAATTATTGTAAAGCCAATTACCCTCGCAGTATACCTATCTCCAAGTTCAGAAACAAGTTTATCAGCCCATTTTTTTGTTTTTTCTTTATCTCTTCCACTGCTTGGAAGAAGACTTATTCTAACATTTTCTACATTAGCAAATGATTTTCTTACTGTTTCTATAAAGGCCTTTGTAAGGCCTTGTTTGCCTAATTGTAATTTGATTATGTTCATGATCTATTAACTATTCTTAATTATATAAATCTTTATAATAAACATAAAATCTTAAATTTTATGAGTGATCAAAGAGTAGAATCCACTATTCAATTTTATAATGATGCAGCAGATGAATATGCAGAAAAAGTAGAAAATATCTTTCTTGTACAAGAATTTGATAGATTTATACAAGATCTGCCTCCCAAATCTCTTGTTCTTGATATTGGTTGTGGCTCAGGAAGAGACGCTTTAGCTTTTACACAACAAGGCCATAGATTAATAGGAATAGATAGATCTTCAGAATTATTACAAAAAGCACAAGCTCATGCTCCAAATGCAGAATTTAGACAAATAGACATAATGGATATGAATTTTCCACCTGAATATTTTGAAGGAATATGGGCTCTTGCTTGTTTACATCATATTCCTAGAAAAGATCTTCCAGCTGTTTTTCAAAATTGTTATAGAATGTTAAAAAAAGGAGGAGTTTTTTATTCTCCATTTAAACAAGGAGATGGAGAAAATTTTTTCTTTGATAAAAGATTTAGGAGAAAAAATAGAAAACTAGAAGTTTATTATCAAGAGCAAGAAATACTTGATAAATTAGGAAATGCTGGTTTTGATGTAGAAGCTAGTTATGTTTATACAGATCCTTCAGGAAGAGCACATGCAACTCATCCTTGGATGAATTTTTTTTCAAGAAAAAAATAATTATTCTCTCGTATACTTTCCAACCAACTCTCCCTCAGCCAAAATATGATCCTTCATAGCATTTTTCAAAGCATCAGGAAGCGCCCCTTCTCCAAGATCAAGTTTTATATCAAGAGCATAAACCTTAAAAAAATACCTATGAGTTCCTGATGGAGGGCTTGGTCCCCCCCAGTTTATTCTTTTAAAATCATTCATTCCTAATATTCCTGGATCAGTATTTTCAGGAATTTGAGTATTTCTTGGATCTATATTAAATACTGTCCAATGTGTCCATAATCCATTAGGAGCATCTGGATCATCTACAATAATCACAAGACTTTGCGCATCATTCGGGACTCCTTCTATATTTAAATCTGGACTAATGTCTTCTCCATCTGCTGTATATTTCTTAGGAATAAAATCTCCGTCTGCAAATGCAGAACTTGTTATTGTCAGTTTTGATATACTCATTTTATATTAGAATAAATATTCAGGTTTATTTAAATCTTACCTAATATGTTCTTCTCACAGCTTGGTTCCTTCCAATTCCTCCCCTTTGCCTAGAAACCATTCCAAACTCTATCTCTATATAACAATCAGCACAATATTTTTCTGTGACTTCTATTACCTTAGGTCCAACTGCATCTCCACATTCTGCGCATTTGCTAGCTAATCCAGGACCAAAAGTTTGTCTTGCAGCTTGTCTAACTCTTCTTATTTGTTCACTTTTATTTGCCATATTACCTTAATGTTAAATAACACTATTTAAATATTTATATTAGAAATTTTACAAGAAATAAATAATTATTCTCCTAAATAGTGCTCATTGGCTAATCCTTCTGCTTCCTTTCTAGAAGATGTATTTCCAACAACATATCTTCCTCCTCCTTGAGAGCTAACTACAACATCTCCATTTGCCTTCCATTCACCACGAAAATGAGCATCACGAGAGGAGCCATAAAATATTTCTGGTCTTACTCTTTCTCTTGAAGATTTATCTGCCATATGATTATTAGGTATAAGAAATATATAAATTTTTGGGTTCTTACTTCACATTTATATTCCCACTCGGAATAGCCATCATAACTTCTTCCTTAGAAACAGGATAATGATACTTATCCTTCAATATTTTCATTATCTTACTAGTAGCTTCAATCTTATCTAACTTGCCTGGAGTTATTAATACTAGTTTTTTCTTAGCAGCACTAAAAGGCACTGCTCTTAACTTTCCCTTTTGAATATCTAATGCAAGTTTTAACTCTGCTTTCTTAGTATCAACACTTCCCATAATGCCAAAAGTCCCTGTCTTCATATGTTTCTTTTTTATTACTTGATCTCCTTTAAATACATGGATGTATGCAGTTCTTTTTCCTTTTTTCCATTCATGACTAAAACAAGCTGTAAAAATAGCTGTTTCTTCAAGATCTTTTTTTCCAGGTTTTTTGATTATACAAAAAGGACTTCCAGGAGTTGAAGTATGCATGACCACATCTTTATTTTCAACACTCTTCATTATTTCTTCATTTTGCTCTGCATTCTTACCTCCAATAACAAGCTTGCCTGAAGATGTGAAAAACCATCTATATCTTTCATAATCACTTATTTTTTTTGTGTTTCCATTTGTTCTAGCTAAAAAGTTAAACATCTTAATATTTTGAAAAGAAATAAGGGTTTTTAAGTCTTAAGATTAGTCGTAAACTTAGGAAGCAAGAGCTAACCTAAGTTTTTAGAATTCTAATAGGCCATAATATTTATGTAGCGAGTAATATCTTCTTAAAAATAATTTTATATTATCAGAATAATAGCGAAAAGTCTTAGCAAGGCTTGACTTGAAGCAATAACTTTAAGCTTTCCACTTACCCAAGGCCCCAGCCAACTCCTTATGCTTTTTAGCATATTGCTTAAGGCTTATACCTTTTAACGTCGCATCAAGAGCTTGTCTTGCTGCTATTGCTCCTCTTAAGGTTCCTTGTGGATGGCCATGTATACCTCCTCCAAACTGCATTATAACATCTTTTCCAAATATTTTATATAAATCAGGAATCATTAATGGTTCTAATCCTCCAGAACTAACAGGAAATACTTTTTTTACACCATACAAAGGTTCTGTTAATGCTTCTACATTATCTACTACTTCTTCATGTGATTCAAACATTTTTCCTACTGCTGTTCCAACATGTAATTGATCTAATCCAATAAGTCGTGTTAATTGAGCTATTACCCTCATATTTATACCATGTTCTAGATTTTTATCAAAAGCAGCATGTCCTGCTCTATGAGCATGAAGAACAAGTTTAAAATTAGCATCTCTAAGAGTTTGTAATGCACTCCAACCAGAAGTAACAATATCTACCATAATATATTCATTTCCAGAATCTTCAACAAGCTGCGCCCTCTTTAACATCTCTTTAGTTTCTGCTGTAACATTAATCATATACATTTTTCTTTCTCCTGTTATTTTTTCTGCTTTATCTCTTAGTTTTAGAGTTGCATTAAGTCTATTTTTAAATTTATTAAAACTCTGCGACGACAAATTCTCATCATCTTTAACAACATCACATCCCCCTATCCAAGCATCATAAGCTACTTTTGCATGATCAATAGTATTCAAACCTAGTTTTGGTTTAACAATAGTTCCTACTAATGGCCTGTTTTTAACTTTAGTAATTTTTCTTACTCCTTGTATCCCATATTTAGGCCCTTTAAAACTTTTAACAATATTTTTTGGAAATATTATTTTATTTAATCTTAATCCTTCAACATCTTTCATACCAAAGATGTTTCCTGCTATACTAGACATAATATTTGGAACATTACCTAATTCAAATAACTCATTTGGATATGCTATTTTTAGATTAGCACCATGTTTGCCTTTTTTCTTAAAAGAAAAAACCTTTGCTCCTAATTTGACCATATAAGGTTTTAATGTAGAAGTTTCTGTCCATGTTCCAATACTACTTTCTGCTGCTACTCCTCCAGCTGTTCTTTTAAGATCATGCTGACCTTTTGTTTTGAGAAAAAATTCACAAATAAGATCTTTTCTACTAGGTTTATAATTTAGATTGATATAGTCTTCGTATTTCATATTTTTGAGCCTCTTTTTTTTACTTCCCACACCCAGTCCTCTCTCCTCTCTCATGATGATAAGCCTGGCATTGCGAACATTTTCCATGTCTTTCACATTCCCATGTGCAAGGACAATTATGATTTTCTATTTCGTCTTTATTATTTTTTTTCAATGCTTGCTCCATCTTTTGTATCATTAATAATAAAACCTAGTTTATTAATCTTATCTCTTAATTGATCTGCTTTTTTCCAATCTTTATCCTTTCTAGCTTGCTCTCTTTCATCTACAAGCTTTTTTACTTCTTCTGGAATCTTTATTTTTTCTTCTTTCAAAAGATCTAAACCTAAAATACTATCCATCTTCTTAATAATATCAAGTTTTGCTTTTCCTGCTACTTTATTATCTTTAATCAAACCTTGCAATGCCTGAATAGCCTGAGGAGTATTTAAATCATCATTCATAGCATCTTCAAAATCTTTTAAATAAGATTTTCCATTATCTCCTTTACTTGTTTTATCAAGATCTTTAATAATATTTTTTAATCTCTGATATGCTGCCTTAGCAGCATCCATAGTATCTAAAGAAAAATCAAGATTTTTTCTATAATGAGTTAATAAACATAAATATCTAAAATCCATAGGAGAATATCCTTTTTCTTCAAGCTGAGAAATAGTGAAAAGCTCTCCTTTACTTTTTGACATTTTTCTTCCTTTAACAAGCAGCCATCTTAAATGAACCCAATATCTAACCCAAGGATGTTTTCCAAAAGCAGCTTCTGATTGAGCAATCTCATTAGTATGATGAACAGCAATATGTTCTTCTCCTCCAGTATGTATATCAAATTGTTCTCCTAAATATTTTGAAGACATAGCACTACATTCAATATGCCATCCTGGAAATCCTCTTCCCCATGGACTATCCCATTGCATAATATGGTTTGGCTGATTTGTTATCCATAATGCAAAATCAGATGGATTTTTTCTTTGAACATCTTTTTCTACTCTTGCTCCTTGTTTTAATTGCTCTTGATTAAGATTGCCTAATTTTGCATAATCTTTATATTTACTAGTGTCAAAAATTAATCCAACATCTGTTTTATATGTAAATTTATTTTTTTCTATTTTTTTAATAACCTCAATCATTTCTTTAACATGTTCAGTAGCTTTTGGAAATTTATTAGGAAAAATAATATTTAATTTTTTTAAATCATCTTTCCATGTTTTTGTATATTTATCTGCTATTTTCAACATAGAATCCTTATTTAAAGGCAAGCCTTCTCTTTTAATAGCCTTAACCATTTTATCTTCTCCTTCTTCTGCATCACTTGTAAGATGACCCACATCTGTTATATTAATTACATGCTTGACTTTATATCCATCATATAATAAGGTTCTTTTTAGCACATCAACAAAAATATACATATACATATTTCCTATATGCTGATTCCAATAAACAGTAGGCCCACAACTATACATTCCTACAAAATCCTTTTTTATTGGTTTGAATATCTCCTTTTTTCTTGATAAAGTACTATATAGTTTAAGCATAAATTAGTAAGAAAAATAGTATATATAAATCTAACTTAGAAATTTTTAATAATCTAATTTTTTAATAAACCAATAATATCTCAATCATCTAATGACAAGTAAGAGCTTTTATCAGAATAATAGTATAAAAAATCTATCTTAGTTTTTTGGGCACATCTGGCCTTTTTTTTCTAAAAAAGGTGAGATTAGAAATATCTTCTTAAAATTTCAACTCCAAAAAAACTACCGCTCGATCTTCCTGTCTCAGAATCAATAACATCAATCAAAACTCTTTGTGAACAAGTAGGAGTTCCTTTTGGAACTTCAATCTCAACATCTGCAAAAACTTGATCTCCTTCAAACTGAAAAAAAGACTGTTCTGTGTCAATAGGTGTTAAAAATAATGCTTTTGTCTGAGCTTCTCCTATCACAGACATACAGTTTCTTCCTGTAGCTGGTTGTAATGATAATTTAAATTTTAATCTATCTCTGCTTCCTGCTTCACTTCCATCTGGAGTTCTTGCTCCAACAGCAACTTTAAATATTCCACTTCCAGGTCTAATCTTAGCTGTATTTTCAGCTCCTAATTGAATAACAATATCTTCTGTTTCATCTGTAAATAAAGAAGAAATAGCTTTTCTAGTGTTTTCATCTAATACGCTTACACTTTCTGTTGCTCCTCTAAATATGTTTCTAATAAGTGTTAAACCAAGAATAAGCATAGTAATAGCTAATACTATTACAACCATAGTTCCTATAGACATTTCAAAAGCTGCTTTTTTGTTCTTCATTTTACTCTCTTTTTTATATTCTTATTAAGATTGGCTTGTTTTTAAAGCTTATGATGAGTGCAAAAAGTTCTTAAAATATTTTCCCATTTTGCATTAGCTTCTTCAGTTTGTTCTGGTTTTATACTTGCATCTTTACCCCTTATAGCTGCAATATCTTTTGGACTTCTAAGCTCAACATAACTATCTCCTTTTCCTAATCTTTCATAATCTCCTCTTTGCATAACAAAAGCATTTTTTCCTGAACCATCAAAAACAGGCCCATCATAATTAAAAAAATTAAATTTATCATTAACATATCCAAGGTTAATCCCACAATCAAGTTCAGGATCATAATAATGATATTCTCTAATTCTAGGATGTTTTGGATGTTCATAAGGGCCTTGAGGATCTGTTCTTTTATTAGATTTTACAAAATTAGCAACTTTTGCTAAGAGTTCTGCTTGTGATCTTTTTCTAGGAATTGGTTTAGAAATATTTTTAATATGATTATCTCCTGATAATCCTAAGATTATTAATAAACAAGCTAATATGCTATATGTTATTTTTCTTTTCATTTTTTATTAGAGTCTCTTCTTCCCTATTAGATTTAAAATGGGGCGGGGGAGAATCGAACTCCCGACACCTACGTCTTCAGCGTAGCGCTCTCCCACTGAGCTACCACCCCAGATAATATATTTTAGAATAAGTTGTTTTTAAATATTGGGTTTTAAGATTTATCTATATACAATCTCAACATCTAGATCATAGTCTCCATCAAGAACTTCAAATAATCTGTCAATATTTGGATGTTTGCCTGGATTTTCTCTAGCATCCCTAGTATGCTCAGCAAATAATTCTAAACCATATAGTGCTCTTTTTGCATCAATTACTCCTTGTTTATGTCCGACTAAATGAGCATAAACAGCTAAACTTCCTCTTTTGCCTTCTTCATTAGGAATTATAGAGAGTCCTTTTCCATTACGAGTCAGTATGATCTCTCTAATATTATCAATAGGCTCTAAGTCCTCTAGTATTTGTTTAAAAGTTCTTGATAACATTTTTATCTAGCTAAATCAGCATATTTGCTTCCAGGAAAATTTAAGGTAGTAAAATAATCTTTAGAAGTTTCGTGTCTTCTTATCATTTCAAAACTTCCATCAGTTCTAAGTAAAAATTCTGCGGATCTTAATTTTCCATTATAATTAAAACCCATAGCATGTCCATGAGCCCCAGTATTATGAATAACAACAAGATCTCCTTCTTGTATTTCTGGAAGAGGTCTTTGTCTTGCAAAAACATCACACCCTTCACATAAACTTCCTGTAACATCATAAACCTTATTTTTGGGAGCATGTTCTTTACCTAAAACACTAACATGGTGATAACATTCTCCTTCTGGATTTAGATCATCACTATACATGCCAGGTCTCATTAAATTAGCCATACAAGCATCCAATCCAACAAATTCTCTATATTTTTTTGCAACATGTCTTACTCTTGAAACCAGCCAACCATGAGGCCCTGTAACCGCTCTTCCTGATTCTGTAACAATTCTAGGAGGATTCATCTTATTTCCTATAATTATTTCCTTATATGCTTGTTCAACTCCTCTTGCAAATTTTTCTAAATCAGGTTGATGATCATTTGGCCTATAAGGAATTCCAATACCTCCTCCAAGATTAATAAATTCAAAATCAATTCCATGCTGACTTATCCTTGCAGCAACATTAAACAAAATTCTAGCTTGTTCTATTAATGCTTCTTCACTTCTTTCATTACTAACCATCATTGTATGTAAACCAAATCTTTTAGCTCCCATTGCTCTTGCAGTTCTATAAGCATCAATAATTTGTTCATCTGGAACACCATATTTAGCTTTGGTTGGATCCCCAATAATATCATTTCCTTTTATTTTAGGTCCTGGGTTATATCTAAATGAGATAAACTCTGGAAAATTCAATCCTCTATTTTGTAATGCATTTTCAAGAGCAGAGATGTGCTTAATATCATCTAGGTTAATAATCGCGTTTCTAGAATAGGCATGTACAAACTCATTATCAGGAGTATCATTAGAGGTGAACATAATATTTTCTTTTGAAATTCCGGCTCTCCAAGCTAATGTTAATTCAGGATCAGAACTACAATCTGCTCCCATGCCTTCTTCAGCTAAGATTTCTAGAATTCTTGGATTAGGTAATGCTTTAACAGCAAAAAAGTTTTGATATCCTGCAGAATAATCTCCAACCCAATCAAAAGCAGCTTTTAGTTCTCTTGCTGTTTGTCTTATTCTTTGTTCATCATAGATATGAAAAGGAGTTTCATGATCTTGTAATAAAAGTTCTTCAACTTGTTCTTTTGTAAAAGGTATTCTTGAATCAAAATCTATCATTTTACATCCTCAAATTTTTACTTATAGAATCAACTGCTCTCTCAACATTTTCCCTTGTTGCAAATGCACTCAATCTAGCATAACCATCTCCACTTGGACCAAATCCAACTCCAGGAGTACAACTCACACCTGTTTCTTCTAATAACTTATCTAAGAATTTCCATGAGTCCATTCCAGTATTAAACCAAATATAGGGAGAATCTACTCCTCCTGTAACTGATCTAAAACCTTTATCTTCAACACATTGTCTTAACATCTCTGCATTTTCCATATAAGTTTTAACAGATTCTTCACATTCTTCTCTTGCTTGAGGATGTAATAATGAAACTAACCCTCCTGCTTGGACAACATTAGAAGCACCATTAAAAAAAGTACCCTGTCTTCTATTCCACATAGCATTTAATTTTCCACCCATCACATCTTTAGGAACAATTGTAAATCCTAATCTTACTCCTGTAAATCCAGCACTTTTTGAAAAACTTTGAAATTCAATTGCACAATCTCTTGCTCCAGGAATTTCAAAAATACTCTTTGGTAAATTAGGATTCTTAATAAACTCAGAATAAGCTGCATCAAATGCAATTACACTTCCTTTTTCATTTGCATAATCTACAAATTGTTTTGCTCTAGAGCTAGGAGTTACAGTTCCTGTTGGATTATTAGGAGAACATAAATAAATTAATCCTGGGGTTTCATTAAACATTGCTTCATGATCTCTTAATGTTTGAGCATCAGGAAGAAAATCATTTTCTTTTGTGCAAGGCATATAAACTAATCTTGTATATTGTTTCTTTTCTTTATCCCATTCTCCTCCCCTACCTGCAATAACATTAGTATCTACATAAACAGGATAAGCAGGATCTTGAACAGCCACTATCTCATCTCTTGAAAAAAGTGATTGGATATTTGCAGAATCTGGTTTTGCTCCATCTGAAACAAAAACTTCATCTGGTTGAATATTAATCCCTCTATGCCCATATTCTTGAGCAATTGTTTCTCTTAATAATGAATTTCCTTGTTCACTACCATAACCATTAAATCTATCATAACCTGCCTTATTGAGTATAGCCTTTATAGTACTTACATTAACTTCTTCATTTGCGTACCCTTCTGCATGTCCTAATCTATCAGCAGCCATAGACATAGCTCTTGCAACAGTAGGACTTAAAGGAAGCTTAGCATCCCCAATATCTATTCTAATAACAGGTTTACCTGTTCTTTCTTCAAATGCATCTCTCCTTTTACCAACTTCTGAAAATAAATAACTTGATTCTAAGGCCTCATAACCTTGATTTAGTTTTGCCATCTTTATTTTTACAACAAATTTTCTTTTATAAAGATTTGTTTAATAGAGAACAATTAAAAAAAATGAGTGGGAAATAGGCCTCCTTTTGTCGAAACCCATTAGGATGTTTCGCGCTAACATTCTACTTAGCGGCATATAGCCTTGCTCAAACCAGGATGCTCGTTCCATCGTAACTTAATACGCTCGTCTCTATACCAGAGCCACGCCTCACGACGCACTATTTTCATAGTTGGTTTTATTTTAGAGGGAGGACCTTCCTCAGAAATAAGAAATCATATAATTTGGATTTCTTGACAATTTAATGTCTTTATTTCCGTAGTTAGCTATCCCACTCATAAATATTAATATTAAGAGGTTTTTAAATTTATGCATATCTGTCTTGAAACTGCATGCATACTACTTTAGAATCTCTCCATTCTCTGCTCTCAACTCTCTTAAAAGATTTATCCCAAAATATCTCTTCATTAAGTGATGATCTTCTTAAGCTTTGATTTAACTTACAAACTCTTTTTTTCTCTCTTTTTTCACATGAAAAACAATATTCTTGAAAAAATCTGATAACTTCATCAAAATCACGAAATCCTTCTTCATCTGTTTTTGAATAACCACTTGGAATATAATTTTTAACCATAAAAATTACCTTATTTTTATATTTATAAAAATTTATATTTAAATCATCCAAACAAAACAAATAGAAAAAGCAAAACACCAAAATGCCTAGCAAGTCTTGAAAACAAAACCCATGTATAAAAATAACTAGCTTTCATTTTAAAAACTCCTGCAAGAGCAGGAATATAAGGAATAGGAGTAATTGCTGTGATAACCATTGCTTTTTTTCCATGTTTATGCCAAAGATCTTCATAATTTTCTAGTTTTTCTTTATCTACAAAACCCTTAACATATCCACTTGCAACATATCCAAAATAATAACTAAAACTATTGGCTAATATTACTGCAACACAAATCCAAAAAAATATTGTCCAAAAATTAATCTTTAATAATATCGCGCTTATCATAACAGGTTCTAAGCCTACAAAATTAGGAATACCTTCTAGTAAAAAATAAAAAACAGTCATAATAAGTATCCCTCCTGACTGGACAGCTTGAGAAATATCATTTCTTAATATTTTAAAATTTATCAAAGTATATATAAATACCATTAATACTGCTAATGTTAATGTTATAGCAACAATATGTGCTATTTGTCTCTTTTTCATAGTTCTATAGGTATATTTATTCTTTTAAATCTTTAGAATTAGTTAAATATTTAATAAAATCTAAATAATCTGAAACAGACAAAGCAAACTTAGTATTTCTATAAAATGTGGCTTTTAGTAGTTGCATGCTGAATTTCTCGTTACCTTGAAACTTACACATCAACTCTATCAACGTCATCTTTTTTGACGGCCTATATTGTCTCGTCTTGCGGATGGCTTCGTGCTTAGATGCTTTCAGCACTTATCCATACGGTGCGTGGCTGCGCAGCCTCCTCATAAGAACTGCTACACTAGAGGCACCCAAGCGCGGTTCCTCTCGTACTACGCGCTCGTTCCACTCAGACAATTACGCATCCAGCAGATATCATACAATCTGTCTTACGACGATCTTAACCCAGCTAACGATTCCTTTTAACGTGTGAACTCCAACACCCTTGGCTGCTTGTGCACAGCCAGGATAGGAAGAGCCGACAGCGGTGTAGCAAGCCGCGCCGTCAATATGAACTATCGGGCGCGACAACCCAATTATCCTTGGGGTACCTTTTCTGTCACAATTGTGATCCATTAAAAACCATCAATGGTTCGCTAAGCCAGTCTTTCAACTCTGCATCTCTTGCTTTTCAAGATACAGTTAGACAAGCTTTTGCCCTTACACTCTACTCCAAATTTCCGACTTGGATGAGCTTGTCTTTGGGCCCTGCCGATATTTTTTCAGCAGGCTGCCGCCCCAGCGAAACTGCCCGCCTGTTGGTGTTTCCATAAAGGATAAGCAACTTCATAAAAGATAAGTAGTATTACATATTGTGAGCCGCCTCGCCGAAACTACGCGTATTCTCCTACTTATTCTATGTATCTTTAACAAAGCCACAACAACAAGTTGCAGTAAAGGTCCACAAGGTCTTAGCTTCCCACTGGATGTCCCTGGCTCGTTCACCAGGACAGTAATTTCAGAGGATTTTAGTTAGGGACAGTGACAATTTCGTTAAACCATTCATGCACGTCGCCATTCAGACGACAAGGCATTACGCTACCTTAAGAGCCTCAGGAATTAGGCCCGCCGTTTGATGGACCTTAGCTGTCTTGAAAAACAGTTTTAGACACCACCACTGGGCAGGTTTCACCGATTATACAAGTCTTTTCAGATTAGCAATCGGCTATGTTTTTGATAAACAGTCGAACCGCCTTTGTTATTGAAATCTAACAATGCACTCTAATATCAAGCACAAAGTTAGACACCCCTTCTACCGAAGTTACAGGGCTAACTTGCCGAATTCCCTTAACTAAATTAAACCTTCATGTCTTAGCCTTCTCAGCTAGAGCATCTGTGCTGAATCTCGGTACAGCCATATAAACTCTATACACAATCTTTTCACTGACTCTTGGAATCAGAGATTTTCACTACACAAATTCTTTTGCTTCTAATCATTACAATCCACAAATTTCTTTATGTAACCTTTCTTTCGAAATGACGCTTATCCTAAAGCTTATCGTGCACTAAACGAATTTATAAGGTGCAGGAATATTAACCTGCTGTCCATCGTCATACTCAGTTAAGGTATAACTTAGGTGCTGACTAACCCTTGGCTAATTGATATTGCCGAGGAAACCTTGCTCTTTCGACATTTTCCGGATCTCAGGAAAATTAGATCTTACTCATACCAGGATTCTCATTCCTTTTTGCTCGACCCCTCTTCTCAGAGAAGCTTCTATGCAAAAAAGACGCCTGTTTACCGCAATACTCAAATGAGTACGCCTATAGTATCGGTATTATGTTTAGCCCCGTCCATTTTCAGGGCCCCGGACCTCGATGGGTGAGCTGTTACGCTTTCTTTAAATGATGGCGGCTTCTATGCCTACATCCCCACTGTCTCAGGTTCAAGACACCCTTTAAAACACTTAACATAAATTTAAGGACCTTAACTATAGTCTCCGTTGTTCTGGTCTCGCGATGTTACCTTACGCACCAACGCTGATTCCCACTACAAACAACTGATAAGTTCTGAGTTGGAAAATTTACCGTAGGAAAAATCCTCTGCATAAATTATCCGTACTTTACCTCGTCAGCTAGTCACATAGTGAGACTATACTTAGGCATATTTCAACAGGAACCAGCCATTGCCAGATTAGATAGGCTTTTCACCCCTAATCACAAGTCATCCAAGTGCATGTCCACAACATTGGTTCAGGCCTCCATTTTCCTTTCGGAAAACTTCACCTTGCTCATGATTAGATCATCTGGCTTCAGGTATTATCCAAGTGACTAACGCATTTTCATACTTGCTTTCGCTACGGCTTCGTTTCCTTAACCTTGCCACGTAAATAAACTCCCTGGCCCGTTTTTCAAAACGTACGTTACAACTCTTCTTATTTTTCAATAAAAGAATCGTAACAACCTGTAATTACTAGATTTCAAGTCTTTTAACTCTCGATTAAGAGTACTTTTCAGCTTTCCCTCGCGGTACTAGTGCACTATCGGACTTAAGCTAATATTTAGGGTTAGCACTTAATTGTGCTATATTCATACATCCAATCTAGGATGCACTACTCTTTAAGCAATTCCATATAAACTTTATTTACAGGACTATCACCTTCTAAGGTGTCTCTTTCCAGAGAACTTCAATTAATTAACTTAGGAATTTATGCTCACCACATCTCTATTTCTCTTTCAAGAAAAGATTCAGTTCGCCCTTTTCCCTTTTCGCTCGCTGCTAATAAGGGAATCATTATTTATTTTCTTTTCCTAGCGGTACTAAGATGTTTCAATTCCCGCTGTATGTCTTCTTCTCAGAATAAAACGTTTTCGCATTTGGAGATTTTGAGATCAAAGCTTGCATGCAGCTCCCTCAAACTTATCGCAGCTTGCCACGTCCTTCGTCACAGCTTAAACCAAGCTATCCATCTAGTAGTATTATAAAATCTATAGTGAAGACTAAGTTGCTTTGTCTGTTTCATTGATCATTAGATCTCAACTCCCCTCCCAAGCAGAACTTGGGAAGTTCATGTGTTGATAAGCATGATATGTGATAAGTATCAAATTAAGAAAAATAGAATGGACCCATCGGGAATCGAACCCGAATCACTTCCTTGCAAAGGAAATATCCTACCATTGAACGATGGGCCCTTATGGGCTTATTAATTTAAGGATATTTTTAAGGGTTTCTATTTTCTTAAAAACTTTTAAGGTATGTATAAAGGTAATCTAGAGTATTATTCTGATTAATCCTTCTCGTCTAAGTCCTGGTTTTACCCTAGGGCTTTTCTAAAAAGGGTTATTTTAATATTTTTAGGAGGTGATCCATCTGCAGGTTCCCCTACAGATACCTTGTGTCAACTTAACTTACCTTGTCATACTAAGGTTCGTTCCCGAAGGACCTCGCCAAAGCATAACTCGGTTAGTTTGATGGGCGGTGTGTGCAAGGAGCAGGGACATATTCACCGTTTGCTGATAACAAACGATTACTACAGATTCCATCGTCATGAAGTTGAGTTACAAACTTCAATCTGAACTAGGCTAGACTTTATGGGATTTGCTCCTCTTTTCAGAGTTGCGTCTCATTGAATCTAACATTGCCGCGCGCGTGTATCCCAGGGCATTTAGGCTGTACCCACCTAACGTAGCCCGCACCTTCATCCTGGTTACCCAGGCAGTCTGTATAGTGTTCTCTTGCGTAGTAACTATACACACGGGTCTCGCCTGTTACCTGATTTAACAGGTCATCTCACAACACAGGCTGACGTCGGCCATGCAACTCCTCTTAGCGTGTCAGGTAAGCCCTTTAGACTGACCTTCATTCTGCTATCGGTCCTGGTAAGGTTCACGGTGTAAAATCTAATTAAACCGCACGCGTCACCTGTTGTAGTACCCCCCCGCCAATTCCTTTAAGTTTCGGTCTTGCGACTATACTTCCCAGGTAGCTCACTCTTCGCCTTCGCTGCAGCACTGAAATCTCTCGAGGAGATCCCAATGTTTAGTGAGCAGTGTTTACTGCTAGGACTACACGGGTATCTAATCCGTTTTGCGACCCTAGCCTTCATCCCTCACTGTCAGATCTGTACTAGTAAGATGCCTTCGCTATCGTTAGTCCAATTAAGATTAACGTATTTTACCACTACCTCAATTGTACTTCTTACTTCTTCCAGTCTCTAGTTTTGCAGTATTTCTTGCACGCCTTATCCTTGAGAGATAAGATTTCACAAGAAACTTACAAAACAAGCTACGGATGTTTTAGACCCAATAATTGTGGCTGCGACTCGGACCGCCGGTATTACCGCGGCGGCTGGCACCGGTCTTTCCCAGTCCTTATTCGTCTGTCTTTTTACAACAAACAAAAGTTTCTCATAATATGAAAAACACTCTGGCTCGCTCTGTCACACTTGCGTGCATTGCAGAAAATCCCTACTTGCTGCGCTCCGTAAAGCTAGGAATAGTGTCTCAGATTCCTTCTCAGGGCCTCTCCGCTAAGAGCCCTTACTGATCATCGGCTTGGTGGGCCTTTACCCCGCCAACAACCTAATCAGCCGCAGCCCTATCCTTAAGCTCGAATTTCAAGGATAAATCATTCCAGAAAATATCCTCTATCAGGTATTATCCTCAGTTTCCCGAGGTTATCCCTGACTTAAGGGTAAGTTAGCTACGTGTTACTGAGCAGTTCGCCTTCTCGCGAAAGACTTGCATAGATAAGTGTAAGCCAGATAGCCGCAGCCGCCAGCAGGATCAACTTGATTTAAAATTCAATTGCCTCCTAACGACCATTATTATTGATTGATCTTAAAAAAATATTTGAGAAAAATACTCAACATTGACTACCAAAATACATACATCATACCTTAATCTCAGATGAGATATTTACTAAGGCAATCATAAAAGTTGATACTTTATGTAACATTCTACAATAAACTAGTCGAAAAAGGATTTATAAAGGTTTCGCTGAACTAGTTAAGGGTTCTAGCTCTTTTTAACTCAACCTTCTTTTCATCTTTTCCATAGAAAACCCAATAAGCTTTTCCTTGCTCAGGAGAAAAAGCTCCAACACCCTCTTCTAATATTGTAACATTATATTCTTTCCCATTAATATTTTTTATTCTAATTTCATCTTTTTCAAAACCTTCTCGATTATATAGAGACCAAAATTGTAAAAATCTGCCATCAACATTAACTGAATCTCTTTTATTTAGATTTATTATCTCGCTATAATTTAAATTATCTTTAGAAGAAGTTGCACAACCATTTAATAATAATGCTAAACCTGATAAAATCAGACCAATTCTCTTCATTTCTTTTCTCTCCTATTTGTAACTTCGACTTTATAATTATGAATATACAATCTACTACTCCCTTTAATTTTATGTTTTCCTTCATATGAAAAAGTAACTATTTTACTGTTTTCTCCTTTTCCCAATACAAAATATCCACAATTACTTGGAGTTATTACAACAGGAACTGAATTATATTCACTATCTATAATTCTGATTCTATCATAATTTTTTCCTAAGTTATCTTCAAGTTTTTCTAATCTTAATATTTCCGGAAAACCTTCTAATGCAAAAGTTGCTCCTTCTGGTATTGCGTCTAATGAAACAGTTTCTTTAGGTCTCAATCTAGTACAGGATGTTGTTAATAACAACAATGCAGCTAATCCTTTTTTGATTATATTTCTCATAATCTTTGCAGGATATTATTGTTTAAAAGTATTTATTGTTTAGAGAATAATTATCGCCTTTGAAAGAAAAGTTTAACCAAGGTTTTACATCTATTGATAATGCCTAGAAAATTCTCACTTGAGTTAATGAGTTCTATATGTTGAGCTGTGAGTGTTTAATATTATCTTAATCGCTAAGTTTCAAAAGAATTCTACTTAACTTCAACTTCTTCTAATTTTCCTGTAAAATCTTCAAGATTTAATGCCTCAGCTTCATCTTCTCTTCCTTTAGCTTTTAAATATTCTCTAGCTAAAACAAAAAGAATTAATCCTACACTTTTCTGAGATTTATTATTTCCAATAATCTTTTGATTTATATCTTTTGTATAATTATTAGTATCACATATAGCCATAACAGGAAGTCCTACTCTTGTAGCATCATTTAAAGCATTTTTATCAACCCATGGATCACAGATTATTGTCATTTTTGCTTCAAAAAAATCTTCTAATTGAATATTAGTAATTATTCCTGCTGGATATTTTTTAGTAAATTTTCTTATCCCTAATACTTCTGAAAATTTCTCAACAGCAGGCCAGCCTGCTTCTCTTTTACATGCTATAAATATATCTTCTGGATTATATTGTATAAAAAAATCAATAGCATTTCTTAATTTATCGTCGATAAGTTTTGTATTTATAACAGCTAAGCCATCTGCTCTTCTTTTATATACATATTTTCTCATATCAGGAGTTATTACTTTTGTTCCAAGATGTACACTACATCTTATATAATCAGTTAAAGGAACAAGTGTTTCTTTTGTATCTGTCATTACTTTTTTCAATTCTGATTCTGTTAGTTTTTCTTTTTTTTCTTTTAGTGGTTTTTCTTCTTTAGAACTATCTTCTACTTTTGCTGCTAATTCTTCTTTAGTCTGAGTTTTGTCTTTAGGTTTGGTTTTTGTTTTTTTCTCTTTAGTAACTTCTTCAGACTTTTTAGGTTTTTTTTCTGCCATCTTAAATTTTATATAAAGCGCGCAGGGGTTAATCCAGGTTTGTTTCAGCTGGTACCTGCAAAGGTATGATAAAGAAGATAAAAAAGAGTTTATAAGGGTTTTGGTATGGGATTTAGCAAACCTTAAAAACACTATTATCCATGACTATGTACAGGCAAGGAGGAAGAAGAGTTCTGATAAGATTAAGAAAATGGAATCAATAGGATCTTACAACGAATACGAACAAAGACACAGAAAAATTGTCTCAGGAGAACCTATTCTTCCAATGGTTAAAAAAGATTCAGCAATATCTCCAATGCCCTACGATGAATCAGGAGTAAAAATAATTATTAGAGAAGCTGCAGGATCTGCAGGCTTAACTGATTTTGATGCAGATAAAGCAGCTGCAAACTTAACACAAAGAATAACTGGAGTATTTTTCTTAGATCATTGTGGTTTTTATGACGCTTTAATAGATTCTTTGCTTGAAGATGGTGCAAGAGAAGTAGCAAATAATATTAAAAAAGGAGCATATGGTGTAGATTTAGATGGAAAAAGAGTAAGTAGATGGAGATAATTAAAAATTAAGATGCCTTCAAAATTAGCAGTAATGTTAGCAGAAGGAGCATTATTAACTTTAGCAGTTTGTGCTGTAATACAGAACTGCCATAGAAATATAGACTCAAGAAGACCAAGCATTGTTTATTATGTAAATGGAAAACCAATAATAACAAGAACTTTTAAAACTAATCAAGAAATGAGAGATTATTCTGAATCTGAACAAGGCAGAAGAGAAGCCCAGTATTATACCTCTTTGAATAATACTAACAGCATGTATAATAAAGCTTGGAGAGATTTTGTTTTTAAAGAATAATAAGAAAAAATTAAGAAATCCTCTCAAGTCTCTTAACTTTTGCAAGTCTTTCTTTACCAACAACACTTACTTTCAACATATCAGCTCCAAATCCAACTGCAAAATCAGCAATCGTATCATCCATTGTTTCCCCACCCCTATGACTCACAATTATCTTCACTTTCTTTTTCTTACAAAGATCAATAACTTTTTTCATTTCAATTAAACTTCCTATCTGATTAGGTTTGACAATCAAACCATTTATAGATTTCATCTTTATTGCCTTCTTTACTCTTTCTAGATTTGTAGTAGTAAGATCATCTCCAACAATTAAACAATTTTTGGTTTTCTTTAGAATTTCTTTAAATCCTTTAAAATCATCTTCTTGTAGAGGATCTTCAACATATTTTAATTTATATTTTTTTATTATCTTGATGATGTAGTCAATTTGCTGTTTTCTTGTTAAGCAAAGTTTTGGATTTTTATAATGATAAAAACCTTCTTTATTATTTTTGAGGTTTTTATTAGACGAAAAATTTTTATTTTTCGGACAGTATTTGCCTTTTTTATAAAATTCACTTGCTGCAATATCTAAACCAATATCTAATCCAGTCCAGCTCATTAATTCTAATATAGATTCATGTTCAAGTGTTGTTTGCCAAGCATTTTCATCATCTTTTGATTTAGCTTTTATTATTTTTCCTGTTTCTTTATGAAACTTTTGATTTTGTTTTTTATCTCCAATTATAAGAAATTCCTGAAAATCAGGTTGTTTTTTTAAATGAGAATGAACTCCCCCTCCAACTGTGTTTGATAATAATTTTGGTTTTCTCTTATTTCCTAATATCTGATATAATTGTTTATTTTTTGATTTTGCTAATGCTTTGAGAATGCTTGCTTCAAGTGCATAAAGAGTATTTGCCCCAACTTTATTTTTGATTCTTTTTTCTAGTCTTTCTAAATCTTCAAATTTATTAAATTCAAGATCAAAAAGATTTATTTTTTTTAAAGTAGAGATATCTTGATTAAGTGTTTTTTTATAACTAGGTTTTTCATGTTTTCCAGTACTTACTCCTCCTGGAGAGCTTGTTATACAATTATTTATACTTATTACTATTGTATTTCTTTTTTTAGAATCCTTAGTAATACCTGCTTTTATCGTCTCTATTTTCATATTTTTATTAAGAATAAAAACTTTATAAACCTAGCTATATCTATTATCTAAAAATGGTTATAGATCTAAACAAAAGATTAAATAGATATTTTATAAGAAAGTGTCAAGATTCTCGTAAAAGAGCTATATTTAGAAAAGGAGAGATATGTTCAGAAGGATATTTAGCAGAAAATATATGTAGATATTGTGAAAATCATGGACCTCTTAAAAATAATCCAGATCTTATTGATTATAGATGTGTAAAACCTGATAATACTTTAACAATTAGTCCAGAAACAATGCATGCAATGGCACATTAATTAACTATTCTCTATTAATATAAGCATCAAATCTACCTATAATTGCAAGTGTGTTTTCACAATCTCCAGAAATATAAGCTCTATCTCCTTCTTCTCCATAAGCTTCAGCAGATATTCTATCTCCATACTTTTTTTCAAGTTTATCTCTTTCTCTTACTGCAGGATAATCTCCTGCCTTGTTTCTTCTTCCATTATATGTAAGTGTTAATACAGTATCTCCATCATCAAGATCAGTTTTTTCAGCATCTACAAGACATTTTTCTAATCTCATAGATTTTCCATCTAATCTAAACACTTTATTTGGAAGATCTACATCAATTCTAAATCTGTTATTTTTATCTCTTTTTTCCATATATTATATAAGTCATTAGACTATATAAACCTTTCTATTTGTTACTACTCGTAAGTTATATATAAATACTCATAATTAGGATAAAAATTAGTTTATTTAATAATTATAAAGAATTAATAATCTATCTTAGTTTTTTGGGCACTACATCCCTTCTTCAGGCTTAGCTTCTTCTTCCTCAACCTCATCAGTTGGCTTTGCCAACTCCATTATCTCATCATCTTGAGCAACTTTTTCTTGTTCTTCTTTTTCTTTTTCAATAAGTTCTTCATCTTCTTTAATCTCAGCAGCATGAACAGGAGCTTCTTTATTCTCTTTAGCCTCAATTTCTTTTTCAGCTTGTTTTTCTTCAATTTTCTTTTCTTTTTCTTCTTTTTCTTTTAATTCTTCAATTTCTTGTTTAGTAAGTTTTTTAATTTTCCCTTCTCTTTTCTTTGGAAGTGGCCTATTAACAGTGATAGGTAAAACCTCTGACATTAATTCTTTTTTTGCAATATCAAGTGGATTAAAATTAATATCTTCTAGTTCTGCTTCAGGAATCTTTAACAAAAGTGGAGCATCCATTGCTATTTGAAGTGATCTAGCTCCGAGAATTCTTGCTACTTCATATTTTGTAAATTGATCTTCAAGTTCTTCTAGTATTTTTGGCATCTTTTATTTCTCAGCTTTTTTTAGCTCTGCATCAACAAGGTTTTTTAGATTTTTAAATATTTTTTCTACTTCATTAAGCATCTTATCAATTGTTTCATTATCTAATGAAGATTCTTCTCCTTTTTGCATTGCATTAATCATAATATCTTTTTTTGCTTGAGACATCTCAATAGTAAGCCTACCCTCACTAGCTCTTTCTTCTTCTTTGGTAGGGTCTATAAATACATTTTCTCCTAGCTTATGAAATGTAATTGTTAATGGAAGATCTTCTGTTAACGGTAATGAATTCTCTGTAAATTCTCCATATTTTATCATTCCTGTTTCTTCATCATATACTGGCATTTTAGCTGTTTTCAGGGCTAGGATGGCTGCTAATGCTCCTGCATCAAGAACATTTCCATCATCATTTATAGAAGCTAAATCAATAAAAATAGTCCATACTTTTTCTCCTTCTTTGATACATAATTTTTCAAAATCAATAAATCCACTTTCCCTAATACCTCTATCTATTATTCTAGCTGTTTCAATTGCATTTATTCTTGGAGGGCCATATTCATAATCAAGAGAACTCATTGGTAATAGTTCTAATGTTGTCATCATTGTTCCTTCTTTTTCATGATCTGGATAAGGTTCACCTACTCCCATTTTTATACCACATACAACCTCTGTTTTTCCAATCTTAACACTAACACTTCCTTCTGCATTTTTACTTATATTAAATTTAACTTCAATATCTCTATGATCAAATTTACCTCTAAGATCAAGCCTTTTATTTTCTTGCATATATTTTTCAATTGCTTTTTTTGTTATATTATCTCCAGGCATAATTTTCATTTTATGAAGCTTGTCCTCCACAAGCGAATATTTGAAAATTTTTAATTTTCATTTTTTATTTTGTCTCCTTTAAAGCAGCTTTTTGTATCTCAAATACTTTCTTGCAAGCAGCTTTTCCTGCTTCTAAAGCTTGTTTTAATTCTTTAATCCTTATTTTTCCATCTAATTGTAATAAAGTTAATCTCTCAGAATTAACTAAATAAGAAACCGGAATATCTGTACTTCCTTCTCCTTCTTTATAATCTTCTTCTTCCTTAGTAATATCTGTGACAATCTTATCATCTATTTTTCCTATTGCAACAGCAGAAACCATGTCTTTCATTGGTATTCCAGCATGTGCCAGGGCCATAGCCGCTGCATTAATTCCTGCACATCTTGTTCCTGCATTTGCTTGTATAATATTAATATGGACATCTACAGCTGTTCCAGGCATATCATCTAATAATAATGCAGGAGCTAATGCCCATTCTGTAACCTTACTTATTTCTTGACTTCTTCTACTTAATCCAGGCCTTATTCTTTCTCCTACTGAAAACGATAACATATTATAATGTACTCTTAAAACTCCTTTTTCAGGATCTTGTTGATGTTTAGGATTTAAGGTTCTTGGCCCAAATACTGAAGCAAAAGCAATTGTATCTCCAGATGCAAACATAGCACTACCATCTGCATTTGGAATTATCCCAACTTTAGCAGTCATTTCTCTAATCTCGTCCATTTTTCTCCCATCTGATCTTTTTGTAAATCCCATATTATTCTTTTTCCTCCTTAACTTCTGGTTCATCTTCTTTTTTTACAGTTTTTTTATTTTTCTTTAACCATTCTTCAACTTTATCTGTAAGTCCTTCAATTATTGTATTTTCATTAATAAATTCAATTGCTTGTTTAGCAAATAATTCATCTTCTGAATTTTTTCCTTTTATCCAGATAACCCCATTTTGACCAACTGTAATCTCACATCCTGAAGCTGTTTTAATGAGTTTTATCATACTTCCCTCTTTACCTATTACTCTTGGAACTCTATTTGAATTTATTTCCATAATTATCCCTTCTTTAATTTTTCCTAATCCTCTTCCCTTTGTTGTCAGATCAATACTTGCCCTTCCTATATTAAATATTTTTGCAACAACTAAGTCTCCAACACCATAAACTTCTTCCATTTCTGATTCTTTTACAAACATTGGACATTCTTTTAATAATAAAAATGCAGAATAAGGGGCCTTGATATCTGTTATCCATCCCCTCATTGTTATATCCTCTATTTGTCCGATAATAACATTTCCTCTTCTTGGAGAATACACTCCTGATATAGGAACAATTCTTGCAATTCTTCCTGATTTATCTAAAACACCCAATCTTGTAGCGATTATATTCTTTCCTGATTTTGCTGTCCAATCTCCTGGAAGTAAATCATCCTTCTCAGTAGCAATTATCTCTCCTGGGATTACTATTTCTCTTTTCTTATCTTTTTTTATTGTTTCTTTTAGTGTCATTCTGTTTTAACCTCTTCACTCAAAGCAGCTCCATGTGTTACTGCATTTAATTTATCATAAAAATCAGATTGTAATCCAATAGGTATATTTATAGTCACCTTTAAATCCCCATTACTTAACCAATCTTCTTTTTCTTTATAATCATTTAACATTCCATATATTTTACCTGTATATATAGCAGGAATAGTTATTATAAGCTTTTTGGTTTCAATTTTTAGAGGAATTATCTTGCTTATTTCAGGAGTTATTGTAGAAATTTGCTGTTCTACTGGTTTTTTATCTATATTTACTCCTGCTTGATTTAATGCTGAAGAAATCATATCAGGTGTAAATGGTCTGCCTGATTTTGAATCAACTGCATTTCTTACATACCACTCTATAACTTGTTTTCTTTTTGCTTCTTGTTCAGCATCTCTATATTCCTGAGGCAGCTCTATATTTCCTTTTTTGATTATTTGTTCAGCTGCCTGAAAAATATCAGTTGTTTGAAAAGCTTTTTCAAGATCTTCTTGGCTTGCTTTTAATCCTTTTTGAGCATCATAAAATATATCATTAGCAAGTAAGGCAGAAGCAATATCTTCGCTTTCTCCTTTTTTGATCTTTAAAGCTATGTCTAAGTCTATCATTATTTCAAAAATCTTGTTTTCTCGTCGTATTTTTGCTACTGTGTTCGTCATCTTCCTCTTCTCCTTAATATTTTTGCTCTTGCTCTATTAGAATTTCTTCTGTCTCCACAAACATGGTGTCTACTTGATTGAGATCTTTGTTTTGCTCCTTTTCTGACTGTTTCTGATACTTTTTCAATATGATCCCAATATGCTGTTGCTCCTGATTTTTTACCATGGTATTGTGCTCCACTCACACCCATACCAAGATTAACACCAGTACTTTCTCCTTTTTCATCTACATCTCTTAAAGGTTTTCCGCTTCCATCATATCCTAAATTTGGATTCATTTTACATATTTCTTTAACTTCTCACCATGAAGTCTTTGAATTTTTCCTCCTTTTTCTATATAAGCTATATCGAAATTATCTATATTAAAATCTTTTGCTTTTAATTCTTTAAATATCCCTAATCCTACCTTTATCCCTTCTTCTATTTTCATATCTTGTTTATATCTTTTTCTTAATAATTCCTTGATTTTTTCATCATTCTCTCCTATTGCAGTTGCATGATATTCTAAATAATTTCCAGTTATATCGCTAACATATAATCTATTTTTATTATCAATTCCTGCGATTATTACAGCTACTCCAAAAGGCCTTACTCCAGGGTGCTGAGTATATTGCTGTTTTATATTTGATAAATCCTTTATAACAGAAACAACATCTATTGGAGTATCATAAGTAACTCTATGTTGTTGAGCCATTAACTGGCTTCTTTCAATTAATACTCTTGCGTCTGATAATATTCCAGCTGCACTTCCTATTATATGATCATCAATTTCAAATATTTTATTAGCACTTTCAGATATAATCAATTTATCATTAATTCTTTTATCAGATATAATCAATATTCCATTACTACATATTATTCCAATACTAGCTGATCCTAGTCTAACTGTTCTTTCTGCATATTCAACTTGTAAGATATGGCCGTCAGGCGAAAACATAGTCGCAGCTCTGTCGTAACCCATCATTTGATGTTGCATATCTTGTGTTTCCATTTTACAATTTTTATTGTTTTTTTTAAAAAAGGCTTTGAATTACCAGTATAGAAAACTGAATAATCAGTTTTTATATGTCTATCTCCCTTCAAAAAATACTAGTTTTTGGTATTTTTAAATCTTACGATTTTAGAAAAGTCTTATTTTTTATTAAGAATTCTTTTAAATTTCCTTTTTCTTAATCTTCTTTTTATAGGTTTTATACTTGATAAAATTATAATAAGGCCCATAAAAATTCCTACTCCAATTAAGATAAGTAAGGTATAACTCACTTTTTCTATTACTTCTTTTACTTCTGGAGTAATCATAGGTTTTTCTTCTTCTCTTTCTTCTATTATTTCTTCTTTTTTAATAGATTTTGGAGGTTTAAGAGATATCAATATTTTAGCTTTTCTTCCAATTATTTCTTTAAATTCTACAATATGGTCCTCTTCTCCATCAAAATCAATATCTACTTCTTTGCTCTTTCCTAAATATAAGAAAAAGACAATGGGATCAGAGGTTATTGATATTTTTGCTCTTTTATTATAAACATCTAAATCAGTTAGTGTTAAGATATGATGCTCTCCATCATAACTAAACTCAACATAATCTCTTTCTTCTAATAAAAAGTCTCCTTTTCCTGAATATTTCTTAGGAGTTCTTGCTCCTCCTCCCCCTCCAGAAGCACCTCCTTCAGGAGCCACATATCCTCTACATTGAGTATAAGATGTCAAACCTTTAATTTGTAGTGAAGGATAACCATTATCATCACATATATCATCCCAAGGAGGGAAACTCCAGTTAACTATAGGAAGATTGTCTATATTGAAGAAATAACTTTCCTCTGTTTCTGCTGTACAGTCGTCTATATTTGAACTATCATAGTCACCCACACAATCTAGTTCATAACCTGTCTGATTATAATAATAGCAATTAGTAATAAACTCAAAACCTGCATAGCCTATTAATCCTCCAATATCACCTGTTCCAGTGACTCTTCCTGTAGCAAAAGAATTCTTAAAAGAATTTCCATTATCTGCACTTCCAACTAATCCTCCAATATTATCTGAACCATTAACATTTCCAATAGCATATGAATTCATTAATCCTCCATAAGATCTGCTTCCAACCAAACCTCCAACACTACTACTTCCGTCAACATCTCCTGTTGCATATGAATTATCTATATCTGAATTAGAACTAATTCCAACCAAACCTCCAACACTACTACTTCCGTCAACATCTCCTGTTGCATATGAATTGTTTATACTAGCAACCTGATTCCATCCAACCAAACCTCCAATCCAGTTTCCTGTTCCATTAATATTCCCTTCTGCATAACAATTATCTATCTCTGAATAACCCTGCCATCCAACTAATCCTCCAACACGATTAGGCCCCCTGACATACCCTGTCGCATAAGAGTTATTTATATTCATATACTCGCCACTCCCTATCAAGCCTCCAACATAATCAGCAGAGGATATAACATACCCTGCTGCATATGAATTATCTATATCTGAATCATAAGCTCGCCCAACCAATCCTCCAATCCAGTTTCCTGTTCCATTAATATTCCCTTCTGCATAAGAGTTATCTGTATCTGCATAACTCATATGTCCTGCCAAACCTCCAACATTATCTCCTCCAAAAACATTTCCAATAGCATAAGAATCATCAATATCTGCTCCATCATCACTATTTCCTAGCAAACCTCCAACATTATTTCCAGTTCCTACAACATCTCCAGTAGAATATGAATTAAAGATATTAGGCCCTCCCCCAGAAGTGCCTCCTATCAAACCTCCAATAAAAGAAGACCCATTAACATCTCCTGTAGCATATGAGTTTTGTATTCCTCCTCCACAACAACCACTCCCAACTAATCCTCCAATATTAGTGCCGGCTCCTATAACCTCTCCTGTAGCATATGAATTATTAATTAGACAACCATCAATAAAAGCAACTAATCCTCCTGCAACATTTCCACCTATTCCTGTTATTTTTCCAGATGCACTGCAATTATTTATCCTTAAACCTGCAGAACATTCTCCAACTAATCCTCCTGCTCTTGATCCAGATATGTTTCCAGTAGCATAACAATTTTCCACAATATTATTTCCATAAAACATATATCCTACCAAACCTCCAACACTACTTACTCC
>Ga0272441_10002120_pt1 | contig 40996 bp, 32 predicted proteins | sample SSMProp6N_FD_193582 | JGI IMG/M metagenome (GOLD analysis project Ga0272441, IMG submission 193582) | Marine sediment archaeal communities from Little Sippewissett salt marsh, Falmouth, MA, United States - SSM-Prop-6N | ecosystem: Environmental > Aquatic > Marine > Wetlands > Sediment ...
ATTTCTTTCCCATAATTTAACAGGTGTTTTTTCATCTTCTCTTGTTAATTTAACAGTGTATCCTCTAGCTTCTAGATATTCTTTTATTTTCTTAGCTTGAGCTAAAACATATTCTGATTCTTTGTGTTCATTATTTGCTCCATATGTGGCTCCAGCGTCTAGTTTTCCTTTTTGTCTGTTTCCCATTCCGTGTCCTGGATCTAAGACAACAGTTCCTTTTGAAGCTAATCTGTGTCTTGGCTTAGCTTTTTGCTTATCTAGTTTTTCTTCTGGTTGAACTGGAATTTCTTGTTTTTCAGGGTCTGATTCTGGTTCTATTGTATCATATTCATCAATTGGAACAATTCTTGGAGTTGGTCCTGGAACAGGGATTGTTTCCTCTTGTCTAGGTTCATCTCTAGCTTCTGCATTTCTTTTATCAGCGCATCCTACTAGGTAATTTGCTCCAAACATAGATCCAACTACTCCTGCACCTATTAAAACAGCTTCTAGAGCTTTTCTTCCAAATGACTTTTTTCTTGGAACCCCATTTCCTGGGCCATATTTCCCAAATCTTTGATTATATTCATCTATTTTCATATATTCTATATGTAGCTTTTCTTTATAAAGCTTACTATTTGTCACTACTGCTCAGGTAACACAAATAGGAAAGATTTAAATATTGAAAAGATCTCAAAATAACATGAAAATAAGAAAATATTTTGATGATAAAGCAGATAAGTATCTGAAAACCTTAGCTAGGCTTAGGAAAGAAGGAAGAGAAGTAAGATATGATATATCCATAAGGGCTCCAAGAGAGTTTATGATGATGCCTAGAAAAGAAATGGTTTTTGTGGGCACAATGCATGAAGCAGCTACTCCTACTGAATTTGCAGCTTTAAAAGTAGCAATGCATTTGAGAAAGCATGCTCTAGATTTTGACAGAGCATTACAAATGGAAGCAGATGTTAGAGCAGGGAAATATAGGGCAGGAGAAACTCCTGGAAAAAAGGATGTTTTTGCTGAAAAAACATATTCTGATATTTTTGAATTACCTGAGAAGAAAACACTAATTTATACTTCAGGGAATAACTAAATAGGGTTGGTCTTTAACCAGCTCTTGCAGATTTTTATGTCTTAGAGAATTCTCTATTAAATTCACTAAAGACTTCTATTAGATGTAATTCTGTTGGTTTTTTGCTGGTTTTTGACTAATTTTTAATTAATTAAAATGACAAAGCAAAAAATCAAACTCAAGGAAAAAAGCACTGGCTTAGCCAGAGCTCTTGATAGAATTAAATTTGGAGAAATAAGAAAATGGAACTCGGAAGATTTAAAGGAAAGTTAGAAGATTTGACAGAACTACTTGGTGTAATGTCTGAACTTCCAAGCCGTTTAAGGTTCTATGTAGAGACAGAGTATGTTGGTGCTGGCGAGTATAGAGGTTCAATTAAGACTCGTTTAAGACCTAAAACATATAAAAGAAAAAGTGGAGGAATGCCACTTGATGATGTAATAAGAACATGCTCTGATTGGACTTATAGAGAAATAGTAAAGGTAGGTTTAGAACCTTTGTTTGGAGGAGAAAAATGAAAGACTTAGAAGAAAAACTTTTAGCACTTGCTGTAGAAAAAGCAGGGATTTTTGGAAGAACCCCTTCTACTTATCCTGAGCTTTTTGAATTACTTGACTGGAAAGAAGGCTTAGTGGCTCTAGGAGACAGACTACTTGAAAAAGGAAAGGAAGAAGTTGATTTAGGTGGGGTAGTTATTTATGCTAAGGAAGCTTATGAAAGGTCAGGATTGCGTCCAAAAGAAGGTCTTACAAAGATTAGAGACTTTTATGCAGAAAAAGCTTTACTTGACCCTTATCTTGAGACACTTGAAAAGCTAGGAGAAGAACCAGATAAAGAAGTTCTTAAGAAAATGGCAGAGAAAATGCTTGAAGATGGCTATGATCTGGGGATGGTAAGAACAGCTAAATTAGCAGGAGATAGAGACCTGTTAAAGAGAGTTGGGGATTACCTTTTAGATCGATATATTCGATTAAGGATGGGAGATAGCGAGGAAATATTTGAAGTTTACGAAGCTATTGGAGATAAAGAAGGACTTTTGGAAATTGGAAGTTATTTATATCGGTGCAGAAGGGATGATTTTAGTAAGAAACTTGCAAGAAGAGCTTTTGCAGCAGGCGGTTCTGATAGAATGGTTAAAAAAATAGAAAGTGAATCCCCAGAATTATTCAAAGGATAAGGTTTCTATTTTAAAGACCACACTAACCTTGATTATTTTTATTTTTTAATTTACTCATAACTTTTAAATACACTATTTTGTTATCTCTTTTATGAAGATATTAGCACTGCATGTTGATTATATTAAATATAAGCCTTTGAAAAAGGCATTAAAAAGCATAGCAGATTTATCAGAGAAAGAGAAAAAAGGCGGAGATGTTAAGGATGCTTTAGTAGTCTTGACTGCTGTAGAGAAAACAGACGCAGATGTTAATAAGGCAGTTGAAGGTTTGTTAAAAGAAGTAAAAGATATTGCTAAACAAGTTAATGTAAAGAATGTTGTTTTATATCCTTATGCTCATTTATCTAGTAATTTAAGTTCTCCAGATACTGCTGTTAAAGTATTAGAAGAAGCTGAAAAAGCTTTGAAAAAAGATTTTACTGTATTTAGAAGTCCTTTTGGATATTATAAGGAATTTGAGATGAAAGTTAAAGGACATCCTTTATCTGAACTTAGTAGAGAGATTAAACTTGAAGGTAAAGAAGATGAGGTTGTTGATTATGATAGATTACTAAGAATGATGAGCAAAGTTAAGATGAGTGCTCCTAAGGGGCTTAAGGGATTAAAAAGTAATGTTGAATTAGGAAGAGATTTAGACTTATATATTGTAAATGAAGTTGTTGGACAGGGCTTACCCCTATTTACTCCAAAAGGAACATCTATCCTTAGAGAATTAAGAAGATTTATTGAAGACGAGGAGCTTAAAAGAGGATATTTGTATACGCAAACTCCTGTATTGGCTAAAAGTGATTTATATAAAATTTCTGGACATTGGCAACATTATAAACAGGATATGTTTATTTTAGATGTGGGGAAAGAAAAATTTGCTTTAAGACCAATGTGTTGCCCTTTTCAATTTATCCTTTACAAAAGAAAGCCAAGAAGTTATAGAGATTTACCTTTGAGATATGCCGAGCTTGCAGATTATTTTAGAAATGAAAAGTCTGGGGAATTAAGAGGATTAACTAGAGTTAGACAATTTAAATTAGCAGATGCTCATATAATTTGCAGAGCAGATCAATTAAAAGATGAATTTGAAGGGGTTTTAGATTTAATTAAATTTGTTATGAAAACTTTAAGAATAAAAGATGTTTGGTATAGGTTTTCTAAGTGGGATTCTAAGGATAAAACAGGAAAATATGTAGATAACCCAAGGGCTTGGGAAGAGACCCAAAAAACTATGAGAAAAATTTTAGATAAGCTTAAAATAAAATATATTGAAAAAGAAGGAGAAGCTGCTTTTTATGGTCCTAAATTGGATTTGCAATATAAGGACGTTTATGGAAAAGAAGATACTTTGTTTACTGTTCAGATTGACTTTGCATTGCCTGAAAAGTTTAATTTAACTTATAAGAATGAGAATAATAATGATGTTCGTCCGATGGTGATTCATAGAAGTTCTATTGGGGCAATGGAGAGAATAATGGCCCATTTATTGGAAGTAACCCAGGGGGCCCTGCCATTATGGTTAAGCCCGATTCAAGCAAAAGTATTGACTATGAGTTCTAAGAATTCTAAATATGCTCAAAAAGTTGTTGAGCAATTAAGAGAAAAAGGAATAAGAGTTGAATTAGATGATTCAGAGGAGAGTATTGGAAAGAAAATAAGAAAGGCAGAACTTCAAAAAGTTAATTATATGTTGACAGTAGGAGACAAAGAAGAAAAGAGTAAGAGTGTTGCTGTTAGAGTAAGAGGAGATAGAAAGATTACAACTGTTAAGGTAGATAAGTTTATTAAGGATATTCAAGAAGAGATTTCTAATAGAAAATGAACTTTCAATTTTATTTAGAGAAGCTTTATGCACAAGATTCATTTGATAAATTTATGAAAGAGAATAAAGATGCTATTCCTGTAACGGGGTTTTTTGTTATTGATTTAGAGGGCAAGGATAATCAACAGCATTTTGATTATTATATTCCATCAACTAAGAAATTATTTAGTTTTCAATTGGAAAAGTCACCAGAACCTGTTCCAATGGAACTTGTTGAAGGTTTTATTGCTAATAAGTTGGATATGAATTATAGTTTTGATTTTAATGAAATTGAGACCTTGATAAGAAAGGAGATGGAAAAGAGAGAGATTAAAAATAAAATACAGAAGTTTTTGTTTTCACTTCAAAAGAAAGATAATAGAGATTATCTTGTTGGAACTGTATTTATTTCTGGATTTGGAATGTTAAAAGTTAATATTGATATCTTAAACATGGAAATAACTCACTTTGAAAAAAAGAGTTTTTTTGATATGTTAAAGATAACTAAGAAAAAAAAGGAGGCTTAAATGGTAACAGAAGAGGAAGAGACTCGTGGAAGCATTGCAGATACAATAGCTCAGTTAGCTACTAATTATAAGTTAGCTCAAGAAGCAAGTGACAAAGCTAAGATACAAAAGGAAATCAAAGAATTTATTGAAAGTGTGGCAAAAGGTGAAGATGAGGTTAAGGAATATACGGCAATGTTTGATGAGATGAAGGAATAAAATGAATAGATTAGAAGATTTATGGAATAGTAGAGTGTCTGAATTAGAAACTGAATATGGTGATTTAAATAATGGTGTAAGAAGAGGATTAGGAGGATATGCTTCTGAGTGTAAATCCCACCAAGATAAAGGAGATTTTGGAAAAATAAGAGGGACTGATGCTGATGCTGAAAAGTTTGTTGATGATATGCTTAAAGGAATAAATCCAGAATTAAAAGGTAGGTATTTAGAATATTATCAAAAAAAGAAAAATGAACTTGGAGTGCGTTCAGGAAGAAAAAGCAAGCATGATACAACAGTATTTCTTACTCCAGTGAATTAGTAAACTTTATAAGGTAAGATTTTTATTTCTATTCGTTCTAAAATAAATTTTTTGAAAAATGATAAAAATGATTGATAAAAATAGAAATAAAGAAGGAGCTTTAAAAGGAATTACTATGCAAGAAGTAGAAGAGGAATTGAAATTAAAAGCTGAAGAATGTGCTTCTCTTAGCCCTTTTGAAAGAAGAGAAATAGATAGATGGGCTGTTAATTATATTAGACAAAATGTTCAAGGAATGGGTGAAAGAGAAAGACTTTACCACCATTATGTAGAATTAAGTTCGTAATTATTTCTGAACAATAAAATTAATCATCATTTCTGAATTATGTGTTGATAAAATTTTAAATCCAATATCTTTGAATAGTTTATGAACTTCTTTTTCTTCAAATAAATAATAATATCTTTTTCCTTTATCTGTCCAGGAAATTAATTTTTCTTTTCCTTGCTTTTGATTAAATCGCTTTGAATGAAAATTCCATACTCCAATTAATGCTTTAGCTTTTGGTTTTAAAACTCTGTATAGTTCTTTTACTGCTTTTTTATGATATTTTTTTTCAAGGCAATGAAAAGCAGATATTGATATTGCATAATTAAATAAATTATCTTCAAAAGGAAGTTTTGTCATATTTGCAACACTAAACTTTGCTTTGATTTTCTTTTTCTTTGCTTTTGCTTCTGCAAGCCTGATCATTTCTTTTGAAAAGTCTACAAGAACCATTTCTCCATTTTTTATATTAGTTAAATGTCTTCCAGAGCCAGAACCTAAATCTAATACTTTTCCTTTTGCTTTTTTTAAGAATTTTATACTTAGTTCAGATGGGATTTTTTTGTATTCTTGCCATTCTGGAGCTATTTTATTCCATAGTTTTTCTTGATTTTCCATATTATAGAAAGAGTTATTAAGCTTAAAAAAACTGCTATTTACATGCTAATTCCGAAAAAAGGCGAAGTTAGAAAGCCTACTAAAACAATCTCTGGAATCACTCCTGTAGCTGTAATGCTGCCTCCAAGAAAGTGTGAACATGGAGCATGTGTTTATTGCCCTAATTTAGATGTTCCTCAATCATATACTCCTAGAAGCCCTGTTGTAATGAGAGCTATGGCTGTTAAATATGATGCTTTTACACAAGTAAGAGATAGAATAAAAGCGTTTAAGGTTATGAATCATCCTACAGATAAGATTGAATTAATTATTATGGGCGGAACTTTTTTACAATATCCTAAAGATTTTCAATATAAGTTCATAAAAGAGTGTTATGATGCTATGAATAAAAAGAAATCAAAGACTTTGGCAGAAGCTAAGAAGTTGAATGAAAAATCTGCACATAGGTGTGTTGCTTTATGTATTGAAACTCGGCCAGATGAATGTGTTCAATATATTCCTAGATTATTAGAGTTTGGATGTACAAGAGTTGAATTAGGAGTTCAAGTAATAGATGATAAAATCTATAAAAAAATTAATAGGGGGCATACTGTAAAAGAAGTTACAAAGGCAAGTAAAGAATTAAGAGATGCTGGATTTAAGATTGGATATCATATTATGCCTGGATTGCCTGGAAGCAATATGAAAAAAGATATAGAATTGTTTAAGAAATTGTTTAGTGATGAGAGATTTAAACCAGATCAATTAAAATTATATCCTTGTCAAGTAATGCCTGGAAGTAAATTAGAGAGTTGGTATTGGGATAGAAAGTTTAAGCCATATACAAGAGTTGATATTGAAAGAATTCTTATTGATATGATAAAGAATACCCCCAGATATACTCGTATTATGAGAGTTATGAGAGAAATACCTCCAGAATATATTGTTGCAGGAACAAGGAGAATTGATTTAAGAGCTGAGATTGAAAGGGAATTAAGAAGCAAAGATTCAAAGATTAAGGAAATTAGATTTAGAGAGATAGGTTTTGCACTTAGGGATAAACGTGAAGTTAATTTAGATTTAAGTTTGAAAGTTACAAAGTATAAAGCATCAAAAGGAACAGAGTATTTTTTAGAGATTGTAAATAAAGACGATGTGCTTTTTGGTTTGTTGAGATTGAGAATTCATGGGAAGAACGCAATAATAAGAGAGTTGCATGTTTATGGTAAGGCTTTGAAAATAGGGCAGAAGTTAAAGATAGCTTCACAACATCAAGGTTTAGGAAAATGGTTAATTGAAGAAGCTGAAAAAATTGTGAAAAAATCTAAGATTAAAAAGTTGAGTATTATTTCTGGTGTTGGAGTTAGAGAATATTATAAGCGATTAGGTTATAAACTTGAAGATAGTTATATGGTTAGAACATGGAAAAGATAGTTGTATCTAATAAAGAGAATTTTGAGAAATTAAAACAAAGAATCAAGGAACAAGGAGCTGATAATATATTAATTGTAGCTGATTTTAATAAGACTCTTACTCATGCATTTGTTGATGGAAAAAAAGTTTCTACTTCTTTTGCCAGTATAAGAGATAATAATTATCTTGGTGAAGAGTATATTAATAAGGCTAAAAAATATTTTGAAAAATATCATCCTATTGAAGTTTCTAAGGATATTAGTTTTGAAGAAAAAGATAAAGCAATGCAGGAATGGTGGAGAAAGCATTTTGAGATACTTATCGAGTATGGGATCACAAATAAGGTTTTCTTGGAAATAATTGAAAAGGGAAAAGTTAAGCTTAGAAAAGGGGTTAAGGATTTTTTTAAATGGTGTAAGGAAAAGAATATACCTTTTGTGATTATTTCTTCTGGACTAGGGGATTTTATTCCTGAAATGCTTAAGAAAGAAGAAATTTTCTTTGATAATGTTTATATTTATGCAAATATGTTTAGATTTGACTCAGAAGGAAATGCTATTGGAATTGGGGAGAGAGTTATTCATACTGTAAATAAAAAAATAACTAGTGTAGGAAAGATTGAATTTTACTCAGAGGTTAAAGATAAAAAAAATCTTGTTCTCTTGGGAGATGATTTAACTGACTTAAGAATGAGTGAAAGTTTTGATTATGATAATATAATTAAGATTGGTTTTTTAAATGAAAAAGTAGATATTGATTTGTCTTTATATAAAGAGAATTTTGATATTCTTATATTAAATGATGGAGATTTTCAACCAGTTAGTGATTTGATTAAAGATATTTCAAAATGACAGAGGTTATAATCGCAAGTTCAGATTTTGAAGAAAAGAAAAACAAGATGATTAAAGAGGGAGCTGATAAATTTCATGTTCTTGCTGATTTTGATAGAACTTTGACTATGGCTTTTGATGATAATGGAGATAAAGTTCCCTCAGTTATATCTATCCTTAGAAACTGGAATTATTTATCAGAGGAATATTCAAAAGAAGCTCAGAAACTTTTTGATAAATATCATAAAATTGAAATTGATCCTAAAATGTCTCTTGAAGAAAAGACAAAATACATGAGAGAATGGTGGAAAACTCACTATGATTTATTAATAAGGTCGGGGTTAAAAAAAGAGCATCTTCAAAAAGTTTTAAACAGCGGAAAAATAGTTCTTAGAAAAGGGGCAGAAGAATTTTTTGATATTCTTCATGAAAAAAATATCCCTTTGATAATTATCTCTTCTAATGGCTTAGGGCATATTATAGATATGTTTCTTGAAAAAATAGGAAAAATGTATAGCAATATCCATATTATAACAAATGATTTGATTTTTAATGAGGAAGGCAATTTAATTGGAGTCGAGGAACCAATAATTCATTCATTAAATAAAAGTGAAACATCAATAACAGATAAGGAATTATTAAAAAAGTTAAATAAAAGAAAAAATATCTCTCTCTTAGGAGATGGAATTGGAGATTTGGGGATGGTTAGGGGGTTTAATTATGAAACTCTTTTGAAATTTGGTTTTTTGAATTATAATATTGAGGAAAATTTGGAAAGATATAAAGAAAACTTTGATGCTGTAATAATTGGAGATGGAGATATGAGTTTTATTAATGATTTAATAAAGCAATTAAATTAGTTCTTTATCCAAATATCTTTACAAGTCCGCTTTCAGCTTCTCTAAAATTTTCATCAGATACTAAGAAAAATATCCCCTCTTCTTGTTCTTCAAAGACCTCTGCTGTATGATTTTTTTGTCCATGCTCTCTAGCAATAACTTTTACTTCCTCTCCCTTTATTTGCATTTTATATACATCATCATCATACCAGTCTATTGAAACCTGGGAAATATCTCCACTTCTTAAAGGACCTCCAACCATATTTCTTAAGGCTATTTTAGTATCATATTTAGTATTTTTTCCTTCTGGCGAGTAGATTCTCCATGTTTGTCCCATAATTTTTTTTAAGATATAAAGTATTTATATTTTTTGTTTATCTTTTTATAACCTCTATGGCTAATTGGATAGAGGACAAGGGGTTTATTAATGAGTTGTTAAAAGAATTAATTTAATTATCACTATTTTGTCTATGTCTTCTTCTACGTCTTGGAAGGCCATGTGCTTGAACTAATCTACTAAGTCTTGCTCTTATTTTCTTATCTGTTCCTGCTCTTGGTAATTTGTTTGCTTTTAGAATTAATTTATATAAATCTCCGTCATCAAATCTTTCTTGAAGTCTTTCTTTACTATAGGTAGTTTTAATTCCTTTTATAAATGCATCATAATCTAAATTTTCAATATCTATTTCTTCTTCCTCGTTTTCTTTTGGGGGATACATAAAAATTTAAGAAAAATTTTATATAAAAAGACTTGTTGTCTCTGAGTAGACAGATTATAATGATAATAGAGATCTTACAACTTTTACATCACTTTGAGAAACTTTATATCCTTTTTCTCTCATATAAGCTATTACTTCAGAATTTCTATATGGTTTGCTTGGATCTTCATCAAAAAGATGTTCTTCAAGTGCCTCATAAGCTTCTCTACTTAGTTTAGAATCTTTTGGAACAGCATTTGCTCTTGTTTCTTCAGGAGAGTTTGAAACAGGAGAAGTCATCATCATTTTTTGTTGCAGTTGTAATTCTAATCCTGGAGGCCTAAAACTAAAGATTTGTCTTTGTGAAAGGGGCTGTTGTGGTGGATTTGCCATGTTATTTTATAGTGTTTAATTTATTTAGATTTTTCCTTTTCTATGAAACCTCTAAAAGCTTTTTTAACTGTTGGGCTTCCAAATAGTCTTACAAGGTCATCTTTATGTTGAGTATAGAAATCTCTAAGATTTAATACCATAGAGTTAGCATACATTTGCGAAGCTAGAGCATAGTCAAATTTAGCGTCTCTTGTTCCTTTTGTTCTTTTTGCTCTATGAGCAATAGCTGCAGCATTTGTTGGATATTTTCTTAAAGAATCTCTTAATTCTTCTGAATTTCCAGTAAGAATAAAGTTTTGAAATGTATTAAGAGGGTCTGTTCTCATACCTCTGCTAAGGGTTTTTGCGTATGCTTTTCTAAATTCAGCTGCTTTTTCTTGATTTCCTCTATCATTATAATGTCCTGATAAATAAGCAAGCAAAGTTCTGTTTTCAGGCCATAGTTTTAGACCTTGTAATGCAAGTTTTTCTGCTTGTTTTTGCTCTCCATCATCATCGACTTTACATGCTCTATTATTATAGATATAACTTAGAGCTTGCATAAATGATAAATTTCTTCTTGATGCATGTTGTGGTACAGTATGTGAAGGAGAAGTTATTTCTATTAATGAACCTCTTTCTTGTCCTTTTCCATCATCTAATACTAGATGTTCTACTGGAAAGAATCTGTACATTCTTGCTACTTCTTGTTCTGTTGCTAGTTCTGGATTTTCATAATCCATTATAGCTTGTATAGCATCAAATTTGCTTTGTTCTGATTCATGTGTATTATCTTCTGGAGCTACAATAGTTTGGAATTTTGGAGCATGTCCTCTTTCTCCTAATATTGTTGCTACAAGTAAAGGTAAACCTGCACAATTACCGCTTTTAGAGTCTAAAACATCTTGAGCAGTGAATTTTTCATGGTCATATGAGAAACCATCATTATAAAGTGCTTCTTTTACTTGAATAGCTGCTTCTCTTAAATCAGTTGATAATTTTGGCATAGCAGAGACTAATTGAACAAAGTTTCTCTTTACACCAGCATCTGCACCAGATGCTTTAACATAATTATCTATAAATTTTCCCATAATTTTATATGTCTTTATAGCTTATAAATCTTACTATTGTTGTCACTATAGAATAAGTACTCTATATTTTAATTTTACCTGTTTGCCAGTCTTTTAGAATAAATCTTGCTGTTTTGTCTTCATCTACTATTCCGCCTTTTTTTAAGAATCCTTTTGATTTTCCTAGTTCTTCTAATAATATCTCTGAATTGCCTTTTGCTTTAATTTTATAGTTTTTTTCTAGTAGTCCTTTATGGGTTTTCATTATATCTGCGATAACCATATCTGGGTTTTTTACTTGACTATATGATCTTCCACCAACTTTAGTGTGTTTTGATATTTTTTCTGATTTAATGTTTGAATATTCTTTTTCAGGTATAATTCCAGGAGAATCAAGTAATTGCAGGTTTTCTGATAGATTTAGCTTTTGCAAGCCTTTTGTAAATCCAGCATCTGCCCCTGTTCCTGCTTTATGTTTTCCTATTAACATATTAATTAGTGAGCTTTTTCCGGTATTTGGGTATCCTACAACTCCTATGCTTATTTTTCCAGTATCTGCAACTGGTTTTAGTATTTTTTTAGATTCAATTCTTATTCTTTTTCTTAAATCTTTTGAACCTTTTCTTGTTTTAGCTGATATAAACACATAAGGAAATAGTTCAGTTAGTTTTTCTTTATCTTTTTTTGATAATAAGTCTGATTTGTTTAAAACAAATATAATCTTCTTTTTTCTTTTTTTAATATATTCTTCTATTTCTTTATTTCTTGTTTCTTCTATGAATCTAGCATCTAATACTTGAAGAACTATATCTGAAGCATTTACAACTTCTCTAGCTAAAGCTGGATATTTTTTCTTTTGTTTCCTTATATTTTCTAAGTGTCCGGTTCTTCTTGATGAAAAACTATATCTAACTCTTACCATAAATTCACTAAGAAATAATAGTTTAAATTACTTTATTATCTTAACTTCACCTAGCAAATGTAGGCTTTTTTCTACTCTTTGTGCAAGTTCTTGAAATTCCTTTACATTTAACTCAATTATCCCTGAGCTATTTTTCCCTCTAAAACATAGTGCAATAGATTCATCTTTTGGGTGTAGAAAGTCTTCATTTATTCTTACTTCTTTTATATCTCCAGAAGTTTCAAGTTTTACAATTCCATCAGAATTCAGCTTTTTTATCTTAGCTTTCATGTTATTTTTAAGCTAGTTCTTTATTTAAGGATTATTGTGATAAGAAACGCCCCGACCGAGATTCGAACTCGGGTCACTGCCTTGAAAGGGCAGCATACTTGGCCTCTGTACTATCGGGGCTCGCTATGCTCACCCTGAGTCAAATCAACGCTGTTATTTGTCTAGGGCTTGTCTCTATTCTAAAAAGAATTTAGTTTTTAAAGGTTGCTTTCTATAATATATTATGCCTAAAAAGCTAGACAGATGCGTGAAAGACGTAAAAAAGAAATTGAAAAAAGGTGAGCTAGATAAAACATATAAGGATAAGGCAACAGGAAAAAGAAAGAAAACTAATCCTTATGCTATATGCAAAGCTAGTTTAAAAAAATAAAAGATAAGAAAATAAAAATAAAAGAAAAATTATTTTTTCTTATACCAAGCAACAAATCCTATTGCTACTAGATACAATACTCCTCCAATTTGTGGAATAATTATTGATAAACTAAACCATCCTGGGAATTTTCTCTTTTCGAAAATCTTCCAAGTTGCAATTATTACTAATACTAGTAATGCAAGCCAACCTAATATTGGAATTAGTACTAAGAAAACCCATGCCCAATGAAATCCACCTAATTGTAACATCATAGCGATGTTTGCAATAGGAATCCAAGCTAACCAAGCATATTTGTATTTTAGTTTTTTAGCAATAGTCATCCATGCAAGCGAAGTATAAACATATAATGCTAGAGATATTAAAAGTACAACAAAAAGTCCAAGAGCTAAAAAAGCTCCTCCAACTAATCCTCCAGCAACTACTTGACTAATGTCTGTAATGTTTGAAACTGCCATTTATTTTTTGTCCTCCTTTCATCTTTGTTCAAAAATGAGCCTACACGGATTTGAACCGTGGACCCCTGCCTCTCTTAGACTAATCTAAAAGATTTTATAATCCTTATGGATCATACTCTTATAAGAGCAGTGCTCTGACCAGACTGAGCTATAGGCTCACTATGTTATGAACCATGTCAGGATGGGTTTTGCTTTAGCATTGACCAGACTGAGCTATAGGCTCATGTATTTAGAATAAGATAGTTGTATTTAAAAGTTTTCTATTGCATAGTTCTAATTAGGTTTTGAAAATAGAAAAATAAAAAGAAGTTCTAGATTCTCCAGATAATTGTTTCAAAGTCTTCATCGAAATCATCCATCACGTCATTGTTGTTTAGGTTTTTCTCCATCACAAGCCGAGCTTTGTTGGTGAAGCAATAGGTACAAAGATTCACCTTTTTTGCTCCGCAAACAATACATGATGTATCTGCTGGAGATTCTTCTGCGTCTCTCACGACTTTAATCAAACCTGCCATGATATCTCTCATTTGTTTTTGGGAGAGATTCTTATCTCTCATCCAGTAACCTACATGCCTTGAGAAACAAGCTGGACAAATTGGATTTGTCATGACCTGAACGCAGTTAGTACAGAGGGAAGTTACTTTAACCATAATAAGTAGAGGCATATTTTCTATATAAACAAGTGTAGTCTAAAAAAATACACAAAATTTTTTGAGAAAGGTAGTGTTACTTTTTGATAATAAAAGTTAATTAATAACTAATTTTAGCTTCTTCCCAGAAAATTTCAAAATATTGCTTATATGCTTTTGCAATTGTTTCGTTTTCAATTATTATTGTGAATATTGGCTCTTCCCAAAAGGTCAATAAAACAGTATCTCCACATATCATTGTCATAATTGTTGTATCATATGTTGAAGGAAGATATCTGGCTTCTGTGCAAGGCATTTCATTTAGATATTTGATTCTTCTTCCTGCATCTTGGTTATAAATGTGCTTCATTATTATTCCTTTTTGGATTCTTCTTTCATGAAAATCATTAATAAATCCTCCAACTTTTTCTACAGCATCTTTTGGTATTCCATAAACAAATATATCTTTGTTTTTTTCTAGCAAATCATTAAAAATTATTCTAAATGCTCTTATTCCTTCTGCCATTTCAATTCTTCTATCTTTTTTTGCTACTGCTCTGAATTTTTCAATCTCTGGAACTGCTTCTTGTAATTCAAATTCTTTTTGTTTTAGATATTCAAGAAGGTTTTTTGGTTCAATTGGAAAAAATACTTTGTGATTATCTTCAATACTTGATGTAACAATACCTTTTTTTATCATCTTGTCTAAAGTATCATAAACATTTGGCCTGTGAATTTTAGTTCTTTTAGAAATATCATGTGCAGAAGAACTACCAACTTTAATTAAGTCAAGATATATAAGAATCTCATTTTTATTCATACCTATTGATTCAAGAGTGTTTGAGATCTTTTGCATGTCCATTTTATATTTAGGTTATTATAATTTATTTATTTTGTTATTTTGTTTTTGGATGATATTTGTCTGCTAGTGCTCTTTGGTATGCTAATGTTCTCCCTAGTTCTGCACGAACTTCTTTATCTTGAGATAAATCCCTTAGTTTTTCACCTTCAGATTCTATTTTTAATGGATAACTTACTATTGAAGGAGCTCCAATAAAACAATCAGCTTCTGCGAAATAAGAATATGCAGAAGGTATGTTTCTTTGGAAATATGCAAAACCTTCAAGGTTTTCAATAATTATTTCTGGAATTCCTCCATAGTTGTCTCCTAATCTTTCTGCAACTTTTACAAGATTTAACCCAATTTCTCTAGCTTCTCTAATAAAGTCTTTTCTGTAAAAAGGATTTTTAAATTTTGGATGTGCTTCTGGAAGTGGTTTACCTCTTACTGTTGCTTCTCTTAAAAGAGGAATCTCTTTACCATGTTCTCCTATAACTGTTAAATCTATATCTGAATATATTAGTGAAGGGTCTTTTTTACTCAATCTTTTTAGTAAGAGTGTTTTGTGTCTTGACATGTCTGGAGTGATAGATGTAAGATTTGAAGGATCAACTCCCATCCTTTTAGCCACCTGTAATAATGGTCCTGTGGGATTAGCTTCCATACATATTGTTCCTTGATAATTTCTATCTTTGATTGCTTGAAGTGTGTTTCTTACTTTAGGATAAGCACCTTGCATTAATCTTCCAGTTAAATCTTTTATTGCACCATATTCATCATAAGGAATACCGTGTTCTCCTGTCGCAACGATTAATATATCTGGATTTGCTTCAATTACCGCTTCTAATCTTTTGTGGAATTCAAACTTGCTTTCTTGGTCTCCTTTAAATGCTAATCTTGGCTTGATATCTCTTTCATAAGAGTCTTTGGCCCAATTTGTAAAAGCATGAATTGAGCTAGCATATGGTTTTGACTTAAGGTCAGAACATAATTGCCTTCCTAATTTTCCTAGTCCAATAATACCAAGACTTATTGGTTGTACCATTTTATGGTCTTTTCTTAATTCTTTTATCTTTCTAGAAACTTCTCCTGCATCAAATCTTTCTTCTGTTTTTGGAAGCCATCCAGAGAAATATTCGTGTCCTGGCTCTCTCATTGTTTCAGCATAAGGACTTGGCCTATCTGTTGTAAGAACCATTCCTGCATTTACTCCCCTGTTAATTAATTCTTTTGCTATTTGAGATGCTAATTTTGGATTTTTTGGATCTTCACGAATAAAATATATATTTCCTTTACGTAATCTTGAATTACTTCTTATTGAGTGAGTTACATTTTCTGCTGCAATAATATGATAATCTAATCCAGAAGCTTCAATGTCATCTTCTTCTACCCCCCTTTCAGTCTTAACTCTTTCTCTACCTCCGTCTTTCACAACGCCCCTTAGTAGTTTTATAAGACTTTTTTTACCTTCTGGTGTTTCATTTATGATTACTGCTCGAGGCTTTCTCATTTTCTTGTTTTACCCTTATAAAATGGTTACATTGGGTATTTTATAGAGAGACTATTACATTTAAATATGTTACTATTTACTTATATTTTATGTTATTAGGACTTGTAGGAAAGCCGTCTGTGGGTAAAAGTACCTTCTTTAAAGCAGCAACTTTAGCAGAAGTAGACATAGCTAGTTATCCTTTTACAACAATTAAAGCAAATCATGGTGTTGCATATGTAAAAGTGGATTGTGCAGATAAGGAATTTAATACTCAGTGTAATCCAAATCATGGTTTTTGTATAAATCACCATAGATTTGTTCCAGTTGATTTAATGGATGTTGCTGGATTAGTGCCTGGAGCTTCTGAAGGAAAAGGTTTAGGTAATCAGTTTTTAGATGATTTAAGAGAAGCAGATGTGTTTATACATATTGTGGATGCATCTGGAACTACTGATATTGAAGGAAAGCCAACTGAAGGATATAATCCTTGTGATGATGTGAGATTTTTAGAAGAAGAGCTAAATAAGTGGTATTTTAACATATTAGTTAAGGCTTGGAAGAGTTTTGCTAGAAAAGCAGAGTTAGAAGATGTTAATGTTGCAGCTGCAGTTGCTAAGCAATTTAGTGGATTAAAAGTTAAAGAAGATGATGTTAAGGATGTTTTACTTAAATTGAATTTGCCTGATAAACCTAGTACTTGGAATGATGAGCAATTAATGGAATTTGCTAGAGCTTTAAGAAGAATGACTAAGCCAATGATAATTGCAGCTAATAAATGTGACCATCCTAATGCTCAAGCTAATATTAAAAAGATGCAGGATGAATTTCCAGAGCTAATGATTTATCCTTGTTCAGCTGATTCTGAGTTAGCATTAAGAGAAGCAGCAAAAGCTGAATTAATTTCATATATTCCTGGAGATGATAAGTTTGAAATAAAAGGTAGTGTAACAGATAAGCAAAAAACAGCACTTGAAAAGATAAAGAAAAATGTTTTAGATGTTTATGGTGGTACTGGAGTTCAAGAAGTTTTGAATTTAGCTGTGTTTGATTTATTAAAATATGTTGCAATCTTTCCTGCTAGTGCAAATAAATTAGGAGATAGTAAGGGAAATATTTTACCTGATTGTTTTTTATTGCCTCCGGGAAGTACAGCTCTTGATTTTGCATATTTTTTACATACAGACTTTGGGAAGGGCTTTATTAAAGCAATAGATGCTAGAACAAAGAGAGCATTAGGTAAGGATTATAAGTTAAAACATCGGGATGCTCTTGAAATAGTTGCTAGATAAATATTTTACACAACCTTAATATTTTCTTTTATGTTTGAAATCTTTTCTAAACATATATTTAAGAATTTTATATCCTGCAAATAATAAGCCTGCTCCTAATGTTCCTTGAAGAAAGTTTGAATCTTGAATAGCATCATTTAACATATATGCTCCACTAAATGTAGTTAATAAACCAACTCCATCGATTATATTGTTTTTGATTATTTTATCTAAGTTTCTCATTTTGTTACACTACCTCTAATTTGCTGTTAAATTAGCAGCTAATGTTTTTTTCTCGCTTTCTTTTTTTGAGTCTTTATCTTTTTCTTCAGCAAGGTCAACTGCATCTTCTATATATGGTTTAGTAAAATTATATGCTGTTTCAAGTGCATCATAAAATTGTCCAGCTCTTTTAGCTAGGGCATTGTAATAGCTTTTTACTTTATCTACATTACAACCACCTAAATGAGCAGCAAAACCTGTCATAAGAACTAATCCAGTTGCAAGAATGACCCTTTGAGTTAATTTATTTGCCATTTTATTTTGCCTCCTTCTCTAATTTATTTGGTTTATTATTTCTTTCTAACTCTTCTCTGATAATTTGCCTAGTGTCAGCCCCTTGCATTATTGAACCAGCAACATAGCTTAATGTTGCTATTCCAATTCCAATGTAAAAATTATAGTCTTTTAACATTAATTCATTTGGATTTGCGTCTACCATTATCTTAGATGCTGTAGTTCCAACAGCTATACCAATTCCTGCAAGTTTAAACATTGGCCCTAAAATAGAATATCTTGCCATTTTATTTTGCCTCCTTCTCTAATTTATTTGGTTTATTATTTCTTTCTAACTCTTCTCTGATAATTTGCCTAGTGTCAGCCCCTTGCATTATTGAACCAGCAACATAGCTTAATGTTGCTATTCCAATTCCAATGTAAAAATTATAGTCTTTTAACATTAATTCATTTGGATTTGCGTCTACCATTATCTTAGATGCTGTAGTTCCAACAGCTATACCAATTCCTGCAAGTTTAAACATTGGCCCTAAAATAGAATATCTTGCCATTTTATTTTGCCTCCTTAAATATGCTGACTATTTCATTTAGTCTTTGAGTTGGATTATATTCTCTTCCATTTGACCATGCTTGATAAGCATCATGCCCAGCAACACCCAATATTGTTCCAGCAGCAGCCATAGCTGCTACAGTTGCTAGAGTTCTTATTACTCCTGGTCTTTTAACTTGTTTTTGTGCATATTGATTAACTGGTTCTAAAGGTGTTATTGGAGTAAGCTCTTCTTTTGCTTGTTTTACTCCATTTCTTAGTGTCATTCTTAGAGTTGTTGGACGTAGAGTAAGGTTTTCTACTTTATCACTTCCTAATCTCCAAACATAATATACTCCTCTTCTTATTACTTTTTCTTGTTGTTCTTCAGGAAGATCAGCAACAAGGTTTTTACAATATTTCCATCCACATGTCATCCAAGCTTTTTCATCTCCACCATTTTTACAAACATAGCCTCTATGGTCTTCTGGTCTTATTGGAACTTCTTTACCTGTTCCTCTGTCTATTTTTGTTGGAAGTCTAGGAACATTTGAGCCACTAGTCCCCCTTGATTTTGGGGTTGTAGTAATAGATTTCATTTTGCCTCCTTTAGAATTTTACTGTTACGCCAAAAGGAACTTCTAATGCCCTTTCAACATTGTCACTATCAAAGTTTTCTTTTAATCTTAATCCAACACCAAGTTCAATATTATCTGTAAGTTTTAATGCTCCTTCAAGCTCTCCTTCAAGCGAAGCATAACCATTCTCATCTTTAATATCCATTTTTTCTGCACCATATGGAGTAGCTATTTTCATTTCTCCTTCAACATCTTCCATAGTATAAGCCATACCTACTTTAGCTGTAAGTCTTCCTCTCTTTCCACTTAAAAAATCATATCCTACTCCAGTTCTGAAAGTAGTATGAGTCATGTCTATATCTCCATTATAGTCTAATCCATTAACCTCTCCGTCTTCTGATTCACTTGATTGTCCTCTTGCAACTCCGAAATATGCACGAAATCTATCTTTTTTAGCACTAAGTTCAACACCAAGCATATTCATATCATCTGGTTTATCTTCTTTAGCACTAAGAGCTATTTTTCTAGCATAAAATGGAGTTATTGAATATTGCCATGAGCTTTGTTCTTCTGATTCATTAAATAGGTTTCCTTGTGATCTTTTATTAGAAGTTTCAGGAGTTGGTTGAGCTCTAGATTCTGGTTGTTCTACAGGATTTGACTCTGGTTCTTTTAGTTTTATAACTCCTTCTTTTGCCATTTGTCTCATTTCTGGAGTGATTATAGCTTTAGGTTTTGCTGGACCTTTATTTTGAGGAGCACAACTAGCTGCAGTTAATGCAGTTAATCCTGTTATAGCGGCTTTTGTTTTCTTTCCCATTTTAGAATTTTACTGTTACACCAAAAGGGACCTCCAATTCCCTATCTACATTGTCACTATCAAAGTTTTCTCTTAATCTTAATCCAACACCAAGTTCAATATTATCTGTAAGTTTTAATGCTCCTTCCAGTGTTCCTTCAAGTGAGAAATATTCATTACTATCATTAATATCCATTTTTTCTGTACCATATGGAGTGGCTATTTTCATTTCTCCTTCAACATCTTCCATAGTATATGAAGGACCTACTTTAGCTGTAAGTCTTCCTCTCTTTCCACTTAAAAAATCATATCCCATTCCAGTTCTGAAAGTAGTATGAGTCATGTCTATATCTCCATTATAGTCTAATCCATTAACATCTCCGTCTTCTGATTCACTTGATTCCCCTCTTTGAATTCCAGCATATACCCTGAATCTGCCTTTTTTAGCACTAAGTTCAACACCATACATATTCATATCATCTGGTTTATCTTTTTGAGCACTAAGAGCCATTTTTCTAGAGTAAAAAGGAGTTATTGATAATCTCCATGAACTTTGCTCTTCTGATTCACTAGGATTATATACGTTTGTTTTTGGTTGTTCTACAGGTTTTGTAACTGGATTTTCACTAATTATCTCTTTTTCAAGTTCTGCAATAATTCTATCTGCTTCTTCACTAGCATCTAATTTCTTTTCTGGTTTTTTATCTTCATCTTTTGGATCATATAGAGTTGTCTTTTTTTCTACTGCTTCATGTCTTGCTTCCTTGTCTTTTTCAAGTTGTCTTGTTCTATAATCAAGGTCAAGAGTTTCTCCTTCATTATCATATGATCTTTTATCTATTTCTTTTTGTTTCTCAGCAAGTTTAGTAACTGTTTCTTGAACTTCACTTACTTTAGCATCTACTCCTGTCATTCCTTGGAATAATTTTCCATCACTTTCAGCAGTTTTTGTTTCTAAATTTCCTACACTTTTCTTTACTTCTGCTATTTGAGTTTGAGTTTGAGTTTGTCCTGTTTTTAATTCTGTTACATCTTGTTTTGTTTTTTTAACATCTTGTTCTACTTTACTTACTTTTTGATTAACTTTGTCTAATTCAGCAGTATTATCTTGTGTATTTTCATTAGTATATTCTAGTTCTTCTGCTAATTTTTTTGTTGCTTGTTTATTTTTTCCTGCAGTATGTAAAAGTATACCTCCAGTAATTAATCCACCAACTCCTAGTGCCACTCCACCTGCAATAGCTACAGGTTTTACCCATCCTGTTTGAAAGTTATTTTCTTCTTCCATTTTAATCACATATTTCATAACATTTACCCCAAGCACATATCTCTGCACAGTCATCTAAAAGATGTCTTATTGTAAGAGTAAATGTTGCTGGGACACCATTAGCATATAGAACAACTGTTTCAGTACCATACCAGTTAGCTTCTAAGTTGTCTATAACTAAGTCATCGTCATTTAATTTAATATCAAAGTGTGAGTTTGTTCCAATTGTAAGCACTATTGGAGAATCTGGGTCTGTTACTCTGCTTAATATATTGCTATAAACTACTGTTCCATCACTTGAATCTTCATTTACTTGCTGACTTGATAATGATTGCCATACAGCAGGGTCATCATTTGGTGTAACAAGTACAGTCATTATATCTGCATCAGTGTTTGAGTTTGGGTCTGTTACTGTGAATGTAATATCTTCACTTCCTGTCCAATCTGGAGCAGGTATAAAAGTAACTACATGTGTAGTATTATCTATATTTACTGCAATATTAGTATTTCCTGAGTATGTCCATGTAAGTTCAGAGTCTGCATTATCATTGTCAAATACATAGTCATCTAAATCAATAGAGTTATCTGTAGTATCTTCAAGCATTGTAACATCTGGAATTGAGCTTATAACAGGGCTATTGCTTCCGCCAGATACAACACTAACTGTTGTAGTATCTGTATCATAGTTTCCATCAGGGTCTTCTACTCTAAATGTAATATCTTCACTTCCTGTCCAGTCTGTATCTGGAGTAAAAGTAACTACATGAGTTATATTATCAATACTTACTGATATATTATCATTACCTGAATATGTCCATTCTAAAGCAGAATCAGAGTCATCTCCATCAGAAACATATGCATCTAAATCTAGAGAATCATCTATTGTGTTTATATCCATTATTATGTTAGGAAGAGAACTTATTTCTGGATCATTGCTATCTTCATCATTATCTGCATCATCACCATCATATATATTTACGCTGCTTCCACCACTCCATCCACTATCTTGGATAGCTAGAGGGTCAATTAAATTTTCAACATGAGCCTTTTTAGCTCTTTGACTTAGAAGCATAAAAGCAAGCACTAGCATTATGATTAACAGGGCTATAAGTGCTATCAATACAGACATAATAACTATTTTTCTGTTTTTTTCCATGGTATTTTCTTATACCAACTAGTATTTAAACCTTTCTATTTTGTAACTACTCTGCAGTTAAGATTAAATGTTGAAACACTTAGAAATTATTATAAATTCCATCTGCTTATTGTGTGTATGGGTGATGCTGAAGATATATATTCTTGGTGGATTAAGTTACTTATTGAGCATAATTTAAGCTTTGAAAAAACAGATCCAAGCAAATCTGAAGCTATAATTGCTATTGAAAAAGAGGATGATGCAGTGCATTTAAAGTATGAGCCAAGAGAGTACTTTTTTGGGGTTGATTTTGGAAATGGAGGCCCTATTTTATACACCTTTTTGCCAGAACAAGGATTTGTTTTAAGGCCAGAAAATAGAAAGAGTTTTTGTGGAAAGCTGGAGCATGAATTAAATAGTTCTTTTTCAGATAAAAAATCTAAAAAAAGATTTGAAAGGTACTTTCAATTGCCATTAAAAACAGGTTTTGAAACAAGAAAATTTGGTGAAAGAAAATATAGTGGTGTAATTGTTTTGGTTCCTGCAAGACCAGAAAGTTTTTATGGAAAAAAAGGAGTAAAACCTGTTGCTTTAGAGCAATGGAGAACAAAAGTTTTTGGAAAATTGAACAAATTCTTTAGAAATAATGTTTCCCGACGATAAAAAGTGTTTTTTATAACTAGAAAAGGGTAGTGTAAAAACCTTTTTTCTCTTTATTTTTGCAGAAGGTTTAAAAAGGATTTTTTACACTATTATATATTAACAAAAGGGGAAAATTTGTTTAATGGTCTTTAAGAGATATATAAAAAGAGGTAATAAGATATACGGCCCATATATCTACCACAATCAAAAGCAAAACGGAAAAGTTGTTTCTACATATTTAGGTAAACATAAGGAAGAAAAATCTTCTAAAAATAATCATTCTGATATTCATTCTCTATCTAAAAAAGGTAGTGTAAAACGAGAGGAGAAGACCTTAACAAATTTCCCCTATAAGAAACTTCTCCTCTTCTTGTTTATTTCTATTGCCCTTGTTATGTATTTAGTATTTCTTACCCAACTTAGTTTTACTGGTAGGGTAACTCTTTCTGTAGATGATGTGTATAGAGAAGGAGAGGTGTTAAAAGGCAATCTTCAGTTTGTATTAGAACAATCTGAATTAATCCCTGCTAATACAAAAGTGATAATTAATAGTGCTGGTTCTGAACATATTTATAATTTAAGTGAACTTATTTCTGAAGATCCAATTGAAGGAGACTACTACATTAAAGGAAAACAAATTTCTGATGAAGGTTTAGGATATGGAACTGTTGAAAGATTTCCTTTAGTTAATTTTGTATTGGGTATTTTCTCTGAGCCAGATACTGGAGGAAGTGATGATGAAGTTGATGAGAATAAGACATATACTCTTCCTATTGAACCAATAAATGATACTCTTGAAGAAAATGATACCGAAGAAATAAATGAGACTCCTGAAGAAGTTGTTAATGATACTGAAGAACCAGAACCTGAAACAAATGATACAAGAACAATAACAGGGCAGGCAATTGGAACACTTAATAATTTCTTTGCATTTATACCAAGATTTGTAGGGCATGCTTCATTAGAATTAATTGAAGAAGTTGAAGGAAATGTTTCTGCTAATGCTTCATATGTATATATCTTAGGAAGTGGCGATACAGTGCAGATACTTTCAGCTGAACATCCAATTAACTTAACAATTTCTGGAAACCAAGCAATTGTTACAACAGAATATGCTGGTGATGAAGAAAAAGTAATGAACATAAGCTTTGATGATTTGAATATCCCTGCTGAAGATGGTGATTTAGTTGTTAGTTTTGTGTATGATGGAAATGAATTGATGACTGCGAATAAAGATATAAGCATAATTGATGAATCAGAAGAAGTAGAACAACTGGTTGAAGAAGAACAAATAAGACAAATTGGGGCACCTGCAACTTCTATTGATATGAGTTTAGATTTAGATAAGACAATTGCAGCTCCAGAAAGTTCTGTTGTTGTTTCTGGATGGGCGATTTTTGATAATGATACTGCTGTTGCAGATAATATTGTTAGAATTTATAGAAATAATACTTTATTGACTTCAGATACACAAGGATTGAGAGATTTAAGTGGAGGAACACCAGATGCTAATAACTATTTATATTATAATGCTCCAGATGGAACAAATGTTACTGTCTCAAGTATATGGAGTTCTTCTAATTTAGCTGAAGCATTTGATGGAACAGTAAGTGGAAGTTCAAGTGATGGATGGATTGCAGGTGGAACAAGTGGAAGTATGGTTGTTTATTTTCCAGATGTATTTAGACTTGATAAGATTGGGATTGCAGGAAGAGCTACTTATGGTGCAGGGACAAGTATGGATGTTGAAATATCTAGTAATAATGGTTCTTCAACAGAAGAAGTTCTAAGTTCAGAAGCAATTACAACTACTTTAACAAATTTTACTATAGATGAAAATATTAATTGGATGAGAATTTCAGTAAGTGATTCAAGTTGGGTAGGAATAAATGAGCTTGAGTTTTATCAGGGGGCTTTCACAACTAATTCAAGTGGTTATTATGAGTATTCAATGACTGCTCCTGCTTCAACTGGTTATTATGAGATAAAAGCAAATACTAGTGCTTCAAGTTTAACTGGAACAAATACTAGTGATTTATTTGTTAGTAATGAACCAACTCATAGCACTCCAATTTTGAATTCAACTGGAACTAATTTAACAACAGATAATCTTACTGTTTATAATCAATCTACTAGTGATCCAAATTCAGCAGATGTTAAGAATATTATTAATTGGTATAAGGATGCAAGTTCAATCACTGTATTGAATATGCCATTTGAAGGTGGAAGCAATAATAGTTTTGCTAAAGATTATTCAACAAATTCAAAGAATGTTACACAATCTAATTCAGATTATTATCCGACTTTTAGTAATACCTCTGGATATGATGGATTTGGAGCAATGACTTTTGATGGAAGTAATGATAGATTGACTTTTGGTTCATTCCAGGAGATGAATGGATTAAGTGAGTTTAGTGTAAGTTTTTGGATTAAGCCAAGAGTTCCTTTTACTGGATGGGAAGGTATATTTGTAAGGGGTACTAGTTCTCAGAGAACTCCTTGGATATTTGGTCATAGTTCAGCTAGTAATTTATATATGCAGTTTGAAACAGAGTCTTCTGGTTCTGATTGTAGCATTACTACTGCTAATTTAGTTGATGATGAATGGACTCATGTTGTATTTAGATGGAATGGAACTCATTGTACGTCATTTATTAATGGAATTCAAGGGAGTGTAGATACAACTACTGGAAGCACTTTAGCAAATACAGATGGAAGTAATTATATTGGTTATGCAGAAACTTATGCGACTCTTAATGGAGTATTAGATGAATTAGTTGTATGGAACAGAAGTTTAACAGATGAGCAAGTATCTGTATTATATAATAATAGAACAGATTTAATTGTTTCACAAGAAACAGCTGGAAATGATGTATGGCAAGCTTGTATTACTCCAAATAATGGAGTAGAAGATGGTTTAGAAAAATGTTCAAATAATTTAACTATAGCTCCTGAAGCGAATTTATTAGTAGAATTATTAGATCCTAATAGCAATGGAGATGTTGTTCAATTTGAGTTTTTTAATTTCTCTGTAAATGTGACTTGTGAAGCAGGCGGGGATAATTGTGGAAATACAAGTGTTTATCTTGATCCATTTAGTTCATGGAGTTATAAAAGAGAAATTGTTATTGATAGTGATAAAGTATCTGGAAGTTCTCATACTGATTTCCCTATGTTAGTTAATATTGCATCAGATACTGGATTAGCTAATAATGCATTAAGTAATGGAGATGATATATTATTTGCAGATGCAAATGGAAATCAATTAGCACATGAAATTGATGAATTTAATTCTGGAACTGGAAAGTTAGTTGCTTGGGTTAAGATTCCTACTTTGTCTGGAAGTTCAGATACAACTATTTATATGTATTATGGAAATTCTAATGCAGATAATCAAGAAAATGTTTCTGGAACTTGGAGTAATGGTTATAAAGCAGTTTATCACTTTTCAGAGGATCCAAGTGGAACACTATTAGATTCTTTATCTCAATCAGACCAAACAGGTGTTACAATGGAGTCTGAAGATTTACAATCTGGAATAATTGGAAAGAAGGTTGAATTTGATGGGGGGACTGAATATGCTTATAATAGCTCAGGTATTCCTGGAATGAATAGTCAAACTTACTTTACTGTTTCAGGTTGGGCTGAGCCAGATAGTTCTTCATCAAGAACATTATTTTGTGCAACTCCTGTTTATACTTCATATACTGGAATGACTACTTTTCAAGGATTTAGTACTTACTGGAGATTATATTTTGATACTGGTACAGGAGGAACAAATTGTAATATTCCTTTAAGTGGTTTAGAGGTTGGAGGGAGAAATCATTGGGCATGGACATTTAATGGGACTGGTGCAACTAATACTGATAAAATACATTATTATCAAAATGGAAGTGAGGTAACATTAAGCAGTTGTTCAGGAACAATTTCTTCAACTACTTTTTCAAATGGTTGGGATGCTTTTCAAATAGGTAGATTTGCTAATCTTGGAAGATTCTATGATGGACATTTAGATGAATTGCATGTTGCAAATGTTAGAAGAAGTGAAGATTGGCTTACTACAGAATATAATAATCAAGATAATGCTTCTGCATTTTATAGTTTAGGAAGTGAAGAATTAAATGATAAAGGATTAATTAGCACTCAATCTGGAGATACACCTTTTTACACTACCTCTGAAAATCCACAAACAGTTGATTTAGATGCAGGAGAAAGTGCAACAATTGAATGGGAAGTTAATACAACTGGGGAAGTATCTGAAAAGTTTACTTTCTTTGCTTATGCTAATGTAACTGAAGCTCCTGGGGTTGGAAATTTCTCAGATAAAATTAATTTAACAATATTAGGAGCTGGTGCTAATCAAGCTCCAACTCATGAAACTCCGATTTTGAATTCATCAGATGGAACAAATAGAACAATTGCTAATTTAACAGCATATAATCAATCAACTGCTGATGCAAATGGACATAGTGTAAAGAATATTTTTGATTGGAGAATACAGAATAATTCAATTGCTTTGATAAATATACCTTTTGAAGGTGGAAGTAATGATACATGGACAAGAGATTACTCAAGTAATGGAAATAATGGAAGTGTTAGTAATGCTGTGTTTAGTAATACTTCTGGTTATGATGGATTTGGAGCATATGAATTTGATGGAAGTTCTACAGCCATAAGTTTAGGAACTTCTTCGTTATATAGCCCATCAGAAGCAATTTCAATTTCTCTTTGGATGAATCCAGATATTTTAACTGGTACAAGAACTCTTGTTAGAAAGAATAGTGCTTATATTCTTTATTTTTACAGCAATAATCTTGATTTTTATGTTTATGGTCCTAATTATCGGTTGTCTTATCCTTTAACAAATATACAGCAAGATGAATGGACTCATGTTGTTGCAACTTATGATAGAGAATATATGAGAATTTATGTAAATGGAACAGAAGTTACAAATGAATCAAAGACAATTGCTATTGCTTCAAGTAATTTAGAATTAATGATTGGAGCACAACCTGGGCCTACAAATTATTTTGATGGACATTTAGATGATGTTGTTGTATGGAATAGAAGTTTAAGTGCAGAACAAGTATCTGCATTATATAATAATAGGACAGATTTAATTGTTTCACAAGAAACAACTCCTGCAGATGTTTGGGAAGTTTATGTAACTCCAAATGATAAGACTACAGATGGAACAACTAAGTATAGTGCAGATTTAGAAGTATTATTAGCAACTGCGGGTAATGATGCTCCTGTTGTAGATACTGTTCTTATTAATACTTCAACTGGAACTCATTATGAAACAGATGATTTATTATGTTGGGCAAATGCAACAGATGCTCAAGATGATAATTTTGTTTTAGAAGGTTATTGGTATAATGATGGAGTTCAAGACAGTAGTTTTACTACAAGCCCTACAAATGTAACTTCTGGAGCAATGACATTATTAGATACTCTTGATAGTTCAAATACTGATATTGGTGAGACATGGACTTGTTCAGTTAGAGGTTATGATTGGATACAATATGGAAATTATGTAAATGACACAGAAGATATTTGGAATTTATCTGCTCCTGGAACTCCTTGTGATAGTTGTCTAGCTTGTACAGAAGCAACAAACACAACTGCTGGAGCTTATGTAACTTTAACTCAAGATATTTATTCAAATGATTCAGCTTGTATTGATGTATTAAATGATTCAGTAACTATTGATTGTAATGGCTATGCAATTATAGATAATAGTTCAGATACTTATGGAGTAAAGATTTTTGAATTTAATAATGTGGTTGTTAAGAATTGTGATAATATTTCAGGATTTAGTTATGGTATCTATACTTCTAATGCAGAGAATTTATCTGCTCATGATAATGTGCTGATTGATAATGGATATGGATTTTATGTTCAAGGAACAGATAATTCTAGTTTTTCAGATAATGAAATTCAAGGTGGAAATTATGGTATTCATGTAAGAAGTACCAATAATAATAATACAATTTCTGGAAATATAATTAATGATTCTTCAAATTATGGTATTTGGTTTGAAAGTGCTTTTTCAAATTCAGGATTTAATATAACTGAAAATAATTTTAGTGAATGTGGAACTGCTTGTGTTTTGATGTATTCTAGTGATACAAATATAAATGTTTGGAAAAATAAATTTAGTGGAAATGGTATTTGGACGCCTACTTCTTCACTAACTCATTATTATTGTGTTAATGGATTAGGAAATTATTATGATTATGATGTAACTTATGTAAGGGTTCCTGAAACTGATTGTGGACCAGTTCCAAATGCAGATAAGATTTATGTTAATGGAAGTTTAAGTGAATCAGATTGGAGTTGGGATGCTAGTAATGCAACATTTAAGACAGTTCAAGAAGGATTAAGTAATGGAAATGCTGGAACTGAGATTTATATTTTGGATGGGTCTGGACCTTATAGTGTTTTATATGACCAAGGAACAACAAAAGATAATCAAAGTTTAGATTGTACTTATGAATATATTTATGATGGTGCCTCTGTAGCATATGGTTTACAAATAGCAGATGATAATTTTGTCTTAAGAAATTGTAATATTTCTGGATTTACTAATGGAGTTTCTGTTTTAGGATTTAATGATACTGTAGAAAATAATAATTTTACTGGAAATTCTAGAGCAATATATATGGGTAGTTCAGATAATGGAACAATTGAAAATAATCTTATAAGTGGAGGAAATCAAGGTATTCTTGTTAATCAGAATAATTTTTATAATGTAATCAAAGGAAATAATTTTACTGGAAATACTTATGGTATTGAATATGAAACTGCATTTACAAATGAAAATAATAATATAACAAATAATTCTTTTAATTGTAGTAGTTATGGTCTTTATCATGTTGATGATACAGGTGATGCTTGGATTTGGAGAAATTCTTTCTATAATAAGGGTATTAATGCATATGGCTCTCCTCATTTTTGTAACGGAGTAGGAAATTATTTTGAGAATGTTGAAGCTTCTCAAATCTATAAATCAGATTGTGGCCCAATACCAAGTGCAACTCATGTGGTTGTGAATAGTGGTTTAAGTTCTAATGAATGGTCTTGGGATGGAAATTCAGCTAATTTCACTTCATTGAAAGATGCATTTTCAAATGCATATAATGATACTACAATTACTCTTATAACAGATGTTGCAGGAACTTCAGAGACAATAAGAGATGGCCATACTGTTGAGTGTGATAATCATGTTATTCAAGGTGAAGATTCAGGTTATGGTATTTACATTAATGATGAAGATAATACTACAATACAGAATTGTGTAGTAAAGGACTATCAATATGGAATATTTGAGAGTCATGCAAATAATTCTTATATTTTTAATAATACTTTAAATAGTTGTACAATCAGAGGTTTAACTTCTCAATATGCTGACAATGTTAGTTATTTGAATAATACTTTTGTAGGCAATACCTATGGAATGGTGTTAAGTGATGTTGATTATTCACTTATTAAATATAATAATTTTACAGAAAATCTTGATTATGGACTTTATTTTTATAGTTCAACTGCAAGTTGGAGTTATTCTCAAGATTGGACAAATGTAACTGAAAATATCTTTGTAGATAATACTGATTATGGATTATATGCAAATGCTAAATATCATGCTAATAATACTATTTGGAAAAATGAATTTTATGGAACTGGAATTGTTGTTGCCTCAGGTATTGAAGATTATAATAATTCATTATGTAATGAAGTAGGAAATTATTACCAAGGTATAACAGATGTTGATCAAATACCTAAAGAAGATTGTGGTCCTGTTCCAGATGCGACTAATGTTTATGTTGATGGTGATTTATCTAGTGCTGTTTGGAGTTGGGATGATACAAATGCAACTTTCTTATCTATACAAGATTCATTTTCAAATGCATATAATGATTCAACAATAAATGTAATTGTTGGAAGTGGACCATATCAGGAAGAATCTGAAACAGTAAGAGATGGAATTACTTTAGATTGTAATGGAGTAACTTTGAATTATTCTGATTCTGGGGAAGCAGTTTATGTTAATTATGAAGATAATGTAACAATTAAAGATTGTAATATTAGTGATTATACTTATGGACTTAGAGCAAATGGAGCTTATAATTTAACTCTTCTTAATAATACTATTAATAGTTCTTCATATGGTATTTATCTAACAACTGTAGATAATTCTACAATAGAAGATAATTTGGTTGTTGAAGGAGTGAATTATGGTCTTTATATGAGTAATTGTATTGGAACTTTAATTGAAAATAATTCAATTGATGATGCTAATTATGGTATTTATTTTTATAATGCAATTAATAACTGGAACTCAGCTAATGAGCATTGTAATGTAACTAATAATACAATTACAAATAGTGGAAATACTGGATTACATATTCAAAATATTTATCATTTAGATAATTTATTTTATCATAATAATTTTGAGAATAATGTATTGCAGGTTTATTCAGTTACTAATGATACTGGTGCTCAATTTAATTATTCTGGTATGGGGAATCATTGGAATAATTTTGACAGATATACTGGATGTAATGATAGTGAAAGAAATAAGATTTGTGATGAATATCATAATTATAGTGCAACTATTAATGATAGTTTTCCATATGTTGTGAAAGATGCATGGAGAAAAACTTATGCTGGTTATTCTGCTCCAGATGATGCAACAACTGCAGCTTATGTTGCTGAAAGTCAATTTGAAGGAAATCTAACAGAAGGAAATACAAGTTTCTATGACATGTTTATTAATTTCACACATCCAACTTATGGAAAGAGATTAATCTTAAATGGAACTTTCTGGCAAACTCCTGTTGATTTAGATGCAATGATTATTGAAGCTACTAGCAGAAAGACAGCTGTTGATTTAAGTGGAGTTACTGGAATTGCAGATACTCATACATTATTTATTCCTAATAGTAATAATGGAAATGGTGTTTATCTATGTCCTTATGCAACTTCTATTTCTGAAGTAAATACAATATGTCCTGGTCAAATTGAATTTAGTGGAAGTTTTCCTGTTGAAAATTCAACTTATACTGCAGCTATTGAAGGAGGCAATTATAGAATTGATAATGTAACAAGTTCTGGGGGAGGAACATTAGAGGGAGATCTCCCTACGCAAGATACTCCATGGATTGGAGCTCATAATGTATATAATAATAGTTTAGTTGGAGAATGGAGATTTGAAAATAATGCAGTTGATGAAACAGGAGTTAATAATGGAACGGTAAGTAATGCTAATCAAACAGATAAAGGTAGAGTTGGTAAAGCCTATGAGTTTGATGGGGATGGAGATTATATTTCTGCGGGAACATCTGGAATGATTGCAAGTGAAGGAACAATTTCTCTTTGGATAAAAGGAGATATTTCTAATCAAATAGAAGTATTCTTTGATGAAGGAAGAAATGATAATAATAATGATGAGCGTATTTTAATTTATAGTCCTGCTGTAGATGATACTGTAAGAGTATTCTTAGATAATGGAGAGACAATAATTGATGGAACTGTTTCAGATGATACATGGGCGCATTTACTTTTAACTTGGGATTCAATTCCAAATGCATCTTTCTGGATTAATGGAGTTTATCAAGATTCAGGAACTGGAATACCAGAATCTATTGAAGATAGTTTCTTTTACTTAGGAGATTCTCAAAAACCTGGTGGACAAGAATTTAATGGAACAATTGATGAAGTTGCAATTTGGAATAGAAGTTTGAATTCAACTGAAATTAGCAATCTATATAATTCAAGTGTAGGAAATCCTTCATATGATAATCAAGATTTAGGTGTTTCAGCAAATAATACTGCTGATGCAGATGACGATGATGTAAAGAATATTATTGATTGGCAAATTTCAGGAACATCTATTGCTTCATTGATTATGCCATTTGAAGGTGGAAGCAATGATACATTTACTAAAGATTATTCTTCTAATGGAAATAATGGCACAGTAACTTTAACTGGAGATGGACAATGGAATGCAACAGGAGGTTATGATGGTTGGGGAGCATATGAATTTGATGGTAATGGAGATTATATTTCTAGAACATCATTTGACTTAGGCTCAAATAGGTTAATAAGTATGTGGGGGTATGCAGATATTGGTTCTACTGGATATAGAAGATTATTCCAATGGGGAGGGAATGATTTTTCAGCATATTTAAATACTGGAACTGATGAGCTTAGGGCTTATTATGATGCTGATTCGTGTAATACTGGGTTCTCTCCTATACTTGGGGAGTGGTATTTTTACACATTTGTCTATAATGGTACAGGACTTGTAGTTTATGTTGATGCTGATGAAAAAAAGTATTGTCCAAATACCCCAGATGCTACTAATTCTGGAACACTTTATCTTGGTCGTACAACTGTTGGTCAGTATTGGGATGGAAAAATTGATGATGTTATGATATTTAACAGAAGTCTTTCAGCAGAACAAATTCAAGCATTATATGAAAATCAAACTCAAACAATAGTTGAAGAAGAAACTCAAGAAACAGAATGGTGGAAAGCTTGTGTAACTCCAAATGATGGAACAGGAGATGGAGCTACTGAGTGCACGTCACAAATATTTATTGATACTTCTCTTGAGTTTGAAAGTGTTGAAGCTGTTTTAAGTATTTCAAATCCAGTAGAAAATTATACTAATTATAGTTATGATTCAACATTCCAACTTAATGCAACTTTGGAAGCTTTAGGAGGAGCATTAAGTGATTGTAATGTAACAATTTACGAGGATACTGGATTAACTTATAGTGAAGCTCAAACTCAAAATATTGCAAGTATTTCTCAAGGAAATTCAGAGAATGTAACATGGACAATTAATACAACTGATTTAGATAATTTCTATGGAGAAAATTATTCAATAATTGTTGGAGCTGAATGTGCAGAAGATAATGCAACAAATGTTACAAGAATAGTAACTGTAAACTTTACTTGGTTAGTTGACCCTAGTTTTGAAAATCAGTCTTTTAATGGAAATACATATTATGTTGGAGATTTTGTATTGTATAAACTTAATATTACAAGAGAAGGAATACCCTATGACCCTTATAATCTTTCAGTAAATGCAACAGATGATAATTTGAATTTCTTAGAGTTCCAAGATATTAATGATACTATAAGAACAGCTCCAGGAATTTATTATGGTGAGATTGATACGGCTAGTTTTACCCCTGGAATAGATATTCGATTTAAAGCATGGATATTTAATGATAATGGAGAAGAATTAGCAGAAGAAAATCAAGCAGATAATAATGTTAATGCTCCTGATGCTGCTGATTTAAGTGCAACTGAGTTTGATTATTATATGATGTCTTCAAGTAATTATACTGTAAGAGATTTATATGTTAATACTTCAGATGCTTCAATTAATTGGACTTCAACTAGATTGGATTTAAGTGATGGAACTTATGACTTAGATGATGTAATTAATTTAAGTTATAGGCTTGCTTATGTTAATTCTTCAAATTACCCTGAGTTTAATAGAAGTAGAAGTGAGTTATTTGCTCCATTTAAGGCAAATTTAACAATAAATAATGTAAGTTGTGAAGGTTATTTTATTTACTTTTCAGACAATGAAAGTGCTGTAACTTATAATGAAATTATTGCAGAAGACACTAAATGCCCTGATACAATATGTCAAAACATAAGCTGTGTTAATGATATCTTAACATTTAATGTTAATAGATTTACAGGATATGCAGTTGGAGATAATGCTAATTTAACAATATGGGATGAAACAGATTCTGGAGAATTATATGGAAGCCAGACTAAATATGCTGATGATACTGTGAATTTCTTTGCTAATTATACTAATAAGACTTCAGGGGAAGCAATAACCTCAGCAACTTGTGAAATTAGTTTTGCTGATTCATTAAATAATCCAATGGACTGGAATGCAACAGATAGTATTTATGTCTATAATAGAACATTTACAAATGATGGATTATATGATTGGAATGTTACATGTAATAAATCTGGATTTAGTAATTTAACTGCTGAAGATAATGTAACAATTAGTCCTGCATATTGTGATTATTATCTAGATGATTGTAAGAGTTCTGGCTGGGAATCAGATAAAGTATATTGTCTGAATGATAGTATTAATGAAACAGTAGATTGTATGGTAATAGATAATAATTCTGTTACTTTAGATTGTCAAGGATTTATCTTAGATGGGGATGATGGAAGTTCAGATTATGGTATTGAAGCTAATGATTATGATAATATTAATATTTATAATTGTTGGATACAAAACTTTGGAAGAGGGTATAGTGCTACTGGAACTCTTGATAATTTGAATTTTATTAATAATACTTTTTATGACAATAATTATTATGGAATTTATTTAGCAACTCCTAATAATCTTACAATTAGGAATAATACTTTTGATTCTATTGCAAATGATCAAGACAGAGATATATGGATTACAGCTAGTGGAGAAAACGCAACGATTGAGGATTGTTATTTTGACCATGAAAATAGTTATTCACTATATATTACTGGAACAAATAATCTTACAGTAAGAAACAATACTTTCTTAGATGAAGAGCCTTATTTTTATGCAGATGTAGATTATCTTTTAGTAGAAAATAATAATCTTTCAACTTATCAACAGGCAATTTATAGTTCATGTTCTTCTGGAAATTGTGATGATGCTATAATAAGACACAATTACTTTAGTAGTTCTACAAATGATGGTGTTTATTTGAATTCTTTTATTAATGCAACAATTTACAATAATACTTTTGATAATATTGGAAATGGTGTTGGAGATGATTCATTATGGCTTTCAAGTTCTGATGATTGCCATATCTATAATAATACAATACAAAATGGTAAAGGACACGGTATTTATTTACAAACGTCAGATAATAATGTATTTGAAAATAATACTATTGATTCTAATGATGATGGTATTTTTATTTATACTGGTTCATTAAGCAACCAATTTATTGGGAATAATATCTCTTCTAATACTAATTATGGAATTTCTTCTAATGGAGGCTCTCATACTATTTTACAAGGTAATAATATAAGTTCTAATCCAATGGGATTAATTATTGAAGGAGATACAGCTGCTGAATTAAATCTTAGTGTTTCATTAGATAATGTTATTGATGAAAAATATATTTATTATTTTAATGGATTGCAAGATACAGAGTTTGATTCTTGGGATAATCTAAGTATGTTTGGATGTTATGAATGTGATAATATTTCACTAAAGAATATGTATCTTGCTAAGGGAAGTAGTCCAGCAATATTATTGCAAGATGTTACTGATTCTAGTTTTGAGAATTTAAATATGTCTGGAGGAGGAACTTCATCTAGTCAAGATTCTGGAGCAGTTTATCAATTTGAAGGAAGTGGAAACAATTATACTAATTTATATTTAAGTAATGGAAGCAATCAAGGAAATGGTATTTTATTAAGAAGTTCAGCTTCTCAAGATGCTAGAATTTCAGAATCTTATATTGAAGATTTTTATTATGGAATAAACCAATATTATTTTGATGAAGTAAATGTTACAAATACAACAGTATATAGCAATGCAAATGCTGGTGCTTATCTTGATCATTCAGAAGATAGTATATATAATAATTGTACATTTGATTCAGAATCAAGTGCTCAAGGTTATGGAGCATATTCTGAATATGCGCATAATTTAACTATTTCAAATTCTAGTTTTGACCACCATGGAACTTATAATCTTTATTTAAGATATTCAGAGGATGTTAAGGTACAGAATAATAGTTTCTTTGATGAGCCTGCAAGATTTTATTATGCAAGTCATAGGGCAATAGTTGAGGATAATAATTTTTCAACTACAGATGTTGGACTTCAATTTTATTGTTCAAGTGGAAGCAATACTTGTGATGATGTTGTTCTAAGAAATAATTTTGTAAGGGTATCAGATGATGGAATGTATCTGTATTACTTAGATGGAGGAGAAATTTATAATAATACCTTTAATGATTCTGGAATTGGCGATGAATCTCTTTATGTTTTAAATTCTATTGGAGTAAATGTTCATGATAATGTTATAGTCGATGCAAATTCTATTGGTATTAAGTTGCAAAATTCTGATAATTGTATTGTAGAAGATAATAATATAAGCGGGGCCACAAATTATGGAATATATGTGCAAACAAATTCAGATGGAAATAACATTACTGGAAATAATATTACAGAGGCAGGAACATATGGAATTTATATGGCTAGTGTTACAGGTAATTTAATTTGGGATAATTGGTTAAATAATACAAACAATGCTTATGATAATTCTGGAAATGATTGGAATATTTCAAAGACTTCTGGAACAAATATAATTGGAGGAAGCTGGTTAGGAGGAAATTTCTGGGATGATTATGCTGGAGAGGATACAACTGGAGATGGATTAGGAGATACAGATATTCCATATGATTCAGGAGGAGATATTAATGGAGGAGATTACTTGCCATTAGTTGAAGCATTAGTTGGAAATTTTGTGCCTGAAATTCAAGAATTGTTTGTGAATTCAACAAGCGGATATAATGTAAGTAGTGATGATTTATATTGTTGGGTAAATGCAACAGATGATAATGAAGATAATGTAACTTACTCTGGAGTATGGTTTAAGAATGGGGCTGAGAATATTTCATTTAATACTTCTCCTGTTAATTATACTCAAGGAGTATTAACTTTGGTTTCAACTTTATTAAGTGGCAATACTTCTCAAGGGGAGAACTGGAGTTGTAATGTTACTGCATATGATGGAGAAAATTATAGTTCATATAATGCAAGTGCTAATTTGACAATAGAGGTTAATGCACCTCCAACACATACACAACCAATATTACAATCTAGTTCAAACACAAATACATCGTCAGAGAATCTAACAGTATATAATCAATCAACTAATGATGCAGATGGAGATTCAGTAAAGAATATTATTAATTGGTATAGAAATTCATCGTCATTAACTGTGTTGAACATGCCATTTGAAGGAGGAAGCAATGATACTTTCACTAAAGATTATTCTTCTAATGGAAATAATGGAACAGTAACTAATGCTCAATTTAGTAATACTTCAGGTTATGATGGAGCTGGAGCTTATACTTTTGATGGAGATGGGGATTATATTAATATGCCATTTAGTTCATCATTAAATATAACTGGTCCTAATTTAACTCTTGAGATATGGGCTAAGACAAGTAATTTAACAGATTTAACTGAAGATTGGATGATAAGTCAGGGAGATTTTATTTACTCTATGTCTACTTATAATGGTAGATTATATTGTTATATTCAAGATGAAACTTGCACTCATAGAGGAAGTTCAAGACCATTAACAGACACAGATGAAGATAAATGGCATCATTATGCGTGTGTTTATGATTTTGATAATGATTTAATTTATTATTATCAAGATGGTGTAGATTTACAAAATACTTCAATAACTTCTGGAACAAGTATTTGCTCTACAGGAAGTTCTGACGTAAGAATTGGAAGATCTAATACAGTTTATTTCAATGGAACAATAGATGAAGTAAGAATCTACAACAGAAGTCTTTCAGCAGAACAAGTTTCAGCATTATACAATAATGGAACTGATTTAATTGTTTCACAGGAAACTACAGAAGCTGATAATTTTACAGCGTGTATTACTCCGAATGATGGACAAGTTGATGGAAATGAATTATGTTCTAATAATTTATCAATAAGAGATGCAATAAACTTGAGTGTTGTACTTGAATCTCCAGAAGCATACCATATTGTGAATGAACTTAATCAAAATGTTACATTTAATTGTTCAGTTACAGATACTGCATTAGAAAATATAACCTTCCAGTTATGGAATATAACCGGGGACTTAATATATTTAAATACTACAAATATAACTGGAAGTAGTAATTCTAGTGAATATGTATATAATTTCACAGACGAAGGATTTTACAATTGGAATTGTTTAGCATATAATGAAGAAGGATTTTATGGAACAGCAGACTCTAATAATACAGTTCTTGTTGGAGATGGTTCAAGTGTTGTTGTGAATCTTCTTAACCCAGAGAATAATTCAGTAAGAGTGAAGAATAATGTTACATTTATTTTCTATGCTAGTTCAGTTGCAACTGGTGGAGATTTAAATTGTTCATTAATATTAAATGGAAGTGAAGTAAGTAATTGGACAATGCCTCAGGGTAGAAATTTTACATCTTATAATGTTCCAGATGGAACTCATAATTGGAGTATAATGTGTTTAGATAATCAATCAACTCCAGGGTTTAGCCCAACTTATAATTTAACAGTTGATACTGGAATAACAGATTCAACTCCTCCAACAGTGCAATTAAGATATCCTAGTGATGCAAGACAGTGGTATAATGCTCCTAGAAATGTAAGTCTTATGTATAATGCTTCAGATGATTATGGAGATATTTTTTGTACATTGTATAGTAATTTTACTGGAGTATGGCAAGCAGATGGAAATCATACAGAAAGATATCCTGTTGCTAATCAAACTGAAGTGATTAACACTTTGATTGAAAATATGGATTATGGAACTTACAAATGGAATGTCTTATGTAATGATTCTTCAGGAAATTCAGCATGGGGAACTAACAGAACATTTATTATTAAAGAAAGAACAGCTTGTTTCTGTGATAGTTGTAGTGATTGTACTCAAAAGTTTGTAGATAATGCATGTGCAAATGTTACATTATTACAAGATATTAATTATACTCCTTCAGGAGACTTGCAAGCTTGTATTAATAAGACTAATGTATTAGATGAAATAGACAGAGAGTTTATTGGAGATGGTTATAATATTAAGAGTAATACCCTGAATACTGGTTATGGTATTTTTATTGGAAGTGGAGAGCCATTAGATATTTTCTTGTCAATTGACTCATCTGGAAGTATGGCTGGAGATAAAATGTCTGATGCTAAACAAGCTGCTGATGATTTTGTTGATGAAGTTGATTTAATTAAATATAATGTTGGAATTGTTGATTTTGATTCAGGTGCTACTGTAGTTGCAAATCTTACATCAGCTCCAAGCATATTGCATAATGCTATTGATGATTTAAGTGCAGGAGGCTATACTGCAATTGGAGATGGTATTAACAAAGCATTAGATAAATTAGAAGATAATAACCAATCTAAAGCAATTATATTGATGACTGATGGTAGACATAATACTGGAAGTGACCCTTATGAGGCTGCATTAAGAGCTGTTGATATGAATGCTACTGTATTTACTATTGGATTTGGTGGAGATGTTGATGAGCAAATGTTAAAAGAGATAGCAGAAATAACTTATGGAGAGTATTTCTTTGCTCCTACTGGAAGTGCATTGAGAAATGTTTATATTGAAATTATACAGGACCATATACAAATTGATGACCATACAATAAGAGATGTTAATCTTACTGGATTTAATATGGGAATATATCTTGATGGAGTTAGTAATTCATTGATTACAAATATCTCAGCTAATGAGTATGTAACTATGAGTACATTAAGATATGGAATAAGAATGGTTGATTGTGAAAATATGACTGTTGAAGATTCAGCAACAAGTATGTGGTTGACTGGAACAAATGTAAACCACACTATACAAAGAATAAATAATACAAATGTTTTGAATGAGAAGGTATTGAGTTTAGGAGGAATTGAAAATTCAACAATATTTGATAACTTTCATATATTAATCTCTACTTCTAGTGCAGATGGAAATAATTTCTCTTATAATGATGGAAATAGTATAAGTGAGAATGGATATTTATTTAGGTTTAATGGAGGAGATAATATTATAGAATATAATAATGCAAGTGGAAATCAAAATCAGTATGGAAGAGGTATTGGTGTAAGTAATGGGGATAATAATATTGTAAGACATAATATTGCTAATTATAATACTCAGTATGGAATAAATTTTGGAACTTATTCTTCTAATTGCAATTTCACAAATAATACTGCTAATTATAATGAGTATGGAATTTATATTTCTTATCAAATAACTAGTTTATTAGATACTCCAAGTACTTTTAGAGATAATAATGCTACTGGAAATGGTTTTTATTCATATTTTGTTAAGGAATTATCTTGTGATACTGA
>Ga0272441_10002121_pt1 | contig 40960 bp, 37 predicted proteins | sample SSMProp6N_FD_193582 | JGI IMG/M metagenome (GOLD analysis project Ga0272441, IMG submission 193582) | Marine sediment archaeal communities from Little Sippewissett salt marsh, Falmouth, MA, United States - SSM-Prop-6N | ecosystem: Environmental > Aquatic > Marine > Wetlands > Sediment ...
TTATAGCTGCCGCTAAAAATCCCTCCGCTTAACCACCAAGAATCAATCCTCCCTGCATAGACATTCCGCTCCTTGCTCTGGCTTGACCCTATTCACCCCTGGTTGCACTTATTACTGATAAATGCGTTGCCGTTCGCATCATCAGGGTCACCCTTTGTCAGGACAAGCACAAAAGAGGCGATGCCAATGACCTGGAAAATACTTGTCATCGACGACGATGAAAAACTCAACCGTCTGTTAAAACGATTCCTCGGCGAATTTGATTTCACGGTATATACAGCGAGCGATGCCGCGGAAGGCCTTATAAAGGTCCGCACCGTATCACCGGATTTAATTATCCTCGATTTGATGCTGCCCGGGATGAGCGTGACGTTTGTAAGCGCATCCTGGCAGACCAGTTCGTTACCCATTATCATGCATACGGCTCGCGGTGATTTGATGGATAGAGTGGTGGGGCTCGAACTGGGGGCCGACGACTATCTGCCCAAGCCATTCGAACCGCGCGAACTCGTCGCCAGAATTCAGGCGGTGCTTCGTCGGATAAAGGACACCGGAAAGGACCGTTGCCGAAGCTACGGGCGTTTGAGTATCGACTTTCATCGTCAGCAAGCCTGGATGGACAATGTCCCCATCCGTTTGACCACCAACGAATTTGCCGCTCTCGATCTACTGGTCCGGCATGCCGGCAGAGTGCTGGACCGTGACGAAATTCTCCAAACCCTGCGCGGCATCGACAGCGATCCGTTCAATCGGGCGGTCGACATCACCATCAGCCGGCTGCGTCAGAAGCTGGGGGATCGACCGAAAAACCCGGAATTCATAATTTATTCAAGACGGAGAGATTCGACAAAATCTGCAGGCCGATGTGGCGGAAATGGAGGCCATGGTGTCTACAATTCTGGAAGAAGCCCGGTTGCGTACTACTTCTGCTGCGCTGCGGATGGAACCAACCGACATGGTTCAATTACTGCAATCCGTAGTTGATGATTTTAAGGATCAGGCACCGGGTGTCGAATGCGCCTCGCTGGATACAGTGACAAATATGGTAGATCGCGAGAAAATGCGAATGGTTCTCCGGAATCTGATCGACCGATATTACATCAAGGACTTCATGGTTTTTAAGGTGGCGTTCCACTCGTCGTCACTGCTCAAAGACGCCAACTGAAAGTAGAGTTCAATAAACGCCGCATAGCATGCCTCACGCAGCGAGTTAAGTTTTTCGGTAATCTCCCAAAGGTGTGCTTCTGATGCACCGAAATCTTTAAGCACGGAATTGTCTCTGAAATTCCACTCGGTCAATTCCCCGAGCAAGGTATCCATTCTTTCCCGATAATTTTCAACAGCGGAAACTGCTTCTGCACTCCTTTCAGGGGCATCAATTACCGCAAGTACCCTCGTTTTAATTCCTTCCAGGCGATTGTTCGTATCGAAGCGGATCTTTTCCCAACGCTTTCCCGACGCACGCTGATTTTTCGAAGTCTTTCTGGAATCCGGGTCGGTGAAGGTGACAAACTCCTCGCGTGTTATGTTCTTTACGAACGCCAACCTACCCTCTATGAGCTCTCCCTGAAACTGATGCTGGGCGTGCATTATTGCTTCAAAAATGGCTTCCAGCTCTTGACGCGGGGCGTATCGATCCTCAATCAACAACGCAAGCAGCTTGCGATAGGCGTTTAGCCTCCGAGCCAAACGTTGGCCGGCCAGTTTGGCCGACGTTACAGCACCCAGCAAGACGGCGGCGCTTTCCGGATCTTGTATGGTTGCCTTGATCTTTTTTTCAATATCGGGGATCAGGAATACACCTCCTGAATTATTCAGATATTTGGCCACGATAAAAGTGATTACCAGCACTGTCAGCATGTCTCAAACCCTCCGTTAAATTTCAGGTTTTGTGTATTGAAGCTGCTTCCCGCTAATTCAGATCAAGGCGACCATAACACCGCCGCATGCCTGGGAGGGGTCTTTTCTTACCCAGGCCAAACCAACTGGCGAGTCTTTTTTTAACCACAGTGACAATATTGAGGCTGACCATCCACTCAGGCCCGAATTCATACTATTTTTCGACGAATTAGTTCACTTCCACTGACAGTTTCCAGCTCCTGCTGCAAAAAAGTACCGTCTTGCCCTCGTTGATCTGCGAGACTGCGTTTCAGCATGCCGCCTTCAGGATGGTCCGTCGCTTTGTCCACAGTTCAATGTGCTTGATGCGTTTATCACAGATTATGTTGATGTCCTTGATATTGCCGGTAGCCAGATCCTATATAGTGGATCCACCGAGGGATATTGCTTTATGCAAAATGTTGGTTGATCCTCTGCCAAGCCGTTTCATCAATTTTGCTGCGGAGTTAACCGTTAAATCAAGCGGTTACCTGAGGCTTTTCGTCACCTCTTTGATTCGTTGTTTGGCTAATTCGGTTTCAACCCGTGATTTAGTGAGCTTTTCATATGAAGCAAGTCCTTTATCAGTTACGACTACTCCGTGATTAAACCATATATAAACTTTCACGGGTTTGTCCGACAAACGATTCAATTTATCTTGTAACTGAATTAGATCAGCTTGATTGTATGGCGACGTGCCGCTTATTTCGACCAGAAAAGTGTAGCCCTTCTCGGTTATCGATGTATTAATATTTTCAACAAGGTGAGTGCCATTTCTAAGAAACGCTTTTTCAATCTCCATAAGAACAGTATCCTTGATATGAAGCTGTTTTGCGCTGGGGTTAATCAATGACGTCCAGCCATATCGGTAGTTGCCCTCTTTGTCGAGCAGGTCCACCTTCACAAAGCGTATCATCAGATTAAGATCATGATCGGTTGTTCTTTCCTTAATGAGTCGTTCCATCTCTTGGATATCAGTTGGATATAATTTTCGAATACCCGTGATCATTGCCAGTATCGTTGGGCCGCGAAGAAGATTAAGGTAGTCAACGTCAAGTAAATCTAAACCGATTTTATCATCAAGATATTCTCTTATGGCCTGTTCCGACAATCTTATTTTATGAATAGTGGGATTAACCACGGGACTCACAAAAAAACCGTCCAGGCCTTGAGCCGCAACTGCACTATTGGAGACGCTGGAGGAGGTGTCGCTGGATTTAATTGTGCGGACAATCAGTTCAATCGGGATACTCGTTTTAGTGGCTAATTCCGTTTCAATGTCTTCTACCTGATCCGGGGTTATCTGGCTGGGGGAATGAAGTTCTACAAGAATATAGGCTTTGTTGCCCAAATTATTGATTATAAGTTTGTCAATGCCAGTGGCCGGGTATTGAGCAAATTCAGAAATAAGGGCGTTCTGGACAGCGATGCGCAATTTTCGTTCTTATACAATTTTATATAGTGCATTCCCTAAAAACATAGCCATGAATACAAAGCAGACAGTTGCAAGGCCAAAACGCCGAGCAACGCCAACTCTTTTTATAGTACCGGACTTACGCATCATACCAGCCTTGATGAATAAAGTGGAAGCAATTAATAATATCGAGAGAAAATTGGCAAAAAATAATAAGAATGATCCAAATGCACCGCGATAGGCACCATAGGCAATGCATAAACCAGAATTGGCCAACGGTGGTACAATGGCTGTAGCAATGGCTACTCCGGGCAAGGCAGGACTTATTTTTTCATCGATTAGGGCATAAGTTCCGGCGAATCCAGCCAAGACGGCCACAAATAGATCATATAAATTGGGTTTCGTGCGTCCCAACATTTCTGGCGTAGTTTCTGGAAAGGGGTTGGCAAATGTGAGCAGAAATCCCAGTAGAAATCCCATCGCTATGGCTGAAATGACACCAATGATTTCTGCTTGAACCGCATTTTTGAAGAGGTGGGTGTCCCCCCGAATTAGAGATAAAGAAATGCCAAATATCGGTGTCATCAAAGGGGCTACCAACATGGCTCCTATGACCACTGCCGTACTGTTGGCAATCAAACCGAAACTGGCGATCAACGTAGACACTGCGACTAAGATATAGAACCGGACTCCTGGTTCCGATCCGGTAGCAATATCTTCGTAAACAGCTTCAAAGCGTTTAGCGTCAATACGAAGGAAAGAGCTATCCGACATCACTACTCCTAAAAGTTATTGTCCGTCGCTAATAGTATGGTTAGAGGATAGAAATTAAAAATAGCTTTATATTCCACAATATAAAAATATCATTGGATTGCAATGGATAGTCCAGATTCGAAGAGTTTGAGATGGATAGCATATATTGTGGTTCGGTTTTCGTCCCTTAGAGTTTGGATTAATTGAGAGTACCTTCAGCAACTGGCTCTTGTCAAACATTGGGTTAGCCAATACCGTAATCTTAAGAAATTAAATCAAATAAACAGTCCAAAAATTGATCAAGGTCACAATTTATTTTTGCATCCTGATATTGAATTAATAGCGATATTATGTTCTTTTCCTCCTGATTTTTAGGCAAATATTCCTCTAATGAAGGGCCTGAACATGAAATATCATCGAGACCCCGTTGTCGACACAGCCACTCAAGATGCTGCCAGGGTTTCCAGTTCCAATTTCTGGGATCGTGCTCCTTGCCGCAGGTCCAATATTCCCCGCCACCTTCGATTCTGACCTTTTGAAAATGAGTTGTTAGAATCTGACGGTAATCTTGGAGGAATTTTTCCAGCGCTCCGGCTTTGACGAAATACAGGTAGGTTCCGTATGCTGTTCGTTGTTTGGGCGGTGGCAGTGGCATCTTTTTGGTTATGTTCGCGGGGTTTTGTTTGCCAGGGTTTTATTTATCATCATTTTGGTTTGACACACTGACAATAGGCACGTTATAGCTGGAATAGCCAGAAGATATCTTGTAAATCGTTATTATCTCGTATGGTTACGATATGGCAAGCTGTCGCAAGCGCGGATACTCAATTTCCCCGACCTTTTACAGCAATCCTGAGTAATGAAGTCTTCCGTAACAGCCTCATCCTGCAAGAGGAAGAAGAGGCAACGGAAATCGCCGATGAATTCTTGCCTTGTCATATTTGAAAAGCCACTCACTAACCGGCTTCCTTTGACGTCATCCTGGAGCAATCGTTTCTTAATCGGATTCCAATATCTTGGAGTTTTATGATGAAACTGCCAAATTTAGAATCATCTTATAAATCTTGTCTTTTCCCTGTAATAGTGCTCGTGCTTGTCTTGCAGGGGTGCGCGACAACCAAACCACAGCCGGCAGATCCACAGGCCTATAAAAACCGAACGAAGATCAGCGTCAGCGGGGATGTGGCGGTTACGGTTGCCGTACCGACCATCGCTGAAGCCCAGGCGATCTATGGTGCCAAGCTGGCATCGAAGCACATTCAGCCGCTATGGGTGGAGGTCAAAAACGACAGCGCTGAACCGTACTGGTTATTGCCATCCGGTTTGGACCCCGAGTATTTCAATCCGTCGGAGGCGGCCTTCGCGTTTCACACTGGTTCGGATGAAGCCGATCGGAAAATCGATGTGCAGTTTCAGAGGCTGAGCTTCAAAAACCCCATTCGATCGGGATCAATCAAGGCCGGTTTCGTGCTCGTAAACCTGGATGAAGGCTTCAAAGCCGTCGATATCGATCTTATTTCCGATGGAGAAGCCAAGAGTTTTTCGTTTGTCATCACCGACCCGGAATTCAGAGGCGATTACAACGAGGTCGATTCCAAATCCCTATATGCCGACGGAGATATCATCGACATCGAAGACGAAGAAGAACTGCACCGGGCACTTGAAGAGCTTCCCTGCTGCGCCACCAATGAGGATGGAGATCAATACGGCGACCCCCTCAATCTGGTCCTCGTTGGGAACGGAAGCGATATCTTATCAGCTCTAATTCGCCGCGATTGGCACGCCACGGAGATGGTCTGGTCAAAAGCTTTAATGCGCACGATCAAGTCATTTTTATATGGTGAGCGCTATCGTTACTCACCCATCAGCCCACTGTATGTTTACGGAAGACATCAGGACATTGGCTTCCAGAAGGCGCGTGGCACCATCCATGAACGCAACCACATGCGGCTTTGGCAGAGCCCTATCCGTTTTCGCGGCAAGAAGGTATTCGTCGGTCAGATCAGCCGGGACATCGGCATTAAATTCACGTTAAAATCGCCAACCATCTCGACCCATGTCATCGACCCGGACGTGGATGAAGCCCGCCGCTATCTTGCCGAAGACCTGGCCTATTCACAGGCAGTCGCCGGAATCGGCTATGTCAAAGGTGTCGGAGGTGTCACCAGGCAGGCGCCCCGAATGAATCTTGTGGGAGATCCGTTCTATACCGACGGGTTGCGGGTCGTGCTCTTTTTCGAGTCAAGGCCTCACGCACTCTCTGATATAGAATTGATCGAATGGGAAAGCCCATCGGAATATTATGCGAAAATGAATCCCAGCGCTACCCTGAAGAAAACAGTTGCCATTAAGGAGGCACCGGTGCAGGACCGAGCGCTGACAAAAGAAAGCAACGGTATTCGGGTGTCGACTGCCGTCGTTGGTGACAAGGAGGCGAATCAAATCTTCGGAATCGATCTTGCCCGTGAGAATATTCAGGCCGTGTGGCTCGAGATCGAAAACAACGGCGACCACCCGGTAATCTTGCTGCCGACGGCCATAGATCCCGAATATTTTTCCCCGCTGGAAGTCGCCTTTGCCTACAACAAATCCTTTTCTGGCGATGCGAACGCAGCACTTGACGATCATATTCTGACACTAAATTTTCCCATCCGAAACCGAATCGATCCAGGGACGCAGGCTTCCGGTTACATTTTCACCAACTGGTCAAAGCAGACGAAGGGCATTGACGTCGATCTGATGGGACGTAATTACAGCCAGAACTTTACATTTTTCGTTCCCAACCCGGAAACGGCAAGGGGACAAGATTTCGTCGACCGCATTGAAACGATGTTTTCGGCTTCGGAGTTGCAAAACCTGGAAAGCGAGGCTGCACTGCGTCAGGCCTTGGAGCAGCTTCCCTGTTGCGTATCCGACGAAAACGGCCGGCCCACTGGCGAGCCTCTCAATGTCGTCGTGATTGGAATGCTTGACGACTGGACCACCGCTTTTGGCCGCCGAGGCTACCGACAGTATTTGCTGAACCCGCGTTATGCTTTAGGACGCCCTCAGGACGCTTCAGCGCGCAAGCAGAGGCAAGGATACATTAAATCCCAAGCACATACCATCCGGCTCTGGCAGACGCCGTTACGATACCAAAATAGGCCGGTCTGGGTGGGTCAAACCAGCACCCGACTGGGGGGACGTTTTGCAGACAATGCGCCTCCGGAAGAAACGCTACCTTTAGATCCCTCTGTGGACGAGGCACGCATTGATCTCGTTCAGGACCTGGCGTATTCACAGGCACTGGATAAAGTCGGTCATGTTAAAGGTGCGGGACGAGTCCAATCAACTCAAACGGATGCATCGTCAATGGACATCCATTATACAACCGATGGTCTGCGTGTGGTGTTGGTGTTCGGGGATCGTCCGGCCTCTCTGGCTGGGATTGGTTTCTTTAACTGGGAACGACTCGCCGACTAAAGGGCCCCAGCAAGAAATAATTCCACATCTTTCTTGTCTTTTGGATCGTCTACTGCGTTACATCCACCGACACGTATCCCGATATGCGCCGCTGGATGTGCCTTGTAGACGAACCATAATCCGGCGCAATCTGGTGGAATTATTTCTTACCGTGACCCTAACGACATGGACAAGTGAATACAATAAAGAGTATCTTCTCAATTCGCTGGCTGTTTCGGGATTACCAAACTTTGGTTATGTAATTTGAAATTTACGATTGCCTATCTGCCAAACTCGGGAGCTTGATTATGTCCGGCGACAAGACCGCTTTACCGCTTCTGCGAACCAAGCTGCATCGGCCGCCGGTGGCCAGGGACCACCTGCATCGGCAGCATTTGCTGGATAGGCTCGACTTGCGCCGTCATCGTCCGCTGACACTGGTTTCGGCCGCCGCTGGGTACGGAAAGAGTACTCTGGCGAGTTGCTGGTTGGAATCGTGCGATTGCCCCAGTGCATGGGTGTCACTGGATGAGAAGGACAGTGATCTGCGTCAGTTCATGGTCTATTTTCTGGCGGCGATAGAATCCATGTTCCCCGATGCCGCTGGTGAAACCCATGCACTCTTGAAAGGGACCGATTTGCCGCCGGTGGCGTCATTGTCCGGCACCCTGATCAATGAGTTGGTTGAAATCGACCAACCCTTCATTCTCGTGCTGGATGATTATCACGCCATTCACGACAAAACCGTCCACAACCTCATTAATGAGCTAATCACCCATCCTCCCGATGTGATGCACCTGATGGTCGTTACCCGGCGCGATCCGCCGTTTCCACTCGCCAAGCTGCGCGTTCGTGGCCAGATGACCGAAATCCGCGCGCACGATTTGTGCTTTTCCCGATCAGACACGATCGAGTTCCTCCAGAAGGTGATGGGAATGGACGTCGATCATCAAACAGCAGTCATCCTCGAAGAAAAGACCGAAGGCTGGGTGGCGGGGTTGCGGCTGGCGGTGCTATCCTTTCGGGAACGATCGGATATAAACCGCATCCTATCAAATTTGCCGGATAACAACCGCTATGTGATGGATTACATCATTGCCGAAGTGGTTTCGCATCAGCCATCTGAAATCAAAGACTATTTGCTGTCGACGGCCATCCTCGACCGGTTCTGCGCGCCGCTTTGTGAGGCCGTCTGTTCAGTGACCAATGATTCAGAAACATGCTCTCTGTCAGGGCAACTGTTCATCGACCGGATTGAAGAGAACAATATGTTTGTCATTCCGCTGGATGACCATAACCGCTGGTATCGCTTCCACCATCTGTTCAGGCAACTGCTGCGGCGAGAAATGAAACGGCATTTAACTGCGGAGCAGATCGGCGATCTGTATAACCGGGCCGGCAACTGGTTTGCCCAAAATGACCTACCCGATGAGGCCTTGCAACACTTTTTGGCGGCTGACAACAGCTCCGCCGCCAGAGAGATTGTGTTGACGAACCGCCACGATCTCACCAACCGTGAACAGTGGCACCGGTTAGAACGCTGGATCGAGAAATTACCCGCTGACATCGCATCCAATGACGCCGAACTGCTGCTTATAAAAGCCTGGTTACACGAAAATCGCGAACGCATGCCGGAACTGCATGCTACTTTAGAAGCGATTGATCGGCTTTTGGCCGACGGTCAGGTAAATTCGACTGCAACCAGTGATATCATCGGCGAATGCAATGCCTTGAAATCCGCTATTCTCTACATGAACGGTGAGGTCAGGCGTGCCATGCAACATGCCGAACAGGCCGTCAATCAGATCCCCCGCCACCATTACAGCGAACGGGCTTTCGCAGTGTTGGTCTGGGCCTTTACCCATCAGATGACCGGCGATACAGATAAGGCTCGCAAAGTCGTCTACGATGCAATCGATGAAACCGCCGGCGGCACATACACCGCCCGATTGCTGCTAACTCTCTGCTTTATCGACTGGTTGGAAGGCGACCTGATCGGCTTACGGCAGAATGCCACTCAGCTGCTAAAGGTCGGCGGTACCGATGACCTGCTGGAATCCAAGTCCTTTGGCGCATATCATTTAGGGCTGGTATCTTATTATTTTGGAGAAACTGAGAAGGCCCGGGAGTATTTGACGGTTGCGGTGAAGGGCGGCCAAATCGTGGATCCGAACACCTACGTCCACGGCAGCTGCGCCCTTGCGCTGTCCTATCAGGCCGGCGGTCAACCGGATAAAGTCAATGAGATCGCCCATTCGCTAATTGACTATGCCCTGCAGAGCCAAAACACCGGTTTACTCCTGATTGCCAAGGCATTTAACGCGGAACTGGCGCTACGGCAGAAGAACTTGGCCAAGGCGGCCCATTGGGCCAACGAATACACCGCCGATCCGCTGACGCAAACGATGCGATTTTTTGTGCCCCAATTGACACAGGCCAGAATTTTGTTGGCGCAGGGGTCGCGGTCCAGTCACCATAAAGCCCACGAGCTGCTAAACCGGCTGCACGAATTCTACACATCGATTAACAACAAGCATTGCTTAATTGAAGTGCTAACCTTGAAATCCATGCTTAGCGATGCTCAAGGCGATGAACCGGCTGCTGTGGCCCATTTAACCGAGGCCCTCGTGCTGGCTGAACCCGGTCAACGCAAATATCCTTTTTTGGATTCAGGCCCCGGGATGGTAAGGCTTTTACACACGCTTGGCCGTCGTGGACGGTTCAAGAGATACATTGCAGAAATCATGGATGCCTTTGAACGACTGGAACGACCAAGGGATCCAAACATACCATCACCATCCCCTGAATGTTTTACACCCGCATCGGAATCGCTCCACAAACTTGACGAACCGTTGACCAACCGGGAGCTCGATATCGTCAATCTCCTGGCCGTTCGACTGAGCAACAAGGAAATCGCGCAACGGCTGTTCATCTCCCCGGGAACCGTCAAACGACACACAAACAATATATACAGAAAACTCGCCGCTCATAATCGCCAGGAGGCCGTTGCCAAAGCACAGGCATTCGGGCTCCTTCAAGGGTCCCGGTAAAAAATAATTCCACATCCGGCACCATATTGTGGCATTATTTATTTCCATAACCCTGCCCCCTTTTTGCCCCCACACCTTTTTTACACCCATATCTACACCCTTTTTGTACCCTCGGGTACATTCCCAAGATCCTTCCAGATAACTATGTTGGCGAAGAACCGAAATCAAAGGAATGATAATCATGGCCAAACCATCTTCCTGGAAGGGCTTGAAGCTGACAACACCGGCAACCTATCGCATTCGGGTCCAGGGACGCTTGGAAAATAGCTGGGCTGACCGGGTGGCGGGCATGGCCGTCACCGTGGAATCATCCGCTGTACAGTCGGGTGTCTCCACGCTGGTTGGCCACCTTCCCGACCAGGCTGCCCTGTCCGGCGTATTGAATACGCTCTACGACCTGCACCTGCCATTGCTGTCCGTTGAGAACCTGGATGAGAAATAGTGCCAAGTGCATACTGTCGCCTTGCGAAAAATGACGAAAGCGGAAAACCAAGAGATGGTACATTAAAGTCAAACCATTACAGGAGGATGAAATGAAACGTAAGCGGCTGTTATTACAATTATTGTCGGCAACGTTTTTGTTTGCGGTTCATGCAAATGGCGTTTCGGCACAAGAAGTGCTCGAGAAGGCAATCCAGGCTCTGGAATGGCGCAACATCGGCCCATACAACGGTGGAAGGGGCACCTCCGTAGTCGGACACCCAACCAATCCCCAGGTCTTTTGGTTCGGACACTCTTCGGGTGGTCTTTGGAAGACAGAAGACGCCGGCACTTACTGGTTCCCTATTGGCGAAGGCCAGTTCAGGTATGCCTCTGTTGGCGCCATTGCGCTTCACGAAAAGAATCCAGACATCATGTACGTTGGCTTGGGCGAACCGCAAATGCGCCAGAGTGTCTCTTGGGGCGACGGGATGTACAAGACTGTCGACGGCGGCGAGACCTGGCAGCACATCGGCCTCCCAGAGGCCCGTCAGATCTCCAAGATTGTCATCCACCCTGATGACCCGGACCGCGTCTATGTCGCCTCCATGGGCCATGCATGGGGGCCGAGTCCGGAACGCGGTGTCTTCCGCACCAAGGATGGCGGCAAGACCTGGGTCAAGGTCCTGTTTAAGAGCGACAAAACCGGCGCCATTGACATGGTGATGAGCCCGGAGGATCCGAATGTGCTGTTTGCGGCATTGTGGGAGTTCGAGCGCAAGGCCTGGGGGGCCAAGACAGCGGGGCCTGAAGGCGGCATTTGGAAGTCGACCAACGGCGGCGACACTTGGAAGGAGATCACCCGCTACGCGGGTCTCCCCGAGGGTATGATGGGTCGTATCGGCCTGACAATGTCAGCAGCTGCTCCGGAGCGTGTCTATGCTTTGATCGACTCCGAGACCCAGCAGGGTCTCTACCGCTCCGATGATTTGGGCAAGACTTGGCGTTTTGTCTCTGGTGACGCCAATATCACGGCTCGCCCTTTCTACTTCTATCATATACACGCTAATCCCAGTAACGCCGACGAACTCTGGGTACCCGGCAATAAAATGTGGCGGTCTACTGATGCCGGCAAGACATGGATCCTTGAGCCGGGCATCAAAGACGACTTTCAGGATATTTGGATCGATCCAAAGAACCCGAATCGCATGATTGCCACTTGCGATGGCGGTACACAGGTCACGCTAACGGGTGGGAAGACATGGTCCTCATTTGCCAATCAAAGCGGGGTTCAATTTTATCGCGTCGACACCGACGATCAATTTCCTTATCGGGTATACGGCAACGCGCAGGACTTGCTGGTTTACAGCGTGCCCAGTTCTTCTCGTTGGGGGGGCATACCGTTGCACATGACGGATTACATTGGCAGCGGAGAGACAGCGAGAGCCATTCCCAAGCCGGGTGATCCCAATATCGTGTACTCGCTCGCGACCGGAGCCACTTATGGTGGAGCTGCCCACTTCACCGTGAACAACGTGAAGACCGGTCAAACGGAAACCCGCTCGGTCTGGCCGGAGGTCCTCTTCGGTACACCGGCCTCAGAGTTCAAATACCGCTTCAACTGGCAGGCCCCCTTCCTGGTTTCGCCTCACGACCCGGGCACCATCTACATGGCCGGCAACGTGGTGTTTCGCACCCAGAACGAGGGGATGACCTGGGAGGTCATCAGCGGCGATCTGACCCATAACATGACTGACAAGATGAATGTCGCGGGTTCGCCATGGCTGCCGGAGTATTTCGGCCAGGAGATCTTCTCCACCATCCATCGTCTGGAGGAATCTCCCCGCGAGAAAGGTGTCCTGTGGGCCGGCAGTGACGACGGCCGCGTTCATTTGACACGCAATGGCGGCGAGAGCTGGGAAGAGGTGACGCCTCCGGATCTGCCCGAGCTATCGGCCATTTACGAGATCGAGATATCGCCTCACAACCCGGCCACCGTCTACCTCGCTATCACCCGTTACCGCAAGGCGGACGACTATTCGCCCTATCTGCTGAAAACGAGCGACTACGGCAAGACCTGGACCCGTCTGGACGGATCCTTCTCACAGGATGAAATCACCCGGACTATCCGCGAGGACACCGAACGCCCGGGCATGCTGTTCGTCGGCACCGAGACGGGCGTGTTCGTCACAATCGACGACGGCAAAGAGTGGCGGCGTCTCAACCTGAACATGCCTCCGTTGCCGGTGCATGACATCGAAGTCAAGGGTGCCGACCTCGTTGTGGCCACCCACGGCCACGGCTTCTGGATCCTTGATGACATCAGCCCACTGCGTCAGTACTCGGCCGAAATTGCGGAAAAAAAGGCGCATCTTTTCAAACCCCTTGATCATAACCGCTTCGGTTACAACTGGTGGATCGACTATGGCGGTGGTCCTGCCTCTGACGAAAAATACTTCTTCGTCAGGAATGCGGAGCCTGGATATACCTTTTATGAAAGGGGGACTGTCAACGGCGAGAGAAAGCGTGATTTCATCGATGCCGGCGACGCGCGTCCGTTAGGCGTCATCATCTACTATCTGCTCAGCGACCAGGCCAAAGAGGTCAGTCTGTCGATCCTCGACGAGCAGGGCAAAGAAATCCGTACCTGGGGAAAGGACGAAATTCCTACCGAGCGGTTCACCAGTTTCGATAATCGCGGTTACGAGCAGGAGCTGGTGACTGGCGAGCCTAAGGCGACGGTCAGCAAAGGGCTCAACCGATTCATCTGGGATATGCGCTATCCATCTGTTTCGGCGATTCCCGGTGTGCCACCGGTTCTGGTTAATCCGATTGCCAAACCAGGTACCTATCAGGTGCGCCTGACCGTCGGCGGCGAGACCCAAGTCCAGTCCTTCGAGCTTAATATCAACCCGAACGAGGTCTATACCCGCAAGGAGACGGACGCAAAAGGAGCGTTCTGGATGGAACTCTACGGCAAGACAGAGGAAGGCGTGCAGTCTGTTCTGAAGGCGCAGGCTGCCCAGGCCGAAGTCGCCGCGGTCCTCGGGTCCGGCGGTTCGGAGGAGCTGAAAGCCCAGGGCGCTGTCATCGACAAGCTTGCCCAGGACTACATCGCCAGCATGGTGGCTACGGGTAAGACGCTGGTTCAGATCATCAGCGAACCCACCAAACCTTTGTCCAAGCTCGTAACCCTGCATAATATCCTGGAACATTCGGAGGGACCGCCGAACCAGCCGTTGCGGGATGTCTACGCCAAAGTGGCGGACGAAATGGATGACAACCTAGCGAAGTTCAATGCAGCCCTGAAGACGGAAATGGCGAAGTTCGAGTCAATCGCCAAAAAGTAGTCTTTCATAAACGGACGGGAAGCGGGGCCGCTGTTCGGCCCTGCTTCTTCTCCAGTGATTCGGTACAGGTAAATTAACCTTTATAACCTTCCGATCGATGTGAAAAAGCACCTTAGTCTCTTGATTCTAAACCGCAAGATTCACCATTGGGGTTTAATCATCATCGCGGTTCAATTGGCAATCGTGTTGGTCACCGGTGTCTTGCTCTCACTGAAAAAGAAATCCGGCTGGATTCAGCCACCTACGGTAAGGGGCGAACAAAAGGGGCTGGCGATTGAGTTTCCGCGTATTTTAGCAATCGCAAAGACGGGACCGCCAGCGGTATGACTCACATCGATCAAGCCTACGCCAAGGCTGCCAACCGATTTCGCGTCGCCGGTCCGTTCATCGAACGCAATTTCGGCATGGTGGAACTCGAATGGGAGACGAAGCCATCACCCCAGGTCACCCTAAAGGTGATCGGCGAGAACGGAGATCCCGGTTTCAGCCAGCCGATCAGCCTGTCAGAATTGCAGGATTCCCAGACCATGGATGAAGAACAGATGATCGCCTGTAAGGAACCCCGGCCGCAACTTTGCACCCAGGATTACCGACCGGTCTGCGCCGTGAGGCAGGATGGCAGTTATAAAACCTATTCCAACGGATGCAGCGCCTGCTCGGATCCGGCGGTTAGCGGTTATCATGAGGGGACCTGTGAGTAGACTTATCATGAAAGATGGCGCGATATACAAGGTCGCGCTATATGCGATTGATGTGAACAACCTGCTATCAGCAGTGGGCCTTAACTTGATTTATCGCAAATGGTGGTGATTGTGTCGCTAAACTTGAGACGAGTACAAGCGATACTGCTTAGCGGTCTGTTCGCCCTGAGTGCGGCAACCGTAGCCCAAGGTAATGCATGGATGCCGGTTACGGGAACTGAAACGCTGCGGAACTTCATGAGCGACAGGACGGCTGAACGAACGTTGCCAGGCGGTGAGGTAAGCCGTGGGGAATACCGCCCCGATGGCACCGGCACTCTCTATGCGTGGGGTCGTCGATCCCAAGGACCTGGTCAGTCAAGGGCGACGATCAAATCTGTATTACCGCGGAGAGTGTCACCCAATGTTACACGCTGGAAAGAAACGCCGCGAATCCTGAACTGTACCGCGCGCGGGATGCAGCAACAGGAGCGCTGGCCGAGTTTCGTGTGACGGAGGATCTCGCCACTATGATCGGAGAACCGAAAGGTATGGGTAATGAAGGCGGGGCCGCCACGGCATCCGCTGCCGAGCTGGCCGCCGAATTGTCAAACCCCAATACCGCCGCAGCCACCTTGACCTTCAAAAATCAGTTTCGCTGGTTCGAAGATGATTTGCCCGATGCCGACGGTCAGTCAAGTTACACGCTCCTGTTTCAACCATCCCTGCCTTTTGTGCTGCCTAGTGAAGCCAAGATATTATGGCGGCCCGCCATACCGATTCTTGTTGATCAGCCGATTTTCGCCCCCAGTACAGGTTCGTTCGAAGGGAAATCTGGCCTTGGCGATATAGCATTTGACTTGGCGTATGCACCGAAGACGGAAGGCGGCCTTCTGCTCGCATATGGCTTCATCACATCCCTGCCGACGGCGACCAATGATCTGGGTACTGACCGGTTCACCCTCGGACCCGAGTTGCTCATCGGCAAGATAACCCCCAATTACGTTCTTGGGTTATTCCCGAATCATCAGAAGGATATCGGTGGATCAGGGGATGCTGATATTAACCTAACGTCCATCCAGACGTTTTACACCTATCTGCCGGGAGGGGGCTGGAGCGTCAGGACTGGGCCGACCATCACCTACGACTGGGAAAAAGAACAGTGGACTGTTCCGTTGCAGATAAATGCGGGCAAGACGGTGGTGTTGAACGGCAGGCCCTGGAAGTTCTCGGTGGAGGTAAACTACTATGTCGAAAAGTCGGATGCTTTTGGGCCTGAATGGATGATCAGCCTTAACATTGCTCCTGTGGTCAAAAACAGGCTCGCCAGTCTGTTTGGGCTGGGTGAGCAATAACGATCTGAGGTCATTAGATCATCGAGAAGTTCGTAAAAATGATTTTTAACGATGAGTCAAAAGGAGACAAAATCATGACATCATCTAAAAAATTTGGCGCAGAATTTATTGGTACGTTTTGGCTGGTTCTGGGCGGGTGCGGAAGTGCGGTGTTAGCTGCTGCGTTTCCTGATGTTGGCATCGGTTTTTTAGGGGTTGCATTGGCTTTTGGTTTGACCGTGCTGACCATGGCATACGCTATTGGTTATATCTCCGGTTGCCATCTGAATCCGGCGGTTTCTGTCGGACTCTGGGCTGGGGGTCGTTTCCCTGCGAACCAATTACTGCCTTACATCGTCGTTCAAGTCCTGGGCGTTGTGGTTGCCGGGGGCGTTCTTTACATCATCGCCAGCGGTAAGGCCGGCTTTGATGTCTCAGCGGGCTTCGCTTCTAATGGCTACGGCGCCCATTCACCGGGCGGTTATTCCTTGGTTGCGGCTTTGGTCACAGAGATTGTTATGACCATGATGTTTCTGCTCGTCATTCTCGGTGCGACGGATAAGCGCGCACCTCAGGGCATGGCGCCAATTGCTATCGGTTTTTGCCTTACATTGATTCACTTGATCAGCATTCCGATAACCAACACATCAGTCAACCCTGCACGCAGCACGGGTGTCGCCATTTTCGTTGGCAATTGGGCAGTTGCACAGCTGTGGCTGTTCTGGATAGCACCTATCGTTGGCGCCCTGATTGGCGCAGCAATCTATCATACCATTGGTGGCACGGAAGATTGAGAGGCATCAGGTCTGACAATTACATAAACACTGATAGCAAAAACCGGTGCTCGTTCCTCAGGGGAGGTAAAAATGATGAACACCAATTATAAATGAGGAGTAAAACCGATGAAAAGACTTCTTCAATTCATCAAGACCACCGTCATCGGTGGCCTTATTTTTTTTGTCCCCATAATCATCGTGGCGGCTGTTTTGGGAAAGGCTTATGAACTCATGATTAAGGTTGCGAAACCGCTCAGTGCCTGGATTCCGCTGGACGCCATCGGAGGTGTGGCGCTTGCCAACATACTGGCCGTACTGGCGATCTTGCTGTGCTGCCTCATTGCAGGAATTATAGCGAAAGGGGCCACTGCAAAACGCGTTTTGAAATCCGTCGAGTCCAAGTTGCTCGTTGCCATTCCGGGATACACCTTCGTTAAGGGAATGACAGACAGTCTAAGCGGCAGCGAGGAGGCCGCAAAAGCCTTTGTCCCTGTTGTTGCCAAATTCGATGATAACGCCCAGATCGGCTTTGAGATCGAGCGGACCGAGAGCGGCAACGTGGTTGTCTATCTTCCCGGTTCCCCAAATCCCTGGTCCGGCTCGGTGGTATACGTCAACGAGGATCGCGTTGAGCGGCTCGATATGACTGTACCAGACGCCATCAACAATATCAAACATCTAGGGCGTGGCTCCGCAGCATATGGATAGCCGTTTCGGAGGACATGATAGACTTCAGAGCGTCTTTCTAGTCTTATAACTGCTGCTCAGGTGGTCAATAACAACTCTGATGAGGATACACACCATGCACAAAATGAAAAATGACAAGAGCGGAAGACTCCAAGTTGTCGCATTGGTGTGTACAGTGATTGTCCTGACATCTTTAGCGATTCCGGCCACAGCACAAGAGGACCCGAAAACCAAATCCGGCTACGAAGACATCCACCCGTTCGGCGGCCCCAGCAGCACCGGCGCCCAGCTGGAGGAAGACAACGAAGTCAAGGTGCCGCTGCTGCGGTTTCCGGCCATCGACAATGCGCTAAGACCATGGTTCGACTGGAAGGGAAAACTGAACAAGGATTACGGGTTCAGTTTTGGACTCGACTATACGGCGCTCGGCCAAGTTGTTAATAACAGCCCTGGCGAAGACAATGCTGCCGGCGGTATCTTTCGTTTTTTCGGTAACTGGACGGTGATTGGCCGCGATAGTGGCAACACTGGATCCATCGTTTTCAAAGTAGAAAACCGTCATCGCCTGGGTACGGATATCGCACCGCAGAACTTGGGGTTCGAGGCGGGTTACCTGGGTATCACGGGTACGGCCTTTAGCGACTACGGGTGGGGTCTGACCAACCTCTACTGGAAGCAGCGGCTCAACCAGGGACGCATTTCATTCATAGCCGGAGCAGTTGATGTTACTGACTATCTCGACATTTACGGGCTCATCAATCCGTGGACCCAATTTCAGAACCTGGTGTTTCTGACAGACCCGACTATTCCGGCGCCCAATCAAGGCCTGGGCGCAGCCTTCGGCGCAATGGCCACTGACAACATTTACGTGGTCGGGGGCCTGGCGGATACCAACGGTGATCCGACCGAGCCCGGGGATTGGTTCTACACCTTCTTCAATGACCATGAGTATTTTTACCACTTCGAGGTCGGCTGGACATCCTCCCAGGAGCGCATCTACCTCGACAACATTCACCTCACCGGCTGGTATGCTGACGAGCGGGAGGACGCCCAGGTGGAGGACGGCTGGGGTTTGGCCTTTTCGGCCGCCTGGTTTGTTGACGACACCTGGATGCCGTTTCTGCGGGCCGGCTATTCCGACGACGGCGGCGCATTGTTGGAAGCGTCGGTGAGCGCCGGTGTCGGTTACTATTTCAAAGAGAGTAAGGACTTGATCGGTTTCGGCCTGAACTGGGGCCGGCCGCCTGATAGTGGACTGGATGACCAGTACACTGCCGAAGTATTCTACCGGCTGCAGCTGGTTCAGAACCTGGCCATTACTCCTGACGTACAGCTGATTTTCAACCCGGCGCTTAACCCGGACGAGGACACGCTGTGGGTTTTCGGTTTGCGAGCTAGACTGGCACTTTAAGAAGAATTCAATGGCAATCGATCATTTTGTGACTGAACTATCCGCCGAACGCAAGGCAGCCATCGAAGATTTTCTATCCGAAGAACAGCGCATCCAAGAGCTTCTTTCCGACACTCGGCAGACGCTCGAGACCGGCCGGGAATTCATCTTGTCGGCGGATGCGCTGATGGGCCAGTTTAATGCGAGTGGGTTATCCGGTAAGGCCATGACATTTGATATTACGGACTATCGGATGACACTGGCCGAGTTGTCAAATTCTGCTCGAGAACTAACAAATTTACTGACGTCGGTTGAACGATTCAACGCCAACATCAGTGCCGACCAGCTTATTCCACAGGTTATAACCACAATCCACAAGGTGGAAAAGCAAGGCAAGGGGCTTGTTGATTACATTATGCGCTGGGTTATTGTAGCGATTGTGATCTGGTTTCTCGGAGACCTTGCTGCCAAAGTTATACTGCAGATTGTCGCGAAAAAATTTCCTGCTTAGCAGGAGGATTTCTATCTGAAAGAGCTTGTTCGATATATTCACTTAAATCCGCTTCGTGCCGGTAAACAACCCTTGAGGGTCAAGGCCCGCGACCTGTTGTGCTATATTGCCAACAGAGAAAAGGGGATGAGCACTGTTCACTTGGCGCAAATACTAAAAATCGGTCAGCCAGCGATTAGCCGTTCTGTCCAGCGTGGTGAGAAGATAAAGGTAACTACCGATAGGCTTTATAATCCGTATACCCTTTGGATCCCGGGGTATACCACAATGACATATCTTCAAATGGCGTAAGGGGCCAATCATTCTTCAAGCGCTCCGGCAGGTCCGGATTTGTGATAAAAGGACGGCCAAATGCGGCAAGGTCAGCATGACCTGCTAAAAGTCGCTCTTCCGCAGTTTCCTTGGTATAGCCACAATTGCCCATAATAATTCCGTCATATTCAGCCCGAAACTCAGCCAATGTCATCGGCTCACCTTTTTCATGAAAGCCGAAGGCAAGCCCATCCATGATGTGGACATATGCAAGATCGAGCTTATTGAGCTCCTTAATCGTGTAGAGAAATGTTTTACGATAATCAGGGCTGCCCATATCATTGAAAACGCCATTGGGCGAGAGTCGTATGCCTACCCGTTTTGACGGCCAAATCTCCAGGACTGCCGCCATCACTTCTTTGAGAAAACGATATTTATTCTCCAGGCTGCCTCCATATTTATCAGTCCGTAAATTTGTTTTTGAGTCAAGAAATTGATTGATCAAATAGCCGTTAGCACTATGAACTTCGACACCGCTGAAGCCAGCTTCTTTGGCATTCGCCGCCGCCGTGCGATAATCGTTCACGGTGACTCTGATTTCATCAACGGTTAAAGCCCGTGGAGTCTCATAGTCTTTTTTGCCACGTGGCGTATGAATCTGGTCACCATTAAGTTTAACCGCGGAGGCGGAAACCGGTAGTGCTCCATCATGAAAATCGCTGTGTGACGCCCTGCCACAATGCCATAATTGCAGAAAGATCGGAGTGCCGGTGGTTTTCAGCTTTCGTGTGACGATTTGCCACCCCTCCACCATCTTATCTGTGTAAATGCCAGGTGAGCCCACCCAACCGTTGCCTTGTGCGGATACAACTGTTGCCTCGGTGATGAGCAAACCGGCTGAAGCACGCTGAAGGTAGTATTCGGCCATTAGTTCATTGGGAATGCGCTCTGCACCGGCCCGTCCTCTGGTCATTGGCGCCAGAACGATTCTGTTTTTAAGCTCAAAGTCTCCCATTTGCAAAGGTTCAAAAAGTTTATGTGGCATCACAATGATCTCCCGTAATGTAAGAGGTATTAGGATATGTGGGTCAAAACGACAACTGGTGAATAAATTAAAATCAGTTCTAAAACCGTTAAAAAAACTCCAACCCGGAAGAAACCAATAGACTCTGTATGGTCGTAGATTTCGAAATGGGACAGTTCAGACCAGGTAAATGCCTCACGTTTAGCTGCCTTCCCTACTTGTATGGGCCTCAAGTTAAAAATTTTAAACTGCGTTATCGGTCGTCGGCGCATTACAATACAGCCTTCTTCCTATGGCCTTTCCCAAAACTTTATCCTTAAGCCTATAGAATGCTGAAGGAAGAGTGATATAGGATCATTAAAATAATCTTGTGGTTTAATCTCTGCCATGGTGTCACCTCCATTGGAATTTAGTTTGATTGTTGCTCTTAATCCTGAACAAAATACCACACGATGGCAGAAGCGCAATGGGGATATAATTTGGTTAGAATGGCAGTAAAAACCTACAATTCAATGAGCCAGAAGGGTCCATTATTTTCAATGAAGTTTTGAAAAAAAACGGTACTTATATTTTGACATCAAGATAAAAGACTTTATCGTGTAGTTTTGGAATCAGGAGCGCGTGTACGGTTGATAATTGGTAGGGCCGCTAAAGCGATTGAAAATTTTGATCGTGCTAGCATTAAAGATACTGGTTTAAACCTTAGCGACTTCAGCATTATGGAGGCGCTGCTGCATAAGGGCCCGCTTCCGATCAACATCATCGGTGAAAAGGTTCTTTTAACCAGTGGGTCAATGACTGCCGCCGCTAATCGATTGGAGGACAGGGGCCATGTAAAGCGAACCCAAGACCCTTCCAATCGTCGTTGTTATTACCTGCATCTTACCAAATCCGGGCGCCGATTGATCAAAAGTGCTTATGACAAACATTCACAAAGGTTAGAACGAGTTGCAGAAGCGCTAAGCGGTGAAGAACGTAGCGAACTGGTGAGACTGTTAAAAACAATTGGTCGACACGCGCAAAGCATTAACCTGAAATAGCCTTTTGGGGTATATTATCTTTACGTTAGGTGTATTAAAATAAATAACGGGTATCTAATGTCTGATTGCTGTCGGCTTTTGGATTTCAGATTCGTTGAAATATTTTTTCAAACACTAAATCTATATTTTCAGGATTGGAAAATGATTGAAACTGCGCCGTCAATTTGCAATCGATATTTTTCAATTTGGCCAGGATATTGGATAATACCTTTTTCAATTCCCATATTCCCCATGTTGATGTAAACGTTCCGCTCCTTATTCGCAAATTCCTGGGGTAATGAGGAAAGTTTACCGGGAGGAAACCACTCCATAGGCCCAATATAAAATTCGCAATCTTTCATTTCTTCCAAAGGGGAATAATCCGGATGATCCGCATAGAGCGTAAAATCACCTTAATTTCGGCGTCAATCGGCGGAATCGCTTGTGCGGCGTACACGAGTACGCCTCCGCGCAATTCCTTGATTTCCTTTAAATTGCAGAAAATTGCTCATTTCTGGATCGCATACTTATCAGTGCCCTTTATTAAACAGCGGATGGGCACTATCTACGGTCATTATCATATATTTTAATTAATTTCGGTGTTATTTATGCAAATTATGGTGGTGAAAGATGCTTATCCAACTCAAATTCGGAGCGATCGACATCGGCTCCAACGCCGTCCGGCTTTTGCTGGCGAGCGTTTTCGAAAACAACGGCAGGCCGACTTTTAAAAAGATGTCCCTGACACGCATGCCGATTCGTCTCGGGGCCGACACCTTTTCACTGAAACGCATATCGAAAGAAAGAACGGACGAGTTGGTCAAAGCCATGACCGGCTTCCGGCACCTGATCGATGCCTATAAACCCATTGCCTTCAGGGCATGCGCCACATCGGCCATGCGGGAAGCCAAAAACCGGTCTCAGGTCTGCAAACGCATTCAAAAAGCCAGCGGTATCAAGGTGGATATCATCGATGGTGCGCAAGAGGCCCTGCTGATTCTCGAGAACAAAAGCGCCGACCAATACCTCGGCTACAACGCCTACCTGTACGTGGACGTGGGTGGCGGGAGCACGGAAATTACGATTTCCTCCCAAGGACAGGTCGCGGTTTCAGGATCGTTTAAAATCGGTACCATCCGGATACTTCAGGGGCAGGTGACAAAAACCGACTGGGATGCCATGAAGATCTGGCTTCAGACCCATTGCGCCCCCTACCAATCCCTTGCAGCCATCGGGAGCGGTGGCAACATCAACAAGATCTTCCGGCTGGCCGAATGCATGAAAAACAAGCCACTTTCCAAATCAAAGATGATCAAGGTGCGCAGGCTCCTAAAAAAATACAGCTACGAGGAGCGCATCACGAAACTGAACCTGCGGCCCGACCGGGCCGACGTGATCATCCCGGGCGCCGACATTTACCTGAAAGTGGTCCAGTGGGCCGGCATCAAAAACATCTTCGTTCCGGTCATGGGACTGGCCGATGGCGTTGTGCGAATCCTCTACCGCGACTACAAGGCGCAGGACGCTGCCGCCCAGACCCCATGAGCCGCAGGCCGTTGGAATTATCGACCCCCCACCTTTTTCTCATTAATTTAGAGTCTTAGGTCGTAACTTCTCCGCAAGATGCGAAGATGTGTTGGTAAAGTGAAACCACTTGATTCAGCGGGAATGGGGTTATAGGCTTCAGGTGTCAGGTGTCAGCAAACCCCAAATCCTGAAACCCGAAACCTGTAATCTGAACACTGATTTAGTTTTAGTGATGGCAGGTATGTCCTCGTTTTTTGCGGTCCGTTTTTCCTGCAATAAAAATGTTTTTCGCCTCTTCATACAAATCTAACGCCGGGCTAATGAGAATTTAAGGCTGATCACTAATGTTAAAGATTCTCAGAAGCGACGCTTCCTACTGTTTCAGATCTGGCTTTCTTTATCGAATCGAACCTCCCGTTACGCGCTTGCGCCGCTTGATTCACCCCAACTATGGGCTTAGTCGCCCATCAAACTCGACTTTCAACAACCTTTGATAGCTCTTCGGTAGCCGTTGATTGTGAGTTCATTTGAAACTGTTGCTCCCGAAGGAAAGGATTTTAAAAATGTCTCCCTCCACTCTAACTTTTAACGGCCCCTCGAAATCGATATTAATCGTCGATGACGAAGGGGTTATCGCAGATCTGCTTTCAGCAATTATAATTCCGATAAGGCACAGCTTGTCTGGCGCGGTCTCTTTTTCAGCTTCGCTGCAAGGATGTTTGGCACGGGCGTTTGATATGCTCGGCCGGCACCAGCCTTTCATGGTTCTTCTCGCCGCAAGCGCCTCCTCCGTTCCGTCGAGATGGCCAACGCCAGCCTTTCGGCAGCCGGGATGGGCGGGATGACTGGAACTGCCGGGCACCTTTAGGGGGACATCCTCGGCTGGTTCAACTTACACCTTTTAAACCATCTGTTCTTGTCTGATTGAAGCATAATGCATTCATGCAATGCCCTCAAATCCGCCGATTAGGGTGCCGCCGACTTGATACTCACCGTGAATACAAAGCCACATCTTTTTCTAAAGAAAACCCCTCAAAGTGCCGAAGCAATAATAGCATTCCTTATTTTAATCATTATTGTAAACTAATTGATATTGTTAATGAAACTGTGGATTGACACTGCTATTTAAACAGTTGAACAATCCTGAAGTTCGGATTCGATAATCCTTTTCAAGGGATTGGGAGGAACTATCCGTTTTGAGATAAATTCACATTTTGGCAGGAGGTTAATTTATGTCGAGAAAGAAAAAAAAAGTTACTGCGATCTTTTTCTTAAAACAGGCGATCGGCTGTATGACATCTATCTCATTGTTAATTTTACTTTTTGGGATAGTTCCATCGGGCTGCTCAAGTTCAGGGTCAGATGAATTCGGCATCAGTAACAATAATGGAGAACTGGTCATCGGCCTGACAGATGCCGAAAGCAATTTTGTAGCCTATGATGTTGATGTTGTATCATTGACATTGACCAAACAAAACGGCGAGGTGGTCAATACGCTGCCTGTGATGACACGGGTTGATTTTGCTCAGTATGTAGAAATGACGGAGTTCCTGACGGCCGCCACGATACCAGCGGGTCGGTATATACAAGCAACCATAGAAATGGATTACACTGATGCCAGTATACAAGTACAGCGCCCAGACGGTACTGCGGTTCAAGTTGATCCCGATAATATAAAAGATGAATTCGGCTCGACCATTACACGGTTGTCGACTACGGTTCATTTGCAGGGCCGCAATGCCTTGACCATTGCGCCAGGCATACCGGCCCACCTGACATTGGATTTTGATCTGAGTGCATCCAATCATGTTGACCTGACAGATGCCGATTCACCCGTCCTGAGCGTTAAGCCAACCTTAATGGCGGATGTGAATGCGGAAAATCCCAAAATTCACCGTTTACGCGGACCACTTAAAGAAATTAACCCGGCAGATGGAACCTTCAGCTTAATCATTCGTCCCTTCATCCACACGATATCCGGAGGTGATGAACGCTTTGGTACGCTGAATGTCGTCACCAATGCATCGACCTTCTACGATATCAATGGCGAAATGCACCAGGGTGACTCTGGGTTGGCGGAACTGGAACTGCAGCAGGTGTTGACAGCTGTCATTGTCATCGGCGATCTCAACATCGTGACACGCCAATTTGAGGCGTCTCAGGTATATGCAGGATCAAGTGTTCCAGGGGGGACACTGGATGTCATCACCGGAAACGTTATCCGCCGTTCGGGGGATCTGTTCACCGTGAGAGGAGCCACTCTGATTCGTGCAAGCGGGAGTATCGTCTTCAAAGATGAAGTGGATGTACAGTTGGATCAATTGGAACGCGACACCACCGTTAGTCGGCAACTATCGACAGATCTGTTTGATAGTCAGGATATCTCGGTAGGGCAGCGCGTTATGGTATTTGGTGAACTGAATGATAATGAAACTCGGCTAAATGCCGCTCACGTACGGATGCTGCTGACCACCATCAAAGGCAATTTAAAGTTCACCGAGTCCGGTACCGTCATCGTAGATTTAAACGCCATTGACGGCCGAAAGATCGAACTGTTTGATTTCGCTGGTACAGGCGCAATCAGTGACGCGAACCCAGCCGACTATGAGGTTGATGTCGCCGGCCTAAATACCGGCGAACTCGACGCGGCTACCCCACTTAAATTTCGTGGATTTGTCGCACCCTTCGGTCATGCTGCAGATGTGGGGGATTTTGAAGCGCGCACGCTCATCGACGTTTCCAATACAAAGGGCCTGATGATCGCTACTTGGAATCCTGCGTCACCCGATGCCATCGTAAATATTACCGAATCAAATTTTACACTTAATCTGGATGGCATCGGGTTGTTCCATCATTTGAATCGGGCCGGCGTGGTGGCCGACCTGACCGAAATGGATGATCCGCCGATCATTGCCACCCAGAACGACAGCAGTGGCGTGTTTCAGATTGTCAAGGGAGAAAGCCGTCAAGTATTTTTCACCTTCGATGGCTTCGTTGCAGAATTAGCTCAACGTTTAGATGCCGGAGCCGGGGTGACGAGTATCATTTCGAGAGGCATTTTTAACGATACCATTGCGATCTTTTCCGCCGATCTTGTGATTATCGCACTCAAATAACCATAATTGAAAGATCCAGCTGAAAAGGGCGGTCCTTCGACGGCCCTTTTCTTGTTTTTCGCCCGGCAGGAGTCTATTAAACAGATAAGTCCCTGCTTGAAAGATGAGTTCCAAGAAGAAACCATGACCCACAGTCGTTTAGCCACAGCCTGCCAGCCCGAACATGGTCTGCCGCTGATGCTCTATTTGGCCGTCCGGCATAGGTTCGATCTGGAAGCTGCCCTGTTGTCAAATGCCAACGCAGGTGGCGACAATGTACACCGAGGCATGTTTTTGAGACTGCTGGTTGGTTCGGCATTGAATGAAATTCCTTCATAAGTAAAGACCGGTCAGATAGACTATGCTGAGTTGGCGACGGAGATTGAAGCATTTGCCAAGTTGGCGGTCACATCGGCAGCATTCTAACGTGTCACACCGGCATCGTGCCTAAGAATCCAGTTTTGGTGACCGAGTCTTGTTCTAATTTTTTGTAAAAAAGTGTCTATCCATCTATAACCGCATAAAAAGGCCGTTGAAGGCGGAGCGTCTATGCCTGTTGAAAAGAATCACATCAGCCCGCCCGGCCTGTTCTCGACAAGACGGCTTGGCTTCACCCATGTTGTAACATCGTCGCCCGGCACTACGGTCCATATCTCCGGCCAAACCGCCTGGGATAAAGACCGCAAGATCGTGGGCGGAAACGACCTTCAACGACAAGCCAAGCAATCGTTTCGGAACTTACGAACTGCTCTTGAGGCCGCGGGCGCATCTCCTGCCGACGTTGTTTTCGTTCGGCTTTATGTTGTCAATTATCAACCGGAACACGCAGCGTTTCTCAGCACGATGCTCGAAATGTTTTTCGCCGGCGGCCCTTTCCCTGCGAGCACGTGGGTGGGAGTTCAATCTTTAGCTGACCCCGACTTTCTCATAGAGATCGAAGTCACCGCCGTTGTCGCAGCATAGCATAATGATTAAAATGGAACATAAGAATGGCCGACTTATTATTAAAGACCAACCATTGATATTCTGGTATCAGAAGAAAGAGAACAGCGAAGATATTACACTTGAAATTCGAAGCTTCATGAAGCTTCGATCAAACAAGTCAGATGATGGCGACTCGTAATAGGTTGCACCCGATAAGTGCCATCAGAGTCTTAGATCGTAACTTCTCCGCAAGATGCGAAGAAGTGTTGTTAAAGTGAAACCACTTGATTCATCGGAAATGGGGTTATAGGCTTCAGGTGCCAGGTGTCAGCAAACCCCAAATCCTGAAACCCGAAACCTGTAACCTGAACACTGATTTGGTTGCGGCCGAAGGCCTGCATTGGGCTGATGCTGACGAATTCCGTGAGGCAGCCGCATCCTGCGTATATGAAGAAATGAGTAAGCCATCGAATCATACGATACTAACTGATGAGACATACCACCGGGGTATCTCCGAATTAGGTATGCAAGACTCAGATATTGCTGGTGTTGTGGCAAGGTGGGGGAACCCTCCGCTTTGGAGCCATGCACCGGGCTTTCCCGGTATTGTTATCGCTATCCTCGCCCAACAGGTCTCCTTGGAATCAGCCCGGGCAGCGTTTACCAAGCTGGAGCATGCCATCGGTTCAGTCAATCCTGAAGAATTTTTGTCTCTGAATGACGGGACATTGAGGGCAATAGGCTTTAGTCGCCAGAAGGCCTCATATGTCCGAGGGGTGGCTCACGGGATCATGGTTGGCAAGATCGATTTGGAAGCTCTGGCGTCTATGGACAACGATGATGCCCGGAAGAGCCTAATGGAAATAAGAGGAATAGGGGCGTGGACGGCCGATACGTATCTGCTATTTTCATTGCGTAGACAGGACATATGGCCTGCGGGTGATCTTGCGTTGGCAAAGACAATCCAAGAGTTGAAAGGGATGGCAACGACACCTGGTGCAGAAGAGGTCGACAGAATCGCAGATCATTGGAGGCCATGGCGGGCGGTGGCCGCAAGGGTTCTTTGGCATCACTATCTCTGTAAACGGGGCCGAACCGCATCAACTTAAAATCAACCGGACGCATACGAGGCCGGTTACTTTTGCGTCAGGCTTTGTTAATAAACTACAAGAGGATTAAGGTGAAAATCAAATTATGGAAATCTTTCAGGCCGCATTGATCTTATCTACATTTCTGTGTTCTCTAGTGGCGGGCTTCCTGTTTGCTTTTTCAGTAGTGGTGATGCCGGGCATCAGAAGTTTAAACGACAGGGAGTTTATCCGAGCTTTTCAGGTAATGGATCGCGTTATCCAGAATAATCAGCCGATTTTTATGTTGGTCTGGGTCGGTTCAGTTGTAATTTTGATCATTTCGGCTATGCTTGGCATCGGACAATTGGATGGAATTGAACGTTTGCTCTTAATATTTGCTGTATTCGTCTATCTTCTCGGCGTTCAATTGCCGACGGTCACTATTAATATACCACTGAATAACAAACTACAAACTCTGGATGCCGATGCTATGAATGAAACAGCGCTAAAAACAGCTCGTAAGGACTTCGAGCCACTTTGGAACCGATGGAACTCAACCAGGGCGGCTTTATCGAGTCTGGTGTCTGGTCTGTTGATAATTTTACTCTTTAAATTTTAAAGGGCATGGTTCGCAAGCGATTTTGGAGGTATGACTGGGTGTTGGATTTAGACATCCAGGGGTTTTTCGATAACATCGACCACAAACTGATGCTTCATGAGGTGAAGCAGCATACGGAAAACAGGTGGATGTTGCTCTACATTGAAAGATGGCTAAAGGCACCGGCACAGCTGAAGGATGGGACACCTGATCATGGTTCATTGATCAGCGGTAAACGCGCTGTCCTGCTAATGAACTGTGCTGGTCCAATTGAGGGCAATTGTGACGCCATTCAAGGAATCTTCGCAGGCTTTACAGATTATCTAAAACTTACGTGAAAAGGCAATTATATACTGCCTTTCTGCACAACACCGGAACCCATTGGTGATAATGGGACCGAATTAGCTGAAAAACATGCCGAGATCACCGTATGACATATTTCTTCCTGATATAAATATATAAATGTATTACGTAGGTTATCAGGTACTTCTGACCAAAATTTTATTGCAGAATCAAATAGCCAAAACCTATCTGGTATTTTGATGTTTTTCCTATTGCATACAGTATCAAGATATAGCATGCATCTTGAATAGAAATTATGTGTTTCAAAAATCAGATATTGGTAATAGCCCAAAACTGAATTCAGGTAGAAAGCTTCTCACCCCTAAATTCATTTGTCGACACTTCAGATTGTAAGGGCTGTTTTGGGGGTTTATCAATGGAGACCTTTATAAAAATTTTGCCCATTATCGTTGTAGTCGTTGTTGTTTTCCTAGTTAGGGAAGGTTTGTCGTTTTACAAGTATCTGAAGAATTGCCAACTTCATGAAGCGGCCAAGACCGGCAAAATCGATAAGGTTCGCAAGCTACTTAAAGAAGGACGCCCTGTTGACGCTTTGGACTCTCGGTTTGGTTTGACGCCGCTTCATTTTGCCGTGCGAAACGCTCGTGTGGAGGTCGCCCAGTTGCTCCTTGAAAATGGCGCCAGTCTCACCCAACCATCAGCACAAGGTATAACACCTCTTGATTGGTTTTCAGAGTATCTTGATCCTAACCAGTGCAAGGCTCTGTTGCGTTTTGCCGTTGGTGACAAGGAAACCCATGTTGTTCAGGAAAAAAAAGCTGCAATGAAATAAACTTTTAAAAAGTATGAATTTCTCCAACAAAGTTCAAAGTTGATGAAACATGTACCTGCCGATATGATCCCAGATCTATCAATTCGACGGTTGAATGGTGATTACCAGAATATATTTGTATAAATGAACTAAAATCCGATAGTTTGGCTTGTGGCAAGCAAGTCCAAGGAAACAAGTACATCTTTTTCAGCGTTAATCTCAATCTATACACGTGTCTTCATCCGTGGACCGGGCAGCGTACGCAGTCCTGTCGATGGACTTTGAGGTCTTCGCAGGGGTTTATTATGCCGATCCGCATAAGACGCAAAAATAAATGACATGCAAAAAGCAACACATTGAAAAAACGAGTTTTATATTACCTTCGGCAGGGAATCTGAAGGTGTCGTATGCGGAAAGGAACGAGGAAATCCGCATTTTGTGCGGGTCAATCTAATTACTGTTAGATTGCGGCGGAAGAAGGTTTAGTGACTGAAAAGGAGGAGCAAAGATGAAATTTGCAAACAAGCAAGCACTGATCGTCGGGGGTGGCAGTGGAATGGGTCTGGAGACAGGAAAGCTACTGGTAGAAGAGGGCGCCTCAGTGACGCTGGTCGGTCGCCGACAGGAGAAACTGGATGCAGCGCGCGAAACGTTCGATAATCCAAACAACGTAAGCACTTTCCGATGCAACCTCACGAACAAGGGAGATGTTGATAAACTGATTCAGTACATCTCCGAAAAGATGAAGGATGTGAAGTGCCTTATCAACGCTGCGGGTGTTTTCTCTCCCAAAGCCTTTTTAAACCACACGGAAGAGGAATATGATATTTACATGGATCTCAACCGGGCTATCTTTTTTGTAACACAACAGGTGGCAAAAAACATGGTAGCCAATGGCGGTGGTTCAGTGGTTAATATCGGCTCCATGTGGGCCCATCAAGCAATCAAGGCGACACCGTCGGCGGCGTATTCCATGGCCAAGTCCGGTCTGCATTCCTTGACTCAGCATCTGGCTATGGAGCTGGCGGAACATGGCATTCGCGTCAACGCAGTGGCACCTGCTGTCGTAGAAACCCCGATCTACGGCGCCTTTATTAAACCAGACGAGATCCACGAGGCCCTAAAGGGTTTCAACGAATTTCACCCTATCGGAAGAGTCGGAAAGCCCAGGGATGTGGCATCGGTGATTATGTTTCTTCTTTCGGACGATGCAAGTTGGGTAACAGGTGCAATTTGGGACGTGGACGGCGGCGTTATGGCTGGGCGTAACCAGTAGACCCCCAATTTACAGGATCGACCACGACAATGATTTGGAGGGCCGCAAATCTAACAAGGCAAATACAGCCGACGCAGTAACCTGCGCGGCTGATTTGCGTAGCTCGAAATACCACAGTAAACTCGACACCCAAGAAAACTGCGTTTGTGACAGCGTATCCGGCATAAGGGCTCAGTTGATCTATCTGCTATGTCATCAAATCTATCAATTCGCCGATTGTGTGGGGATTACCAAACTTTATTTGTATAAAAGATGTAAATTCATATATAGTTGGTCTACTGGCAAGATAGTGTGAGTCTGTCGGCTTGGAATTTATACATACAAAACATTTTTGGTAATAAAAATGCCCCCAAAGATTCCGAATAAAGAAAACGACAATTACAAAGGTTTTACCCTTATTGAACTGATGATCGTACTCGCTATCATTGGCATCCTGGCTGCCATCGCCATACCTAATTTTATCGCTTATAGAGACAAAGCATATTGCGGATATGCGGAAAAAGATGCCGTGAACACACTGTCTGCCATATCGTCGTACTTTTCTGTACCAGACCGTAGCTCGACACCAAGCATTGATGACTTGATAAACGGTGAAAATTTGTCTCTTAACAATACCCCTGGAGACGTTGATATTAGAACAACTACTACATCAGCTGGAAATGAGGTGTTCGCTATCAGTGTTACCGATGATAGCGGCCGGTGCCCAAAAGGTACAACATATACGATTACAATGGGGGGCGGACAGGGCTATTGGAAATACATATAATGATCTGGGCGGACCTCCTTCGTTTATTAAGGGTTTGACATTCGGGCCAAACTGCCAAACACGGGGTAATGCAAATATATCCAGGTCGTACATTCAATTTCAACGTAAATTCTGTTAGTTACGATTATGACAAGAAAGCCCAACACCCACTTCGATAGTGGAAAATCCTATTAAAAGGAAATATTCCTATTAAAATGAATGTTTCCCTCTATTGAAAAAGCACCAAAACACCAATATGTGATAATAGGATAAATATTTACCTGACCTACACTTGGTCTTTAGGTCGACATGAATACTGATCTGTTTCGATCCTGATCCTACACCGAAAAACTCACTAACCCGGACTCCTCTGGTTCTGTTCTCCGGTTTAAATTTCTTGTTCTTTAACTAAATAACAAACAGTTAGGACATTCACCATCCACTATATAAAGGGGGAACAATGCCAACTTATATGTCACTTATAAAATATACCCAAAAAGGCGTCGAAAATATGAAGGAAAGCCCCAACCGCCTTGAAACAGCGAAGGGATTATTTAAATCAATGGGCGCTGAGATAAAAACGTTTTATCTGGCAATGGGGAGATTTGATGCGTTAGTAATTTCCGAAATACCTGATGATGAAACTGCTATGAAACTATCAATAGCGTTGGGTTCTGCAGGTGCAATTCGGACTGAGAGTTTCCGGATTTTTAATGAAGGTGAATATCGAAAACTCATATCTGAACTGCCATGAAAAGATAAATTTCAAAGTATTGCGATAATGAAGGTGAATGTCCTATTTTTTGTAACATTTAAACAAAATAATTTTACCTGCAGCGATCCAGCCCTTTCAAGGTAGTACTTCTACTTTTTTCTACGCGCAATGATTTTAGCCGTTGATACATGGGGTGAATTTTTAGATCTGATCCGTTTGGGTTGCGGCTTTTTCGGACCTCGCGGGTGCTTTCGTGTATGTATGCGATGCCTACAACAGGCACGAATAAATTTTTGGCCGGTAAAGACATCTCCAAATAATCGCAGATGAGCCTCAACTACAGCTAAGATGATATCTGCAAAAAATTGAAGCCATCAAAAGTACCGATACTGTAAACAAAACATAAGGTCTGACCGACTCACACCTACTGCTATCTAACGCGACTTTGAGTACCCATAAAAGCCTTGTGATAGCCGGATTGTATACTTATAAAAACCTCGAAAACTGAAAATCCAGTTACTGGCAAGTAATCTGTAATTTTCAGAGACATAAAAATCGTAGAGTTACTCTAATGCAAAAGGTTCAAAAGGAATCCTTTGATCGACTAGTCTTTTTTGATAATATTCGCTATCTAATGGTATTGTTAGTAGTAGTGTTGCATTCAGCCTGTGGATACAGCAATCATACGTCATGGTGGACTGTTAATGATACTAACTCAATCTTTTTTGATTACTTATTGGGCGTTTTGGATGTTTTCCTTATGCCGACACTTTTTTTTATTGCAGGTTTTTTCGCCTTACCGTCCCTGCAACAAAAGGGCAAGTGGCTATTTATCAAAAGCAAATTGAGACGCCTGGCAATTCCCTGGCTATTGGGCATTGTATTACTGATTCCTATTATAGACTATATCCGTTATTATTCCCGGGATTATCCGACAAGCTTGATGAGCCTATGGCTCAGTTTCGTTCGAAATATCGAAGGTGGCTTGTCGTTTCATACCGGTTTAATCTCATCACCGACTCAATTTCATCAGCATATTTTCTGGTTTATCTCTCTGTTGCTTCTCTTTTTTGTTGTATTCGCCATTCTTCATGATGCTAAGAAATGGTGGCGTTCAAACCAATTTCCCTCCTCAGTACCAAAATCTCCCACGATGAAATCAATTTTGTTTGTATTGTGCCTGGTCGGTATTCTAACCGCATCGTTAACATTTTTCATTTACGGTATCTTCCATGAAAAACCGAATAAAGATCCGTGGATCATGGTTGCAAGCCTCATTCAATTTCAGGCTTCAAGAATCGTGTTGTATATCTCTTGCTTTAGCGTGGGGATATATGCTTGTCAAAAAAAATGGTTTTTAAACGGTAAGGCACCGGGGCATTTTATATTCTGGACAGCATTGAGTACTGGTTTGATGTATTGTCAGGTTAAGATTCTGGTATTATTAATTGGTAATTCTTCCGTTGGATTGGCGTTTGGCTGGGTTCTAATGCGCTCATTGCTTGTGTTTACGATTCTGCTGGCCCTCATATCTTTTGGCATTAAACATTGGAATAGTCCGTCTCAATTTAGCCGGCGTCTCGCTGTAAACTCCTATAATATATATCTGCTCCACATCTTATTTGTTATCGTGGTTCAACTTTTACTATTAAAATGGTTTGATATTTCAATATTCATCAAATTCGGAATCGTAGCGCTTTCAGCAATCCTAACAAGTTACTTGATAAGCCAATATACCATTAGGCCGTTTCCTAAACTATCCGTTACAGGAATGATTTTTTTGTTTGTGCTTCTTACCGCAGTTCTTAATCCAACTGCCAGTTAACCGGAATACGAGGAAATACCGATAACATAATTGGCCTAACGTCGGCATCTGGTATCTGCTATGACCTCTTAACTATCATCTGGACGATTTGATTAAGATAACCGGATCGTATCTTCACCGTTGGTGCTAATTTCCATAGCTGGTCTATTGGCAAGCTAATCCACGCTACACTCAGGTCTATTTTATAAGTACTATTGTTAAAAAAGATATCACTGTTTACCTAATTACATACATTTTATGAAATAATTTGCCCAATTTTGTGCATACCACATTGTGCCAATAAACTAACTATCCGAATTTTAATATAATAATTTTCGTTTATGATATACTGTTTTTGCATTATTATTGCATTATTATTGCATTATTTAATCATAGAAAAAGCCAAACCTGTTGAAAAACAGGGCCGGAAAACCACGGGTCTTGATTTCGATTTTTGATTCTGGATATTCTTAAACGATTTCTATTGAGATAGCCGGGCCGCCTATTGTGACCTCGCTGTGATCGCATTTTGTGCAGTTCGGTTTTTTTTCTTTCAAAGAATGAACACAGACGGTAAGCCGTGGGATATATATTCATTCTAAACAGGTAGGATATGCCACAATTTAGAATGTATCATATCAATATTATTGACAATAATAAAATAGATATTATTTTATCGTATTATTAATTTAAATCCTTATTCTCAGTTCCAACTCCATTGGCAGCTGCACGTTTATCTCACCTACAGATCCTTCTGATTTCTCATTCTGATCCCAGAATCTCCCATTTATAGATTCTTCAATAAATTGCAATTTTATTTGATCGGAGAAGGTCATAAAGTGAGTTTCCCTAAAATTCCCAAAGAAAGCCTCCAAGTGACCTGTGAATCATTTGGAGGCATAAAAAATCTTAGCTGTTATAAATACTTTTTCTCTGGAATTGAGAGGTATCATTCAACTCCATCCGAATTAGGAATTGTTGGTGCGAATGATGACCTAAGCATTAAAGTTTGATTGTTGCATAAAATTATAGAAAATCGCAAAGGAGGAATCGTTATGAAAAACAAGCAGCCATTCTTCTACACAGGTTTAGTTTGTTGCCTGGTATTCGTCTTTGTCATAACGACAGGAGCTCTGGCCGATAACATCAGAATCGGGGTCGCATCACCCTTCACGGGTGATCTGGCGGCCTACGGTGATAATATCAAAGCCGGCGTCAGCCTCAAACTCAAAGAGATCAACGATGCCGGCGGTATCAACGGTAAGAAAATTGAGCTTGTCTGGGGTGATGATCTCTGCGCGCCCAAGGACGCTGGCACGGTGGCGTCTAAATTTGCCGCCGATAAAAGTATTGTGGCCGTAATCGGTCATCTATGCTCTTCGGCCACGCTGGCAGCCATGCCAATCTATGTACGTGCAGGGCTGCCCGCCATTTCGGCTACTTCCACCAATCCCACGATCGGGGATGTCGGCAAGGGCTGGTTTTTCCGAAATTGCTACACCGACGAATTTCAGGGCAAATACCTGGCGTCATATGTTGTGCCGAAGTTGCTGGGTAAGAACACGGTAGCCATTTTTTATGAAAACAACGACTATGCCATTGGCCTCAAAGACTCCTTCATGGCCGGTGCCAAAGCGTTCGGTGTGAAGGTGACCGGCGCAGAGGCTTATGTTGCAAAGACGACCGATTTTACACCTCAGCTTACTAAATTATTGCGAGACAAACCTGACACGATCTTTCTGTGCGGCTACCATCCAGAAGGTGCTTTGATCGCCGGTCAGGCCCGGAAACTGGGCTTTAACGGCCCGCTCTTCGGCGCCGATGGAATCGACAATGAAGATTATATTAAACTTGGTGGCAAGGCAACCGAGAATACTTACTGCACCGTGCCATTCCTGGCAATGTCGGCCGGACCGGCGGGTAAGGAATTCGCAAAGAAATTTACTGCGGCCTATGGGCGTGACGTGGATTGGATGAGCGCCAATGCTTACGATTGTCTGGGCATCTTGGCTCAGGTCATCTCCCAAACCGGCCCTGATCGTAAGAAAATTCGTGAAGGGCTCTCGGCCATTAACTCTGAGGGCAATGGCTATAACGGTATAACCGGTCTGACCTACTTTGATAAGAAGGGAGATTGTGCTAAACCCGCCTTTGTTAAAATGGTGAAAGATGGTAAATTCGTAGCAGCGGAATAGTTGCTCCAATGTTTTAAAATACCACCAAAGGCGCCGGAAGATGGATATTCGGCGCCTTTCGTACAATAGGAGAAGGCGTTTGTTTCTACAGCAACTTGTAAATGGGCTAACTATAGGTGGTATATATGCCATGATAGCAGTGGGTTACACCATGATCTACGGTGTTATTCAGCTTATCAACTTCGCCCACGGCGAAATCTACATGCTGGGAGCTTTTTTCGCCATCACCTTTATCGTCTCCTTAGGAATCCCGTTTTTTGTGGCCTTGCCTCTTTCCATGGCCTGTTGCGCAATTTGCGGTGTGCTTTTGGATATTGTCGCATATCGCCCATTGCGGCGCTCACCCCGTTTAGCCGCGCTAATCACGGCGATCGGAATGTCGATTTTTCTTCAAAACCTGGCCATGGTCATCTGGGGTTCCCGGCCCAAGCCCTTCCCCCAGGGCGCCTTACCTGCCTATTTCGAAAAAACGGCCGTCAGTTTTGGCGGAGTCAATCTCTCCTGGTTTCATTTGTTTATCTATGGCATGACGTTCACCATGATGGTCGGGCTCAATCTTATTATCAAGAAAACCAGATGGGGCAAGGCAATGAGAGCCGTGGCCCAGAATAAAACCATGGCGGCCCTGGCTGGGATAAACGTCAACCGGGTAATCTCATATACCTTTGTTCTGGCTGGTGCATTAGGCGGCGCTGCAGGCATCATGACGGGTGCGTTTTACAACAAAATCGAACCGACTATGGGTTATATCGCTGGGGTCAAGGCATTTGCCGCGGCCGTGTTAGGCGGCATTGGCTCGGTGCCCGGCGCCATGCTGGGTGGATTGGTTCTTGGAGTGGCCGAGGCCTTTGGGGCGGGTTATTTGAGCTCGCTCTACCGCGACGGCATATCTTACGGTGTTATGATCATCGTTATTATTCTTATACCGGCGGGCCTGTTCGGCAGGGTCCTCAAGGAAACCAAAAAGAGTATGTAAGATGAGTAAATCGGGACCACAAATAAACATGACTCGTGGCGCAATGATAAGAATCGGTTTTTTGATTCTGGCCTTAATCATGCCGTTTCTGCCCTTTGTAACGGATTACATTCTCCATATTGTCATACTCATTTTTCTTTACATGATTCTGGCCTTAGGGTTAAACATCGTGCCCGGTTTCAATGGCCTGCTGGACCTGGGGTATGTCGGTTTTTACGGCATCGGCGCCTATACTTCGGGTCTCCTGACCTATCACTTCGGCCTTTCATACTGGGTCATTATTCCCCTGGCTTTTATCAATGGGGCCATATGGGGCATCTTGCTGGGTGCCCCTACGCTCAGACTCACCGGCGACTACTTTGCCATTGTAACCTTTGGATTTTCAGAGCTGGTCGTACTATTTCTAACCAATGAGATCTGGCTTACCCGGGGACCGCTGGGCCTGCCCGGCATCGATGTGGTGTCCATCGATCTCTCGCTCTTGGGCGGCCCTAAATGGGAGTTCATCGGCGAGTTGCCGTATTACTATCTTGCGATCGTCATGGTCCTGGTAACGGTTTTTGTCATGCACCGCATCCAGAACTCGCGGCTGGGAAGGGCGTGGTTTGCTATTCGCGACGACGAGGTCGCCGCCGTTTCCTGCGGTATCAAACTGCTGACCTATAAAGTCATCGCCTTTGCGATCAGCGCCGCCTTCGGCGCGGTGGGCGGCAGCTTTTTTGCCAGGTGGGTGACTTTCCTGTCACCGGATATGTTCAAGTTCTGGGAATCCTTTTTGGTATTGTGCATGATCGTGCTCGGCGGCATGGGCAACATATGGGGCGTTATGATTGGAGCCGCGATTCTGGTTTCATTGAGTGAGGTCCTGCGTGAACTGCTGCCTCTCTTGGGCCTGCCGGTTGGGGTCCGCTTTCTGGCCTTTGGTCTTATAATGGTTCTCATGATGCGCTATCGTCCGGCCGGCATGCTGCCTATTTCGGCCGTCGCCGCTCAAATGAGAGCCGGCCGGACGAAAAGAAAGAGGTTAAAGCCAGTGTCGCGGGCATAGAAAATGACACCGATATTAGAAATAAAAAAACTCTATAAAAGCTTTGGGGGATTGGAAGCCCTTAAAGACATCACCTTTAACATCGACCACGGAGCAATCATCGGTCTGATCGGACCGAATGGCGCAGGGAAAACCACCCTTTTTAATTGTGTTGCCGGTATTGAAAAACCAACCGGGGGCCAGATTATATTCAACAACGACGGCAACACCATTTCTATTGGAGGTAAGAAGCCGGAGGCGGTAACAGCTTTGGGAATCGCCCGCACATTTCAAAATATCCGGCTCTTCGACAACCTGACAGTGATTGATAACGTCAAGATCGGTCGCCACTGCCGTACCCGGTCGCTCTTTTGGGGTGCCGTTATCCGAAGTAGGTTCCAGCAGGCTGAAGAAAAGGCGACTACCGCAAGCGCCAATCAGTTTCTCGATTTCGTCGGACTCAAAGGACGCGAGGAAGAGATCGCCAGCTCCATGCCGTACGGCGATCAGCGCCGGCTTGAAATTGCCCGGGCTTTGGCGACCGAACCCCGCCTGCTGATGCTCGACGAGCCAGCCGCCGGAATGAACCCCCAGGAATCCCGCGATCTCATGGACCTGATTCGCCGCATCAGGGACAGAGAAATAACTGTCTTGCTGATCGAACACGATATGAAAGTAGTTATGGGCGTTTGTGAACATGTGGTGGTCATTAATCACGGCGAATGGCTGATGGAGGGGCGGCCTCAAGAGGTGCAAAACGATCCTAAGGTGATTGAAGCTTATTTGGGCACAGGAGCTGCCAATGCTGCTCGAGTTGGATAGCGTCAAGACCTACTACGGAAATATTCGCGCCCTGAAAGGAATTTCCATCGAAGTTGCTGAGGGGGAGATCGTCTCTCTAATCGGGGGCAACGGTGCCGGTAAATCCACCACACTTATGACGATCAGCGGCGTTCTCACTCCAGTGGAGGGCGACGTGTTCTATCAGGGCCAGTCGATTGTTGCGATGCGCCCTGACCATATCGTCCAGATGGGCATTTGCCAGGTGCCTGAGGGACGTATGATTTTCCCCATGCTGACTGTCAGGGAGAACCTTGACCTGGGCGCATACCTTAGAAAGGACAATGATGGTATAAAAGAGGACCTTGAGCGGGTATTCAGTCTCTTTCCAATCTTGCACGAGCGCCTCAAACAGCATGGAGGAACCCTCTCGGGCGGCGAACAGCAGATGCTTGCTATTGGCCGGGCGCTTATGGCCCGCCCCAAACTTCTTCTGTTGGACGAGCCTTCCCTTGGCTTGGCCCCAATCCTGGTTGACACCATTTTCGATATTATCCGCCGGATCAACAATCAGGGCATGACCATATTGCTTGTAGAACAAAATGCGCAGCTCGCCTTGCAGTTTTCCCACCGCGGGTATGTCATTGAAACCGGTAAGATCGCTCTCGCCGATAAATCTGCCAAACTGCTTGAGAACGACCAGGTAAAAAAGGCCTATTTGGGCGAGTAATCCCCCATTTGCACGAAATTACCCATGTCCCGCTCCGAATCGGCAACATGCTCATCGACAACCTGATGAATTGATGCCACAGCGGCTTTAAGGAATACAGAGGTACCTCCCTGTGGTCCATAGACAAGGAAGGGTTTGAGAATTTCTCCCATTACATCATCCGCGTACCCTTTTCCCAGGACCGCATGGTCAATCACGAAGATGCTTGTGCCGACAGAGGCCCAACCGAAGAGTTCGGTATGACTGGCGATGGTTGCCCAATTGGCGATCGTGATAACGACAGGGTTCCAGACAACCAGGATTATTGCGCTAATACCCCCGGCGAAAGAATGAATTACGGTTGTTCGTTATAATCATCAACTATTTGAGAAGGCAGAGTTAGCATTGGCTCTGCCTTTGATAGCT